>Ga0126337_10001315_pt1 | contig 14801 bp, 8 predicted proteins | sample DipCmetagenome_FD_92527 | JGI IMG/M metagenome (GOLD analysis project Ga0126337, IMG submission 92527) | Coral microbial communities from La Bocana,Puerto Morelos, Mexico - Diploria C A metagenome | ecosystem: Host-associated > Invertebrates > Cnidaria > Coral | place: La Bocana,Puerto Morelos... | reverse complement strand
TCACTGGTAGAGTTAATCATACTATGAACTTTCAATATTCAGAACTGATTTATTTGTAGCTCCATCAGAAACCGAATTGCTTATGCTAATGAGGCAAATATTGTAAACAAGGATTCCCCTATTGCCTTCCTCAGCCTCTGATGGGTTAAGGCCCATTTGAGTTTGCATAACTACTGTCGCGCGAGAAAAAAAGAAAAACTTTTATACTGCCCATTGTTAAATGAACACCTTAAGCCCTTTTTGCTTTTCTTTCGCCTAAACTTAAACGTTTATTATTGAATAACAAATGTTTAAAAGTAAACTGTTCACCGTCTCCTATTTTTGCGTAAACTCGTAAATGTTACTATTAGCCCCACCACCCACAGGAATTTTGTACTCTCGACAGTTTCGCTCGCATCAAGAGTTCAAGATGGCGACCAGTCAAACTCACTTATCGACACCTACGATCTCATGGAAAAATAGGTGACTTTGAACAGTATAGTCCAAAAGTTTGAAGCGATTTTGAAAACTTCAAATTAAAACGATAGTGTGTGTTCAGTGATATCAGGTCTGGTGCAAATTGTCCAACGCTCGATAAACTAAGCATCCATGTGAAATAGGTCACGCACGTTAATCTTTTAATATGCAAAATTAGAAAAAAATAACTTCTTTTCAAAACAGGCTCTGTATTGCTGAACTGAGTACTAACCGTATACTTGATGGAGGCTGCTGTCAGTTCGTATCTTCCAGACGTTTTTGATGGGTACTTTGTAATTAGTTCTTCGCAGGAATTCTCTAGAAGTTGGAAAAAGGAATATATGATACCGGTTAACTCAAGTTTCATCTGCTGACTGAGTTATTAGCAGGTCCGTGATCAATTACGGATATTCGCGCCTAATTCTTCTCATTTTCCTATTTTTTGAAACGTTTGCTGCACTTAGATAACGACCAATTCCTGTCTGACACGCAAAAAAGGGTAAGGACCGTTCTGGTATTTTAAGCCTTGGTTATGTGACATCTTATCTGTCCCGTTGCAGTCTGTGAAAAAAAAGTCAAGTATGATACTCTCTGTCTAGATAAGGTCAGATGGGGTGCATTTCCTTCTACAAAGTTAGGTCTATTTTGGAACAATTTCCAGCTAATTGTATTCTTTATCGCGGATTAAGCTCTGCACAAGTATTCTAATAGGTCATAAACATTCGAATTATTAGAAAGCTTGTAAAGCCCCGGCCAAATAATTGCAACATTTCATAGCGTAACATTGTTGGGCGCAACACGATGTACCCGTTTCTCCATCTTGTTGCGACCTGTTGTGGTACGTCGGGTGTTGTTGGTTCAAATGTGAAAATGGCCAGATTTGAGCCAACAACACGCAACAGGCCACAACAGTGTCAAAACGCGCGCAACTTGTTGCGCCTAAGAATGTTCCAATATGTTGCGCTGAAATGTTGCGATTGTTTGTCCGGGGCTTAAGAGGTAAAGGAGGTGATTTGTAAAGAAAGAAAAGAGAAGGGAAAAGAGTTTAATCTCGAAATTTCTTCCTTGGTGCCCGTTGCAACAAGAACAACATTGCAACAAGCGTTATGTGCTTAGTAAGGATACAGAGAGAGGATATGGGGAAAGAAATTCCTTAGGTGGTAATTTGTGGCTAGGAACATTTGAAGCCTATTATGGACATTTCCATAATATACAATATCCGCAATTTTTCATATTTTCAAACAAGCACCTCCATAGATCAATTTATCATGTCGAATTTAGTATATATAATTGCGCAGTTTCATTGCACTACGATGCAAAATCAGACACTAAACTTACCAATGTGTAAAAGGCATCAAGCGTTGACTGCTTGTAGACATATGCTACACATCCCCTCTTACCATGAGTTTGCAACAGACTATTTTGAAACTTCGTATGATTCCTGAATTGCGCATGATACAGGCTTATGTTGTGGTCGAATAAAAAAATTATCAGAAAAGCGTGACATTCTTTAAAAAGTACACTGCCGTGATGCCATGTTGCCAGACAGCAAAAATATCATAGAGCATGGAAATCAAGTAATAATTAAATAAAAAAACCCATGAATTTCCTTCCGATAATCTTTAGCCCTAGTTAGAAAATGGGTAGCATATGAGGCAAAAAAATAGTGGCGAACCAACAGTTACCCTGCTTACTCGATGCTTACTAAGCTCAGACCAGACACGACTGCTCTTAGGTTTTTTGGTTCTCATGAGCAGCACAATCTACACCGTGGGTTTAATAGTAGAGATCACTAGAATACACAACCTTTCTTATCCACAAAGACCGCAGTTACTGTTTCCGCTAGTCCAAAGCTGTTTCTGGCGCGGCAGATGTAATCCCCGTCACTGTTTTTTCTTACTGTATTGACTTCAATGCATCCGTTTTGCTGAAAACCCAGCGGGACATCAGCAAACCGTTGAACACGTGACCACTCTATCGTGGGAAGAGGAGAGCCTGTAGCTTTACAACAAAGGCTAAGAGTGGATCCCCGATCTATGATAACTTGCGTAGGAAGTTTGCTGGTGAATATCGGCAGCTCTAAAAAGGAAAATAACCAATTTATAAATCGCATTACCCAGTAACATTAGATACGGCTTGGGTGTATCAAACAAAAAACTTATACATGTACTTCTCACTAGCAGATAATGACAAAGGGGAGTTATGTACTACGATAACTAGAATCTATAAATTTAAGGGAGGAAAGACATCAGAGCAAAAGCTGGATTTATTCAAAAAGTAACTTGAAAAAACAAAATACGTAGAACAACAAAGACCTGTTTAATGACGCAGTAAAAGGGGGGCATGTACCTTTCAAATGTAAATTGCTGATGGCCTTAAGAATTCCATAACCAGTGTTTGCCGTGCACATGTATGATCCAACATGAGATCTTTGTACATTGTTGATATGCAGTGCACCATCTTTCACAGTGGTGTCGCTGAGCAACGCACCTCCAAGCTTACTCCACGTTATCTGTTGAGATGTCTGACCGTCAACCCAGCAATAAAATATTGCTGGTGTGTTGATAAAGACTTCCTGGGACTCTGGATATATACTGATCTTTGGATCAACAACGCATTGTCCTTTTGGCCCCTGAAGGCCCGTATAGCCCCTGTTTCCCTTGTTCCCTTTTAAGCCAATCGATCCCTTTTCTCCTGGACGGCCAATTGGTCCAACATCTCCTTTAAATCCACGTGTTCCAACAGGTCGCTGCTCACCCATATCGCCCTTTACTCCCTGGGGTCCCTGAGCCCCTTGATTTCCACGTTGGCCCAGACCTCCTTTAGGTCCTAAGGGTCCCGTGGGACCGGGTATCCCTGTGGCTCCTTTTTCTCCCTTGTACCCGGGATATCCATGGGGGCCGGAATCCCCTTTGGGTCCCGGGGGTCCCATTTGACACATCTTGTCTTTGCTGGCGCACACTTGGCTTAACATCGCCTTTATTTCCTCGCGGACTTGCTGTAGAGATATTGTTGGAGTAGTTTTTGTCTGGTGTGCAGTTCTTTTATATCTTTGTTTTTGTCCTGAAAGAAAATGGCATGTTATTCCGAGCATCTACACAGTGAAAGACGGCAGTGACAAAATTAATTGTACTTCGGATCCAGTGGTCTGTTTTTGACCTCTGGACTGGGTTATTAAGTTAAGTAAAACCAGGAATAGATAAAAGCTTTTAAATTATCCTTAGCACACGCTGAACAGCTAGGATGAACCCAAAGTACGTCTGTGTATAACTAAATGGCATGCGCTGTTAGCCTCAGTCAATATAGATATTGTTAAACGTAATGACATATAAGCGTTAAGCTCCAAACTCACTCAAAGCTGTAAAACTAAAATAAACTTTTCTCTGCTGATCTGTAATAAAACAGGAAATCAGTAATGGGGGCGTTGGTTGTTTTGTCGCAATAAGTTAAGTATTTTCAAAGGCTCTGAAAATTCTGATCATTTAGGATTACAGCAATAAAAAGAAATTAAAAAACAAAATAAGGAGATTCTACTTAAACCTTGAGTGAGATATGTATTAAGGCATCAATCTGAGCATTTCAAATTTACTAAGTCCCGCTAAACGCAAATTATTTCCTCGTTGTACTCCTTCCTAGTCAAGTTAACATTAGTGTATAACATTGCTTGCTTGCTCAGTTGTCAGTTAAAATTTTGTCTATTTGTCAGTTGTCAGTTTAGGTGTTAATAATTAACTACAGATCTTAAAAGGCTGAGACCTCTCCTAGTTTCCCCCTTTCAAAAGAAAATATTCATATAATTAAATGCAAAAACCTTATTTTCCTTATACTCTTTAGTTTCTACTTTTCATAGTCATTTAAATCAAGCATCTTCAACGTAATTTCAATGTACTCACTAATGATATCTTCCAATGTACCTTACAAATCATGCAGGCGAAAACGAACTCGCACTGTCCTTCCCCATCAGTAAAGACCAGCAGACATTGTGAATGATCGCTTCAGAGAATAACAGCAGACATTTCGATTCTCCGTGCGTGGCCTCAAAGCAGGTCAAATTGTTAATGATTAAATTAACAGCCCTAATGGAAAACTCAGTGTGATGATCTGGGTCTAAAACCAGTCAACACGAATATTGAACTGAAAAGGCTAAAGTAATAATATTTCAACCGAAAAAAGTTATTTTCATTTAATTTCAAAGGAATAAAAATGGCTAAAGCCTTTGGTCAGTTGTCAGTTAACCCCATTCCGGACCCTTTTTTTTTTATTAATTTACAGGTTGTCATCTTTAACTGATTACAATAAATGAAAAATTCCAAGTTTGTTAATTGCTTGTTAGAACTTCCTGTCTAAGCTCAAAGATATCGTCACTTTTTTCTTCTTTACACAGAGCATATCAATTTTCTAGGCGGGAGCTAATTTTCAATAAATAACTTAGCATTGGGGTGAAAAACCTAATAATAAACAAAGTGAGAGAGTGAACCTGTCATATTTTAAATCGAGGCAACTCTCCTTCTTCCCGTCATCTACCTACAGCACAGCAATATAGCTGAAAACACTTAAATTCTATTCTTGGGCTTAGAGCCGGGATTGTTCATTATGTAGGTCGTGTCTTCTAATTTAATGGATAGGAAATCAATATGTTTCTTTGTGTGAAAAGAAAGTGGACAGAAGTCTTTTTTTTGTGTGAGGTATGTTAATATACAAGCTTGTCTGAGATGGCACGGGTCGGCATCCACAGCTTAAATGAACTGTATTTTCTTTTTCCTTTTATTTTTTTTTTCGAAATTTCGCTAAAAGAAAGACATCACGAGCTAACAGAGTAAATAAGTTTAAATTGACATTCAAAACTACACCCGCCAACAAAATTTAACGAGGGTGGTTATTCTCGAAACTTAGTAAACAGGACTTTAGCCAAGGTCAGTTCTTCACGGTGACTGTCATTTCCCCGATCCGTAAAACTCACTTCTTATACCAAAACAAAAATGCATGTTTTGACATATTACATACATCCTGAGAATGAATAATATCGGTATCTGTTCAGAACAGAACGCACGGCATTAAATAACGAAGACAGAAGTGGGAAACAGTTGTCTATTTTCGACTAATCAGCGACATACGTTGGTTTCAGTAGAACACGATCACTCAGGTTATAAACACGCTTCCTGTAACTCGATCAGTCACATATAACTGAGCTTCTCTCTCTACTTGACAAACATTATGCTTAGCCTCTACGCAAATATTCACCAACTTAATTTAAACTTAGACGTCATCACAGCCAGAAAATAGTGTGCGCAAGAACTGGCGCTAGAAGTTCTTGCGTAGCAAAAACCCACAAGCGAGCACAAGAAGAGAAATTGCGGCTTTTTGCGGTTTACCCGAAAGAACCTGTGGAAACGTTAAGCGTAAGAATGCGAAAAAATTATGAATCGAACTGCAAGCCGCAAGTTAAGTTAAGTTAAGTTATTAAGGCATATGAAAACATCAACCTGGGCAACTACTGTAGCCGGCCGGCTATTTTACGGGCTGACAAAGTGAAGCAGTATCGACTGTGAAATGCATATGTATGCGACCAGCTGCTGAATACTTCCCTGTAGTAGAGGCTAAGCATAATGTTTGTAGTCTTGTAGTATAAAGCGATGAAAAAGTGTCAATTTGGAAGTATCGTCTTCCACTTACCCTCAGGTGTTTCCATTTCGTTTTTATGGCCTGTTGTCTGCGGTGATCCGATCTCGCCACGGCTTTCCACTTCTGAAACTCGCAGTTCGTTCATCTCTGTTTTCTTGTTTATCGATTCCATTCTCAAAAACAGCCCAACAATTAACAACAACGAAATAAAAGACAGAACAGAAGAACCTTTGTGGAGAACGTCGCCACATTTGGAGGAGGTTTTCTTGTTTGGTTCCATGATCGATTCTACTTAACAAACAGTTGCCTGAACAAGTCGACTGTCGTGAAAACTGAACGTTTGATTTCCTTTTAGCAGCAGTTTCGTGTTCCTGTATACGGGATACGCAAAGAGATAACTGTACATTAAAACCGTTATGAATTGATCTGTTATCGTTTGGAAACTTTGACCTTTCTCTCAGTGCTCCTGGCGTGAGTTAACTTAGTTTGCTGATCAGTGCGCGAAGGAGGAGTACCCTGAAGGTCATCCTAAAAAAGTACTTTTACTAATAGTGTTGAAAGTGAACCCCCTGCGGAGGTTGATGTAAGGGGTTGGGGCGGGAAGCCCCCTTCCCCCTTTTCTTATGGGCGGAAAAATGTAAAGAAATGCAATGCGATACCACGCGTCAGCTTATCATATTCCGGCGCCATCGCACTACTGAGTTCAACAGCAAACTAGAAATAAATGTAAAGAAAAGGAAATCTGAAAAGAAAGTTTCATAGTTTTCTTACCTGGCTCCATGATCGCTTCTAATAAACAAAACAGTTGTCTGAACAAGCTCGACTGTCGTGTAAGCTGAACGTTTGATTTCCTTTTAGCAGCAGCTTCGTGTTCCTGTGTAAAGGATATGTCAAGACATAACTGTAAAGCGAAACTGTTAACGTTATTAACTGATCTGTCATCACTGTTTGAGTCAAAAAATAACAAATACCCGATCCGGGTAGCATTATTATTACTTTCTTTTTTTGCCAGTTTGTTATAATCTTGCATAGGTCATTAAAAGACAACAACAACAACAACAACAACTACAACAACAAAACAGATTGACACTTTCCAATACTGTTGACACATTGTAGTAACATTGTAGTAACTCTCCGCGTTGTGAAGGTGCGGGGCTGTTTATCGTATGTTTATTTCATCAGATGGTAAAGTTTCTTTCTTCTTATTATTTATTTATTAACACTAATTACAATGCAGATGGTAAACTACAGAGAGATTATACAAAGCTACGAAATGCACGAGTTTTTACTTGCTTGTTGTATGAGACAAATGAGTTTAGAATTAGAATTTTTTTAACTCTCGCAAACGCAACAAATCAGCACCAAAACACAAATTAATAAGAGGGACTCAATAGGGAGGAGAATATGCCTTCGCCAGGCATATCAGTCGCTTGCATTTTTTTGGGACTAGAATTTGAAGGACTTAAACATAATTTTAATTTGCTAATAATTATATTAAAACGATCATTTCTAAACAGCACAACCTGGCCCCATTCAAGTCAATCGTAAGTTCTTAATTAAGGATATTAAAGACTTTAAGTGGCCAATGCATTAGGTTCAGGATTCATTTTACTTAGGCGGTAAGGATATTGCGCTTTTGACGTCTAATTCTTCGAATTAGTTCAACCAAGAAAAGAAAACTCAAATGCCGGTCACTTCGTCTTTGTTGATCTCTAAGGGTGACTTGGGCACCTTAGAAATGCACAATGGAACTTACTGTTTTTTTTTTTTCATTTACAGCAACCTATTGGCAATAAATATTTATAACTAAATGCTCCGCTCAATGACATTTTTTTTATGACAGAGAAAAATAACTGATTGTGATCGGCCGAGTTTTAGATTGTAACCAGTACAAGTTAATGCGCGCGCTTTTGAACGGTAATGATCTCTGTCGTATCATAAATGATGGATCTTATTATCAAATTTAGCGCGCGATAATAATCTGATATGTATGATGTAGCTTGTAATTAGTCGATTAACAAACAAGCTCGACTATCGTGTAAACTGAACGTTTGATTTTCTTTTAGCAGCAGTTTCGTGTTCCTCTACATGGGAGATGCCAAAACAAAACTAAAAGGTGAAACCGTTATCAATTGATCTGTCGTCATATCGTTTACAAGAAATTTTAGCCTTTTACTGCGGATCATGATAAACAACTTGTTTCTGCTGACATAAAAATCATTATTTTCATCTTGTAAGCCGAACGTCGGTATCCTAAGAATCTCTTGCAGGGGTCTTAAAGTATACTGAGACATCTTAAATGATGATACTACTCAGCCTGCGAATATATTATAGGCTGTCAGCGAGAGCGAAAAAACTTCCGCGAACTTCCGAGCGAAGAGAGCCTGAAAGAACATTATTTGGCAAAAAAATGTTTTCGCCTGATAACCAATCGGAGGCCTGTTGTGACTCTTTGCTGAGGTGGATTGGGGGGAGGGGGGAGGGGTGAAAAGGGGTCGACTTCTCTCCCCTACGTTCCCCATTTCGAGAATAGACGGTAGATTAGTATTGGTAAACAAATGGTGAGGAGTGAAATTAGGAAATAACTTCAAGCGCCTTTTGTCAAGACTCTAATAATTAGAAGTCGAGGAAAGTTAATAACATTTTGACCAAAACGGAGGTGAAATTATTTCCTTATTTCACGAGCAGTATATCTTTTGCATGATTACCTTCTAATATAGTGGATGACAAATTATATTCACAATCGTGGGTTTCGACTTGTTTATTGTATCACCGCAACGTTGTCATATAATTATATTCACGCTGTTATTTCGCGCCGGAATTAAAGTCTTGAGTAATTTTGGTGCCCGTGAAATTATGTACTGTAAAGAAATCTCGCCAGCTCTCTAAATGCACCCTCCGCGGAAATAGAACTGCGCAGACGGGAAGAAAAATCGTATTTATTACGACGGTTGAATATCCTTGTATCTTTTTAATACTCGATGGCAAGAAAAGGCCAAGCAAGAGAAAGGCGTAAAGAAAAACGTCATCTCTGAGTCCCGTCTGCTAGTGCACAATAAAACTCTTTGGGAATCATCAGCTGAGGCAAACACCCATTTACGGGAAAAATCAAACAAATATTTATATTTAATATTTAAATATTTAGTGATTGTGTAGAAGGAGACGAAGTTTATCATTCTTTTTTTGAAATTAGCGCTCTGTACAAGTCACTATTTGTCCCAGTGACATAATAAATTATGGATCTTCTGAATATTCGAACAATAAGGATTTACACTGAAATTTAAAAAAAAAAAATTTCAAATTCCCATGCCCTTGAGGCTAATGTAATGTTGAAAAGAATTTCAAATATCACCGGAAGCGTTAATTCGTATTTTCACTTCCATTTATACGGCTACCTATCCTAAACCTGACATGACTTATATTTTAGCCGCATGTTCGGGCTAGAATCTTCGAAACACTATCACAGAACAGTGCGCGTCTCCCCTCCCCCCTCAAAGAAACATGTCCTTATAAAAAAGAAGTTCAAAACAAAACGAACTAAACTGAATTAATTTTATCAAATCGTTTGCAATGTTGATCACCACCTATATAAACATTTATCTTATAAGATTAGTCCTACTCAACGAATCCACAGATTTAACGAGTAGGCCTGGGATGGAGCTTTATCTGTATGAGCATCATAACCAAAGTCGTATTCAGTTTGCTTTCCAGCCGTTTCTTCAACAAAAGAACCGCGGTTTTGTTCTGTTATGCCAATCCCGTGATCAGCACGTTGACAAGCTCTTCCACCTCCACCAATCATCATCACTGATCCATCACCACTTCCAAAATGACACCAGAAGCCGATGTTGTTGGCGCTTTGGATGTTTCCACTGCACTCAGCCTGTTGAAACCCGTCTGTTGACTTGTACTGTCCACCATATTGAACAGTACAGCTTCCAAGGCACTGGTCACGGGCCCAAACTCTGCCATTTCTAACATCGCCAAAACTTGTGATTTTTGATCGGAATGTTTGTCCAGCCAAACAGTTACCTGTGGTCTGTAACAAAGGAGTGTGACTGGGATCATCACTGCGCGTGATCTTAAACTCTCTTCCGCGGACCAACCAAAAAGCTGGTGAGATCATGTCAGAGTTAACGGAAGGATTTGTTGTTGTTCCTATCGTAACTTGTTGGTCATACCACCAGCGTCCATCGTTACGCATCCATTTTACTGTCACTGTTTGAGAATCGTGCAATAAGTACCCACCCTCTGTGATTTCCGGCCACGTCACAATAAACCTGTCATGTGAATAGGAGAGATTTACTGAACATCATAATAACAACCTATGATTAGACAGTGATTAGGTATTTTGATAGGTTCCTGTCTTGAATATTACCATAGGCTAAGCTCGTTACCGCAAATACAGCCCGTAAGGACATGTAGGCAAAATAAGTCATATTTATCCGCCTCAGTTTTTGATTTATTTTACACATAGATGCCGCCTTTTTTGACCACATAAATCTGAGTGACTTTGTTCTGTTATGACTTCTCTGCCTCCTTTGTGAATAATAAGAATGTCTCTAGGGTGCACAATCCCTGTCTTGCCTACCTTAATTTCCTACACTTAAATATAAACGGCACTCATTTCGATATTTTGTCACACAGTCTAAAACAAATTTATACTGCTGGTAGCTAATAAAGAAACTTGCCTTAAATTTAGAAGCGCTTTTTGGGTTTGCGTAATAGACGCCATCGCTGTTAGCCTGTTCTCCGTTCGTCTGCTCACAAACTGCAGGATATACAGGAGAGAATCAATAGAAATTACATGCTCATCTATGTAGGCTAATCGCCACTATTTCGAGAAAGCTTTTGGAAGTGCAAATGAGACGAAAGATTAAGCATATATTCGGTTGTGTCCTGTGTACTGTTACATTGAGGGAATGACCATGGCGCTGCTTTTCATTGCCACCCTTTGTTTAGTTATTTATATTGTTTGGTCTTTTGAGGAAAGAACCATGCATTCTTTTTATCCTTTTCGCCCTTGGTCTTGTATTTACTCGACCACAGATCCTTTACAGTTACTGTCTTCTACTGTACTACTTATCGAACAAAAAAAAATTCAGTTGCACAGTGAAGGTTAACAAGTGAAAAAAGCTGGGTATTAAAATTTGTAGGTAAAAAAATCGGGTCTATCTTAATGCCAGTCTGAAATCGGGAAGCAAGAGAATAGACACAATATTCAGTATTTTCCTCCTAGATCCACTTCTCTCGTATCCAGGCCGTCCATACTGAGCTCTTAAGAATGAGTGCCAATTGTACAGATCACACCATTGTTTCATAATTTTCCTGAATTGTGGTTCAATAGCCGAATACCACTTGGCTTTAAAATCACTAATGGGACTAACGGAAAGCAAATTTAAATTAAATGACAATAAAATATCGCTAGCAGGTCTTGAAGTAGTGGTTACTTGATTGGTGTTATTCTGAACTACTATGTATAATTTTCGACCGGTGCACATCTATATTACATAAATGATATATCTAATAACCGCAACTTATTAGTTAGAAAACTCTCAAGGTGCGCAGATTACCTGTTTCTAAAGTATGAATACCCAGGACAGTCAATGCTCGTGTGGATCCAAGTTTGTTTGTGGCTGTACACATGTACGTTCCAGTGTCCTCGGGACTGAAGTCCTGAATAGATAATGTTCCTTTGTGGACAGTACTCCGTCCCTTAGGTAAAGCGAAAAGAGGGCGATACCACTGAACAACAGGCCGTGGAACACCAAAAGCCTCACACGTGAATTTGGCTGTTGTTCCTTCGATAACCGTCTCCAAAAGATCTGGTATTTTCGACAAATTTGGAGGAACTGAAACCCAGCAGGAATGGTATCACGAATTAAAACAAACGTCAGAGTACGCGAGAAATCAATAAGATAAAGATATGGTGCGGATGCGTCATATTCATTCAAAGAAGACAAAATGTTTCAATACATTAAAGGGGTCTTGGTGGAAGGTGAGACGCCCTCATGGTTAGTGCCCTCGACTACGAAGCGAGCGTTCCGGGTTCCAGCCCTAGCAAGGAACACTTTTTTGTGTTTTTTGGCAAGATTGTTTACTCTCACAGTGCCTCTCTCTATCCAGGTGTATAAATGGGAACCGACGAATTGGATACTGCGGGGTAACCCTGCAATGGACTAGCATCCATCTACCATCCGGGGGGAGGAGGAGGAGTAGAAATACTCCTAGTCACTTCATGCTACTGAATCTGGGGTCAGCTCCGGCCTGATGAGCCACTTGGTTCGTATGCAGACTTTCCCAGACTTTCCCTTCCCAAGAGGGTCTTGGTGGGGATTCAGCGATCTCAGTTATCGGTTAATTAAGTTTTCGATGATTTTTCCGTAGCCATCAATTAAAATTACAGCCCATTTCTCAGATACTATTAACCTCATTCATCAGTTAAAAGGCGCGTCCTTTCTCTGAATAGACCTGTTCCCAGCTATCAATTAGACCACTTCCGGATCTTAACGAAGCTATTTGCATTCATAAAAAAATATTTTGAACTTGAATGTAATTTCAGTTATCTACCTGAGGTGAACAAAACAGCAATGCCAATAAATCATAAATAAACGAGGAAAAGAGTGGGTGAGGTAGATTACGACAAATATTGAAACACAGATTTAAAACGAAAAAGCTAAGCTATTTTCACTTTTTTGAAATTTTACATCACAAGACAGAATAAATTATTTTACCGGTCTAGAGTAATAAGATTCTTGATGATCACAGAACTTAAGCTAATCCAGTGGTCAGCTTCTAACGAAGTCCTCTGGTTCACGTGGGGTTTGAAAATTGGCATGATTGCATCATTTCGTTAAATTTTATTTAGAGCCACGAAAACAGTAACAGGGACCCACCTTCCACGACAAGATTCGTCATTTTCTGATCCTGTCCCAGGGCACTTATCGCTTCACAGATATACATTCCTGTATCGTTGTAAGATGAATCCAGAATTTCAAGTTTGCCATCATTTGTAGACGTTACTTCTTCTCCAAGTGATCCATTAACTTTGCTCCAAGTCACTACAGGCCTTGGATTCCCACTGACCGAGCAATAAAATATAGCGGTCTGGTTTTCAGTGACTATTTGAGTGACAGGTGATACGGTCACCTCTGGGGATGAAATGGATTCGCCGGGTTCCCCCTTCAATCCCGTCATCCCCTGGGGGCCAGCAGCTCCTGTTGTGATATTCAATGGTAAAACAAATCAAGAAGTGGGCGTTTACCTCCTTCATTAGTGATAAAAAGGCACTATCTACCAGCTATCGTACTCAATGCAGTGATATTTCACAATAACTGTCAAACTTTTTATACGCTCATTGGCTAATTTTTATGTACAATAAAAGTACAGAGACGGTATGGGTGGATTTCCGGAAAAGTTTCCCGTACTTTTTAAGTCCGGTTTATAGTTTAGTCAGTTCGGATATAAGCAACAAATTACATCTGCGGGCGCACAGCTACTTTGAAAATATTGTAATCAGTAACAGAACTTAGGAAAAAGTGAGGACTGTGTTAATATAGTTTTCCGTTTTTTTGGTGGCCACATCATGATAAGTCTTATTTCTGAAGATAGAAAATGCAAAATAGAGAGCAACAGGAGGATCTCAGTCTTTATTGAAACAAAGAACGGTAATAAAAAGGGGTTGTGTGAAAAATCCAACGAGAGCTCTCCTAGAAAGATACGGGAAAAGGTAGGCTTACCGGGTTAGTATAGAAGGTGTGCACTCCTGTTTCACTCATTCCGTGTGAGGTTATAAATTTAAGACTCCACATTTCAAAATAGTTTTGAAGCACTTTATCATTTTTACTCACCATTTTCTCCCTTTTCTCCTTTTATGCCTTTGTTTCCCATAACGCCTTGCTTGCCGTGTCTGCCAGGTAAACCCATGATGCCTTGCATTCCCTTTTTACCCTTGCCCTCCTCTTCTTCCTCGGGAACCTTTGTTGCCTTTCTTACCGGGAGGACCTGGGACGCACACTTTCTCCAGTGGCCGACACAGTGAGGCTGGTTTGAGTTTATTAAACTGTTTGGTGATTTCGCTACGGACATCTTCTATGCTGAGAGATTTGTTGCTGATTGCGATGAAGCTGCGGCGAACTTTGGTTTTTGTCGTCTTTTGGAAATCTAAAAGAAAGATGAAAATGCAGACCTTTGACCTGTCAGGGAAAGAGTCGACGTGCGCAAGCTGGCTTCTTTGACTTGTTCGATTTCAGACATTAGGAGATCCGGAACGGTATTCCAAAAATTTTACTGCATTTACCAAAGTAAAAATAAATGGATATCTATACATCGTACTTACTTATCGATACTTAGAGACTTTGAACTTTAATTAAGGTCGTTCTGTATTAAATAACGAAAATAAAAGTCACGGTAGGTGAAGTACAAATTTCCTTTGTTTTGCTATCAGTGATACAAGACAATCATTTTCAGTATTGTCTGATCAGTGAAGTTTATTAAACAGACTTCCCGTAATTTGATCAGTCACGTATATGAAAGTGGAATCTCTCTTCTGCTGAAAAAAGATCACAACGAAAATAAAAATTCAGTTCACAGACATATCGCTTTATAAACCACATAGAGTCATTTTATTCGTTGCAATTAGCGATATTAAGCTAGGACAATTGTAAATTGTTTCGGAATTCGCGACATGCACAACATAATTTCAAGTGTAAATATACTATATA
>Ga0126337_10001311_pt1 | contig 14814 bp, 5 predicted proteins | sample DipCmetagenome_FD_92527 | JGI IMG/M metagenome (GOLD analysis project Ga0126337, IMG submission 92527) | Coral microbial communities from La Bocana,Puerto Morelos, Mexico - Diploria C A metagenome | ecosystem: Host-associated > Invertebrates > Cnidaria > Coral | place: La Bocana,Puerto Morelos... | reverse complement strand
GTGTCGAGCCATTTTATAGTAAGCCCAGGCACGGATATTTCGTCAACTAATAAACCAAACTAATTTTTAGGATCGCTAACTGTTAATTGTTCCACGAGTTTGACCATAGGTATTCTTTGATTAAGCGTTTTCAACCGTTTATAAGCAATTTGTTACCTTTTTTTAAGCGTTTTGTCTGCTGTTAAAAACATTTTCTACCGTTTTTAAGATATTTTCTACCGTTTATCAGTGTTTTTCTACTGTTAATAAGTGTTGCTATCCTATTTTCAAGGGTTTTTCTTACCATTTGTAAGCGTTTTTCTTCCGGGTATAACCGCTTTTCTATTGTTTCTAACCTTTTTTGTTTTTAAGAAACGGTAGGTCTTTTCCGCGGATAACGGGTGGCGGGCAACGATTCTCGCTTTTTTCTCTTTCAATCTAATGTAACATCGGCCTTATGAAATTTTCGCAGGGTTAACCGCATCAGAGATATTAATTATGAATCATGCACGGGCACAGAATTTTAAATTGGGTTACTTTGCCTTCTGATCAAGAGAAAAAGAAATAATTCCTTTAATTCGAGAATCGAGACGCTATAGAGTTCACCCGTTTACCCGCCACCCGCCATCCGTTACCTTAAGCGTTTTTGTACTGTTTATAAGCGTTTTCATACCTAGCATTTTCCTAATGTTTATAAGCGTTTTGTTTTTCTTACCGTTTTAAAGCGTTTTTCTACCGTTAACTGTTTTTCCGAACGATTTTAAGCGCTTTTCTGCCCCTCAGCCCCTCTCATCATGACCAAAGATGACAAATGATATGTTCTTGTAGCCGTTCAGTCAATGTATAGGCAAACGCCCTGGAGAGTATTTTATCAAAGAACTAATAAAAAATATTATCTAATTTCCAACATAATATCTCAGTCTTAAATTGCTATTTGATTAAATGTTATTCTCTGTGTTCATCACTGTTTAAAGTGTCATAATAGCCCAAGTTGTTTCTGGTAATCTTGCAACTGGCGCAGAAATCCTTCATTTGGTCTTACACAAGTTCTGGCCTGTCGAAGAATTTTCATGGCGTCTTCTAATGACAATCTGTTTGATGACATCAGATAACCAAGAACAACTGCTGCAGAACGAGATACACCGGCATTGCTGTAAAAAGATGAGTTAGGAGCGTGATATAAATATAGGCACATAACACCTGTGTACCCGACGGACTTCATTTGGATTTTCAATGTTGAAGTGTCTAAGGTCATAGTGAGTTGTTTTTAAGGATGTGCTTCTAAAAGATATTTTTTCTCATACCATCGTTTTGATTGCTGAGAAAAAGAAATTAGCCCAAAGAATATATGCCTACGGATTGGTTAAAAATCGCGTTTTCTATATTATGATCTCGGGGTTTCTGTCGCGTGATCGAGTTGACCCGGGCGGACACATTGAAATCAAAAGCAAATAACCTCATTGTTCAGGAGTACAAATCTACTAGTCGTTCAAAACGCTTTCTAAGTTCTCCTCACTGACACTTCAAAAACGCAGAAAAGCGACCGCCTGTTTGTTAACAAGCGCGCACTGCTGGCGTTGCCGGCGATCAGAGAACGATATTCGTTATAGAACGCTAGTAGATTTATACTAAAACTCTATAGAATCACGGAAAACGTTTTCTATTTCTACATCAGATATTACTGCGCTTGTGTAACTCAAGTAGTTGGTTGAGTCTCAGAGGAGTGGGGAAGACTATTTTCAAGCCCTATGGATAAGTGCGTTCTATAAACTATCCAACATCATAAAATTCAGAGGACCGACATGTTCTAAGTCACTTAATGTGTTTTAAAAAAATCATCAATAACGTGACTTGAATTCGAAGTTCTAGGAAGTATTTTAAGATCAATTGAGCTTAAAATAGTGATTGGAACACTGCCTGAGAGATAAAAATAACAACAACAAAATTGCTGTGTTTTATAAACAGTACTTTAACTTCACTTGAATAAAAAAATTTCATGCTTTTAAAATGTTTGTTTGGACGTTTCCTTACCAGTGAACCAGAACAGAACCATTTTTTAGACCATCTGTTATAAAATCAAACATCTCCTGAAAGTGATGGCAAATTTGCATTTCTGGCAAATCCAATATCTCAACAGTCTTGTAGTGAAACTCCTGCAAAGTAAAGAACATGCAGAAAGTTTCTCTGCATTTTGTGTTATGATAAGTTGGTTGTCCTGTGTAAGGTATTGTCACGTGATCTGGAGGACCACGTGTAGTGTAAATATTAAAGTACTGCAATAAACTATTGAAGTTGAAGAGAGCAGATGTGTATTTTCTCTACTCACAACATTTTGTTTTATATAGTCCAGTTATATTATTCAAAGATTGTAACTGTGATTTACATCAGGTGCTATAATACTTAACTGGCATTTAAATGTAAATGAAATCTGCCTTCTAAAGCCTTATACTGGGGTGGATACAGGATTTTAGAAACTTTGTTTGAGATACAGACTGCTAAAGGTGGTCCTATGTGGGGGCTAGGGAGCATCCTTCCCTTGTAAATCTTTAAAATTGAGGTTGTCGGAAATGGGATTCTGAGGCCAAGTCAGCACGTTATAAAGTTTCATCAAGATCCACCCCAGTTACGCTTTTTTTTCACAATCCTGCCAAAATAATGAATCCATCTAATTTGAAATCTTTGCTATAGAATTGGAAACATAACACAACAGAGCAGCCAGCTGAGATCATAAGGTAGATGACTATTTTCACTGGCAGCACCTTTTGACAACCCTAGACATATCCCTACTCCATTGATTGTTGTCTTGCTAACTGCTACCGAATTTCTAAAGAACTAGCCATGGAAAACTGATTACTTGCAAAAGAGCAGATAGCTCTTTTGTTGTTGTTGTTGTTTAAAGGTTCTCAGGTTTTTTCATGAGTAGTATTATTACTTACAACAACCTAGCTTTATTTCTCTGCTAAAGATTATGTTTAAGAAAATTTGAAATGAGGTTGCTTCATTGATGTGCACAAAAAAGACACACTTGTGAGAGGGCACAGTGGGTGGGAACCAGGAAAGAGGGGCAGGCCGGGGCCAGGAGAGGAAAGGACAGGCAGCAGGAGGTTTTTGCCCCCCCCCCCCCATGTCCACCCCTGCCCCCCATCACCCTCACACACACATACCTGGAAATTACTTTAAATTCCAGAATCAACCTGAATTAAAAATCATTAACATATTTTCAAAATTACTTTAGGAAATGCATTCTTTATCCCAGATCCGGTATTCAATATATGAGTTATGTTATTTCTTCTAAGTTCTTCCATATTTTGTGCTCCATCTTGTGAGCTGATAAATAACTTCTCTTGCACTTTATAAACCTTGTCATCAGGATCAACATCTTCACAGAACCCCAGACATCTTTCTCCAGTATCTACAGCAAGAAGACTTCCATCGTCATTCTTGTGTTCTATAAACTTAAGGTAACTGTCACATGAATCAAAACTTGATAATGTTAATATTTCACTACAAAGTTACAAGCAACTGTTAAAAAAAAAACAGAAAGTAAACTGCAAAACAACAAATAAAAGGCCATCAGACCTTAATGTCATAAAATTGGGCAGGAAATTTCTGGGCAGGAAATTTCTGCACCACTTCCTTGGAAGGTCTTTGGTTTCCCCAGAAATCAATTTCAGTTTTTTCTTCTTTTGATCCCTTTTTTCCATCCAAATTTCAAGTTGGGTGGGAATGCATATTTTCCTGGAACAACACAGTGCCCATGTGTATGATTATACAAAGCTCTCCAGTTAAGCTTCATACACAATTGTACTTTCCTTGGAATTTCCATCTACCCTTCCATGGGACCATATGAGCCAAGGGACCCACCAGGAATGCAAAGATATATATTAAAGGGGTGGACAGATGGACAGACAGACAGAAGGATTGCCAGATGGATGTCAGCTTGACACATATCCCTGGTTGACCGAGGCAAGCATCTAATAATTTGTGCATAACTGCAGTGCAATTTCTCTGTTACCTTTCTCCCTTCGGATGTAGTAACTCTAGTTCGCACAGATTTGAGCTTGTCCGCCGAGAAACTTTCAACTTCACGAAGAAAACTCATAGTTTTTTTTACAAGGCGGAAAGAGATCTGGGAGCTAGGTAAGTGAATATATTAGCCTCTCATTCATGCTGTGCGCCTGATAGAAATTGAATCACAGTTACAATTTTTCAGGTAGTTTAAAAACTTGTCAACACTAACACGTTTTTGGCCTATTTATACCTCTCAATGATGTCAGGATGCTCACTACGTTTTGCTATGACCAACGCTCGTTTTATTACAAAACAGACAAGGGCCTTTGCGACGCCAGTCCTACGTAGTGTTTCACCTGCTGACGTCCAAACTACAGCAAACAAGGAATTTCTTTTACGCAATCCAAGGCTACTTCATACATCATTCATAAGAAAAGCAGAAACGCCTAGCCAAGATACTGCAAAAAATCAGGAGGAAAATGAAAAGAAACTGGCTCTGAAGGACAGATTGAAGTTAGTGGTTGCAGAATATGGGACAACAGCAATAGTGTTTCATGTTACCATTTCTCTCACCTCACTTGGGATATGTTACGCTGCCGTGAAAAGGTTAGTTAATGTACAGTGTTTCAATGCAAAGAAATTCATACTATACGTTCATATGCATATATGTAGACGTTAGCTGATAGGGAAAAATACTTATCAACTCTTGAATTTGTATTGAGCTAAAGCTATCCCCCAGGGAAATAATTGCAGTGTTTTCTTTTTCACTAGAGTGAAAAACCATACCCTATTTAAGACCAGAATGGCCAAACTCGACTACCTAACAAAATCGACACACTATTTAAGACCAGAATGGCTGAAAAGCCATACCTTTCAGTGCTGCACAAACCTACATAGCCCATGAAAGGGAGTACCTAAAAAATCCTGATACACTGTCTAACAAGCAAAATTTTACTTTTTAACTTAATTCACATTTTTTGTTTGCTTATTTGTTTGCTTTTTTCTTTTGATCTAGTGGAGTTGATGTCCAGGCAGCTCTCCAGAAAATTGGTCTCAGCTCAAAAGTGACCGACTCTAGTGTAGCAACAGAAGCGAGTACATTCGTGGTGGCATACGCTTGCCACAAAGTATTTGCTCCATTGAGAATGTTAATGACCATCACCTGCACTCCACTTATTGTCCGTAAGCTGCGGAAAATTGGATTTCTCAAAGAACCACTGAAGCAGTAGAAAACGACTTTGACTGGAGGACTTTTTTTATGTTGTTGCAGTAGCATTATTTAATGTAGAGCAGATTCAAGTAAAGCTGTTAACAAGTCAATGTTATTTTTCCAGTTTAAAACCAGAATTAGTGGTTGATGACTGTTAAAATAATGTTTAAAGGCTATTTAAGTAGCTGGTCGAGATTGAAATTAAATGAGTAAACATGTACATTACAAGCTAAGATTGTGATAAGTTTTTTTGCTCAATATTAATACATGGATGTTCTTTTTTAAAAGAATATTAAAATATCAATATCATGCTCTGAGTTTTAAAAACCCAACCAGGGATGGATTTGTTGCTGCTATCATGAACCTTGAATAAGAAATAGAGAATGGATCAAAATCTACCAGTCACAGCCCACATGTGCAACCTTTTAAACCCATTAAATTTAGCTTCCATTTCCTTAAAGGAGGTCTGCTAAGAAACTATTCAGTAATGAAACATATAATGTGACACAAGATGGTCTGTTATTGAAAGGATGAGAAGAGTTTTTCATTTCTTAAGGTTTTTTCATACGTTTTCACTACATTTTCAGCCTGTCAGGCCAAGATTTTGTGTGGATTGTGAGCAGTCTCTTCCTTCTCTTAACGTGTGACAAGTTTTATTTCCTAGCATACAAATTACAACTGAGTTGCAAAGCTTCTAGAAGCATGGGAGTGGTGTTGTGTTCTTGGGCAAGGCACAGTACTGCCTCACCACCACCAGTACAGTGCCTTGCTCCACCCAGGTCCCAGTTGTTCAAAGCTTGGATAATCCCAAATCCATACCAGACAAATCAGCATTAATTTACCACCTGCACTGGTTATTAATTTCTCCAGGGGATGTTATTCATCCTGTGCTGTGGGAGGGTAGCAATACTCTAACAAGTCGCATGCAAGCCAAGTGACCCATCAGGCTGGAGCTTATCTTCATCGTCAGTAGCAATATGCAGCATGGGGTATTTCAACTCCCCCTGCACTGGTTGCCAGTCCAACCTAGCGTTACTCCTCCAGCATATGGAAGCAAACACACTAACCATGAGGCCACCCTGCCTCTTCAACTGATTTACTAAAAAAACATCTGAAGACTCCAAAGGCCATATACTATATTGTCATACAAAAACTATCTTGAATATTTTAGAATACTTGGGAAGTGTAGCAAACACAAGTAATGTTTTCTAAATTTTTCTGAAATTGTTGTTTTGCAACAGTGTAAATTGCAGTCTGCGTTCATTTCCCTAGAAAAATAATGTAAGAAATAAGAGCAGTCTTTCAAGAAACAAGGCTTTGATTTGTAGAGTAGATCATCTTTTATTACTTTTATACAAAATAGTTATGACAGTAATGGTTGTTAAGAGTTAAACATGTTATTTAAAGTGAAAGAACACTACAAAGTTGTGCTGGCCAATGAAAGTAAACTTTTCAGCTAGTTTTCTGCTGATCCTACAAAGCTGTAAGTTCTACGGATAGATGCCATCACAGCTGACCAACTTAATTACTTTATGTAAACTTTTCATAATAAGAGATATCCTACTGATCGTTATTTTATACTTTGACTGGTTTCCTTTCATCTTTACTATCTTACTATATCCCCAAATACTTAAATAGTTACTACTTTAATTAATAGTAGATAAAATTAATAGACTAAAGTAGATAATAACTAACAATAACTGCAGTTAAATTGGATAAGAAGCACACAAATGTATTTACAAATTAAACTATCAACCAAACAAGCTCATGAGAAGAAAAATTTCTGAATAAATCTTTTTACTCTCTCTTAATGTAAGCTTAATCCTTACTTGAAAGTGTCTTTGCGAAGACTAAACATATCTGAGATAGTAATGGAACTGGAAAATTAACTGGGCCCAAAATTCATTCTAATAATAGCATGATTTTAACATTTTATCAAGGCCGCCCATTATCTTTCCACACGTACAAAAAACCTGCTTGCAACGTCTTTTCTTGGATATTATCAATTGCATAGTACACTTTAAATTAATTTTAATTCATTTGACATGAGATGTACCCATATCCAGTAGTGGAGGGGCAATCTTGTATTTACATATGAATTGTCTTCTTGTAATTTGGTTGTACTATTTGCAACAAATTTACAATCTATCAACTATTTAGTGCTTGGTCCTTGTACTGTCGATGTACAGTCTGGTGGTAGCTGCTGCCGTGTGTCCAAAGCGTGGGCATTATTCCGAATCCAAGGGTGTGCCAGCACACCACTGAGGGGAAGTCTCTTACTGGGGTCATGCATAAGAAGCTGTGGAAAAATCCAAGTTGGCAAGAATAAGCAAGAACAGCACTCTGCTTTTGGTTTTACCTCACTCAATTAGAAACAGCTTTGAAAAAAAAAAAACATTTAAATAAAACCTTCCTCTGATGTTAGTAACTTAGATTCTTTTAAGTTTCTAGGGCATGGGGCAAAGTAACTTATTAAGGTCATTCCCCAGTATTGCACTGCGCATCCCCTACTGTGCACAATGTCACACATAATTAGCGCGCACACATTAGAAAATGGCGGCTTTATCTTTAATGCTGGACCCCGCCATAGATTGAAGTAAATTGTCATTTCTTCGAAAACGAACGTGGTGACCTATAATTTTTTTCTGTTGTTTTGAATTGAATAATAAATTTCTCTATGTAAAATAAGTATGGCCCAATTCTCAATGTAGAACAAGAAGCAATTGAGGGAAACATGAATGAAGAAAGTAATTGTGACTATAATCATGGTGCTATTATAAGGATTTATAGGGTACAAACAAGGGGCTGTTGTTCCTAAACGAACATGGAGACCCTTCATTTTTTTATTTCAAAATTTAAGTTCCTACAATATAAACAATCAATAGGCAAAGTTTGACAAAAATCTCAGTGCAGGTTCTATTTCAGTGGAATGACCTTAAAGAACTACTCTTTCTTTTATCCATGCTCATTCATGTTTCATTTCAGCAAATGAATGTTGACCAGTCAATCTAAATGAACACACAGTGTTACCTTGTCTAGTATTTATCTTAACTATTAATCCTGAGAGTTTTCTATAGGAGTTTACCTTTGCAATAAGGTCTCTTGCCCCATCTGACATGTAACTTGGGAATTGGAGTTCAACCTAGGGAAATAGATATGGAGATTCATCATAAGTGTGTAAAATGTACAAGTAGAATTACATTAACCACTTTCTTTAGAGCCTGTTTGTAAACATGCTGGGTATATATTAATTAACAACAAATTATTATTATTTTATTATCTTACCCTTGAAATTTTGCGGTATGTTTCACGATGGCCATCAGCTTCAAAAGGTGGCTTTCCAACTAGAAATTCATAACACAATACACCTAGACTCCATAGGTCAACCTAAAACAAAATTATATATAGGTAGGAAATTGTCAATTTTAAATTATTGTCAAAAAAACCATACCCTTAATCAGTAGCAACACATGTGTTTTTGTGACAGTAACAATGTCTCAAGTACTAGCCGTGACACTGACTGGTGTACACATGGCCACTATTTACATTTATTATTCAACAAATTGTAACACTGTCCAAATATGGTCATGATTCTCTCAATATCTGTCACCCGTAGGTAACAGATATCCTGCGATATACGTAATTTTGTATGCCGCAACAAGCTAAACTGAATTGTTAGTTTTGTTATCAATTTGTTGAATAATAAAACAATTACCGGTATCCTGCTCAATCTTGTGGAATATCGCCTGATTTTAGCCAAAGTATCAGGCGATATTCCGCGTGATTTCGCAGGATAATTGTTAATTGTACTAAATCCCGTTTCAAGCACTGGACTGTATTGATCATTGTGTTGTGGCTTTGGGCAAGACTGGCACTATTACCTATACAAATTTTATGTCTTAGAATACGATACCTTAGACGATTTTTAAGGTACACAGTCAGCTAAACTAGCCGACTGTGTACCTGTGTACTTGTGTAACTTTTTTGTATGTCATCCAGTGTTATGATATGTGTAGATAACAGAACTTAGCTTAGCCCCTGAGGAAGTTACCTTTTCATCATGCGCCCTGCCTTCAATCATCTCAGGTGGGAGGTAGTCTAATGTTCCACAAAGTGTTGTTCGCCTAAAATTCAAAAGGAATTGAATTTCAACATGCAAGTAAGTCTGACCTCTAAGCTCTGTCTACTATCTACCTTATCAACAATATTTAGTAATTTAATATTCATTTACCTTGAAGAAGGTGCATGAACTGACCATCCAAAATCTGCAATCTTTAAATCACCCTGAAAAGAAAAAAAAAATAAAATGCTATTTGCGCGATCAAAAACATGAAACTGAATTAAATGATTAAATCTGTGGACATAGAAGAATTAATCAAAATAAATATAATTTTGCAATAATAATACAACAGTCCTCCTGAACAAGTACAGAGGTATCAGACTACAATAATATAATAATAATTATTTGTCAAACAGAGACTAGGCTAGAAAGTAATTTGACCACTCTCACATGTACATTATCACTAATAATAGTAAGTTCCAATAACAGAACTAATAAAAGCAGTCAGACAATTGTCAAACCTTGTGCGTAAGAAGCAAGTTCTCTGGTTTAATGTCTCTGTGAATCACTTTTTTTGAATGACAGTACTTCAAGGCTTGGGCCAGTTGACGGATATACTGCAAATTAATGCAACACAAAATTATCTCTCAAAATATCGAACTCCTTCAAATCACTATTTTTTCTTGTAATGTAATGATATCAGTGCAAGAACACGGATTGTACAGTGAACCACAGTAAGCCAATAATAAAGTAAATTTAGAAAACTGACTCAGTCAGTAATTAAAAAAAATACTTACATTTGATGAGGTTTTCTCATCAAATCTCCCAGATTTGTTCAACTCTTTATACAGTTCACCTTTTGGAGCATACTCCAAGATAAGATATACTCTTGTGCTATCATAGAAATATCCAAAGAGTCGCAGAATATGGGGGTGCCTAATGATATAACATGCAAGAACAAGTCAATCACAATGAACAAATGTAATATAGAATACTAGTTTGGTGGTACAATGTGGTCAGAGGTTAATGGATCTTGTGTACTCAAGGAATCCGCGGTAGAGTGTTGATCGATACTCTCAATCAACACTCAATCTACACCTAGGTTGACATTCCATTGACTTCTCAATGGATAGCCAATATTTTAAAATTTTAATGCATATTTCAATATGCATATGAGTCCTACTGCACCAGCACTCTTTTACTAAGCTCTGTAGACCTCGGAGATCTGAGTGTATGGATGTCAATACAGTAGCCTTTAGTTAATACAATCATGTTGACTATGATCTGAGAATCTCTGATGTAACAAATATTAAAGAGATCTCAAATAACAAGAACCTGTGATTTACAGCAAGGTATAGGGTTAGATGACATAATTATCGGGAATGTAAAGTTTGGTAGAATAACCAAGAGATAATTAACATTATGTGCATGCCAGAGGATATGTGGATAAGAGGAGTAAAGCAAGCTCATCCTGTAGGCGATGGTAGCCTCATTCACAAATTTTACAATTCAACATTAACAATGTACCTGAGATGAGACTGAATTTCAATTTCTCTTCTTAGCTGATGTTCCACATGATTTTTCTCCAGCTGGGATTTGAACAAAACCTAAAAATCAAAGGATCTAAATTAGGAAGACTGCCTTGTCATTATCAATCCAGTACATACATTGATTGTGGACTGGACACACATAAATATCTTCCAACTGAACACCATCCATTCTTTCTTTGAAATCTAGTCGAGGTGCAGGGCTGTCAAAAGGAAACATACATGCAGCCATGCCTGCCTGCTGCTGGTGAAAAACACAATCTACTTCATAACATACTCGTTACCAGGATTGGTAACCAATCATCATCGAGGTTCAATTTCTGTACTTGGGCTTAGCATGGAAGTGATATTTCCAACGGATTCTACCAGGGGCGATTTTTCCTCTCCCTCGCTTCACTCCTCGCCCTCTCTCCATTGCTCCTCTCTCCTTATAAATTGCCTCTGGAACCAGGGCACAATAAATCTTTCTTCAACTTGCATTTGCCAACTTTATTATTGCTTTTTCTGTCCGACTAGTTGGGTGATACTAAAACAATTAGATCCTTCGCAGTGTGTAGCAGTGTGTTGTTTAGGTATACCTTGAGGGCCACAATGTATTTGCTCTTCTTCTCTCTTGCAAGATAAACATTTCCAAATTTCCCTGGGTTAAAATATAAGAGTAGCTTAGTAAAGTTGAGTCTCCCACAAATGAACACCTTTATGATCAGAAAAAAAAGGGCTCACTTAGGAAAGGTGTCACATGTAGATATGTGACTTGAACCATGGCATGTGAACCGTTATGAAAGATCCTTATTAGTAGGAGTTATTCCAGGGTGCCAACCAAAACAACAAAGATCCCTAACTTTTCACTGACTGTAAAGCAAATTTCACTGGCTGTGCAGAATGATTATTCTAGCCATGAATCAACAAAAATAAGGATGGCTCAGATAATTTAAACAAAAGTGTCTTGTCCATAGGAAAACATCTGACAAAATAATTTGCATCTACCTGAAGATAAAATTTCCTGACTTTTCACTGATTTTGAACAGGGATTTAGAAAAAAAACTCCTTAACTCTTCCTAGACCTTGAATAAAATAACATTTTCCCTGACCGTGGCAACCCTGTTACAATGAAGCCTTTGCTTCTTACACAGTCCTCTCCCAATAAACTCCAATTGTGAACAACTTTTCTGGCTGAGAGCAGGATTACCCTGTATCTGCTGTACCTGATCAGTACACATTAAAAAACAAACAAAAGAAACTAACCTTTTCCAAGGGGTTTGCCGATATCAAAGTCGTCTAGTGACCAACATGCCCTATGAAGTAACATATAATCATATGAAGTAACTTGCGTATTGCTACCACATTAACAAAACTAAATTAACGTTTTGCTTAAGCTTAATTACCTTGCGATCTTCAAGTTGTTTGATTTTCCCTGCTCTTTATTTTCTTTATTCTCGTCCTGTGGTTCCGCAGTTTGAGCTGAGGACATATGGTTTTGTCTCTGTACAGAACAACTCTGTTCTTGTTTTCCATTTGGTTTGGGACCTTGCAAGTCCTTCTTAGCACATAACTGAGTCACAGAAGCTGGTTTGTGTGGATTAGTCATAACACTGCGTCCTTGGGCATGTTGACGATTAGCGAAGTTGTTGGTCCCCGGTGATAATTGAAGACAACCTTGAAGCCTTCCTTGCCCTTTCAAGGCTTGGGTTTCTTTCAAGGCAACTCTTTGTGGATTCGCATTACTGATGACTCTGGTCGCTTTAGGAATATCCTGGGTTGAATACGATATTAAATAACCTCATAAATTGTAGCCTCTAAAAAATCTAAGCTCATTTCTGCGTTGAACTAAGATCAGAAAAAATGTGTTCGAATATCTCATCATCCATCATGCGGGCGGCCATATTCAACTTTTCCTAACCACAATTTTTAAATCAAATTAAGCCTTAAATCTAACAGTATTTTAAAAAATAAATAAAATTTGTTTCTTATGAAGGCATTTAGAATAGCGGTAACTTTACATCTTGCACAAAACTTGAAAATTACGATGAACGAGAACAAAGTTTCAAAGAACTTGTCCACGAGTGATCGGCTCGCTTTGAGATCGCATCATTTAATATAACCTTCTTTTATCGCTCTAATACAGTATTAGCATTTGGAGATCTTGACAAACTTACCATCTTTTTAAGTAATCAAAAGTTTTTCTTTACCAAGAAAACTGAATTCACTTGTAATTCCACGAGAATGCAGTTGGCAGCCTTCTACAAAAACATGGCGTGCTTCGAAATTAAAACGCCAGACAAGAAACTTCGAATTTCGTACGTTAGCTTTATGCAAGCATTTGATTGGTAGAAATCAAAAGTGTTTGCCATATTAGGAAATGGACCTTCGTTCCCAGGGATGTCCGCGTAAATGGCGTTATGCTAGTAAGCTCAGTGTCACAACAAGAAAAGAAGGATTATTGACCAAGCGTGAAGTCACAGATGGCTGGATATTGGCCTCGTTCTTTTTTTGCGTGTTTCCATAAACACGAAAAAAAGAACGAGGCCAATATCCAGCCATCTTGACCGAACAAGCTTGGTCAATAAAGGATTTATTATATGGGATAAATAAATTTTCCTTGCGGGATAAAGCCCGTATCCCGAGTGGGCAGACGTTCTAACGGGTTCGTCACGCAATCATTCCCGTGACGAACCCCTAAGAATGTCTGCGTGGGAGGCTACGAGCGGGCAAGATAGCTCCATCTTGCTCGCTCGGGTAGCCAATCACAGCGCGAGATTCGGTTCATCGGAGATAATGTGACGTTATAAAGTCAAGTAACAATAGATGATTATTGCGTAAATCTAAGCATGATAAAATAAAGGATCTTCACGGGTGAAGAAAGATCCTGTTCACATGTAGACTGCAAAACAGTCGTATCTTTTGCGAGCCCGAGCGACACGGGCAGTATTCGATCAAAAGGTCTGGAACGGGTCATGCCTCCAACCTTCCTCGCCGTTTCTATAGGGGCTCGCGCGCTTCACATGCGAGTATTACGCTTATGTCGCTTCGCGCCTTCCGAATAGGAAAGAAAAAACGACTGTTTTGCGGTCTAGCTCACAGGCTATAAAAATGAACTTGTTCATCAATTGGCAAGAGAATCGATTTAAAATTCCTTCAGCTTCTGTGTGAGGTAATTGGTAATTGGTCTTTCATTGACCCGTCTCCAACAATTGAGTATTTAGTACAGTTCTTCAGTTTGTTTGTATGGGTATGTAGAGAAGTACGTTCGAGGTATAATTTGGTGCGGTTTAGAAGCGTGTTTTAATGATTTTTGCTTAATTTTCTTATTCCAGAATGACTTATGAAACTCTTCTGTAGCCTGTCCCTAAAACCCATAAGTCGCATGGAAAAAGAGGAGAGCGTTTTCTGTGGTGGTTTTCTGTGACATTTTCTGTGGCCACTCATTTTACTTCACGCACATACATACAAATACATACATGTCCTTTACTTAAACACCATAAGATTTAATGTTCAAAGCTTGTGGGGTCCTGTAAAATTATTACAAACAAACGGTGTATTTAAAATAGGGATGACATTAATTACAAAGTAGACTCGCGACAATAAAAACTCTAAAATGTTCAATCAGGAAGATTTTAAAAAAGATCCAGTTTTAAAATGGATTAAAATTAGTTACCTGAAAAGAAAACGCGATACAGCTTCCGAAATGCTATTTATTACTTGTAAACACTGTATACATTTTCAAAAAATCTGATCCATACACGCCTAACTTACGAGTGTATATCTTTGTTCTAGAAACAAGTTCTATCATCGGCATAAGTTACCTCTAGCTTAACATTAGCATATGGTAAATTAATTATGGCTGGCTGGTGTCGAGAAGTGGGATAAATTAAAGAATAAACGATATGTTGAAAACTGGGACCGAGCTTGTCACGTGACTTACACGATTTGACCCCCCTCGAACACTGAACTGATAGGGAACGAATGCAAAACTAATGCGAAGTCGTTGTTCTTGAATTGTATTCTGG
>Ga0126337_10001309_pt1 | contig 14836 bp, 18 predicted proteins | sample DipCmetagenome_FD_92527 | JGI IMG/M metagenome (GOLD analysis project Ga0126337, IMG submission 92527) | Coral microbial communities from La Bocana,Puerto Morelos, Mexico - Diploria C A metagenome | ecosystem: Host-associated > Invertebrates > Cnidaria > Coral | place: La Bocana,Puerto Morelos... | reverse complement strand
TACCTGGAAAACCAAGTCGCCTAAAAATCTTGGACACTGATAAAAGTCGCCTAAAGTCACTCTTTCTAGTGAAAAGTCGCCGGGAACCACTTTTTTCCCTCACACCAGCACTTACCAAGATGCACACAACGATACAAGATATCGCTGGCAAGTCTTTAAATGCAGGGTCCTTGAGCTGACTTTCCTGCTATAAACTGCAATTTTTCCAATGAAGTCTTCATCAAGTTGGCAACTCCACACTAGTGGGTTGATGCTGGATCTTCCAGCTTCAACATCACATTGTAATTCATAACGGAATTCACTAATGAGGTGAAACTTTGGTTGGAATTTCCATCGTGTATACTCCAAGTTGTAAGCAATGCCAGCACACTTTGAAAAGTTTTTCAGCACTTCACCCACTGAATTAGTACGTTGCCGGGGTGTCAGCCACAGCCCTGACTTGTAGAGCTGCCCCAAAAATTGGTTGGAATACTTCAAGGCTTTGTGTATGCAACTGATGTACTCGATGTTTTCATGTTCCGTATTGGCAGCCTCAATATCCCGAAATTTCGCTTCCAGATATGAACACAAAGTACGGGTGTCATCGCCTTTGAACCAATTCCTGGTATAGTTTGGACGGATCCGGAATATCACAGGCTTATGGTTTGGTTTCGAATCACCAAAAAACAGCCAATAGCAAAACAAAACATGATCGCTTTATCCTCTAGCCATGGTTCACCGATGGATAGCTCCAGGAGTTCGTGAAACCCAGCAATGTTCGGGTCAGACCATTCATATGAAGTTGTAGGTGGTTCAACCTAGCATATTCATAGGCCTCATTGTAGATTATGGGCAATCCCGTGGCTACAGAGCTTGCCACAAGTTCCAGGTCACAAAGGGCAACCTTACATGTTTTTTTGGACAAAGACCCTAGGACTCGGAATTATACTGTAATATTTTAAGCGTCTTAAGTCGTGATTGTGGTCAGTACCCCAAATTTTCATTGGGGGCATTGTATGGAATTGGCAAGGGGTATACGGAAAAAAAAAGGCTATGAACCCCAAAGGTTTTCGAGAAAAAACAAAATTTGAACACCGACACTTAGCTGGGAAACAATTGCGTTTGCAACAATGTCACCAACAAGGCCTTTGTGAGAATTGTGAAAGATATCGGGTTTGAAGAAACGCGCTTTGCCACCAGGGCCACTAGGCTGTGGAACAATTGAACTAAGAGGGCCACCACCAACAGTACGAAATGGTTCACTTGGATTGTTGTGCATAGCCTTCATGGAGTTAAAATCCCAACAATGCCACGGGAATCCTTCTTGCCCCGCCTTGCAAAGATGACAAATTCCTGGGGAATTTCTATTTGAATCACGCAGGTGATGTCGACTCAGCTGTCCTAACTTTGTAAGTGCGGGCCAATCGCCCTTAAGACCCAAGCAGCTGAAATACAATTGACGAGGCTTTCCTCGAACATACACTGTGATGGGGTTCTCAAAGCAGCTCTTCAATTCAGTAGCTAAATGTTCAACCAAAGAGCGAAGTCGTCCTGACTTTTTCCCTCCATAGAGTTTGGAAGCCATGGTTGTGTAGAGAAAACGTGTTGTAATGCTTTGTCCAACAAAATTCAAGCCAGCACCACCCCTTGATGTTCCAGATCCGATAAGAGGCTGGATGTTTACGATCATTATCCCACGTTTTTTTGAGAGGTACCCTCATCTGCATGGATCAGAGTTGGGACCACATCACACAGCCGCCCTGCATGCTGTTTAAAAACCGGATGGGTGGGCTCAAGTTCCCTGTATCGATCCCAGAAGTTTTCAAGAGGAACATCGTTTGGCAAAAGTAAATGACTTTTCCCATTATCGGATAAGCATTTGCAAGTATCCCGGAAAGATAGCACAGGGTGCTTGTATGGCAACCCTGTCACATTCACCAACTTGATGGGAATCCTGGCAGTTAAATTGTAGTCCTCAAGCTTTTGATATAGCCGTGCTGCGTGTCCAGTCGTATTTAGTTTCGAAACTTCTTGTAAGAACGAATCAGATTTTAATATTCCTCCCAACTTCGCATCACGCAGTTCTGAATAAATAGACTCGGCAATGCTACAAACATCCGCTTCTGTTACCTGATATGGTTGAAAAAGGTTTCAACATCGAACTGTTTTTCAAGCTTTTGGCATTAAAAATTCAGGGGCTTCAGATGGAAAAACAAAAGAATGAATTCAAAAGGCCATTCACAAATCCAGCAGAAACACCCCCTTTGCCAGAGCCCCTGCTAGCGACTTGCCAATGGAGCCAATCGATGTGCGCCGGTTGCTCCCTTTCACAACCAGGACATTGCTTGCAGTGCTGGTGGGAATACCTGCGTGGGGCAAGGGATGGTTCTATAGATGGGTGCCCCTGCCAATGACTTAAGTTAAAGAAAGCTGAACCACAGGGAAACATTCATCACCACTTTTGCTTTACACATTGAACAACATGAGAAGTTTCTCAAGTCATGGAAGTTGCAAGTCTTAGTTTTCTTGTCACTTGCCGAGCTAATAGTCATTTAATAATCCAACCAAGGATACTGCAAACATCAAACTTCCCTGCTGGGAATCCAGCAGGAACCACTATATGAAGCCACCTGTGGACTTCACCCGGTGAAAGAATTGTGGCGGGGCAATGGGCGCATGTATGTCAAGCATGCTATATTGTCATCAAAAAATCAAAAACCATTAGTTGTATCAAAGTGATGTTTATTAAAACTCTTTTGATGGCACCACAAAACAAGAAACACACTTGCCGCTTCCACCGCGTTGGAATGCCCAACGCTACCCGACCATGCTCTGCATGGTATAAATCCCACGGCATCAAACCTGCTGCGATACGATCTTGATCTGGTCAGGTATCAACATAACAACCACAACAAATAAGAAGGTGCCATGACATATAGATATACAAGTTTTTTGATGACATTTGAAGGCCCAACCTTTCAAGAAACTGTGATCACTTCTTTTGTTTCCTTTTGGGGGCCTTGGCCTTCGAGTGAGCCTTACCCTTTGCCACAGGAGTCGGATTGGCTGCAGCTGGCTTAACTGGCTTAGCTGGCTTAGCTGGCTTAGCCGGCTTAGCTGGCTTAGCTTCTTCATCCTGCGGCTTGGCGTTGGACTTCTTCAGAACGGTCCTGGAAAAGTTCTAGGGGAGAGCAGGGTTGGTTTTAGAAAGGCATCGGGTTCTGGGAGGGAAGTGAGATGGCAAAACATAATCAGACTAGACTTTTCTCAAGATTTCCCACCCAAGAAAAATGAGTCCTTTGGAGTTTGTTCATCTCAATGGTCGCTCTACTGCACCTGAGTTGGCTGAGGCACGGCGAGCTGCAATGTCTCCAAGACTTTTGTTCTCACATGGCCTCTTGACTTGCAAGAGCTGGGTGGGTAACAAGGGACTAGTTTAAAACTGCAATCTAGGAACAGCATTTCAACATCACGGTTCTTCTTCTTGAGAGACGAAGCCTTCCTTATCAAGCCGGTGAAAGAAAATTCTTCAGTGAAAGCATCTATAGCTATATATAAGTGGTTGAACTTCCAGTATGCTTGCAAGTATCTCACTACTCAACTCCTGGTCAGCATCATACTCTGCCTTGATATTGGCAATCTCATCATGGAATTTCATGAGGTCAGTGCGGTACTGTTTGATCTTGTTTGCAGACCTCAGCTAAAGGGGCAATAAGGTTTTGTTTGAAAACAAATCTTAACATATAGTGTAATAATCTAAAAATAAAATACCTTTATCGCAGGAAGGAAACTCTTCAGAATTGTCCACCTTCTCAAGCTTCGTGAAAGTTGATGACAACTTGGCATCCATCTTGAGAATTTGCTGCAAAAGCTCAGTGATAGATTCCATGTCCTTTGGGGTTGGTTGGTTTTCTTAGGGAACAAACCGTAAGCATATAATGGAACCCCATTAAGATTGGTTGAAGCCCCATAAATCTTTTTTTGAAAGCATCAAACGTATATGCATATATAAAACCAACGATGCCCGAAAATCATTTTTTTGGACCCCTAAAAAAAGGTTTCGGGCATCGCTGGTTTTGTCCATGCATGTTCTTAAGTTTATGTTTTTGAGATCTCCTCATCAGGTTGTTCTTCCTTCAGACCTGGGTTCACCCTTGGTCGCTTGCGTGTCTCTTCACGTTCAGAGTCTGAATCAACCTGGGATTCAGTCTCCGATTTGGATCCTTCCTCATTTTCATCTTCAATGCCTTGAAGATCTTCTTGATCAGACCCCATTGAGGGCCCAGGACCATCCACCCCCCTCAACACACCACTTGTTTCTTCAGGCTCAGCAGTGAACTGTTGCTGTACCGATTCATCCCAACCCTCTTGAAAGTCAACTTGGGTGCCAGTTTCAACATAGTACTCCTTCAAATTCTTTTGGTACTTGTCTCTCCTGGATGTGTTGAAAGGGCCATATGGATGGTAAAAAACATTGGGAGAGGCTATAAATTCGGAAACTTTACAGGGACATCATCGCCAAGAAATACTTGTATTTTGATATAGTATTGATTTGAAAGGCTATGCCCCGAAATGCTCCTGACATGCGTCTCCTTTCGCTTAGGATGTTTGCAATATGCAATCACTGCCTTGATGCGGTTCCTTGGATGGTTCATGCCCCTGTTTGGACGGTTGGATTTGGATACTGTCGGTTGGAAAGATTATCCGTGAATTTACCCCTTTTCAACCTCGATCCAAAAATTTAGATTCAAACATGAAAATGAAGGCAAGGGACTGGGACATCTTTAAATCGGTCTTCATTGTTTCTTCTGTGTACCATCCCGCTGACACATTCAATTTTTTTCCCCTGGATCTTGTCACGGTATACTCTGCCTTCTGGGTGAAGCGATCCTAAGTGGACAAAAGTGTGGTTGACAAATCCTAAAGAACAAACAGGGCTGTGGAACAAAGAGTAACATCAACGTTGTTATCATGTAACTGTTGAAACAAAGGCTCCACATCAGCACCACATTTGATCCACAGATTCACCAACTCCCTCCTCCCAGCACCGCCCGCAGTGAACTTCTGGACAAGCTCTTTAGAGAGCTTTGCCTTCCCAGTTTTTACGCTGGGAGTGCACAGGCGCCTGATTGCTTGAGTCGCTGCAGAATCATTTAGAGACCGCACACGGCCACCGCTGCGTGCCAGATTTTTCAGACGGTCCTGTTTTATGCAAGGGGAAAAAGCCACCCATCCGAACATCGATCCAAAGTCATTTTATACATGCAAGGTGAAAAAGAGACTCTGAAAATATCGCCTTTTGGCATGCCACGAATTGTTTTGATGGAATTTCAAATATCTTCTATATATTATTCTATATATGTTATATATATATACACTTTTGCCGGCGCTAAGGGCACATGGTTCCCACCACCCTCACTCCTTCCGAACCCTGGACTTCGGTGACTTCCGTGGAGGCTTTGGAGACTTCGAAGCGACTGCCTGGGATGATCCAGAATGAGGCTGAAAATGGAACTTGGCCAAGGGTTGAGGTGAAGCAAAGGGAGAACTATATACTCAATGGAAATCTCTGCATATATTGGGTGTCTGGGGATATTAATTTCAGGAAAGGTTCATCAGTAGAAGCTGCCTCTGCAATTTCAGCCTCTGGAGTTGCATCCTGGCCGCATGATTTTACAAACATGAAATGGTAAAATCTCAACAGGCTGCATCGATTCTTTTTGCTTTGATGGGACATCACTCCAGTTAAAATCATATCGATCAAACTTGATGAATTCCTCACATGTGTTTGCAACCATGTTTGCATGATGTTTGGCTGATATCCCATTTAGATAAATCAAAAGGTCATGGATAAGCTGACAACATCAAAGTCAGGAGAAGATTTTGCAAGTGTCCTTTTGCAACTTCATTGCCAAAGCTTTTGCCAGATAATCATCATTGTAAGTGCTGCTCGGAGAACCAACATCATCTTCATCAGGACCGTCCTTTTCAGCAGGTGATGTAAAACATGTACACTCAGAAATATCAGTTATACCGAGTTTTACCAAGTTATACCTCATGTTTGGAAATTCGATCCTACAAGTGGGGTCCAAGGGGTATTAAGCTTAAACTGTTGCAAGGTCCATTTACATTGATGGAATGCTTCGGCTACTAGGGTGGTAAGAGTTCAAATATATCATTCAATGTGGACAAATAGTTTTCAAAATGGATTTGCAGTGGATCATGGGAAATCATTTCCACTGATGAATTTTGAATTCTCTTGGATCTTCATTGTAACCCCTGAACTGATGATATCCTTTCCCGACTTGATACTGCATACCAAGTGTCTGGTTGAGTTGCTGGAATCTCAGGTGACTCTACGGTTGGCGGCACTGTTTGCTCATCTTCTTCCTTTGCAAGAGGCCAGTTAACATGGGGTACAGGGGGCACTTGGGATGTTTTTTTCAGCAGAAACACGAAAAAAACATATATAATATATATCTAAGCTTAGCTTCTGGAATCGCGGGATATGCATCATCCAACTCATCATGGTCTTTTTGATGAAGACTGGGGGTTAACGGAAGGGTCTCCATGCTCGATATCTCTCCATTTCCCCAACCATCCCGTGGTAGGGGCGTAGGAGGGGTGCCAGAGCCAAGTTCATTCATCATATTCCGCAATGGAGTAGCAATCGGGGGAATTGATTGATTTTGTTCTTCTCTTTCACCAGCAACTCTGTCAAACTCATGGGAAAGTTGACGGACTGTGCTTTTCTCAGCAGGGGACCCTTCTCTTTCAGGGGATGCCGACTTCCTAGCAGTAGGGGTGTGAATTGGCGTGACTTCAGCTGCCCCCCCATCTAAAACCTTGTCACACTCATCCTTGGCTTTTTGCAAGTCCATGGTATGTTGGTCAGCTTTTTCAAGAAGTTTCTCCAAGTGGGCCCGGTGTGCTCGAGCTACCTAAGACAGATTCGGACCAGCTAAGGGCAACTGGATCATAGATGTTTAATGTAAAGGATCGTGGTTTATATATTAGTGCATCTTTTTGGGGTGTTAAGCCAATATAATGCAACCATGGCCTCAAAAGTAATCAAATACTTATATACCGTTCAAACTGTAGATGAGTAACACGGATTTCTTCATCAATATCTTGTGCTTCAATCTTGGCAGACTCCAACTGTTTGTCCAAGTAGGAGACACCCCGGTCGAACGTGTTGGAACTGTGAAGCTGCTGTTCCATGTTGGATAGGGACAATGGGACGAACTTTGAGCAGGCTATGGCAAAAACATTACTAAAATGTCAGGATTCAACATGTACGGAAAAATACGCCACTTTATCACGAAAATATTGCCACTTTTTCACTTTTGTACGGGTTTCGGATTTTGCTTTTTTTTGGTAAAAAATGTCCATGATCGAAGATTTCGCATTCGTTTTCGCATTCGTAGCACGTTTGCATCCCCTCCGTATCACATTCGTATATCACTTTTGTATCACGTATCACGTCCGTATCACTTTCGTATCACGTTTGTATCACTTTCGAATCACTTTCCTATCACTTTTGTATCACGTTTGCAAAATATTACCGTACGTCTTATACGTATCACTTTCGCGTCACTTTCGCATTCGTATATCTAATTCGTTTCGCATTTCTATATATATACCACCCCAGAACCTTCACCATTTTTGAAAAGGGCCCGGTGATCAACTTGCAAATTGCAATCATTCACTGGGATTGGCTTGTTTCAAGCGCTCCTCATACTTCTTTACAAGTTCTATCACATCAGTGGCAGCGGGATTCATCTTCTGGCTGTAACGAAGGTATGAAATCACCTCATCCATTCGTGCATCCTGCCAGGTATCTTGGTCCTCCATGATCCTTGCAGCGATGCAGTCCATCGCAACATCTCGGGCATGTGGTACCTGCAATTGCACTGGGAAGTTGTGGCGTTGAAGCAAGAAAGGGAAGAGATTAATCTATATAATGAGCATTTCCCTGTCTTTAGTTTTGGGGTGTCTCCCAAGATGACTTAAATGTATATATACCCTTGAGAGGTCTGGAGCTGTCAGGTAAAGCAGGGGAAAAAATCCAACTTTATATCGAAGGTGGGTCTCTGCCAACTGTTTAAGCCAAGAAAATAAGGTTTTGAGGCCTCAAAACAACTTTCAACAAATTAGGAAATATGTTGAGGGTACTGTGGCACAGTTTTTGGGGCAAACTTGTCCTAAATTTGGCTCCCAAGGAATTCAACGGACCCCACGGAACCCTATATAAACTAAAAAAACTACCATGCCTCCCTTTTGGGGGCCCCTAAACCTCGATTTTGGGTCCAAAAATTTGGGGGGAAATTTCGCCAAAAAGTGGTAAAATTAGGTAAAATTGGGAACCCCCCCGGAAAGGCAGGGTTAAAACCTAGCACGCTGGGGCTCACTGGGGTTGAGCTTTGGAAATGGGGTTCGCTTAAAAAGGAAAACATATTCGAATGAAAACGGGCCCCCTTGAAAGAATGGTATCTTATATATATTATATTGATGAATATATCATGGGAAACATATCGATTAATAGATATATATTTATATTTATATTTATATTATTGTTATAATATATATATATATATATGTTCAACCCCTATATTCAACCCATGACCCAACCAAACTGAACGTTTCGACACGAGTAAACAAACACCTCATGGCAAAAGGTTTGACGTGTCTCTTGGTTGGACTTCTTCAGGTCATCAAAAACGCGGAGGTATTGCAATCCAAATCCCAAAGGGTATCTCCTTGGATTTCATGATATATGTACAGTTAGGACTTTTGGTTCCATTGCATGTTGATTCACCACATTCTGGAACAAGACCCAAACAAACAGACATGCATACCACAAAACCAACACAAATTTCACCAGGAATCGCTGAATTTTTCAAAGCCTTTCGATTTCCAACAAAGCGGGCTTTGCCTTCTTTATTTCGATACCGCTTCACCAGATTGGAATAGGTGTACTTGTTAGACCTCTTAAGCTTAGAGGTTCTGAACTTATAAACCTTTTTAGAGTTTGACCACATCGAAGAACGCTTCGGAGTCTTGTGGCCGTAGCACTTCATCCAGAAGTCCTGTCGCCACACCTCAGGTGATGTAGTAGGGACAAGATGCAGATCCTATTGATGAACATGTCTTCAGACTATATCTTTTTTAATTTTACGCTTTTGAAGAAAATTCAGAGTAGGTACACGGATCACCTTTAGAAGCTGCCGTAGGCGGTGGTGTCTCATAATGATCGAACTGGCTGGTTGCTCTAAGGTGAAGGTTCCTTGATGACCCAATAGAAGCCATATTGCCAACACCATCCTCAGGGAAAACATGCATGTAATGTAAATAGGAATTTGGGTCCATGAAACAATATATATATAAAAACTTCTTGAACGCCCATGTTACACATATTATTAGATCCCTTAAAATGTCCTTGCTGTGATCAGATTGCCTAGTTGTACTGAAGGAGATGTTTCGATTCCCATAGGTGATAAGTAGCTGCGGCCAGTGCTGCCACGAGAAACCACAACCCACGATGCACAGGGTACCCCGAAATGCACCACCATCCGCTTGCATCCCCGTAGTATAACCGTCAATAGAAGCCTTAAAGACAAACAAAAACCAAGAACTGAGCCCACTTATTTTTGTAACATGCTCGAAAGGCATTTCGGGAGGCTATTTGTTTTGACAGTATCGGTATGCATGCATGTCCTCAAAACATGTGATATATCAAGTGATATATTTATCATTAGATATATATATATATCATGCTTTTTATGGATGTAAAAAGATATATATATATATACATCTATGTATCCATGGATCAACCGGTCAAATTTTTTCCGGGCCCCCAAATGAAACAAATCCCAAACAAATTTCATATAAACGGATTCCATTTTTTGCTTAGGGACGCAAATCCTGCAGCGCAGGTCAAATCAAGGGGAGTTGTAGAAGTACAATCTTTAGGGTATCCTCTGTTGATTCTATAGGGTTCCCAATCCAGAACATCCATGGCCACAGCCCTCAGCTCTCTCCCGAAGCGAAGGCAGCGGGTCAGCACAGCTTCCCCACTGCAAATCTCAGCCATATCATACGCCTTATAGTTGCTGGGCTGCAGGGACGGTTCAGGTATAGAACTATTTGAACACGGGAAGATTATGGCCCTGTTGGGAAGTTTTGACTTATGCCTTTGGAAACCCCACCTCGGATAGGTCGAGCTCTCGAGTTTCTAAAAGCAAAAGCACTGCAAGGAGAAGAACCTTAGATATGTTAGAATCCAATAATGTTTTTTTTCAGCTCGCATTTCCTGGAACTTATCAAAGATATGCCCAAAACCACTGCGAGTGATGAAATGCAGCTTGGAAGCACCGGGGGCACTAGTTTTCAAGAGACGATGGAAAAAATACTGCTGTCGAGTGAATCCATCCATGGCTCATGCAGTGGTTCGCTTCCTATACTATTTTGAGACTTGTGACTGCATTCATCGACATGATGTTTTCGAAACACTGAGTAACAAAGTTGCCGTTTCCCAACAGATTTTAGCAAGATCTGTATGCTGGTAAAGCCAGTTTTTTTTTATACATTAATACATATAAATATATATTACACGAAATCGAAATCAATTTCACTTGAATTTTCAGAATCCCCATCCCTGCAAGCATGGGGGGGGAGCGTACGGCGCCGAAGCCTCGCTTTTGCACTCATCCATCAAGTGAGCCTGCAAAGCCGAGGGTTGGCAAAACAATTCTCTAAGAGCATCCCCATCAAAGATCTTTGGAAAGGCTGTATACAGTGACTTCAAGTGATCTTCTAAAACCAACGGATAGGGTTGGTGGCCCTACGTAACAGAATGACCCTTGTATATATAAGATCCTCACCTTTAAATTTCAACATCAACTTTGAGAAGTTTGAAGACTTTGAATCTGCAGTTACCCACCAATGAAAGACGGCCTTTTTTCCAAGTTGTCGCTGTGAGGTCCACCACAAAATCTAGGGAGGTGTGTCCGTGATGACAACCCCAATGTTCGCACCGACAACCCTAGCTCCCCAGTTTGCAGCCAGCCTCCTATCAAGATTAGGAATGGATCTTCAACCAAGTTGATGGCTTCAAGGTAATTGGGTTACAATCAATCTTCATAGAGTGCCCCAAGCCATACTGTTTGACAAGAAGAAATGTTTTAATGCACAATATTTAAAATCCCCAAAAACATGAAGTCGGTGTTTGTATACTAAAGTGATGTTTCTCTAAGGGCTTCAAGATCCATTCTTGAAAAGCCTTCAGCTAAAACAAAATCAAACCTCCGGATGCCGGCCCCAAAGGTCAACTCAAGCTTTGCTCAAGTTGCGACGGCCTCGAGGACGAAAGTTAGGGTTCTTACATGTCTTACAACCCTTCGCGGCATATCGGCACCTGCTGCATCCATATGTCACAGCTTCAGATTCAGGGGTGGCTTCATCATCAGTGTGACCTCTAGGACCCTTCTTCTTAGGCTTAGAACCTTTGGCTTTCAAACTGGATTTGGGATCAGTAAAATCCTCACCAGACTCCCCAAGAACAGTCTTTGACTTCCTAGGGCGGCCTTTTTTTTTGGGGTGAGCAACGGATCCATCAGAAACCTTCGATTTCTTGGGACCCTTTGAACCCTTGACACGTCCACGCTTACCCTTCCGATCTTTCCGAATGGATGCCCGGAGGGATGTTTGCAAGGCCGGAGTAAGAGCATCCTCTCAGGGTAAGAAATTCCATGGTCAAAAAAGACAATTGAAATCATTAAATGTTTAGGTTTACTGAATATACGTTTTAGGTTATGAAACCTGCAGTTTTTTTCAACCCAATATCCTTTGCAGGGGGAGGATCTTGAGAGACCGTATCATTCACCTTCTCATCCTCATTCACCTCCACCTCCATAGGCAGTGTGTCGACCTGGACAGGGGGCCATAGATAATACATCAACACTCCTTTCTTGATCTTGGTATTAAATTTAGAAACATGACAATTGAAATGATTTTTTGCTGTTCGCAAGTGTGACGAAATCAAAACTTGGATCCCTTTTGAGTATATATATATATATATACATGTTCTCATAACATATTTTTGGTGAAAGCATTTTTTTGTGGAATCCCAGGCCTCATCAACTGATACTGCAACACCACTGTTCTTAGGAGCAACACCCTTGTTCTTGCGAGCAACAGGGCTGTCATCGATCACAATCGTCCCCACCACCTCGCCTAAGTAAACTGTTTCGCCCAAGAAGAAAACCCTGGTAGTGTTGAAATTGACTAACTTATACATGGAATATATATATATATATATATGGTTTCCAGAAAATAAGGTTTAGTCAGGGGGCTTGGCTTCCGGGAAAGCTTGGACTTCATCTCGGAAATCTCACATTGTATACGGTCAAGTTCCTTCCGCTTAGAGGATCTCCCAGAAGAGCTGGATAAGCGCTTTAACTTCCCCAACTTCCCCCCATTCTCCTCTTCACACTCCTTGTCCGCGTTCTTGTCCTTGTCCTTGATGTCTTTGCGAGCCCTCTTACGTTCTTTACCATCACCCTTGGTAGTGCCATCCATGTCGACTTTATCATGTTTTTTTGGGGTCTATCTTTGATAGTAGGTCCCTTACATGGCAAAGATTCACCTTTGCGCTTCCTGGTCAGGAAAGGGCTGAGCATGTAGGTGGGGTCAACACCCTCGTCACATGATGGATTCTCTTCCATGGCGGCAACTTCCATGTTCCCATGATCTTCTATGGAAATATGACCATCATCCCATATGTCTTCAAGATCATCCCACCTGGTGAATGTCCCTGATTTTGTTCTGATCCTCTCTGTTGGTACTTGCTCATTGCGTAGGCCCTCGATCTTCTTGAACAGCTCTACAAGTCGAGGATCCTTACGTAATTTTGGGGCCAAAAAAACAATGATCGACCTTCGAAAATATAAACCTTATTGAAAAAACCTATCCAAACCATACGGTTTCCATCCACATCCCAACTATATAATTCCCTTTTTTGAAAAACTTGTAGTAAACCATGCACTAAGTGGCACGAGGGGTTTGGCCACGCCGCTTGCTGTCTGCCTGCCTTCTGCAAGCAAAGCGAAGCATCCGGCGCAATGACCAAGCATCCAACCAACTTTGACGAGCATCGTCAGGTGTAAAGCAAAGCAGCTTGTACAAGCCTTTCACCTTTTTATTGGGAATCCCATGGCTCTAAGAAAAAACCAATATCGGACGCAATCTATTTACACACATCTAAGTTTCATCAATATGTTGACCTATTTGGGGTGTTTGGGGGCAAGATCAAAAAATTGAATCATTAGAAGCAAAGGACTCTCTTCGTGAGCTCCGGGATCAACTGAAGGTTCAAACCATAATGGTCTATGAGGAGTGATAGAATTGGGCAATTCCACTGAAGGCTAGCAGTGCCAATCACTTGCTCACCATCCTCGGTCAGCTGCTCCCTCAACCATGGCTTACCCTTCCGAATTCGTGATCTCACTATAGAAAGTTTCTCCAACTGCCTTGCTAGTTCAGATGGCATGGTGCCAAACTGGAAAAAACCCTGAGCCAAAATGCTTTCCCGGATTAGTTTTCCCTTTATTCATTTTCTAAAGGCCCAAAGTCCACTTCACATTTTAATGTCTTAGGGTTCTCCCATCAGCCGGTGTCCCGCCTCTTTCCAGGAGACCGGCAGCTGATGCAGCTGAATCTTCAAAGGAATTGAGTTCCTTGCCGGATCCAAGGGATTTGGGTGGACTGGGCTATAGAAATCCAAAAAGTGAAATCAAGTCAAGCCAGGATCATTACAAGGGATTTTTTCACTGAACCCTGTAAACAGTAGCATGGCCAACTAGTTCTGGAGACGGGTGTTCTTTAACTATCAGCATCCGTGAAAGACCATCATCAACAACCAATGGCTTGGGAGCTTTACTGGCTCTATACCCCTGATTTTTTTCATTGGGTTTGTCCCCCTATGATCCTTCTGGTTCTAAAGGGCTTGTATCAAGTCCAGGTGTAGCATTACGATTTCCGATTCAAACTACAGGAACAATGCCTTTTTGCATGGGTTCAATTTGACAGAGAAGACGGGAAGACTCAAACCTTGATAAACATGATTAAACATCGTCCAGCACAACTGGGATCCAGGGTGTTTATGATAGAGCCCCATTTGTACCCAGCCAGGCCCCCACTGATTTCTCCCATTTGCTGTCCTCCACTTGCACTCGTGTCTCTAAGGCTCCGCTGTGTCCATGAGCGGTGCGGGGCGGAAGTTTCAGAACACGGCCCATGATGGGCTGATTTGATTAATCCATGAATTTATAAATCCATGGCTCCAAGCCATATATATGATCCAACCCCAAAGCAAATCTTGAGGGTGAACCATGCTTTTCAAACTGTTGGGGATTCAAACACCTAAAAAAACCTATAGCAACGATTGAAAAAACCTTTTGCATCGATGCTTCATATACCATCACATCCTTTCAGTGAGACGTGCACGGAGCAGGAAAAGGCCCGAACTTGTTTGAACCCTTTGGAAAACCAAAGTGTCCAGAAAATTTGGCAGTGCCCCTTCAGTCGCGAGAATATCATCGAAGTCGCTTTATTATTTCAGGTCGCCAATTTTTTCTGGACGCTTTGGCGTTCCAGGTAGATTTAGATACTTTGTAACAGTAGCCGTCATTAGCATGTGACCATGACTCTTCTCCAGGATGTTCCATCGTTTTTGCGTGCGACCGGGTTTTGCCAGTTGTTCTGCACATGTCCGAGGAGTTGGATTTAGGGTCATAAATGCTTCATGTGTCAACTTTTTTCCAAAATTCGTATGCATGCGACAGTGCCTATATGAATT
>Ga0126337_10001306_pt1 | contig 14853 bp, 8 predicted proteins | sample DipCmetagenome_FD_92527 | JGI IMG/M metagenome (GOLD analysis project Ga0126337, IMG submission 92527) | Coral microbial communities from La Bocana,Puerto Morelos, Mexico - Diploria C A metagenome | ecosystem: Host-associated > Invertebrates > Cnidaria > Coral | place: La Bocana,Puerto Morelos... | reverse complement strand
TATAACACGTTACGGTGGCCAATTTACATTTTCAACTTAGTTGATATAACCAAATTACCTTGTTACCCCCACCGACGCAGCACCACAGTTTCTTTAGAAACTTTCACCCTTTATTCATTTGTACGATTTGTTCTCCAGGCTGCCATCCTGAAGCGGAGTTTATAAAGGGTTATAGGGCCTAAAATACTGATTATTAATTGCTTTCATTTGGTCACAAGGGCTTGTTCCACTAACAGTTCACATGCAGGGACCAGCATAATTTGGGGAACTATTCCAGGGGAATTCAAACCACGAATTCAAACCAGGGACTTGGTCCCTGTGACTGGGTGTGGGGACTAGTTGCAGTGTAGGTCTTGCTGACATGTGCAAGGTACAGGTTATCAACCAACATCATCGTCACAATGCTTCAATTCTGATTAAGCCTTTTGGCTCATCAGCGAACTTTATATGTTGAAATATTAAACACAATTAAGGGGCCGCCCTTGGGGAAATCACCTGTCACTTAATAGGAATTGCCTGCTTGATAGGGGTTAGACAGAGTTGAAACTAGCATAACTTGCCGTGGTAGGTTAATCATAAGCATTTTATTTGAACAATAACAGGTGTGTTGGCTCATAACAACTGTTAATTATTACAGTCTGTTATTCAAAAATTGATGGTTTCATTGGTAATGGTCGCAAAATTATGTGTGTCTGACACTAAGGATAGTTATGGTTTGCAAAACCCCGTGACTAAGGAATGACATTCATCATCATCCTCATCTCCCTCAGGGCTGTCATTAAGGTGAATAGCCTACATGTAGAACTCCTGTTATGGGTGAGTACCCTTGATGAGCCCTTGATGTACATGTAACAGGTGAAATTGCCTGTTGTTGATGCAATTCATCCACAAAGCAACAAGTTTGTTACAGACCAAGGCAACGGGTGACTCAAAACTTAATGACAGCCCTGTCCCCAACTGGGAAGTAGGACCTATCGATCTCCCTTGTCATGTTTCTCTGTCCTTTGTCTAAATTCCTTCATCACATCAACTTTGAAACCAAACTCCAACGCATTCTTTCCTTTCTACTGTTCTCTTTTTATCTGCCCCTCGGACACCCTGAGGGTTAAATCAAAAGAATCACATGAAGACAATAATAAACGCGTTTCGAGAATGATTTTTATCAGTCATCACGTTATATATTTGGACTCTTGTCTGTCAGGTAAGGGTAAAGCCTGCGTACGAGTTTAAGTGGCCCATCAGGCCGGAGCTTATCCCGGTTTCTGTTACTGGGTTGGTGGGTTACCCCCAGCATTAAATTTGCCGGTACCCATTTATACACCTGGGTGGAGAGAGGCACTGTGAGTGTCTTACCCAAGAACACAACACAGTGTCCCCGGCCAGGGCTCGAACCCGGACCGCTCGATCCGGAGTCGAGCTCACTAATCATGAGGCCACCGCGCCTCCCATAGTCAGCTTTCTAAAAACAATTCCAGTGATTGATAATTGTGCATGTTTCACAACTTTGATAACAGAAAATGGAAGACAAAAGTAGTGGGAAAGGTAGTTCTGTTTAAGACTAAAAACCCAAATCATCTGTTTGTATTGTGTTGCTTATAAGGCATATAACTGAAGTCAGTTCTTTGTCAGTAAACAGATTCTAACTGGATGCATCTTGTAGAGATGTCAGTCATTTCACTCTTTACCTTTAACCCTTCACTGCCATGGGGAAGACCACATATTTTATAAAACGGTAACTATAGACTTAGGACCACACATACACTGTATTATACCGTTGAAAATATATTATTGGCTATTATTTTTTGGATACTATACATCATACTAACAGCTATGGAGAAAGCATCTGTTGGAATTGAAAGGCATTCAAAATGAAAAAAAATAACATTAAAAAGTATGTTGAGGTATACCCCTAAACTATTGCTTTATTTGCAGCTCTCAATGTGTGAGTTATTTAGCTCTTATTCGCCGAGCAGGAGATCTGTAAAGAGAATCGTGAATGAGATCATGAGTAGAGACCAAACACAGTGAGGTCTGTTCACACGACCGAGATCAAGATTCTCCCATACGGACCGAATTAGCTCGGTTGATAAGATGTTTGTTATATGACAAAGAAGAAACTTTAATTCGTTTAATGTAACTGGTTTCCTGACATTTTCCTGACATTGCTTGCAAATGGAGATGAGCTTAACTCAAACCTGCCGAAATTTGTTCATCTTCTTTAATTTCTTTTTCGTTGTCATTGAAAAAAATAAAAGAAAACGGTGAACATTTTTGTATTTCAGGTTGCTACTTTTTGAATGCAAACTGAAACTGGTCTAGATGGGAAAATCTATACCATGGTCAAAATCGATTTCAGCCAGTCAAATTTGTGAGTTCAGTAGTTCCCAGTCCTTTGAGACAGCCATATAATGATGTCAGATATTAACTCAGATATTAACCCAGGGGGTACTAGTCGTGACGATGCGATATTTTCAGGCGAAAGTTTATTTTCAAACTTTCCTCCCCCAGGCTCTCCGAGGATGATATTCCCTGCTAGCAGAGCTCTCTCACGGCACGGCAAATATGAGAGGAGGGAGAGAGACCTCTGCCGGCTCCCGATGCGTTGTTTGATTTAGCCGCCGACCAGATTTTTGGTCGAAATTTACCGGTTTTTAAAACCGGTTCCGTTTAATGTGTAATGCGCGTGCCTTGGTAGACTGTACGCTGACAATTATTGAGCCCACAATAGATTATGGCTTCCATGAGATCCTCCAGTTTCCAAATTTTTCACTTTGATCAAGCCATAAAAACCATCCGTTTCTAAGTTTGGCGACAAACGTATAAAAGAAATAACTTCACTACAAAGAAAAGTCATACTTGGTTTCCCTAATGGGATGGGATGGGATACGTTTGCGTGTCTCCCGACGGCCTACGGCAAATCGCACGAGTGGCTGCCGAGTTATCTGTTGTTTCAATTACAAGGACATCTTCTCTACAGAACCAGTGGTTTTAGTTGTCTCTCCTTTGAATGCCCTTATCAAGGACCAGTTATAGTCTTGTGAGAAACTAGGGATCAACGGCATCAAAATGGAAGGCTCCGAGTTGTCATCCTTAGAAGGCACTAAAATTGTTTACGAGCCCAGAAACTTAAATTGGAAACACGCAAATTCTTGTATGTGTAAAATGGGGTTTACTAGCCTACACAACTTCTACTAGTGAGGTGGCTTTGGGTGATTTTAAGGCTAGATCGTTACAGAGTGGAAGAAAGCATGAAATTTGGCACAAAGAATCTTGTTGGTATAAGAAACAAATTTAGCCTGGGTGCCACGTGATTCGATGATCGGGGGGGGGGGGAAGACACGTCATTTCAATTTTCTCGATAAGCTTCATTAGCATGAAAACGAGGCTGATGAATCAATCCATAACTTTTATGCTTTTGATCGCCAAATCAAACCAAAATGTGTCAACAGCTTGTAAATAAGGTTGTGTGGTTCACTTAGATAGCCTTAACGTGTTTATGTCAAGTGAAAATAGCATTCTTTCCAGCTCGGTTTAAACGACAAAAGCCCAAGCCAAAACGAAAGTCAAAGCAGCAAGTGCACTGAGAAGCGCTTGCAACCTTGTCAGCCGTTTGTGCATTGCCACCAAACATCGAAGCGAAGACCTACATGAACTATTTATGCACGAAAACCAGCCCTACCCACCATCTCTCTCCGGGTTTGGAAAACTAAGATTCGGGAAGACGTCAGACCTCTTGACATGTGTTAAGCCTGCCAGTACAAAGCCGGATCCACCTCCGCTCTACGATTGTAAGATCTTTGATGGAGCAGCTGTTGTTCACGCGCTTCCATCCACAACTGTTTCCACCTTTGAAAGTCATGCTGAAAACGTCTTTATCCCATTCAGTCTGAATCATCTCCAATCAAGTAAACGAGTGGACATTGTTTGGGATATGTACAAGGCGAACGTTAACAAGGATTCAACAAGAGAGAAGAGAGGTAAGGTTCAGAGAAGAAAAGTAACAAGATTCTTCCAAACTGGAGAGCATTTCTTCAAGACAATACCAACAAGAAAGAACTATTTACCCTCCTGACAAGCAGAGCTGTGAACGTCCACTTTCTCGGGAACAAGGAAGTAAACATCACCTCACGAATCTGTAGTCTCAAGCATAGGTTCTACCGACATACAGAGATGTGACCATGAGTAAGCCGACACGAGAATTGCTGTACATGCTCAAGACGCGCCGAGCAAAGGATGCAGTCAGGTTTTTGTCCGCACAGTGTATCCGTCTGCAGCCATCTGGATTGGTTCAGTTTGGGCATGGGGAAATATGTCCAATACACCAGTGCGAATACCACCTGCGCATTTCTTGGCCATGAAAGGTCTCGGGCACTGCCTATGTTTCATTCATTCACTGGATGTGGCACAACTTCCTGTTTCTTTGGCAATGGTAAGAAGTCCACCTGGGACGCATGGAAGTCATTCCCTGACGTGACAGAGGCATTTAAGTTCCTGCAAGATCACCCTTATTACCAGATGGACAAGGATGATTCCATCTTCAAACTTCTGGAGCGATTTATCGTAGTTCCCTACTACAAGGCCAACAATTTGATCAATGTAAATGAAGCCCGCAAGGAAATTTTCACCAAAAAGAGCAGGACCCTAGAGAACATACCTCCCACACAGGTAAATTGAGTTCGCGACATTTTGTAAGGGGTGAAATTCAGGCTTTCGACATTCTACATTATTTATTTCATGGCGTGTTTCTGTAGTAATAAATGTGTAACGACAGGGACACAAGTAGCAAAGCTGAATTCTATTTTTGCTTGTGCAGGACTCGCTATTGCAGCATGCGCGTTAAGATCAGTTTACCAAAGTATCATCTGGTACACAAGCCTGCAGGCCGTTCAGATGGTTCCTTCACCCAAGGGATGGCGTTGGTGTGACATGGAATGTGTTTCAAATTCCGTTTTACCAGCCAGTTTTCAAAGTTTTCTTGATAACTGGTAACCTAAGACGCTCCCCCCCCGACATATCTCCGTGATTTGATTTATTTCGAGCCTGTCATAAATAATATTTTCGTAGTACGACTTGCAGTTTACGATATAAATATAAACACGGGATGTGTGTGCTTTTCTTAGTGTACTCCATTCTGTAATCACAGTCTTGTTATGTCAGTTCAGTATGTGCAAGAAAACAAAAATCTCGAGATGTGATTGTCTGGTGATTACATCATGATTACTATTAGATCTTTGTGCAATAAATAGAGTACCCAAATGATTATTCCTTATGTTCTTAAACAAATATTACCCGATTATTTTGCAACATTTTAATATACAAGCCTCGTTTCCACGCTGGCAAAGAGTATCGCAAATTGAATTTCGTGTCACGCTCCCCCGGGTAATCAGATCAGATTTATGAAGGGCACTTCGTGTTGTGTTATAAGAGGAATTTAAAATAGTATTGAGCCGTTAGGTCGTGTTATGGCAAAGTTCTACAGGTCGTAGGTCTACATGATTTCCACTGTAATCTGCATGTCGCTGCGTGGAGTTTGACACCTCTGTAATTTGTCATGTGTTTATGCATTGTTTTGGCTCTTTCTATTGCAAGCTATGTTTTTAAGTCTCCGATTATTTGTTTTCAAGGGACAAAATATGAAATTAACCGTGAGGATGTTGTTTACTTGTATTCTACGTTGTGACGCCGGGCCCGGCTGTGATTAGAACTGTCTGCAAGTACAATGGCAGATTGTTATCACGAATATCAAATTTGTCCTCATATGTTAATTTCAATGCGTCGAAAGCACTTTTTACACAGGCGAGTGGATTCTCGTTCAAAGTCAGTAGTCTTATTCAACAGCCGACAAACTCTGTCTCTAAGCTCTTTGTTCTTGAGGGTCTCCAGGTGTTTTGCCCGCTTATTTTGAAATCTAAACCACACAAACGGCATTTACCGTCTTTTCCAGACCCAACTGGTTTAATGGGCGTTCGAAGTGACGAGCTTTCCCCAAATTTGCGAGATTGTGGAGTTCTCGGCATCGTTTAAGATTGTGAAGAATTCTCTAAAACACACCCACGTTTCAACTGAAGTTTCGCGCGCAAACCGGTTCTGTGGGTTGTGTCGCAAGTGAGAAAAACGTCACTGGTTGTTAAGGAAACACCAGCGCATACGTGATAGGAAACGCGTCGGGAGCCGGCAGAGGTCTCTCTCCCTCCTCTCATTTTTGCCGCGCCGTGAGAGACCTCTGCTAGCAGGAAAGGATGATATTAGCCTTAAAAGTGTAGGACGAAAAAGTTGCACAATTTGTAGCGGTGGTTAATCAAGTCTCATATATATTGAGCATGTAATGGTATTTTGTGCCACATGGCACTCTTTCGAGTGAGAGGGACTAGACCACAAATCTTGGGTTCGAGGGCCTGATATGACCCCTAGTATTGAAATATCTGATTTAATACTGGCAATGAAATATTCTTGAAGAATTAGCTTTTTTCCAATTTTTACTCTTATATATATTTGTAAATCGCACTGAGACTGTTATGTGTGGTTAAAAAAACTTTGATAAAAAACTTTGTTAATAATGGGTGGTGGAGGAATTGCAGCCGGAATCTAGAGCGATATTGCAACAGGAACTAAATTTTCAGTACTTGTACCAAACTTTTACTCAAAATTCTGGCAGTTTCAGTTGCTATGAAAAAGTACCATTAATTCTCCGTCCATGTAATTAGAAGATTAAATTTGATTAAGGTTTGATGGGTGTTTTTCCTTAGCTCCTGGTTTGTTGGCGCCATAAGCCGTTCTGCTGCTGAAAAGAGGCTTCTTGTTCCAGGCATTCCTTCTGGCAGTTTCCTTATTCGTAATTCTGAGACCAAGCATGGTTATACACTTTCCATAAGATTTGAAGATGGAGTCAAGAACTATCTCATAAACACTATGAAAATGGGGGGTATTGAAATATTCTTCATTCACAAGAGTGCAACTTTTCGAAGTCTTGCACAACTAGTTGACCATTACAGCAATGACGCTGATGGTATTCGTTGTAAACTGATTCTTCCATGTGGTGTAGCTGAACAACTGATCAAGTCTAGACATTGCACCGGTAGCTCTCCAAAGATAAACAGCAAACTGGATGCAGGATGGGAACAGGCTGATGAAGGTAAACTTGTGCTATTTGCGAGTAAAAAAAAAACATCTGCATGTAAAAAATGAAGAGAGCTCCCCCAAAACATGTTGGCCGTTTGTGAACTAACTTTCAGCCGTTTGTTCGAGGACTGTTGTCCGACTTTTGCCTGTTTGTTGGCCCACAATTTCACATGAAATTATGGGCTGGCAGTCAATTGGGAGTCAGCGATTTGTCTGTAAGTTCTTGGTAACAATCATCTTAGGTGTACCTTTATTGCTTAACTGCACTGAAGATGTTTGGTGCATAGAATGGCTTAGTCTACTCGGTGATCAGTGCCAAAACTATTGACTCTAAAAGGCAAGTAAGTTCAAGAAGAATGTTACCACATAACAATGTGCCAAACTGGTAACACACCTGGTCTTGCTAAATTATTTGTCAAGGTAAGCTGGGAGGAGACAGTATTAGGATGGAAGACCAGTTCTTTTAACAGTACTAACTAGGACAAGCAAATTGACTTTAATGCCTAATTAGCTGGCCACAAAACCAAATTACTAGGATCAGAGAGCGGTATTGTGCTACATGTCTGTTGAAAACCAGTACCTACCAGTGAAGTGGTATCCTGGTCCTTTTTATAACAAGCCTCTTAGAGCCACTCTGACGTCTTGTGTTGGAAATCAAGGAATGGGGAATTGCTTTTGCCTCAAAATGTAAATGCTTACCTGTACAATGTTTTGGGCCCAAATATATTGTTTTACTTTGCTGAAATCAAATCAACTTTGAAGCAAGGGCTAGAAGGGGTTATCAATATGGACTAGAATCAACAGATCTATCTCCTGTAATTTGTGGTACAGTTTTAAAGGCTAGGTGTAAAATTTTGTTGGTGGCCATATTTGAACTAAAGTAGAAATCAGGTAACCTGGAAATTAAAAAAGAATGGCAGTGTTTCTGTACCCAATTATTTTATCTAACCTGGGAGTCTCCTCATCATGACTGCAACCTTTCTTCCATTAATCCTATGCTCTCTAGATACTGACAATAAGACAAAGCAGATGTTTTATCTCAACTAAGTCATATTGTAACAATTGCAGTCAGAACACTTATCATCCTCTAGCTGCATTTTACCACATTTTACCATATAGTAAGACCACAAGACACTGGTGTGGAGACATTACATTAAAGGTAACTAGCCGTACCATCCGATCTATGCTCAACGAGGAGAGGTCACTCCTCTTGGTTTCTTCAGTTCCCTATGACTTTAAGATGTAGGCCTCACTCCTGAAGGCTAACCCCAATACCACCTGATCTGTTTTCCCTCCAAAACAAGGGCGCCATCCTGCAGTCATATACACAACATAGGCAGTATACACAACAATAAAAAATTCAGGCTTGAACTCACAATAATGGGCCAGCTCCCAGTTGGCTTGACAGCTCAGTTCGCTAGAGTGCTTCACCGGTATCGCAGCATCATGGGTTTGAATCCTGTTCAAGCCTGATTTTTAAAAAAGCTAGGCTTAATCACAAGTACTTTAGTTGTGTATAAAACTCTGATGGGTTTTCTTCCGCTAGAATCTTTATTCGGCATGTCAAATAGGTAAATTTCATATATTCTCTTCAATAAAATTTGGATATAGTGAGGGAGTGAATTAAGTTGTATAGGCCTAAGGCCAAAAATGTTATGAACTTACTTCATGCCTTGTTTGTTATTTACAGTTCCTCCAGAGATTCTTGCAAGAGGAGCCTTGGCTGTGGCCGCTTACAATAATGCCATTAGGGAGGGAAAAACGTGTATTAAGAGAGTGCCAGTCATGCTGATTGGCCAGGACCGGTCAGGAAAGACCAGCCTAAAGAAGTCATTAAAGGGACAGTTGTTCAACACAGATGAAGAAAGTACTGTAGGGATAGACCTTGATCCTGCGCATTTCAAGGTGTCAAATGATGTGTGGAAGTTAGGGGGAAATGATCAAGAGTCAGATTCTGGTGAGGCCATTTCCTACGAACATCTTACAGCACAGTTGATTGTGGGTAGTTTGAAAGAGGAAAAGCAGACACCAAAGGAAAGCCCCTTGTCAGAACCTGTTATATCTGTAGGCACATTTCCATCCAGTAGTCGGACCTCAGAGGAACCAGAGGAACCAGAAAAACTAGAGGAACCAGAGGAAGAAGGACGTGAAGAACCTGGACCGAGCATAGGTCATCAAGCAGACACTCCTATTATGAAAGAAGTACCTGAAGAGATAGCAACTTTAGTTGAAAAGTTGCTCCAAAGGGTTAACAAAGACGATGGTGAGGACATTTATTCAGTTCTGTGGGATTTTGGTGGTCAGTTTGTTTACTATGTCACCCATCCACTGTTTCTTACACCAAGAGCTATTTATCTTCTGATTTATGATCTGAGCCAAAACCCCCATGACAGAGCCACCCCTCTTGTGAAGCAAGGAATGTTTAAGAAAGTCGAAGACAGCTATTGCCTGAAAACCAATTTAGATTACCTTGATTTTTGGATGAGCCATGTTGCCTCCCTAACTAGTCAAGATGAGGTCTGTAAAAGACATACAGATTGTGAATCTTTGTTGCCAGAGAAAGTTCCTCCTGTGTTCTTGGTTTGCACTCATGCTGATACACCTAGTGGTGGTGGTGATCCTCGTGAACTAGCCCATGAAATTTTTGATTTGCTTCAGAGCAAGCCATACAGCTCCCAATTGGTCGACAGTGTCTTTGTCGTGGATAATACCAAGTCAGGCAGTACACCTGAGTGTATCGATGTTGTGCATTTGCGAAAAGAAGTATTTGCTGTCGCTAAGGAGCTACCGCAGATGAAAGAAGCTATTCCAATTAAGTGGCTGCAGTACGAGAAGATGCTGCAAATAACGAAGGAAGATGGCTACAAACACATTTCTCTTGAGCTAGCTAAACAAATAGCGTCTGAAGGATGCGAAATTGTTGAAGATGAAGAGATTTTGACATTGCTAAATTTTTTACATGACCAGAGAATATTGATTCATTTTGACGACACTCCAGAGTTGAACAACTTGGTCGTCTTGGACCCCCAGTGGTTGATTGATGTTTTCAAAAAAGTGATAACTGTGAAGCCTTATGATTACAAAGAACGAAAATTTAAAGAGCTATGGCGTCAGCTTGAGACAACAGGCATTCTCGAGGAAGAACTCTTAGAACATGTTTGGAGCCCTTTATTTGACTGCGAAGAAACCTGTGCGGGTCTTATTGCAATCATGGAGAAATTCAGCTTACTTTGCCCTTTGCCTACAGTACATGCTTTATGTAGACAGCAGTATCTGGTGCCATCCATGTTGATGTCTCATCCTCCCGAGGAAATCATCAAGTTGATTGCGTCTGCACCGATTCCCTCTCTTTTCCTTAGATTTGAATCTGGTCTTGTTCCTGCAGGCTTGTTTTCCCGACTTGTAGTAAAGTTCTTTCATTGGTGTAGTAGTGCTAAGGAATTTCCTTGCCAAATTGCTCCGCAATTTTTCCACAATTTTGCCAGGTTTTACATCTTACCAGGTGAAGGCTGCTCTGTTGTTCTTCTTTGTCATTCATCTTCCATTCAGGTCGTTATTGTTAGTGTAAATGGCAATCTTGCTCGAGCAGAAAGTTTATGTTCAAACGTTGACGCGTGCGCTGGGTTTGGCCATGACAACACTGATTTGAGTCCTGCCCATTTCGTACGTAGCCAACTGGCAATGATGATCTATTCCATGCGTAATGAGTTCTTTTGGCTAAAGAACATGAGATGTGAGATGAGCTTCCTCTGCCCAGTCTGTTGTCGCCAAGGTGCGGTCAACTACTGTCGAAGTCATCATTCAAAGGGTTGCAAGCAAGAAGAATGCCTTCACTTCTTCTCTGAGTCTGAGTTGTACAAATCTGCAGAGATCATTGTGTGCACCAGGTCTGCCACCGCACCGGATAACAGAATTCGGGTGAAGCAGTTTGCTCCTTGGTTTGCATTTACCCAAGAAAAGGTGCGTAAACACTGGTTAAAGTTTCTGAAAAAAGTTTAAGAAGGCACTAAAAATGAAGATATTTCTTACTGTTTACATGCAAAGACAATCTAGTGAACTAGTCAAAACTCAATGCAGATACATGTAGATGACGCGAAATGCGGAAAAAGTGTTCGGGAGAGTCACAATTGGTTTTGGCTTTACTTCTAATGGGTTAAAAAGGTGGCGCGATCATGTAGCGTAGTAATGCACAACCAATCACCTTTGGACACTCATGTATCATTTAATAGTGATTTATTTAGACACGGCTCGATGGAAGAGCATATTATATGAATTGATTCCGTGTATAAATAAAGTTTTACTACTACTACTACTACTATTTGTTGTTTATCCTTTAAACTTCAAATATGTTAAGCCGGCGGATGGCGAAAATTGAAAAAACATCATCTGAGTCATACAGAATTCAGTTACTACCTTAATTTATAGAACTAACTGAGAAGCATAGCAATGACTTGGGATAAACATTTGTGTTGTATGCTCTTGTGAAGTTTATACTGGCTTTTTGGAGTCTTTATTTTTGGTTGTATTCGAAACATGGATCTTGATGAATGGACCACTACTGTCGACCCATTCTATGGACCACCAGATAGATGCTAGACGTAGCATACCTAATGCATCATCCTAGTAGATGCTAAGAAGTGAAATATTGATATTTAGCTTCTATTAACCAAGCAGGAGGTCTGTATGGGAGAATCTTGGTCGTGAGCACGGACCGAACGCAGTGAGTTCTGTACACGTGACCTAGGTCAAGATTCTCCTATACTGACCGACTTAGCTCGGTTACCTTAAACCTGCCGAAATTTGCTCGTCCTTCCTTTTTTGTTTGTCATCAGGCTTTTTGGCACTCTTATAAGTAAGTGATTGAGAATAAAATTAAAAAAAAACGGTGAACATTTTTGTATTTTAGTTTGCTGCTTTTTCAACCCAAACTGAAACCGGTCTACATGCCGTGAATTCGGTAGTTCCAGGTTCTTGTGAGACACAGTCATAAAGTAAATATTGATATTGTTGATATTAATGTTGGTATTGATGTTATTTATATTTTCTCCTCAGCCGGCCATCCTTTATACCCAAATGTAAAATTTGCCTTTAAAAATTATAGGTGGTCCATGGAATGAGTCCAGAAAGTGGTTATTAACTTGGTCGTCAGGGTGTGGTCCATGAACTGGGTAGGGAGAGGCGGCCTATGGTCCTGGGTTCATGTTATATATACAACCTTATTCTCGGTGTTTTAGTGTATAATTGTGTACTAGGTTATTATTCTTTGTTTTTCATTGCCCTACAATAACTCTATTCTTCAGCGACAAGAAGCAAGCACTGAATTTCGTGGGATGCGTTCATGTAATCTGCCTTCTGTGGATGGTAAGGTTCCTTTGTTATTTTGTTTTTCAAAAATTAAGTGGGCTTCTAATTCTTCTTCCTGATGTGGGTTTTTTCGTCACCCTTGTTCAAAATGACCTGAAGCTCCCAGTTTAATGTCGTTTATAGAGGTTCTTACCATTGTCCTTATGGCATGTGAGAGAAGACTGTTCTTAGTCATGGGGCTCGTGTAGTGCTCGTGTATTTGATCTCGTTCTCAGCGATCTCAACAAAGTTGACAAACTCGCTTGGCTTGGGTTTCCCCATGGCCTCAATAAATTAAAGTAGATTAATCATCGCAACGTCCTTCTAAGGTGGCCAAGACAAGTCCCTGGCCTTGATTAGTGACGTTCTAGGATCATGTGATGCTCAGGGCGTTGTTGTTCAGCTACAAGAGAGCCTGCAGCTAGACCGTTCCTCTCTTGAAAAGCCTGAGCCCGAGACCAAGGGATTGATCCGTTGCCTGGCACGTGAGGCAAGATCTTCCAACAGGCTTGATGTGCTCAAACATCTGAGGGAAATTGTACCAGCTGGAACCACAGGTACGTATGATGACGATGTACTGACATGAACACGACACAGTAGCGTTAAATCTATGAACACTGAAATAAAGTCCTTTGTTGAATTACTTTTATAGTAGAAAAATGTACACTTCTATCAGGGCTTTCAAAACGTTTTTCACCAGAATACGTTGACAAAAGATGGCTCTGGTTTTCACTGTTTTTTTTATCTTAAAAACATATCATTAACAGACTCCCTGTAATCGCAGAAGTAAGAATCAAGTGTTATAAATCTTAATTAGCACCAACCACATGTTAGCAAAGCTTGACTTTAAACTGCCATTATGAACACGTTTTTGAGTTCGCAATTAAATCAAAGGGTGCACTTTCTACCATGATATTTTTGTATGTTTTAGTGTAGCCTAGGTATTTTACATACCCTGTCGACCAGGTGAACTGTATTTAAATTTGCCCCTCAACAGGTCCACTACTGAATGATCATCTTCATGTTCGAGATATTCCTAGTCGTCAGAGAACAGATCTGGCAGTGCATTTGTGCGGTAAAGTTTGACATTTTAATCCCTGAGTGTTTCACATTCTAGAGCTATTAACATAATTTTATCTTACCTCTTGTTAGCGACCAAGTGATGTTTCTTGTATTTCTCTGAGCAGCACGCCTGTATCAGATTTTTTCAGAGTCAGGGAGAAGTCAGTGAAAATTAGACTTTTTCAAGGTCGGAAATGTCAGGGAATTTTTTTTATTTCGGTGGGTGCAAACCTGCCTGCGTGTTAAAGTATTTTGAAAAATTTTAAACAAAATAAAAGTTACTTGTTTCATTTTTGTTGTCCCGTGCAGAACTAGATACCCGGGTCGATTCTGTCTCGTCATGATGACTAATTTTGTTTCTCCTGAGCCTTGTGGTGGTTTGATTTTTCTTTTTGCAGGGGGAGACGAGTGGAAAGAAGTCGCTGAAAGACTGGGTTTTAATCAAGCATATATCCGTTGCTTTGACATTCGGTATCATAACCCTCTGGAGGTTGCGCTAAACTGCTGTCACGTGAGTGTGGGTGAACTCTATGACATCTTAGTGGAATGTGGGTTACCTGTGCTTGCTGACCTCCTATAGAAACAGCAATTGGCTTCTTTGGTTGTAAACAAGGCTATAGCTTAGAGTAGACTTGTTTCATGCAGTTTCGAATTTAGCAGTGTTGTAAGTCCTTCTCAGTCTACACGTGAGTTGGTTTGGCACTGTTGGGAGAATTGAGCCGTCATTTTGAACAGCGGGAGGGGATCCTATTTTTGTGCCGAGGAGCGCCATCAAACATAGCAGAAAGAAGCTGCTAAAGTGATTATTGAAGATAATATCAAACAGTTTTGCTTTCTTATATGTATTCAGATATAAAGGGACACGATAGGTGAGATCGGGAATGTTGAAACTTATCCAGCCATTTTGACTTAATTGCTGTCTGGCCTAAACCTTGTGTAATGAGTATATTTAGAAATTTTGGAGATTCCTTCCATTCAAATTAAGCCATAACATTCATGACGTTTTTACCCCGTGTGTGAGTTACTTTTATAGTTGCTGGAAGAAACAAATGTAAGCGTAGAGCAGATAAATTATCTTTGGAATGGTTTTCAGTTTTGTTTAGTGTCAAGCGTAAAATAGCATATCTTGAAATGGAAGAAACCTCAAAATGTAATACTACAAGGTATATCAAGTTTTTTTCCGGAAATTTTAAAGAAGTAAGAAAAATAATATATAGATTTAGCCAAGCCTAAAAGCGGAGCTCCTCAGGCATTTCTGGAATGTTGTTACTAATTAAGATGATCCAACATGTATGTCAGGGAAATTGCAAACTATTTTGTAGCCTCAGC
>Ga0126337_10001305_pt1 | contig 14866 bp, 11 predicted proteins | sample DipCmetagenome_FD_92527 | JGI IMG/M metagenome (GOLD analysis project Ga0126337, IMG submission 92527) | Coral microbial communities from La Bocana,Puerto Morelos, Mexico - Diploria C A metagenome | ecosystem: Host-associated > Invertebrates > Cnidaria > Coral | place: La Bocana,Puerto Morelos... | reverse complement strand
TGACCAATCACAATTCCTTGTTACGGCATAGCAACCAATGAGATTGCTTCATTTTGTATAGACAACAGATTACGTCAAATGGCTTTTTTTTCGTGTTTGCCAAAGTGGGCAAAGGCCGGCTTTTGAGTAACTGAGAAAGATTTTGAAAAAAAGCTGAAGATGTATGTTTTTTTTATTGTATAAAACAAATAGATTCCATGTCGCCGTGCGTCTGTTCAGTAAATAGATCACAGAGGACGTCAAAATGTGGTAAGAACATCAGTGACACACTCGGCTATCGCCTTGTGTGCTACTTTTTTGTTCTTACCACACTTTGACGTCATCTGTGATCTATTACTGAACAGACGCATGGCAACATGGAATCTATTTGTTAATCAGACAATTGCTGAAGATCAGCAAAAAATTACCAAAGATGTTCAAACATTATCGGAGGTTTTGCGAATAGTTTCGTACATTTTTGAAGATATTTGGAGGAGCCAAGCCTGCCAGCCTGCCTTAGTAAACAATCGGGGAGTTTACAAAACCACGACGACAACATCAACGGCAACGGGAACAACACTGAACAAAAGAATTAATGCACGTGGGTTATAATTCTTAGTACATTTCTTTTCCGTCCTGCAAGACAACAACGTGAAATAAAATGACCACATTTTGCGTTGTGTATAGTTTTGCCATACTTTGGACAATGATAAACAAAGTAAATGACTTGAGAGTGTCGCAAGAGTTTGCGAGAGTTGTAGGTAAACTATTTTAAGTCGCCGTCATGTACACAAAGACCGCAGCCCTAACTGAACAGCCTATATTTTCAAGTGTGTTAGCACAATTTTCAATTGAGTGCCGATAGGAATACTACAGTTTAAGATTGGCAGTGTAGTCTATATTGGTAAGTAATGGGTTTAATTATGGTAACACTCAGTGCTGTATTGACAAGTAATCGCATCATTTTTTACATGGAATTTGGATTATATAAGCAATTGCCAATATTCCAAAGATTACAAATTCACTCGCCCTACTCGTATACTTCTTTTATCCTTTTATCTTCTATTTATCCTATGAAAATTTCACTCGTGCCTACTTATTCCAAATTGCAATCGAAATCATAAGATTACCTTTGCGTACTCGCATGTTCACATGCTGGTTGCTTTTGAGAGTGCGGGGGTGGAACAAAGTAAAACTTATAAATTTCCTACAGTTCGAATTTAAAACTTCTTCCTTGCTGTTTGTATCATTGCTAATGAACAGGAAAATATAATCTAATGAAATTCACACAGTTATATACCAGTTAAGAATAAAAGGGAAATTAGTGTACTTTCAAGAAAACTAGCCTTTCAGTGACCAGATTACAATTAGGATTTCGTTTTTCCAGTCGCGCTATCGATTATGTTCGATCTCTCGATAGATAAAATTCTCTCACAAACTCAGATGGGCAACTCGTTCACAAGGTTTTGAATAAATTCGATTGCGTGCAACTTAGTTTTCCGTTTGGACTAGTTTTGTGTGACTGACTAATGCAGCTGATGCAATAGGAATTTAAGTGCCCGGCAAACTTTCATGTGTACAATATTCCACACATCGTTGGACGAAAATGTGACCCATATCTTAATTTCTGTGACAGCCTAAAGATTACATCTGTTCCGTTACATTAGAAGAGTTATATATCCACCATTAAAACACGCTAACTCGTGGTAGGTAAATGCATTTATTTTAGACAAGAATCTCCATAGAAACTATGCTCCGCATAGAACTGATCGATGTTTGTCACTTCAGCCGATCCGTAGATGATTGCCGTGTTAGTAGAACACGGAATGAGTTAAACAAAATTACTGCAACCGAGCAGCAATCATTATCAGAATGGGATTTCATACTATATAGTATCCAAAATCTTTGTTTCTTTCATCGATGCTTTCTTCATTTCCTGTCTTTCAACTATTTTCTGTGATATTGTTAAAACTCACAGCGGTTTACATTGTACCAGTAAACCACTGGTTCCGTGCAAGCTGTGCTGCGTTTTGAAAATGAAACAACCTACTGGAATCAGAAGGCACGGAAATTTTGCTGTCTTTCGATTCGTTCATTCGCAAAGTTTATGTTCTAAAACCGCTTTTAGTGGGATTGTATAATTACTCGGGCGCTGTTGTGTATAGAAAATCGCTTCCGTAGCGGTGACTGCACAGAAAGAAAAACAAACCATTTTAATCTTTCTTACGAACAGAAAAACAAATTTGAAAAAAGGAAGAAAAAAACCTAACTTAATTTAATATGAAGGCGTTGCCGCATTACACTATATTAAAAATCGGAGAAAGCAAAAAAAAGTATTTGAAAGTACCTATTGCAGATGATAGCCTAAAACCTTAAGCATTTATAGCGGATTTATCTGCGAAATTTGTGTAAAGAACGACACGATTTAAGTTTCCGTTTTATCCTCATCTGTAAACATCTTGAAATCGAAACGTCGTTAATTATTCATGTTCACAGTCAGAGTTGTATGGAAATCAGCCTGCCCCACTATATAACTTCCTTAACAGCAATTGATTCAAAATAATACGTAAAAACTTCAATGCATTGACGTGTTGTTTACAAAATGGTTGATGAAAGCTTCCAACAGTCCTACGAAAAATTGAACGGGAGAAGTGATAAAGAAATTAAGAATATGTATCTTTTTAGTTTTTTGTTTTCGTTGATAATCGCAATCGTAAAGAGATGAAGTGAACAGACAAAATTTTAATTGTGTTGGACTTTCTTGAAGCCTACTAGTTTCAAAGCTGACCAATCGCAGAAAAGCAGATGGCAGTTAATATTGGATTTACGATCGACTTTGATCAGCATGCGCGCGTAACAAAGCGAAAATAGCTTCTGTTGGAATACATTATGTTTTGCCTGTTGTGAAACACAAGTGCCTGTAAATTCACTCGATTCAATGGCATTAGCTCAGGATTAATCGCTCAGTGTCTTCGCAACCTGTTAAGTTAATATTTACGTATTCACCTAAAAATGTTCCCGTGAATTGAAGTTAAGAAGCAATGGATGCAGAAAGCGACTCAGCGCCGTTATCGCCTCCAGTAATTATAACTCCAGATATCCCGAGTTATCCGACAAAGTTACGCGTCAAAAAAATCCAGTCCAGGACCTCTCTAGCAACCGACAGATTTTCTTGTATTTCCTTTCTAACTTCGAGCCATCGTAGCGATCATTCTGTTTGGATTCCAAGATGGCGGAGCCTTCCCTGTAATCTCGAAGAAGAAATCTTTTACGATGATTGCCCAGAGTTTTTAAAAGCCTGGTCGCGTTATCGAATAACTAATATGGCTCGCCGATACAAAACAATGGACTATATTCACATGGTACTCGCCGATACAGAACTGTATTCCGAATTGGACGGTTGCTGTGACTTGTCGACTACAGTTGGGATTTCAGTGAGTCGGGATTTATTGAACTGCTCGACGAATTTTTCAGAAAATGGATCGGGCATCGTACCACGGAGTGCGTCCGACGAAAACATACAATATTGTGGCCACGAGGGAGAAAAACAATTTAATCTGACCCAAGTGAATGTACATCATGCGTTAGCTTCGTCAAGGACAAGCTCTAGCGAAAATCTAAACATTGAACAAAAGAATACTCATAAGATTGAGAAATGGCTAAAGAGATGTTGTAATACTGGCGCGGATTGAGGGCTTACCAATAATATTAAAGAACTCGTGGTAAACCCATGAGTTACGATAGAAGCTCTTGGTCAGGATAAATAACAACAGCTGCTTCTCTTAATGGATTGTAAAATTTCCTATTTTCAGGCTTGTTCAATCCCAGCGCGTTGTGGTATTGCAATGAATTGGTCTGTAAATTGAAAGTTAAAGTGTAGTTGTGCTTAATGAAGTGACATGTGTCAAGAAATTCGTTTGTCCCAATCAAAACAAACTTGGCATATGTGATGTTTGTGTGACAGAACAATAAGGCCAGATATTGAAATCTCTGCTGTAATCACACTCTGAATATTTAAAACTCGAAAATGGCTTTTGGATTATTTCTTTTAAGGAACGTCATCACCGGTCACTTGATTTGAAATATCACAATTTGCAGAAGATGTGCCATCGATCTCGCAAACTGATAACTTAACGAAAAAAAAAAGACTGAAGCTTAAAATTTCTATGTTGTGATTTTGATGTTGCAGCAACGTACCGTGATATTTACCCAAAATTTGCATTTGATTTCACGGCAGCACTGCTTTCTAACAAGGCCTGGTCTCTGTTTTCCACTAAAAAATTAAAACGCATATCAGTTATAGGATTTGTAATCATGTTGAAAATAAAACAAGCAAGACGAACAACTGAAATCATAATGTCATTTAGTGTGAGGCATTTCCTGTTAAGCAACAGAGTCCATGTTGAAATTCCCTGACCAATCCGGAGAATGCACGAGTACAAGGTGTAACTAAGTGTCATCTGTTACGTGCGGCCTCCCTGCGATTATCCTCTTCCTTTCTGTTTTTCAAGAAAGCAGCGGTGGTAGAGACAGGAAAAGAAATAGAAAGACGAAAGACCGCTAGGAGTATTTTCTATGGCCGTGATTTCACTGTTGTCGTACAGGCACACACTAATAAAATCAGGATTCTTGGACTCTGGACTACTCCCACCTGGATGGGATGATAGGGCTGCATCGCAGGGCTACCCTCAGCATTATATCCGCCGCCACCAGTTTATACATCTGGGTTGAAAAAGACGCTATGAGAGTGAAGTGTTTTGCCACAGAACCCGGCCAGGGCTAGAACCCGGAAAGCTCGATCCGGAGCTTGAGCGCGCTCGGCATTAAAGCTCTTTGAGCCCATGAGTAAATTCAACGACACGGTTAAAATGTACCCGGCTTGTTAGGCATAAATATAGATAATTAACTGCTTTTCTGCTCAAAAATTGTGAAACCGGCAACAACATCGCGCTACGGAACACTGCAGTTTAAGTGGACTTTCTCGCCTATGGTATAAAAATTCGCTAATTCAACCGAATTTATCGCTTATTAAATTAGTGTTCTCTTCCACGGAATTGTCCTGGGAATTGCTCTTTCTTATGGTCGCTGACCTTCAATACACGATATCAAAGTCAGTAATGGAAAGAAGCATAGTCCTCGAAATGATTAACACTTCCTGTGTTAATTATTAACTAGTTCAAGCTGAAACATTTCTTCTTCGGCTCGTTCCAAAACTAGGAAGAACGTCAGCCAAGAATTTTAAATGTGACGGGAAGTGAATTGCTCAGATACAGCACGTGATCTCTGCTCTCCCGCGAAATAAGGAAGTGCTACGTTAATCCAGAAAGGCGATTAAAAAACGCCGAATTGGTCACCAAAATATTGAGCAACAACAACTTACAGCAACTAGCTTTATTTGCATGACCACAAATACATACGGTGTTGCAAAAGCTCCATTCTACTCTGTAAACGGTAGCCAAACAGGTTAATTTAATATTCTAAGTGAGTGGTTCAGCAGTCACTACTGTTACTTTCTGGGAGGAGGAAGGAGGGAGGATCTGCGGAGCCGTGAGGCCAGACACCCCTGTCAATCCGGTACTAATTAACTTTCCTATGAAAGGTGGTTATTTTCGGTGGCTGTTTTAAACTTCTCGGTAACTAAAACTTCCTGGTAGCTGAAATTTTTAACATTCCTTGACGATCTCAAGCTAATTTTCAATATTCCTTATTCCTTGACAACTGCTCATTATGTTGTATTGTTTATCTTGAACCATGAAAGAAGTGAGCAAACAAGCTATTGTTTTTTTTTTCAAGAAGGGAACCTCAAGAAAAAAAAAACATGTTAACTATGTGATAGAATCTTGCTTTTTGTTTCCAACATTTAATATTTTAGAAATTCTTTCTGCTTACAAAAATGCAAAACTAGGCAACCGGAGTGTACTGTCCAAAGAAAAATAGATGAACATCAATTCGTCACGTGAATATTTACAGATTTTAAAAGGGGTGTCTTCAGACACCTCATTCATTCTGCTCAGAAAAGCAAGGTGAAGGAACTCGGTTGAAGACTTGTGAGGTTTGTAATTCATTTCACAATAGCAGTTCTCATAGCAAGATCGATGTTTTCTCGCCAATTTCTTTACCTCTTTTGTTTTCTTTAAATTGTAAACAAAGTGTAAAAAATTGTTGAGCGTTTGAGATCCACCAAATATTGTTTCACTGCATCAGGCTTTTTTGTCAATAATGTTTTTATTACTTCGAGCTTATAACCGAGCATCGTATCTCATTGTGCAAATCTGCGAAATTCTTTGCTAAGGGTCCTCCCTTACTTTGAAGCGGTTGAGCAACCCATTCAAACAGAGTGATGGAATCGCTTTTCTTTCTATTGAAATGAGTAGATTGACGACGCAAAACCGGAATTGTGCAAAGTTAGTGAGGATACCTGTGCTCTCATCAATATCATGCGGTCCGACAGGCCTTCGAAGGCAATCTACTAAGCCATCTGCTGATAACAAGAGAAGCAGCTACATCCATAACAAAGCCGGTCTGAGTCATACCGAGGAAAACAACTTATGCTAATCTAATTGCTGTGTAAAGCTATAATCTTCAAAAAGTATTCACAAGAAGTAAAAAAACTAGTACAGCAGACAAATATCAAAGCTACTTTGATTTAAGAATTTCAGAACAAATGTAAAGAGTGTAAGACATTAAATTTCATTCTACGTTAAATTTTGGGTGATTATTTTATCATCACTTGTTCCTGTTTTCTGTTGTAGATCTTTTGGGTTTGGGAACGCCATTTACTCTACATGAAGCTTACATTTAGCATGGTCATCCTGGCTCTTTTGGGCATGTCAATGACGTCAGCGGGCCCCATAAAAAGTGAGTCACACTTTTCTCGAATATTCATTTCCAATTGGTTCGTTTAATTTCCATGACGACCAAGTAGCTATTATGTGATCAAGACAGTAGTTTTGGTGCTGATAATAACCGGTTTCAAAACCTAAAGCCACATGAACAAAAGCGAGAATGGCAAGAATCAGGAGGCGTCATTAAAAGCTGATGAACTCAGTTGCTGTTTGTTTCTTTCTTTGGTTAGAGCTCCGCGATCAGATTGCTGAGTTAATAAAAGCAGTGGAACGGCTAAGTCCAAAGGATGGTTCGTATTTTTTTCTTTATATTTTTCAGTACGAATTTGTAAAACAGTATTGATAAATCACAACTTGTTGTGATTTATCAAAAAAGCACAGTTGAGCACTTTCGATTGTGCTATGTAATGCACGAAAAATCGGAATGCCTGGATACCGTGATTCACTGAAAATAATGAAGATACTCTTTAAGCAAAAATTCCGGAGCTTTTCTCGTCCCATTTACTTAGCTTTTGTTGTAACTGAAGATTCATTCTTCGACATTGACAATCCGTGTTTTATCCAGCGAAAGAAAATGTTCTCTGAATACGAAATACGACTTTAATCCACGTCACTATGTTAACCTTGTTCTCCTCTCACTGTGATCTTTTGTGGAGCATTCTTGCTTGCTTCTTGCTCGTCAAACGAGCTCATTTATTGCTTGCTACTCTCGTGCCATGTGGACTAATGTGTCGTAATTTTGAAGCTGTTTTTAACTACTCAAGGTTTACTGAGTTATGATTATTGTGTATAAGGTTGAAAAACTGAGTATGGATCAACTTCTCTGGAGAACATAATTTTCACCTGAATGGAATGCTAGTCCAAGGGCGTATTTTTTTTTTATCTTTTCCTTTTATTCTTTAATTTTAAAGGTCCCTGGAAGAAGCTGAATACTGCTCCAGTGTGTTTTGGCGCAAAGGACAGCCAGTTTGGCTCGTTTAAGGTTCCATCTGGTGGAAATATTGGAAAGATGAAACTGGTCCACTTGTATGGCTACGTGTCCTGTCTAGCGGGTGCCTCAGTGACCTACTGGTCTCCATTCAGTTGTTCAGACTACCCTGGGCTAGGTGCTTATACTGGCGTTACCATAACTACCGCAGGAAATACCGTCCTTTTGCCGCAGAAGCAGTTAAGCTTATCGTCTGGGTGGTCGTTTATCCCCGGGTATGACGGTAAATCCACTGAACTGGTGCTGACCAAGTTTTCGGATCAACCTATAGCAGTGACCTCGGGACAAGAGTTGCGTCTGTGGTACAGTGAGGATTTGGTGGATGGCCCTGAAGGCGACAACGGTGGGAGATCTTGCTGTGATGTTTACGCTCTCTTTGATTAGTTGAGTTCTGGGCGAGTTTCATTTACTCGTTGATTGAATTTGTTGTGAGAGAACGGAAATAAATTTGGTTCATTAAAAGAGGTAAAGAGCTGGTTATTGGTGGTTTGCATTCATTATCTGCGCGCTTGCTTCGATTCTTGTTTTTGAGAATTCTTTCCTTTCCTACTAGGTTAATGGACTAGTGTTCTGGTCTACTCTGTCAAAGACAATTAATGACTTTCAGATAATCACGAAAATAAACGGGGTTTTGCGAGCAAACGACAGCTGCAGGTTACATTCGGTAAATTTTAGACCACTGATCAATACTTTCATTTCTACGTTGTCAGAAACATTTCAAGCTATAGGAGCGCGCACAAAATAATTATGCAAAACAAATAAAATACCTAGGAGACCTAAATATTCAATCAATATTTGATAGCAGTGATAACTTCATGTTCATGAGCTGCAATGATTTGTCGAATAATTTGTTTTTCATTTTTAAAACTTATTTGGAAAATTGAGGCTTGTCCACTTGTACTGTCAAATAGATTCCATTCGTGACCCTTTGTTATCCATTGGAAAACCGAAAGTCTACTGGTGAAAAGTTTTCCAGAAGTAGGTGTTCTTTTAGACAGAATAGATTCCCTCGAAGGTGTTGATCCTCTGTTCGTATGAGACTTGGGAATGTTTTTATGTGTTATGTGGGGGTTGAAATTCGTTCCGATAGAGTCCATTGGATTCCATCGAAAATGTTGATTTTCTGTTCGTTAGAGACTTTGGTAAAGATTGCTCCTCTGCTCGTAAGAGAAAAACCCCGGAAAGTTTCTTCATGTTGTACGAGGGGGTTAAAATTCGTTACGATGGAGTTCATTGGATCCACTAAACACGAATAGATTCCATCGAACATTTTGATTTTTTGTTCGCAAGAGACTTAGGATATGGTCATCATGTTATACGAGAGGGTTGAAATCGTTTCGATGAAGTCCAATGGATCCATTGGATACGAATAGATTCCATTGGAGATGTGACGCTTGTCGGCTTTTTCTTCCAGTCACGTGGTTTCACGATCTTGAAAATTGTCTTTCATTAATGGTAGTTTCATATCGAATTAAAGCTCCCTCTTCATCCTAATTAAAAACGGCGTTAAAGCGCTTGTACCATCGTTGTTTGCGTTCTTTTGTTTGAAAAAATTTTCGCAAGTAAAAATGCTAATGGTGATTGTCATCATCATTGCGTGTTTGTTTAAACACACAGCCGGCAACCGGATTACAAAGAAACACGCTTGGACGCGAGTGAATCAGAGTTGACCCCTGAAATTCATCCTGATTAAGTCCCAAATCGAGATAAAAACGAATGATTGGTACAGGAATTTACCAATTTATTTTAGGTAGCGTGTCGAGGTGTTTTATTGTAGAGTTACAAAGAAACACCGAGAACAGTGTATATTGAAAGTTTACTTTCCCGTAGAACTGTTTACTCACTTAAAGGCGCTTCAAGCAATGACTTACGTCATTGGCAGACCGCCTGGACACTGCGCTCTGTAGCAATCTAGTGTCATTTCACTTTTTAAAATGTTCCGAAATTAATACGACAAGTTGTAATCTGGTTGGCATTAGTTCGTACGTTTTCTTCTTCCATGACAAAAGCCATGTACTGAATCAGAGAAAAGGACTCAATTTTCTTTCACAGTCTTAGGATGTTAAAGCAGGATGTTCGGAAGAGATTTGACGAAACTGCGGGTAGCAAAGAAAGCTCTTATCCTCGCAAAATGCCTCAAGCCTTAGGCAAATCACCGACCAAGCAAACAGTAAATGCTATGCTGCAGAATGACAGACGAAGACACGCACCGATTGTAACTTGTACATTGGAAAATCGGGAGAAAGTGTCGCCAGTTAAAATGCTACCTTTCCCACCTTCGACTTCCAGGGACAAAGACCGCCATACAGGTGACGCGTTTCGAGAACGAAAGTTCAAAGGTGAACATCATGGGTCTGCACTATGCAGTGAAGGGAACAGTTCAGGTAAACACGGAGAATACACCGAAAAACGTTCAAACCCGGAGACGATCACTGTTGACAATTTTATAGTTGATCGTTCTAGCACTGCCTTGACGTCGCTAACTAACAGTGACCTAGAGCCGATTAAGTTTGTAGAAACTCTAGCGTCAGGAGACGCTAATGAAGTCAGGAAACCCACTCAAGAAAGAAGTGATGCGAATATCTCCGACTGCATTAAGGACGTCACTTCTCCTGGAACAACGCGGTTGACAGCTGTCAGAAAGCAAGCAAACTCTTTCGTAGAAAATGACTGTAAAATGTCACGCACTGTCTTCAAATTCACGCAGTATTATGACCTCAACAAGGAAAAGCGAGCACTGGTTCCCAGTCCTTTAGATGAAGTCGATCGAAGGCAGTTGAATTGTAACCTGAAACTTTGCCGAGAAAATCTAGAACTGATTGAAAGCTTCGCACCTAAAACTTGCAAAGGTTTTGATACAACAAAGGAAAAGATGATCAATAACTGGCTTATTGGCATTCCTAGAGTAAAATAATGATCGTACGGCCTAGGCAGGGTGTAAATATAGGCTTTATTGTTGTTGCATTACTTGAGTATCATAATTATTGCTACTTATTGGTGGTTTAGTGAACTTTGCAGACCAACTATGAATTAAGGTAGATTCATAGCTAGCCCAGAGTAATTTATGAGCGTTACTTTGTCAGCGAACAAATAAACTGATGAGTTAATTAGCGATCACAAATTTATTTTATCATTATTTACTGCATTTTATTTTTTTTGTTCAATCATAAACTAATTGTAATTTTTATCACGAATATTTTGCAATTTTAGATGAGTAACCTCGATTGGAAAAGGCCAGTTGGGGAGTGTTAATAAAACTTGTATTGTGTTGTGATGAATGGATAAAAAATGAATGAAAAACAGAATGAAGAACGATTAATGAATAATGACGACATAGCCGAGTTTCTCAGTTTCTGCATTGTTCACTGTTTGTAAAAAGCCACGTCATTAACTTAAACTATTAGACTTAGATTATAAGCTAAATTGAAAAGAACGAAAATATGGTAGAGTTTACTAAAGCGTAAGTCGTAGTCATTACAAGAAACAAAAACTTATTAAAGAATTGGTTTACGCCTAGAATGCGTATATCGAGTTATGAATGCAAGCAGGAAGTTTGGAGAGCACGAAAGAAGGCTTGCTCGAGGTGCAGCCAAGAGCAAACTTGCCAAGTGGAACCATAACTCAACTGATACGCTCAGCTAAAAACATGAACCAATTCTCTCTCATGTCCAAAAGACTTTACTGACTTAATTAAATGTAGATGTAGGTGTAGCTTTGTTAAAGGCAAAGTAGGGTTTGGATTGTTGAGCCGATGATCTTCAGATTGCCAAAACTTCAACAAAAGGAACTCGCAGCTAAAACTCGACAGAAAGTTTGCAATTAAAATGAGCCTGCACACGTCATGTTATTGACGCACGGCCGTGCTTAAATATGTATTTTTACCATGATGGCTCAATGGGAATGCTATTATCCAGGTTCAACGTGAGCGGCCCGGGAGGGAAGCTGTTCTATCGTGTGTTGCCTCCAAGTCAGGATTCACTACCAGGCTGCTGGACGAGGACCGCTCCATTCAAGGAAATCAGTAGTTTCCAGCAGCTAATCTTTGACGAATTCTTTGTTTACCAAGTGACAATATTGCTATCCGAGCTCGTTTTTATGTTAGAAGCACTTAAAGCTAAAATTATGGGTGCTTTTAACAGGTTATGCTGTTGCTATGCTAACCTATTATGCATTAAAGACTACTATCACTGGTTCTCCAATAGCCTGCCATATAATTATGTGACAGTCCCATTTTGTATCATCGAATTATAATCAGAATGATAAGATGCATTTTTTTTGCAAAGTTTAAAAATTTCTGTCGAGAGGGGGGCTGTGAACCTTTTTAAATTTGTTATCAAGGCACCGCGTGGCCCAGAATAAATAATAACGTTTGACGTGCCTTCAGAAACAGTGAAAAGGGCAGCGCGCTGATAATGGCTACATGAATAAGACTAAGCAGGTGGCTGTCACAGAATATTAAAACAAGTGCGGAATCGGTCTCAAAAAGTACATAAAATGAAGGTGTGATTGGGGTAGACCGATCGTGACAACAGACAAACCGAAGTTTAAGTCAAGATATAAAAAAATGAATTAACTAATTACAAAATTTATTCACTTTAAGAACTGCACTTGTCCACTTCTGCAAACGCTCAAGCTGGCTTCGTTTAGTTATTTGACTGAATTAAACCAGCCATAGAGTGGAGACAGGCTGGAGATCGTCTACAAAATGGCGACCTTCACTCTTTCGACAGATGTTTTAGGGAAAAATACTGTAACCTTCTTCAGCAATAATTCAAAACAGTGTCCCGGATGTGAATGAAATGTTTTTAAGAGCGCGAGAACTTCACTAGGGCTAATAAGACTTGCAAATGCAAACGAATATACGAAAGTTCAAATACTTGAACTGCGGAGAAACATATGAAGACACAGTTATGCAGTTGTGAAATTAAACCCTGAAAAAAAAATTAAGTTGTGTGCATAACTGCGACGATCAATCACGTCTAATAGACTTGCAAATGTCTGGACGTTGTGTTTGTCCATTATTCAAATTCGTTCACAAATTTATTACAAGGCTTCCAAATCAAATAGATTTCTATTTCACCTGTCTGTCGATGTAACAGAGCCGTTTCTACAGAGACTGACCACGCTAAATCACAACCTAGGTAGTGCATAAATTCTTTAATTTTTTTTAACTGGATCACGGTATCTTATCAATGTTTTACTGTGTATGTCAGTTCATTGTACGGCTGATGAATTTTTTTCCACGGGATGATACCCCTGGTTAAATACAAGGAATTTGCCAAAGCACAATTAATCAAAGAAAGAGGAAAAGGACCATAGAACACTCGGAGGGCCTAGAAAGAGAGATGTTATGGCCTTTCTTGTGGTCCATGGTTTGACGAAAGCGCTGATCTGCAGCCGGATCAGTGACAGGGGAGAGAGACATAACCACCAGCTTTGAGCTCTTCGCAGTGCACGTGACTTCGTCGAACTAGCGATTGATCAGTGATTGTTGTGACACAACATAGACCGATAAGTAAAAAGCATTTTTGTTTTGTTTTGTGTTACAGTTTGGTTTGGAATCAGTGGGAAGATAAACGTCTCTTTTAGCAAAGTAAATATCAAGAAATGTTTTCATATCTCGATTCGTGTGCAAGTAGCCTTGAAAATTTTAGTGTTTATAGGAGAAGAAAGAAGGTCAATGAAAATCGGTGCGTAATCTGACACGTCTTATTGTTTGATAACAGAACTTATCTTCTGATTTATTGCGGTATCTTCTTAAAAAAATGGAGGCTCGATAACCCTTTTGAATTTAAATTGAAAAGTCAGACCAGAAATTTCTACCACTTCAAAATTAATTCCTCTTTTATAAGAGGTATAAAAAAACCTTCTGCATCGCACGCAAGGTGACGCGTGGTTACTGAGAGTTCATGCAATGGGAAAATTTTTATTTAGTTTCGAACAGGCTAAAAAAATAGGCTTTCAGCTTAGTATTTGGGAAAAGTGGTACTGACCTTCACTGACCTGCCACTGGGACAGTGGCTGGGAGGTGTGATTGAAACCCAGAAGTAAACCACAACCCTGAGACACAGCAACATTCCCATGGGTCAAAACTAAATCCAAAAGAGTTTAATATTTGAGTTATTTTACCCAAAAGGTGACATAAGCCCCCGAAAAGCCCTGCCTTGGAGACATAACCAACTCCTTCCGTCACTCGAGATCTTTGAGTTGTCCCTCTCCCTTCCATCATTCCTCAGATAGGGGGGAGATGCTAGTTTTGTAATGACTCTCCAAATGCCCAAAAGATTGATCGGATGCGCAAATCATCTGTCTCCTGCGAGCGTATCGAGCATATGGAATCCAGCTTGTAGCCAAGCTTTCAACAGTCGTTCAGAAATGTTAACTCAAAATCTCCGTTTACTTTGCACGAGACTCCAGTGAAAAATGTTAAGGGTCAATCACATATCCTTCCGGTCGGATATTTTTGCTTCTAAATGGAGGCTACTTTATTTTTGACCCTCCAGGTCGATCATCACTTGTGGCAGGATTATAAAGATCAGTGTTTCCAAAATTGGCTTATGCCACATGTCTAACATTTTTTCAAGACTAAAAGGTCATATTCGTAATCCAGGTCTGCTGTCGAAGAAATGCTCAGGTTTAGAGAAAAGGAAATTATTATGCCGAGCAAACGCCAAAATTTATTTCTTAGACCAATCAATGAAATGATATGTTGCCCGTTCAGGAAAGAGACTACTTCCCACACGTCCGCTTCTTCAGCGGGCGCAGTCGCACTGATGCGCAACAAGCGAAGAAATCGGACAAAATCCCATCCACTTTTGTGACTTATGTGGTTTTAAGATCTTAGAACTTTTAGAAAGTGCAGTGAAGCACAGTTATATATTTCAAATTTATGTTTTACTGACCACCAGGATACAGAATAGAGAAAAATCTTAGACACCTGAATATTTATCTAATAAATTTATCCTTCGCAATGATACAACTAGTTATAGATTAAGAAATAGTGACATGAGGCTGGCTCTTCCTCAACCTCGCACTGATTATTTTCGTAAAAGTT
>Ga0126337_10001302_pt1 | contig 14879 bp, 8 predicted proteins | sample DipCmetagenome_FD_92527 | JGI IMG/M metagenome (GOLD analysis project Ga0126337, IMG submission 92527) | Coral microbial communities from La Bocana,Puerto Morelos, Mexico - Diploria C A metagenome | ecosystem: Host-associated > Invertebrates > Cnidaria > Coral | place: La Bocana,Puerto Morelos... | reverse complement strand
ATTTCAAGTTTCAATTTTTATTGTTTTGTGAGTTTGTGATAAGATATATATATGTGTGTAGTTATTGATTAAAAACACATCAAGTGATAATAGTGAGATAATATTCACCATAAATAGATACGCACATGGCATCATCTCAAATTCGTCTACCAGAAAAATTAGATTTGAAGAAACCGGCCGAGGAGTTGAAACGATGGATCGAACGCTTTGAATGCAATCGCATTGCTGCTGGCCTCGACGAAAAAGACGAGAAGGTGCAGTTAAACACGTTGGTGTACCGAATGTCAGACAACTCGCCCCCTGGACAATTCGCCCCAGACAACTCGCCCCCAATATGAAAACACCTATGTTACGTTGGAAAAATATATTTTTATGTTCATAGAGTAATAATTTCTTGAAAGTTTGTTTTTTAAAGTTGTGCCGAAAAAAAAGTCTCCGTCTCACCTTGAATGAGCATAAGTTCACACATTACATGAGGGTACGCATAAACATAAACAGTTCGATCTCGCTTTAATTACTTCAAATGTTGTGGCTGGATTATGAAATGGTCGCGTTCATGTGTTTACGCGATCGTTACAATCGAAGGCTACAAACATAAGTCTTGGTCTTCCTCTTTCAAGAAATTATTACTTAATGAGCATAAAAATATATTTTTCCAACGTAACACAGGTGTTTTCATATTGGGGGCGAGTTGTCTGAAGATCGGGGGCGAGTTGTCTGGGGCATTGTCCAGGGGGCGAGTTGTCCGGATACCGGTGTATGCTATGGGTGAAAACGCGAACTAGCTTTCAATTCGTTGAAGAAGTCTGCGAGACCGAAAAAGGATGTTTCGCAACACACTTTGTGGGCCACACAAATGTTATCTTGGAAAGACAAACGTGTTCAAGGCGAACAAGAATCCATGGTCGATGAACTTGCAGAGACCTGCCAGTTTGGAACTCTCAAGGAAGAATTAACACGAGACCGCATCGTTGTTGGCATTCTTAGAGCCACATTGTCACAAAAGCTTATGCAAGACGATACGCTCACAGTTAATAAAGCTGTGAAGCAAGCAAAGTCGGATCATGTGTACTATTGACAACTGCAATCGAGTGTCGATCGATACTCCTCAATCGACCCACGATCAACACTCGATCGACACCTCGGTTGACCGAGACACACCATTGACATCTCGGTAGACAGCCTTTCAATTTTCATCAACACTCTATCGAGTGGCGATCAATACTAACGATGACCACACATTTGATGTTGGTCGACATCTCTGTTGCTTTCATCAGAGTTTTTTTTTTAGATAAGTTTTAAATTGTTTTTAATAACATGATTACATGTAACACTGATCGCCAGAATAACATTGACTAGACTTTAATTGATTTAGATTTGTTTCTCGTTATGTTGAAAGTAATTTTTTCTAACAGCAGCAATTTTCATTTCAATGTTGTTCATCAGTTATTCTATAGTCCATTTTCTTAAGAGTAGTTTTAAAACATGTTACAGTTATAGTGTCCAGAAATTCAATAACATTTTGTCCAAACGTTTCTTACCTTGATCAAAAACATTGCGGAGGTCAGGGAAATCGGGACACTATAGGAATTTAAGGGAAAACCGTGCTTGTTTTCAGATCCTGGCTTGAGAAAAAGGGCCTGCAAAAAGCTATGCACTGCTTTTTAATGTGAGATATACCTTTATGGTCTATCTTCTGTGTCAAAATATGTTTAAATTATATTTGCAAATCACGTAAACTTCTGTTCTACAATGAAACCACATAACTATCTTTGATATCTTAACTGTAACTTTCAAAAGTTGAAACTAAAGAAATCTTACACACATTCCAATGGTGAAATGTCTCACACTAAGGTCTACAAGGGTCAAACACTGGAAGGAAGACAGTTGTACAACATATTACTTTCTTATGCCACTGTATCAGTAATAAAATAATTAATCTACATGAAGTTTTCATTTTCTAACAGGGTGCAATTAGCACATAGACATGACAAAGATAATATATATAGTGCACAGACTACAATTGTCTGTAAAGCAAGGTTAACTTTGTATGAGAGCGTGTCACTTGGGTAAGAGAAAAGTGTGCATATGCAGGCTAATTTAAGAGAAAACATATGAGCTTTTTGACTGCATGGCGACCACTATGTCAATGGATGGGTATCGATGGACTGTGGCAGAGCGTAGATGTTGAGTGTTGTCGAGTGTTGACAACCTATCGACTGACTAGCAGGAGACTATTGCTTGACACTCGACTGACTGTTGCCCGTTGTGGTCGAGTGTTGATCATGTATCAGTTGACATGACCAAGTGGCAAGACGGACATGTCGGTCGCAGGTCGGTTGCGGGTCGATCGTGCGTTGATTGAGGTGTCGATTGCTAGTATTGACAACACTCGATCGCGGGTGTCATTAGTACACATGATCTGCAAAGTCTTCAGAGCTGGTAAAAGAACATCACAAAATCCTTAAAGGAGATCGCGAAGATAGAAAAATTAACCGCATTTGAGACACCACGCAGAAACCGCTGAAGGATAAAGGAAAATTGCCTGAAGAATCAAAAGATCAGAAAAATTCTATAAGGCCCCCTGCAAAGAGATGTTTTTTTAATTATTATTAATTAGCAGTCACACAGTGACTATCCCCCACCTGGGGGCAAGGAACTAAGAAGAAGAAGTCACACAGTGACATATGCAACTTGCAATTACCGGTAAAGGTACTAACAAATAATATGTTACTAACAATTAACTTACAATTAACCATAACTAGCTAACGATACTCACTCTACAATATACAATGATAACTAAAATAAAACTAAATAACGAACAGTACTGAAATTACTTATTGACAATTCATTTGAAAGTTACAAACACGATAACATATTGCTCACAATAATTATAACCGTGCTAACAATGGTAACAAAAATAGGATACAAGATACAAAAGGAGAATACTTTAAATAACCTAGTGCTACTAACAATGTAAAAAACTGAGTGAAAAAAAAAGAAGATATTACAGATGTCACACCTTTCAAATATTTCAAATAATAATAATACCTTACTTACATTGTTAACAGAAAAATGAAAATACTACGTAAATTAAATTGGGATTAGTTCCCACTTTTCCTTTAAGTAATCTTTCTTTTTGATTTTACTTTTCATTTCATATTTAATGGCAATTTTAGTTCAAAATCCTTGAATTTTGGGTCGAATATGGCATCTTCTGCAGTTCCATGTGAATAGTTTTCCAATTATTGTAAGATAGTTCAGTAAATTGAGTAAAGGGCATGGTTTGGATAATATTCCAAATAAAACATCTTGGAGGGAAAGGTGAACCTGCTGATTAGAGAGTTGGTGCCAGTACCTAGTAACCTTGAAACTCACTCCAAAACCGTTTGGCGTAGGAGCATTGATAAAAAAGGTGGTACAAGGTTTCTGGTTCTGCCTTGCAAAATAAACATAAGTTGTCTGTTATAAAGCCTATTTTGTGTAATTTTGAATTGAAATCCTTTCACATAGGCTTCAAGTACAACAGAGTGTGGCAGACATAAAATTTGTCTCAGCTGATCGATAGATAAGTTAAAATCGTTCTGCAGTTTATTTTTGATATTAGGATAATGTGCTATTTTGTGAACAAGAAGTGAGTAATAGTCTTTTAATTTTTTTTTTGGCGTCAAAAAAATGTTGTGGTCAATTGAGAAGTAAGGAGGAGCTGAAGAAGGATAGGAAATGATATTTTTTAAAAAAGGGCGGTATTGAGTGATGAAGGCCAGCCCATTGCAAATACCTAATAATGGTAATCTTGTCAGACCAGTGGCTGAATGCTTTGTTTATATTTAAATCAAAAAGTATTTAAATCACTCCCGCCTCACAAATGAGGAAAATGTCCAGCTTCCCATGTGACTTGCCTGAAATGAAAGAAACGTGGACACTACGCTTCAGAATGTAAAAAGCAAAATTGTTCGTTCAGTAGATGATGAAATACAAAGTGGAACCTCAGACAGAGATGGTCATTTCTTTGGAGTAGTCGAAGGTGATGAATCACGAACAAAATGGTCCTTGAATTTATCGCTCGGAAAAGCTAAGATGCGCTTGAAAATCGACACTGGTGCAGACGTGACAGTCATTCTAGAACCCTTGTACTTGCAAACCGTAATGAGCAATCTCCACAAATCCTCACGAGAACTGTTTGGACCTGGCCAGTCAAAAACTTCTGTAAAAGGAGTAATAGAGGAAACCGGAAATGGCAAAGCGACAACGCAAGAAATCTACATCATGGAAAACTTCCTATGGGTAGATTTTGGAAAATAGCATCACTCATTATAACTGTGTCTGAGTCTATCCTTAGGTACATGGTTGTTACATTTTGGCCATTAATGTTGACAAAATTTTAAATTTACTAATTCACATATAATCATGATAAAATAATTCCCCTCGAAAACAAGCACTACACAAATAAAACTGAGACACCAATTGTTTGGCACAGAGAGAGGCTTTATTAAACTCATGATCTTCTCAGAAGGAGATGAATAAACGAAAGATAAACAGTAAAAAGGGAAGGATGGGTGGATACAAAATACTAAACAAATTGAAAGGCCTTTGAACTGAACATGAACAAAGTGGAAAATGAACCACTGAAGCCCTTGAAATATGAGATCTACATCATGTGACCCACTCTGTTAAACTCAGAAAATTTTTTGAGTTCCCCAAAATAAAACAATTAAGCAAACAGTAAATAGAGAAAGGAAAAACAACTGAGAACATTTTTCATAAGAGTTTAATAAGTTGGTTTCTTACAATTCATCAAAACTTTAGTACAGACCCCTGTACATATAAAACCCTTTTAAAGACAAAACAAACCCAGTCAAAAATTATCCTTTGCATTTAATTGTCCAGCTGTGTAGATTCTCTGTGGGTTTTAGCTCTTTTGGAACTAACAATTAGTAGTAGTAGGCCTCTGACAGTCATGGTGGATGTGGCCTAGACAACGGAGTCTGCGTTGTCTGAGCTGTGTGAATATGCTGGGCAGACCTGCACGAGACAGGACCTCAGTGTTGGGCACCTTATTTTGCCACGATATTCCTAGGATGCAGCGGAGGCTTCTCATGTGGAAGGTGCTCAGATGCCTTTCTTGCCTGGCGCAGTGTCACAGCCTTGTGGGATTCCCACAAGAAAAACTGAGATGGTGCATTAAAAGCCAAGAAGATGTGTCCGTTTGGGCGCAGAGGCAAGCTACTTGTCAAACAGACTTTAGAGTAGGGACTTTGGAGTAGTTTTAATGGTCAACCTAATGTGCCAGAATTTTGCTTGTTCAAATAAGTGAAAAAAACATGTTATCAAAAGATCTACTCGTTAATTTTATTGCTGTTAAGTTTGTTGTTCTCACATACGTGGTGAAGATTGGTGTATGCATCATTATGGAATCATAAATAGGTCGTCCACCAGATTGGATCAGGTAGGTAAATCATGTAACAGACCATTTGGAGTAACTTTGTCCCCTCCAATGTTCTTACAGGGCCCCTATTTCTCACAGAGGGGGCCCTGGGACTCCCCAAACCAAAATCCTGGTGAGAACACTGCTGGCATACGTGGTCCATGTCTTGCTACCGTATAGCAGTGTGCTGATGACACAGGCATAGTACACTGCCATCTTGGTCTTCGTTGTCAACTTGGTGTTGGTCCACACACGTGTTGTGAGGTGCACTCTGTGTCCAGGGAGATGTTGTTAGTGATAGTGGAGCCAAGGTATGTGAACTGATGCACCACATTGAGCTCATATTCGTAGATAGTGATGACCGGTGGTGATTCGGTGCCTTGTCCCAGGACATTGTTCTTTTTCAGGCTGATGGTCAGCCAAAAGTCTCTACAGGCCTGGGAGAAGTGGTCCATCAGTGACTGAAGTTCGCGCTAGGTGTGGGTTGCTACTGCCGCCTCGTCAGAAAATAGCATGTCTCTGATAAGTGCTTCGCATACTTTGGTCTTGGCTCTGAGGTGGGCAAGACTGAAAAGCCTGCCATCTTATCTTGTACACAGATAGATCCCTTCTCTTGATATGCCAAATGCATGCTTGACAAGCATGGCAAAGAAGGTCCCCAAGAGGGTTGGCACGAGGACACAACCCTGTTTGACCCCGCTGCAGATGTTGAAGGGCTCCAAGGTGCTGCCATTGAACTGCACGGTCCCCTGCATGTTGCTGTGGAAGGACTCAATCAAGGTCTGCAGCTTGGGTGGGCAGCCAATCTTGGGCAGGATTCTGAAGAGGCCCTCTCTGCTAACAAGGTCGAACACCTTTGTGAGATCGATGAAAGCGACATACAGGGGCATCTGCTGTTCCTTGCACTTCTCCTAGAGCTGACAAAGGGAGAAGACTATGTCTACCATTGATCTTTCAGCTCGGAAACTGCACTGAGACTCTGGGTAGACACGTTAAGCAAGTTTCTGCAGACCGACCAAGATGACCCGAGTGAAGACTTTGCCCACGATGCTGACTAGCGAGATGCCTCTGTAGTTTTTACAGTCACTACGGTCGCCTTTGTGTTTGTAGAGGGTGATGAACTTGGCATCCCTCATGTCTTGTGGAACAGCCCCTTCTTTCCAGCACTGGCAGAGGACTTCATGCAAAGAAAACAGTAGGGTAGTCACGCAGTGCTTGGTCAGGTCGGGGGGATCCTGTTGCTGCTTGGGGCTTTCTCTGAGGCCAAGCTGTTGATGACCCCCTGTGGTCGGTTCAGTGTCTACCTCTTCCATGACAGGCAGGCACTCAATGGCATCAAGGGCTGCAGTCGTCACAACATTCTGTCTTGAGTTGAGGTCAAAATAGTGTTCCACATATCTCTCCATCTGTTGCCCCTTGTCTGTGATGACTTCCCCAGTGGTGGATTTCAGGGGAACTGTCTTGTTCTGCACTGGTCCCATTACTGTCTTGATGCCATCATACATCCCTCTGATGTTCCTTGTAACTGCTGTTTTCTGGATTGTTTCGCTGAGCTCTGACCAATAGTCGTTGGCACAGTGTCTGATGATTTGCTGAACTTTGCTCCTGGCAGCCCAGAGAATCTGCAAGTTTCTCTCACTGGGGAACTGCTTGTACTCCGCTAGAGCAGTGCGCTTGGCTTCAATGATGGGGGTCGTCTTGGTGGACTAGGTTTCAAACCAGTCATGTGACTTCAGGGTCTTTCTCCCAAAGGTGGCCAATGCAGTGCGGTGCATGGTATCCTGTAAGGTAGCCCACTTCTCAGTGGCAGAGTCTCTGGTCTGTGAGGTTTTCAGTTCACTCTCAAACCTCCCAGCAGATAGCTCCACAAGGTCTAATGCAAGGATTTATCAACAATTATCAAGGCCTTATTAATGTAACTGCATGCATGTGATGGAGAAAGAAACTCTGAGAGAGATATTTTTGGCATATTAATTATTTAATAGTTAGAATATAGCTTTAAAAATAATTTTGCAAGTAGTTTGTGTTTTTTTGATGTGCATATTAATTATTTAATAGTTAGAATATAGCTTTAAAAATGATTTTGCAAGTAGTTTGTGTTTTTTTGATGTGCATCAACTTACGGTTTAGTATAACAGCCACATAGTGCATAGTTGGGTTCATGTCCCAAACTTCATATGAAAGATGGAGACCAGTTCTTACTTTGATTTTGTGGTCAGTAGCTTAGTTTTCCATTTGAGCATGGGCAAAAGACAAACTTTTAGTGCAGATTGCACTATTGGGATGGTTTATGGCACTAACTCACTAACACAATAAAATGTAAACATTAATGTTTGTATAATTACTTAATTTGAATTAATCAATTAACCTAGTACAGTAGGGGGCTGGGTGTGGAAGACACTAGTGTGCAGAGTAAAAAACATGTTACACTTACCTTACTTTCTTGATTACATCACAAAACTACATATGTTCCCACAAATCTCTTGCTGTCCCATGTGGTGCTATTCTCCTAACAACAAAAGCAATTTGCTCAAAACACATGGGTAGATTAGTTAGCATCAGTGCTGACTATGTGTTAGGTGAGAGAAACTTTTTCCATCAGTTTACACACAAATGTCGAGTGTTATTCCATGTGGTAGAACACAAAATGTTAGACATATGCATTCTAGCATCGCTAGAACAATTTACCAGTAAATGCCATTCTTAAGTTCATATCACATTAATTAATTCATCAATCTTTAAGGTGCCTCGGTCAGGTAACAATCTCTACTTTCAGTACTACTTCTGTGGTTTTGTTAGCCATTTTAATTATAGTCACCTCTGTAATCTTGACAGTATATTCTGCAAAAGCTGTTAGTTTGGACCAAAAGTATCATGTAAAATTTCTCTTCGATTTGGAGAGGATAATTTTGATTTGTAGGTATCTTGCATTTACCTCTGGACAAATTATTCCTATCACACCTGTTTATATAGACTTTAAATGGACTTTTCCAAGTTTAATTCAGCTGCCTATCAAAAACATTTGTCATGCAGACAGTGAAGATGGCACAAGTACAAGGACTAAACCTCTTTCAGAACTGGTTTATGATGCAATAAGAGTAAAATTATATTAAAAGAAATTTCACACTAACCAATCACCTGCTTTGACTATTTGCAGGTAATAAAAGGAATAAACATGTTTTGAAGTTCTTTGCTTACATATTGAATTTTATAGATCACATAAGAAATCAAAAAGGAAGCGAGAACATCACCCCTCCACAGAGTGAACAGAGTTCCTCTCAGACTGTTAATGATGAACTTGATGCCAGACCTAATGGTAAGTTTGGTATTAAGTTTTCTTTGTATGTATTTGACCCTGTCTTAATCATGACTCAGTAATAAAGATATAATTAGTTAAACATTCCAGTTTAAACTTAGATTAATGGAATATTCTATCAGTCTTTTTTAAAACCTGCCAGTGATCTTTAAAATCCTCTTTCCAAGATCCTTTACAATCTCCAGCAAGCAGGGTCTTAAAGATCTTACAAAGATATATTTAATATTAATAATTTGGAAAATCCTTGAAGCTTGTAGAGGATATTTGTTGCATGCAAGTGAATAGTGATTCACATGGCATTGTGTTCATTGTTTTTATAATGGATTTAATGTCCATTCTTCTTGCCTGTGTCTCCGTAGGATGGTAAGGGAGCGTGTCTTGTGTATTATTATGGGTGCACTCTTTGCGATTACATGGTCATGTGATTGATGCTGTGAGCATGTCACCCACTAAAATGACGTCCTATCAGTATAGATATATGGGTATTCAGACCAAGTGTGAGGTCAAGATGCCTGGATATTGGCTAAGTTCTCTTTTGTCTGTTAATGGACCAAGACAGAGTCTTACAAATAATTGCTCATTAGTTTCACATATAATCATGGTGAAAGAAGTAAGCAAACAGTAAATAGAGAAGAGAAACACAACTTAAAACATTAATTTTTCAAAAGAGTTAAAAGTTGGTTTCTATACATTTCATCAAAACTTAAGTACAGGCGTCTTGCTTGTCACTCAAACAGGAATGGAGAACCTGTTGTTGTTTAATGTTCATTAAAACCATTTTTTGGACAAAGAAAACCCATTCAAAAATTATTCATTACATTTTTGGCCAGCTATGCAGATACTCTGCAGGTTATTTTGGAACTGACAAATATTAAGGCCTTATTGATCTGAATACATCCTGGTGGCAGAAGAAGAAAATGAGAGAATCTGCTTAAGTTTAAGCCAAACATAACCTGGTAGAGAGGCATCGAGCAGTCTTAGTGGTCAATGTTTTTCAATTTGATTCAATGTCCATTGTTTTTGCTTTTTTCTGAATCTGTACCTGTGTCTGCTAAGAAAGGTAAGGGAACATGTCCTGTCTATGATAAAATTATAACAATGCAGGAAACATGCGACTTAATTGTCTGCATTACAAGGTTCTTTGGAGAGCATTAAGCATTTATAGACAGATTCAGCTCAGGTGTTTACATCCTAATGACACCACCCAATTCAGATCATGTGATGATTTGTTTGGGATGTTGCAATCATGCAGCAATCAGCTGCATGAAACTAACCTTCCAAATAAACATCACATGATCTGAGTTGGGTGACGGCAAAAATGTAAACACTTCAGCGGAATCCATCTTTTGGTTGGCAGATCAGTCTACGAGTTTGCTAAAGGGTGTGTCAGTCAAACTTCATAACATTACGGAAGCAATTTGTAACAAAGTCATGATTATTTTATCTTGCTTTTGCAGGATCTGTACCAGAGTCTGGTGAGAAAGGTAAGGGGCATGTCCTGTGATAATGGGATTGAAGAAGACATGCAGCTTAATAGTCTGAAGTGCAAAGCGTTAGGTATTTATTAATGAGCAGGCCAAGAAAGAGAAGTTGACTGTGACGTGGGACTGGAGCCATGAAGTTTTTTAAGTAATGGATGCAATTAATGTGCAAGTGAATTATTATTATTATTTTTCTTACTTTTTATGTTAATGTCCTGTGATAAATTCAATGCAGAGAGGAAATTTAAGAGCCTCCTAAATTGTTGCTTTTTGGTTTCATCATGCAATCCTATTTATCACATGGTTGTGTTATATTTGATGCCATGGCCATGTAACCCACTAGAGTGATGTCCAGCCAGTATATATGGGTCATTGACCAACTGTGAGGTTCTATTTTGTTGGTTTCTGGAACTGAAGTAATGATTAAGAGAGACAGTTGGGGGCACTTGTATTTCGTTGTCAGAGGTGAAATTCTTATATTTATGAAAGATGAACTACTGCGAAAGCATTCGCCAAGAATGTTTTCATTAATCAAGAATGAAAGTAAGAGGATCAAAGACGATCAGATATCGTCCTAGTTCTAACCATAAACGATGCCAACCAGGGATCAGAGGGTGTTATTGGATGACCCCTTTGGCACCTTATGGGAAACCAAAGTTTTTGGGTTCCGGGAGAAGTATGGTTGCAAAGCTGAAACTTAAAGGAATTGGAGCCTGCAACTTAATTTGACTCAACACAGGGAAACTCACCAGGTCCACACATAGTAAGGATTGACAGATTGAGAGCTCTTTCTTGATTCTGTGGGTGGTGAATCAGGTGCTAGGGTAGCCAATCAGAGCATAGGATTTAATTTGTCTTGTCCGCTCACAGAGCTAGCCATATATTAATGCATGAGAAAACCTTGGTGTTTTGTAGGTGCATGTTGAAGTGTCTGCCAAATTAAATGCTGCATTGACTCCACCATTTGTTTGCAAAAAATGTCTCCCCCATGGATGTCTGCTTTATTTCTTGATTCATCAGATGGAGATAATGTGGAAATAACTTCAGAGCCAATCAGCACCAGGTCAATGTGTAATAAAAAGCCAACCATGTAAAACTGAATAGGTACCCTTGGGGCAATAACCATGTGTAATGCATGTAGCATGCTAGTATTTTGGTGACTTGCAATCATGTCTAAAGGTTCACATGGACTTCCTGCAGCCGTAGCCAAACAAAATGTCTGTGTACAAACATGTCCATCCAAAGTAGTTTGCAGTTTCTTGCTGGCAAGGCTCTAAATCGATGGTTTTACCGCAGTAAATGTCCAAACACTCATTGAAAGGCCATGCTCGTATGTGCTGAAGTTTGCAAATGAATGTATGAAAGATAACATATTTGAAAGTCGGAGAAAGATATGAAGTCATTATTGATCTTCGCAGTTATTCACACAATTTAAGCAGTTGTGAAATTGCAACAAAATGAAATTTAAGCCTGAACTGAACAGGATTCAAACCCATGATTTCTGTGATACCGGTGCAGTGCTATACCAATTGAGCTATCAAGCCAGCTGGGAGCTTGTCACATTGTGAAATCGTAATATACCCATAAAAGGTGAAGGGTGCAAATTTATTTCACAACTGTTTAAGTTGTGTATAACTACGATGATCAATAATAAATTCATATCCCATTGAAATTTCTTGCAAAATTTCTCAGGGCCCAAGGTTTGCTGCCTTGATTGGGAAGTGCACTGTGATTGGGCTATGTAAAAAATAACCATATGCTTAAGCACATGTTCACAGGGAATTTCATCACCTTGGGACACCAACCCAATATTTTAGGGTAAGAGAGATTTATACTAAGAATTTGCCAATGTAACATTTGCAAAAAACAAGAGTCAAGAAAAAGAGGAATAAGGAAGATTATGTGTCAAAAAGCTACATAACTTTGGAAAGAACCCTTTTTATTTTCCAGAGTTTCCTTCAAATTTTAATTAATCATGTTCTCCTCTCTCAGTTAGGAGTGGTAAAGTTCCCATAGAGTACCTATCATACCTTGCACAGGATATACAGCACAGCGGTAAATGGATATCTCTAGGTAGAGCTCTAAACTTGGATGATTCATTCTTGAATGGAATTCGCGAAGACCACGATGAGGATTATGAGTGTTGCTACAAGATGTTGAAACACTGGTATCAGAAAAAAGGCACTCCTCCATTTAAGGACCTTGCAGAAGCCTTAGACACACAGGGTCTTTGCGACATTGCAAAACAATACTGTTATGAGGAATATGATCCACCAGTGAAGACACATCAGAAGGTATCAGGTAAGCCTGCAGTGATTCAGAGTCTGCATTGAGAAAAATGAGCTCTCTTCTCCTGATACCAGAATAATATTCTTAATGTGTGTGCAGCAACTAGTTTTTTACTCTAAATAATGCTGCGCTTCTTTGTCTTGACACTGATTTTTATGAAGTCTTTTAACATATATACAATTTTATTCTGCAGGGTCCAGTGTAGTGTTTTTGAAAGTTTTTCAGGGCTTGTCATGAGACTAATGAAGTTACCTGTTAACATTTTCTTTGACCACTTGAACGGTCCCTCTGTTCAGTTTATTTATTACATACTTATTTGGTTTGTTTATTTGCTTTTTTGTGTATTTTTTTAAGAGAAATTAAAGTTTGGTAGGGTAAGCAAGAAAGATCATGTTGCTATCGCTCATGCTGTACTAGAAAGGAGTAAAAGACTGGGCAGAGCGCTTGGTGTATCAGATGATGAAATCAACACAATAGTCAGAGACAACAAGTCCAACACTAATGAACAGTCTTACCAGATATTGCAAAAATGGATTCAGAAAGAGGGTAGTAACGCTACTTACAGTGTGCTTGCACAAGCTTTGCTTGACCGGACTGTTATAAGGAAAGATGTTATAGATAATCATTGCCTTGAATTAAAGAGCAAATCAAATTAACATTCATTATGGCTGTATCTTAACATTGCCTGAAGAGTGTAAAAGAAAACACAGTTGGGAAAATGAAGAAAGAGGAGCAGTGACAGCAGAAGAAAATATCAATAACTAAGTATAAGTAAACTTAGAAAGTGAGTGTTGTTGACAACCGTAATGGAAGGAACATGTGTACAGTACAATTTTACAATATTTGTTTTCAGTAAAGTAAATTTAGTTTATGTACGAAAGTTTAGCTAGGTCAGCAAATGTAATAATTGGTTGCTCAAATCACGAGTTTTATAAAAGGTACACATTTTAAAGTTTAGCTGTTTCTTTTTTATTGAAACTCAACCAATGAGAAGAATAGATTCTGGAAAACTCAGCAATTTTCTATATGGAAAACGTCCTTTCATAAAAATGTCTTTCCTACTACTTACTAGACATCAATAGCAATAACATCTGTCATTACTTAGAATAGTGTAGAATAGTGTACAAGTAAAGCAAAAAATGTTCCAAGTGGATTACCGATACTTTCAAAACTTAATGTGAAGTGTCTATATACATGTTTTGCCGAGTTCCAAAGAAGAGTAATGGTTGTTAATTGGGATGGTTTTGGGGGCTGCTGGCATTGCTTAATGAGGAACTTTTAAGTTCGATTCCAAGAGAAGTGTGTCAGAATTATAAAAAAAAGGTATGCACAGCGCACATGTGTGGCTTACAATTAGGATAAAACTGAATTAGCTTTAAATCAAAGGAGACCTATGGTCAAACTCGTGGAATAATTGACAGTTAGTTTGGTTTATTAGTTGACGAAATATCCGTGCCTGGGCTTACTATAAAATGGCTCGACACTTAGAAAAATTCGGCGCTAACCAAATACTAAATATTCACATTACGAATTCCAACTGAAAGCCTCATTTAAACCTATTGAAAGTATTGGATGTCTCTTTAGAAATGTCACGCGATCCTAAAAATTATTTCAGCTTTACAGAAGACAAATTTACCGAGCTCATGCAGAGCATCACATCGCCCAGTATCTGTGATCAGTCAGGGACTATCAGACTGCCGGTCACGGTCTCAAATAGACTAGTCAACCTCGGTAAATTCGTTGAATATGAAACAAAATAATTTTTAGGATCGCTTTACATTTCCAAAGAAACATCAAATACCTGTAATACGTTTCATTGAGGATTTCAGTTGGAATTCGGCATCTAAACTTTGACATTCTGTACTAAAATTGCTGTTACACGATCTCCTTTCGGCTCTTAAAAGGCTTTAATCTAAGATGTCGTGTCTATTCACTTTTGATAATAATAAATGTCTCATCCGGTTCTTGTTTACAATACATATGTTTTGGTTAATTGGGAAGTCAGTGTTTCGATTTTTCCGTAGTACAGTGCTTGATACACTAAGGTAGAGCGTGATACGTATTGAAAACAGAAAAAAAAACTACACTTTCATCTCAAAACGCCTGTTTCGTGATGAATGAAAGTGTAGTTTTTTCTATTTTCAATATGTTTTGGTTAATTGGATTTACAAGTCACGAGTTGCGTTACTTGAGCAAATAATTGTTTTTCTGTGATCTCGTCATTCATTTTATTGATGTGCGGCAGGGGGGGCTGGAAGCCCTTCCCATAATGCAGTGCGTCAAAGTTCGCGCGAATTTTCACAGATGAAAACAAAAGTATTTCGTAAATCAAGGTCATTCGCCGGTTTTCACTTGCTTGCTACCT
>Ga0126337_10001301_pt1 | contig 14881 bp, 9 predicted proteins | sample DipCmetagenome_FD_92527 | JGI IMG/M metagenome (GOLD analysis project Ga0126337, IMG submission 92527) | Coral microbial communities from La Bocana,Puerto Morelos, Mexico - Diploria C A metagenome | ecosystem: Host-associated > Invertebrates > Cnidaria > Coral | place: La Bocana,Puerto Morelos... | reverse complement strand
TTATGACCAAAATGGCGGCGAAATGGCTAAAATCGATACCCAATTTATGACTAAAATGGCTGAAAAACCATACCCTTTGGGGCCGCACATACCTATATAGCCCATATAAGGGAGTACCCCCCCGGGCGTAAAACCACAAACTAAAATAGGTTATGTTTTGAGTCTCGGCTTTCAAACTCAAAAATTCCAGTTCTATGCTGGCAATGTGCAATGTGCCTCAATCAGCTCATATATCAAGAGAAATTAACGGCAATCGAGATAATCCACCACATAGGCCTTATTCACGAGGCATTCCCTCTTTTAATGGGATCACTCTTAGGAACGTCTCGGAATTCTCAGGAACGTCTCAAAAATAGCCAATTATTGAACTTAACTGTGGCAGCTCCGAAGCAATAGATGTTTCAACAATGTCTTTGTTATTGTTGTTTGTCAAAGTGAGCGTAAAAGCATACGAAGAAAACTGTTTGTTTCACGAGTTAGTTTCGTCTCGCATGAGAAATTCGATGTCTGGAGTGAGCAACCTGGAAGAATGTACATAACTATTTTCTGATTGTGAAATACCAATACTGTTTAAACTCTTTGAAACCTAACAATTACACTGTTTTGTCGATAAAATGTTATAAGACATTTGTTAGGGATAAGTCTCTCCTTATGGTGTTTGTTTATACGTAGTTTTCATGAACTAACGCGTCTACAGTTTTCCTCTGGTGGAATTTATGTGTTTTATATATTAAGATTTTTTTTAAATTGCCCATTTTACACATTTTTGCTGCTGTTTCCAGACCTGTCAATCTTAAAGTCGTTAAGATGACCCCCGCGCTTTGAAAGATACTCATACCCTGAGTTGTTTTACAGTAGAATAATTCCTAGAAAGATCATCGGTTCTGCTCAGCTCAAAACAAGACAGCCGAGTGCAGTCACGTCAAACTGGCAGCCAATGGCCAATCAGGCATGATCTAACACGTGATAGGCAGCTGATATTTTCTACAGACTGCGTTTTTCCAACAGCATTTCAAACTGTTTGCCCCTGGCAACTATTTTGCTTTTAAAACTAAAACTATGTGTTGCCGTAAAAATTACCTTTATACAGTACTTGGTTCAGTAATAATGACTGGACTGATCATATTCAAGACTTGGTTTATCATTATATGGGATATTGGTATGATCCTATACGAGATTCCGGACAAGTATGTCGACATCGCCACCGCAGTAGAATACCACAAAGGCAGGTTATTTCACAAACCAAAAGAGTCCGTGTACAGAGCCCTGCTCGCTTTTACCGTTATTGGCTGCTTCATCTCCGTTACAAAAATTTCGTTGTGCGTTTGGCGAATCTACCTCAAGTACACAGGCAACGAAAGCTACGAAAAGCGTTACCACGTCCTCAGTCTAGGAGCACATTCAGTGAAAGTCATACTAGAAGCCTTTCCCCAATCTGTTATCGCTAAGTTCTACTTTGTTCATTGTCCAATTAAGAAGTACGGCTGGGGAGTCCGGTTCTTGGATCCGGCATTTGATACCTTCTGTGGCTTCCCATTCATCTTCTTCCTCGTTTATCTGTGTTATTATGGCTGCATTACATGTAAATGCTGTGACAGGAGAGATGAGTATAGTCGAAGGGAATGGCTGAAGAACCTTTTCACCTGCTGCTTTGGTTCCGTTTTGTTCATTACTTTCGCTCTGTCGGTGATGGGCTTAGTCTTCGCAAGCTTATCACTTTCCGAGTTTTCGAAACGCTGCTCATAATTACATGTGGATGACCATGCTAAATAAACACAAAATAGATGGTTTTTCCTTTAAGACAAAACGATATTTAACTAGAAATTATATGCTGGTCGACTGAACCATAGTTACTTGTGTTAAAATGGCTTGGATTAACTGAGCTCAACAGAAACTTGGACATGCACAGCACTAAACAGACTGATGGAAATTGATTTCTGGACAGGATGTTGTTACCATTAATCCATCATAATTTGTAGTAGTTCAAATAGGGCATTTCCTAGAATTGTATACTGCTGTCTGAACTAAAAGTATTGAAGTGAATTGCGTCACTTTGAAAAACCATTTTCCATTGTTGCTTAGATGCCCGAAGTTTTTGAGATTGTGAAAAGTCAAACGCGTTCGCTTTTGTTTTACATTTCTGCCCTATTTGCGCCACATTTTCATGCAAAATTAATCCGGAGCGCCGCTTGCACATGTTTTCCTCGCCTCGCGTCAACTGCATATATCTTGTGTTTAGTTCGAGCTCAATACCTGTGTTTGTGATTGGCTAGGGCGATAAATTTTGTGCTGTTTCGCAACTCTCAAATGGCTGGCTATGTAAAATTTCAACTCAACTTGTATATGTTTGGTGTGCAAGTCTGACCTCTACAGAAACATATTATCATATCCCATTGTATGAGATAGTTAAAAAGTAAACAGGTAAACAGTTTTCGTTAATGGGGCGGTGAATCCATGCATACCTTGGTAGCGCTTCACATCAACAAGCCCGCCGATACTGGAAGAGAGGTTTTTATTTCTGAAACATCATCACGTAGGTGGTTCTACCACCATAGGTTTTCGTCTCAAGTCAAGTCCGAGAAATTTACCATGACTGGTTTGGTTTATTCATTAAGGCGCATGACGTCATCGCATTAAAAGAGAGTGCAGGAATTAGAGTAAGCAGAGGAATTTTGTTTTTCGCTGATTGTTTTTGTCGTCATCTCTGAGCTTAACCCTGCATATGTAATTTCTGTATCTGTTTCTGCATCTGTAATTTCTTTCTTGCTTTTTCTTCGCTAGAACCTCATTGGTAATAGGATTCGTGGGGACCGTCCTAGATGACCCCACTTACATGATTTACAAACAAAAAGCGGGTTTCTTGAAATTTTATTCTGGAAACCCCAAAATATCCCCACTAACTGAACGACCCCATATCGCTGAAATCAACTCTATATCTAGGCCTCTGTAAGTAGGCAAGGTCTAGCGAGTATATCATATCTAGTTTTCTTGTTACAATCAGATGTACATACGCTTGGACTTTACTGAAGTTTAATGTTTGACCCTGAACTGGTAATAAACTGCTACAATATAGACCGGCTAAATATTGGCACGTCTACATGATTACCAGTTACCGAAAGAGTAAACTAGAGAAATAACTGTCTTAAATACAAGCATGTGATAATTGGATATATTGTTAAATAGAAATAATTAATAATAGTAATAAGTTACATACATCATCAGGAAAGTTAAATTTTTTTCATTCTCAGTTATCATATAATACTCAAATTAAATTGCACAGTTGTCGATCGTTTTAAATATATAATGAATATAGGAAAGTGAACACAAATCAATCCCTTCCTCATGTTTCAAATTTTCAGGTCGATTAACTGCAAATATTTCATTCAGGAGATAAATGATATTTCCCACAATACTTCAGAACACTGCAATATTCTCAAGATACCATAATTATTCTTCTTTGTTTCGAAATCGTCACACAATATTTTGCTAAAGCTTCAAGCAACAGCACAACGGAAATATTTATGGTTGCAATATATAGGCTATAAGAATATTATTTATATACAGTGATAACTGTATATAAATAGAGAATAATACATGGGTGCGCGGAGATATGGAATTTATCTTCGAGTGTTCATATTGATATCGAACGAGTGAGCGTAGCGAACGAGTGAGATATCAAATGTGAACACGAGAATATATATACACTACTATTATCCATTCCGAAAACATAGCAACAAAGGAAGACTTCTGATTGGCTGATATTTTTACACGTAAAAATATCGTATTTTTACACGTGAAAATATATGGCTTTTCTCAGTGGCAGAATTCCCTATAAAACACTTATGTTTATATAATAATAATAATAATAATAATAATAATAATAATAATAATAATAATATATAATACTGCACAATATTACTTTTCTTTTGTTTTGGCCATTCTGGCTTCATTACCGGACATTTTTTTTATACTCGAAGTCACTCAAAAAGCTGGAGCTTGCATCAATCAGTATTAAATCCATACTGTGCCGTCTTGTTTATGTGCATGGATCTGACAGAACGTATAAACTTAAGTATTGAGTTCGTTTGGGATCATGTTCACATGATTTCGAGTGCAATTTTGAGCAATGGGCTAAATTCTGTCAAAATTGCACGATAAAAATCATTATTGCTTGCCTGCAAGGCATGTACTAAGAAATATCAAACCGAAACCTACAATAGTAGTAGAATTTAAGGATTATAGTACGAACTCTGGATTCTTCAGGTAAACTTGACGTTAATGTTGGGAACATTTGCAGGTGTAACTTACGAAAGACGAAAGAGTTTTGTTCCGTTCGGAAGTCGTCGTGTAACATAATCGTGTATTCTTCGGCAATGTTCGGAAACCTTAAATTATCTTTCGTGATTTTATTAAGTTCCTGGACGATCTTCGCTGGAAGTTTGGTGTCTGGTGTTGTTTTCTTTGTTTGGTTTTCCGCTTCATCCACTCATTTTTAACTTTCTACGCTATGAAATGTTTTGAAATAGACCGCGTCTCAAACTGGCATGGTAACCTTGCCAATCAAAAAAATGGATCTACTTCATGTGTCCATTGACGAAAACTCCCCGATTGACTCAAAAATAATAAGTAATAATAAATTGATATTTTAAGAGGAGCCCTCCAATTACCTAAAATGGTTTTTATGTGGGTCGTCTAATAATATTAGAAAATATGCAATAAATGTCTAAAATGCAGAATTAAGTAATAAAAGCTAAGAACTTAAAACTAGGATTAAATATTATACTACTAGTAGGTAAAAACTGTTTCAGTTTGTGTTTAAAAGTTCTTTTTCCGTTTAGTTCACTTGGCGGTGAGGCCCAATCTGTTACTGCTTTATAATACGTTTCAGTCCCGTTCTGTTCTTGGCTTGCTTATTTTGGGCATTCACGTCACGTCACGATAAGTTATTCTTACAGTAATTGAGGGGTTGTTTTAAGTGTAAGTATATCGAAAATGTTTTATAGTCTAGTGTCAAATGTCTCTTTTCGGTAAGCGTGGTTTGGAAAGCCATTGGTCACAATGCTCTTTTCTCCTCCCTTCGCCATCGTATCTACTCGACTTATCACGGTGCTCCTTGACGAACTGTCGCTATTTCCACTTGGCCTCTCCTCCGTGGGACTTACAATCTCCAAACAAACTTTCCGCAAGGAATCCTTCCGGAAACTGGGACTGTTGAAAAAGTAAATGAACGGATTGCAAATTGAATTGAAAAGCCCAAGGCCATAGGTGATCACTCGAATGCCATCAGCTGGGTTAGGAAAATCGGCGACATATCTCTCAATGAACCCGGTGTATATCACGAAGGGCGACCAGCAGACGAGAAAGAATATGACAACAGTCAGAAGCATTTGTGTAACGCGTTTCTTTGTTTTGTCCAGAGACTTAACATTAGCGGCGGACATCGTACCCGTGCGAGAAATTTTCCTTTCGCGGCTCCACACTGCCTTTCCAACACGGCTATAAAGAACAATGATCGTGACTAACTGAATGAGGAATCCAAAGACTGAAAGGAATACAAGGTAGCTAACGCCTGCTGACGTGTTGTTGGGAACGGTGCTACAATACCAGAACGTTCCATTTGCCCATTGGATTTCTTCGGTATCTACGAAGTAAAACGTGGGCAGGAAAATGGCACCTGCGTATACCCATCCAATGGTTATTAGCACTTTAGGACGAAGCCAGGCTTTCATAGCTTGCAGGGGGCGAACAAGGGAGTAATATCGATCGATGCTGATGACGGTCAGTAAACACATGGAGCTTGATGGTGCCAGAAACTGAAAGAGCAAAATACAAGTGGTTAACATTTTATGAACGGCCTGGTAACAGTTAATGAAGTAATCGATACACTGTGTCAATTATCAGTTATTAACGATTAGCTGGAAAAACTATGTAGTGGCCCCCCTTATTGAGTAATGTTGCTTTGACGCCCGGAGGTTAAACGTTTTCCATTTTATTGCGCTCTCCAGCTTCCCTTTGTTGCGGCTCCATTCTTCTCCGAGAGTGGCGTTCATGGAATAGGCTGAGTGTGCGAGTAAATTATATTGAGATTATTGACTTGGAATAAATAAAGGAATGGTGTTATGACTATCTGAACCCCTGTCAGTAACTGTAATAATTCTTCAGGTACAATATATGTTACTGTGTTCCATAAAATTTCTCGAAACACTCACGAAACGATATGTTAGCTACTAACCTGGATAAATCGTGCAAACTTACAAAGACCACCTGCACCTTTCACGTCTTCTTCGGGGTAATAGAAAATCAACCACAAAGTCAGCGGTATGCACACTATGCATACGAGAAGATCTGAAATCGCCAGGTGGAGGAGAAATAGCTGCACTGCAGACCGCTGACCACGACGACGACTCGAGACAATGATTGAAATAACAAAGCTGTTGCCGATTAAACCAATCAGAGAGATGAGTCCTGCAGTATGAGAAAGAGATATAAACATTTTTGTTTTGACACCTGAAGTTACATAGTCTTAATTTCAACACGGACAAACATAAGTTAGGTTCAAGTAAATATTTTCTAAAAAAATATACTAGCTATGAAACCGTTTTGCCGTTTTGGGATCTGATTTATCAGAGATGGTTTTGATTTTGCCTTTTAAACTGTTGTGCAGAGCCGGTATTTCTCATTTCATGAGGCAAGTTGTTCCATATCAGGGCGACACTGCAAATGAAACTTCGTCTTCAATTACTTGTAGGGTAAAAGCAGCTTCGCCAGGCGCTGTTACGTCTGTCAGCCCAGATTGTTCAGTCTGTGCAACGCGGTGTGAAAAAAATTAAAAGTTCTAAAAGTGCATGTTCTGGGGCAAGTCGGTACATCGTTTCAAGTATCGGCCTACGGCCTTTTTTAGGCTTTTCGCGATGTTGACGCAATGTATCCCACTAGAGTTTGCTTCGGACAATACTTAATAGTTTATCGCTCAATTGAAATCTCAAACAGACCAAGACGGGACTTCAGTAATGCAGTAATCAAACTATGGTATTATTACAACATGGATAATTTGTGCAGGGGCATTTACTGTAATAAAGGGGAGTCCGACGTATTCGTTTAAAAGCTCCTATAGATAAGAAGATTTTTCTTGATACTTCATCATGTCTCGACCGAGAGAATCGATCAGCTGGTAAGTCCCAACGATATGAGACGAGCTTCTATTGAACTGTGGCATGGATTTATTTCTAAGAGCAACCTGGTGGGTAAAAGTTAATTGCTATAAAATAAAAACAACATAGATTTTGAGAAAGAAAGAAACAACAGGAACTGCACCAATGTTTACACTAACGGGAACTAAAAATCGCACATGGTGGGAATCTAATCATATCGAGCTTTCTGGTTTAGTTCTCAAACTTTTTTCTTGTGTTATAGTTGGTTTTGCTCCCGTTTTATCTGTTCAACTCAAGGATGACAAAATCACTTGACAAGTAATACCAGAAGCATATCACCTATGCTTCTGGTAATACTTATAAACTCCTTAAAACGTTAAGTTAACCCAAATTCTATGAACCTATGAATTATTTTCGAAAGCATGAGCAATAACAAGAAAAAGGTTTGAGTGGATGACTTGTCGAAATATTCGCAGCACGTTGTCTAATTTTGACAGAAATGAACCACTAGCATTAGCCTGTTCCATACAAAAAATTATTCCTACCTCAATATTTTATTTATATCAGTCGAGATCTAAGCCCTGATCTAGCCTTGCTGGTACTAATTAGGAAAACCGTGAAGTGATATCTCAACGACTCACTGTCTGTGGTTCTATTCGGACATAAATACGATTTCTATGGTTTTTGTTTTGTATTTGGAATTTATAAATGTAGGTCTGTGGTTTTGGAGTTGCGATCATGATAGCGTATCACTGGAGCTGAAGATCAGATTGACAATCTATTAAGGAGAGGGATTAATAAGGAAGCACTGGTAATTAGTTCAAATTTGTTCCTAATGCCCAGATCACTGAATCAGAGTTATTTTATGATAAGAATTCTCATTTACTTTATGATCAGGATTCTATCATGTTTATTAAGTAGATCGAAGGGCACCCTGCTTCGAGAGAACTGAATTTATTAGTAGTGAATGTGTACCAAATCAAACAAAATGCCCCAATTTTCTTTTAAGACAAGTTACTATCAGCAAATCCCATCCACTAAACCACATGTAAGAAATATTACTAAAATGAATTTGCTGGGTATTGTTAGTTGATGCTGTCAAATTAGAGTTTGGTTCTGAGGCGGCATTGTCACATTTAATCCTCCTCCAAAAATTAATTAGTCCGGGGCTTTATCGAGCTTCCTATTATTAGAATACCCCAAAGCTACATTGACACATATTTAGTTGAATGCATTAAAAAAACAGATCTGAGAAAAAAAATAAAGGTGTAGGCTCAATTTCCGCCACTTCCTGAAGCCATGCAGTCCTTGTGTCAGAAAACCTTTAGTACTGGAAGAGCGTGAGATTACCTATAATAGGAACAGCTGCTAAGTCAAGTCAGGGCACGTTTTTCGGGATATATGTTCAAATCAACCTTTTCAATAAAAATTCAGATGTCAAGGCAATGGTCTTTATACCAAAACCCCGGGCTGTGTTATTCTTTTAAAATTGTATAAATCCATTATCTAATTTTATTTTATTTTGAAGTTTGTTCTGCGACTAAAACAGTTGCAATTAAGGCACGGGAAAAAAGGTTTGAAAGCAATTAAATAAATGGAAGATGAACTAAGCCCAAAATATTCTCGACGTAATATTTACAAGGGCCATTAAATTGTGATTTCAGCTTGAACAGTAACCATGGTTACAGGTAAAGAAGCAAATACACAATAGGACAAGTGAGAACATTGTCTCTAGATACTGGAAATGCGTGCAATTCTTTTGAGTTTTTCCATTTGCCTTTATACTAGTAATTTAACACTTTCCCTCGCTCGAACTTATCAGATTCAAGAAATTCAATTCAGAAACTTTGCTCAGCAATTACTTTTGGGAAACTATGTATACATCTGAAAATTGAGACGGCATATTTTTTGCCGAATTGCTAACAATGTTGATGACACAGGCAGGGTTGCTGTTATTTGTTTGGATCGGATGAAAAAGTTGCCTATTGAATAAAGATCGACACTTAAAACAAAGAAGCTTCGATTACATATACAACATAATTCTTCTTTTCGGAATGCTCTCTGGTCAGTTTGATCTTTTCTTGATGCTAGCGGGACAACATAAATTATTCTTTGATGTTTCTTGGGCTTTGCATTAGCTTTTGGATTGCCAACTGTGAAATAAACCAGCCCGTCAGTATATACCCGAATACCAGTTTATTTCATTTCAAAGATGAATACCGTGTAAAACTAAGACTGATTAAATCTACACACTTTTCTTTTTCCGTGCAATTGCTTGTGAAGCAGTTCGGACACCGACTCAAATAAGTTAACCTGGCTGTGTTCTTGTGTTAATTAAACTTTAATTAAATTTCTGCAAGGAAATCACTACCCCCGTTTGAATTTACGAAATACAAAACTCCAGGGAAAAAAATAAAGCCATAATGAAGGTTGTGCTCATTCAGTTTACTTACCCAGGACAATTATGGCCGCGATAAACTCGTCACCGTTGGTTGACCAAAGGTTGTAAGTTTTGGTACTGTTCGTGGACGACATGATAAGCTTGGGAAGAGTTCTGAGCTTATGATCTTGGGTTTCTAATAAAGAAAGAAAACTCTTTGCATCAACTGGATTCTTAATTTACAGAGTGGAGGGGCTCTCTTTATCTGTTTAAGCAGACTTGCGTGAGTATTTGAAACACGTACTTCTGTTTCATGCATCATCTCTCTCACGCACTGCTGTTCCTTCGGATAAACGCACTTGTAAATGGCAATAGCTTAGCCGTGTGTGCTTTTAAAGCGCTATCCTATGGAGAGATCAGTCTTTCTACAACATCTTTCTAAATTAAATGTATAATAAACATCTGAAACATTTGCTAGTTCGCACAAGATGTGCTTGTAAAAGCCCAACTTTAAATTTAAATTGCTTGGTGCTGTACAACATTTCAGTGCCGAACTTAACACGCCTCGGGAAATCCAAGTTTAAAAATGACAAATACCACTGACCTGGATTGGAACTAGTTTGACAAACTAGAAGTTTTGAAAGTAAACGAGCTCTTCCTCCGTCAGCAGTTTAAAATGACTTTGGATCAGATATTTGCCTGTTTCTGGCTGAGTGAATTTACCGCATTGTTGCGGAACCAATTCTCTGACAGAACACAAAATGCAAATTCATCAGGGGCTGAAAGAAACTGACTCCCTGGAAACTGATAGAATTTTAAACGAGAAAGTTAATTACTTGCTCGAAAGCCATTAGTTAATTGATATAGCTTTTCGCCTAATGAAATTTTCGGGGAAAAGCCAATATGTGTCAGGAAGAGACCATTAATACAGCCAATGTTTACAAATCGATGGGGCAATGTCAACAGTGAACGCTCGCCTGACGAATCACAAAGCATAGCATGGGCGATTCAAAACACTAACTAATTACACTATTGATTGATGACGTCTCAGTGAATTTTAATATTGACTAGTATTGACAGTGACTTAAAATTGAGACTTCAATCTTACAAATGGCTCAACTGGACTTTAATTACAAACATATATAAAAACAGCTATTTACAAAAGAAAACAGTATGTACATTGTAAATTGAAGAACACAGCCAAAGTTAATCGAGATTTGTTAGTGACCAACTCTTTAATTTGTGATTACAAGTGAATTTATTTCATAATTTCCTCCAATGATATTGGTTCAGAGGTCAAACGAACTGCATAATCGAGTTTTCGTATATTTTAGCACGTAGGTTTAATTGCGTTTTTCCGAAAAATCTAATAATAAGAGATATGTAAGTAAAACAGCGATAACAATGTATGGCTTTGTTGGTGCAAATTGAACTTTAAAAGACGCAAAAACGTTTGGGATGATTTTATCTCGATCTTAGACGAGAGCTGTTGATGCACGTAATGTTTTTCGTAATTAAAGAGCACATCATCAAAACTGATATCAGAATTCGCCATCAAAGAGGTGACAGCACTTCATCAGAAGGAAATGGCGAGTGGCATAGTCCACCTTTTACATGACAGCAGAAGCATTGAACAAAACACTGCCGGAGCCAGATCGATTTCTTTGATAGAAGAGAAACACTGACTTTAAAAAAAAGGGATAAATAAAGAAACTAACACTTTTCCAGGTATTGTTCGACTTGGAAACCTATTTTTTTTTTTTAAAGAGAGGAGAGTTTTTTGATCTTTGAATAGTGCCTACAGAGAAGCCCATGGGCTCCAATAGTGGGTGCCCGGGGGGGAGGGTATTTCCTATAATGGCCTATACGGGGAGGCTCCGCCCGAAAGGGCTACCTTTTCAGGCTTCAGGTATATAAAAGGGTAGAGATTTCACAAGTTTAGGTATATGAAAGGGTAGGAAAATCTTCATTCGGGTATTAAAAAGAGCCTTGAATTAAAACAGATCAAGCAGACGCAACTTATGACTGTTTCATTTTGGATTATTACGCGCTACGTGCAAAAAATGACAAGAAGACTTCCTGTTTTAACGATTTATTCCTCAGTCTTCTTAAGAAGGTATATGAAAGGGGTGCCTTTTTCCAATGAAAGGTATACGAAAGGGGTGCCTTTTTCCAATAAAAGGTATACGAAAGGGGTGCCTTTTCTGAAAAAACAAATGGTACATAAAAGGGTAAGGGGCTGGACCTCGGGGCGGAACCTCACCGTATAAATTTTTTTTAGTACCCTCCCCCCCCCCTCCTCCCCGGGAGTGGGCGAAAGTGTAATATGTAGAAATTAATTGAACTCAGTACGTCGATTCACAATTGGACTCTGGAATAAACGCACCATGTTATTACAAATACGAGTTAATTACTGCGAATCTTTGAAGTTCTCATCAACTCCATGGAGCGATTTTTCCGCTTTTCATGCGAATATAATGATCAGACTTCCCGTCAGGCAGTTACTTTCGTGACTTTCGTCTGATGGGCTATACTGTGAATCTTGGTAACCTATTTTAATATAGTTTATTCATACTAAATGACATTGTGGTTTCGTTGAAGTTTCTGTTAATCATTTTTCTTAAAGGCTTTTATCCAAAATCAGAAAAGCATGAGCTAGGGGTTTTATCGGAATTTAGGTAAATAGAAAATACTCATTTACGCCTTTGATAATTTTGAAGTACAGTTTAAGGTGAAAATCAAGTCACACCAAAATGTCCTTGTGTAGGAGGTAACCTACACAGTGATAAATTATGATTGATTTTTTTCCCCAGCAAGTTAAAATCTTTTCCACTAGTGAGAGATGCCAGATACATCTTAATACATTTTCTATACTTTCCTTGACTCACAATTCAAACCAACTGTCAACATTTCTCGCTCTGACGCTTTACATACTACCGTCAGGATTCCGTTAACCGCGCACCTTTTGTTTGTTACATATAACCTATCCCTTCATCACATTTCTAACATCCAACGTAAATATTTGAATATATTACTTTCCTCCGCCTACTGCGTACTTCTTATCTTCACGACATTTTTGGTATCCTATCCATTATATATCACGACTCATACCGGGGACTCATACCACCGCGCTCATTACGCTGTGGAAAAGATTGCGCTACTTGTCATTACATCAGTAACGGTCTTACGCACTACTTTCTTCTCCACAGGCGCAACTTGTCACAACACTCCACACACAACCTGTAAATAAAAAATAAATCTTTATGATACAGTGTAACCGCTACCATTTACAATACATAGGTGAAACTAAACGACGTCGCAAAGACAGATTCGACCAACATAGACGCTCTGTCGACAAAACTACATATATTCTTTCTTTCCGGGCCGGGATCATCCTTATTATTGCTATACTGACATGCGACTAATTCCACTTGAACTTTTCCACTCCTCGCATGATTCAACCGGAAAAGCCAGAGAGTCCTTCACAATAGATTTAGCGGGGACATTTGAACTGCACGGCGTGAACAGACGTAATAAATCATAATTAAAATCTGCAACCTACGTAGAGTCATTTTATCCATACTTCATTAATTTTGTTTTATTCGTCATTTCCGCCACTCCTTTAAGTTTCGAAACATGTATAACGAACATTCAGGAGGCTGGCCTGGCAAGCCGAAATGTTATTTTAACTGATACCACGTTGTGTCAGTCTTGTATTAGTCTTTTTACTTTTCAAGTTTGGCTGATTAGATCTCCTGAGAGAGCCAACATTCAATCAAACAGGATCTTTGCAGTTCATTTAGATTATTATCTGGCAGGTAGTTTTTAGGTAAATCTTAGGGGTCTGATTGGAATTTTTCCACAAGGATTATTTCCATGGAAACCGTCATGAACGGAATATTCTTTGTTTTCGAAACTCGCGGCTTCCGTGGCGTATCACGACGCCGGACTTATGAGGAAGCGTAAAACCGCGCGGTGAAATTGAAAGTCTTAAATCGATGGCAAACAGTCCTAAGAGTAACAACACAATAACTCTTCATCCTGGTAAAGCCAAACTGATCGCAATTTCCCTTCATGAAATGTTATTTGTGGGAACAATTTAGATTCAGGCTAAATCCATCGAAAACAGGTCCGTAGTAAAAAAAACTGCATCCCAATGGCTCTATGCATAACCGAGCGATAAGTAGATCATACCTATACTGTAATGGGATTAGATGCTGTCCAGTTTAGAAATATTTGGATAAAAAAGTTCTGAGGACAGCCAAAATTGGACAAGGCCGTAGGTCGAGTCCAGTTGGCTGTCAGAGGAGCTTTTTGAATGCCATTACCTCCAAAATTGGACAGCATGTAGTCCTCTTACTTATTAATTATATAGCTAGTTATTGGGCATTGCTCAGTCAATCAGTCCCTCTGTGTTCCGCGAGAAAATAGCTTTCTTTTTCCATAAAACATATCCTTTATGGACCAAGCTTGTTCGGTCAAGATGGCTGGATGTTAGCATTGTTATTTTTTTGCGTGTTTATGGACCTCGGTGGCAACAACGCTGACGCTATGCTTTGTTGACACTACGCTTTGTGCTGATTGGTTAGTTTCTATTACCTATTGTATTTTCTGGGACTTGATTGGCTCAGACAAACTGTCCTATATTTTGAAAATTGGACAGTTCGCCTATCATAGTTTAAAGGAAAATCCTATGTGAAACTATCCAAATTGTTAATTGGACAGTTTTCAAAAATTAAAGAAAAATAGCTATGCTGACAATTGCGGATTAACGACCACCTATATAATTATAGAGGTAATTGCCATCTGTTCCCATGCGATTGCAATATAACATACAGCCGCGAACAGTCTATCTAAAACTATGATTTATTCTTTAATAAAAAAAACCGTTTTCTTTATCCAGAAGACTATTATCTATTATTAACGATAAAAGAACAAAGTCATCATCAACAGGAAAATATCGCCATTCATGTATTACGTCAGTTACAACAGTTCCGTTTTGCATGAACTAACACGCCTATTAAACAATGCCAAATATTTCATTTTCACAAGGACTCTTAAAATGCTTCTATCATACACTTAAAACATTGAACAAATGCACGTTTCTTCATTTGAATAATGATATACTCATTTCGTAAAAATGTCCTTATGTGTACATCTTACAGTAGGAATACTATGACCGCGAAAAGACCCGGGTTTTTAGCTCATAAGTGCACCCTGTATGTACACAATACCTAATCAAATGTAAGGAAGGTTTCAGTGCTGAGAACTCGGCCGTGTGAGAGCCTGCTTCTGGTCACCGAAAATTAAAATAATAATAATAATAATAATAATAATAATAATAATAATA
>Ga0126337_10001300_pt1:12500-14884 | contig 14884 bp, 4 predicted proteins | sample DipCmetagenome_FD_92527 | JGI IMG/M metagenome (GOLD analysis project Ga0126337, IMG submission 92527) | Coral microbial communities from La Bocana,Puerto Morelos, Mexico - Diploria C A metagenome | ecosystem: Host-associated > Invertebrates > Cnidaria > Coral | place: La... | reverse complement strand
GTTTGTGACCATTCAAAAGAAAGCTATTGAGCAGTACTTTCAAGTGGTACTGTTTATTATGCTGTACAAGGTGGTTCTAACTTTTAAGTCTGTGGATAAAACCCTAGTTTGTGACCATTCAAATGAAAGCTATTGAGCAGTACTTTCATGTGGTGCTGTTTATTATGCTGTACAAGGTGGTTCTAACTTTTAAGTCTGTGGATAAAACCCTAGTGTGTGACCATTCAAAAGAAAGCTATTAAGTAGTACTTTCATGTGGTACTGTTTTTATCATGGTTTGCCAGGTTGTAGTAAGTTTGAAGTTTGCATGGAACCCTAGTGTGCGACCATTTGTAGGAAAAGTGTTGAGTAGTACTTTAATGTTTAGCTTACAACTTGTACGCTGTACTTGTGGTTCTAGCGATCAAGTGTGTTTGGCGGAAAGCTTATGGGGGGTATACCAATTGTCACATATCAGCCCACAGCATCAATTAAACTAAAGAATAACGGTGAAACAATTCTCATTTATAATTTCAATGTTCTTTAATTCTTTCTTGTCTTACAATTTCCTATCTAATTATTGGAACATAATTTAATTAGTACTGTAAACAGAGTGAGTTTATCTTGTGCCTTTTGATATTTATTCAGTTAACTGTAAAATTTAAGCAAGCGAATATTAACGTTAAAAGCCGACGTTTCGGCGTCATCGTGACATTCTCAAGGCAAAGTGAATAATTAATGCGATGTCAACTGTAAAATTTGTTGCTTAATTCCTAGGTTGTCAGGTATAATTCAGTGAATTCATTTTACTTTAAGTGTTTTGGTCAATCCAAGAGTGCATTTTCCAAAGGAATGGAAATCGTATTGTTTAAGAAACTAACGTGGCCCTCCCGATGCATGCGAAAAGCTTTGTTCGAACTTTGAACATGCCTCGAGCATGACTGACTGGTAATGCCACTCGGCAATCTTCAGTTGCGTTGGCGAGGTTAACTGACGGTAGAAATTTGAAACCAGATTAGAATTAAATGAGCTACGTCAAGGATTGCGTACTTTGAAAAGTTTAACCCATTTTTTTTCAAGTTCTTCGATTGCAATCCGTGTCAATCTTCTCCATCCTCAACCGTCCTTGTTCCTTTATGAGTTATTATTATCTGTTTGGTGTTTCTATCTATTTTCTATCTATCTTCTTCTGTCTTATTAAACTACTATTTTCAGGTTTCCGTCAATTTAAATGCAATTTTATGCGTTGCCAAATCACTCGAAGTACCGCGGGTGAACTTCGTTGAGCGTCTTACAAGAAGCGTGCATTTCGCCCGACCGACAATACACGACAGTAATCATAGTACGCCTTCGTTAGTCTTCGTATGCCTTCGTAAAGTTGCGAAAGTCGAAAACTAGATTTTATCTTCAGTGTTGTTTTAGTTCAAATCTTCAGAACTAGTATTAAATATTTTGTAGTCGGTCAGAATTCTTAATTTGAACTGAAGGCTGAAAGGGGGTACCCTCATCTTTGGACGTTATTGGCTGTGTGGTAGGTCCGTCCCGTTTCTTCAAAAATATTTCTTTTACAAATCATTAGTTCTTGTTAATATATTTTGTCATAAGTGTGATTATTATACATTGAACTCATTATCTATTTCCTGATTGGACAAAGCGTGCAGTAAATTCTCGAAATCAGCGCCCCGACGACATCTAGCTACAGATTACAATAATCATGTCAAGGACACTCAAGGTCACAGGTAATCTGGTATGACCGCCGTGCATGATTTCTAAGGGTAATCATATCAAGTTCGCGCGATTTGTGTTGCTTACCGTCAGTGAGTAAGAAAAAACATGACTTAAATTTTAATTTTCGTTCAGTGTATAATAAAACAATTATTAGATTTCGTTTTTTGTGATATCCAGAATAATCAAGGTCTCAGTAAGGGTTTTGAGCTTCGGCATTCGGCTTCGGCATTCGGCTTCGGCTGATAACCCATACCTCGACTTTGATTATTCTGCATATCACAAAAACCTCATCCAATAATTGTTTATAATTGTATAGCTGCTAATTGATAATTTCATTTCTGCTTGTTTGACTAAACCCCTGAGAGTAAAACATGTTTTCTTACACAATCGCGAGAAAAGATTCAAAATGCAATTTAAAATAGCAGTCAGGGCTGAACACAATGATAACGTTAGCTGATTCCCTATTCATTAGTTTTTGTCAACATGTCATTAAATACCGTCCAAATCAAAATTTCAAATGTCAACTCGTTTTTGTCATTTATCCAAATCAATCAATTAATCAATCAATCATCAACCAGTCAGTCAGTTTTTCAGCCTGACAGTCAGTCAGTCAGACAGTCAATTATTGGCAACGTTATAGCGAGACGGAACTTAACAACGTACTACAGATAATTGTA
>Ga0126337_10001300_pt1:0-10000 | contig 14884 bp, 4 predicted proteins | sample DipCmetagenome_FD_92527 | JGI IMG/M metagenome (GOLD analysis project Ga0126337, IMG submission 92527) | Coral microbial communities from La Bocana,Puerto Morelos, Mexico - Diploria C A metagenome | ecosystem: Host-associated > Invertebrates > Cnidaria > Coral | place: La Bocana,Puerto... | reverse complement strand
TATTATTATTATTATTATTATTATTATTATTATTATTATTACAGTCCAACCCCTTCACAATGTTCGCAAGGTTGTCGATCTTTTCTTTTTTTTATACACCGTTCCCCAGTCGTTGATTAAACGACCGTTTTCGAGAGGTTATTTTGGCCGGTCTGGAGGTGATTTAGTGACGGCTGCCATTGTGAAGAGGTGGCCGTTGTATAATGGTTAAAAAAAGACTGAATCTATGGGCTCCCCACTGAGACCAAGGCTAGTGGTCGTTGCATAGAGGTGGCCGTTAGTGAGGGTTCCACTGTCTTTGTTGGCCCACAAAAATGCTCTTTTACCACAGATACGTGTGGGAGGCGCGGTGGCCTCATGGTTAGTGAGCTCGACTCCGGATCGAGCGGTCCGGGTTCGAGCCCTGGCCGGTACCCAAATATACACCTGGGTGGAAGGAGGCACTGCGAAAGTACAGAATCTTGCCCAAGAACGTAACACAATGTCCTCGGCCAGGCAAGCTCGGGCCCGGGCCTAATGGCGAGCTCACTAGCCATTAGGTCATCGTGCTCCCACGAAAAGAGAAGAAAGATGGCAGCTTCCTAGTAATTATCGAGCGGGTTATGGAATGCCCTGTTCAGTTATCTCATTCAACCAGTCCGCTATAGCGCAACTGTAACACAATAGCTCGCTACGATCAGTACGAGATCGAACCTAAAATTTTACATTGTCTTCGATTACAGGTTGTCAAGTAACAAATGAATCGATGATACAGCTTGGTCTTGAGGCCAGTTATCTGCATCAAGAAAAAGGAGCTTCTGTTTCAGAACTTACTGGCATTCCACTGTAGGTGGAAACAACGTTTATACAACAACGTGCAGTGTCCCGGCTTGGATCAGATAAATCAGAAGGTAAGATTTTGTGAAGTTTTTTTTTTCTAGAAAGGGATAAATTACACGTCAAGGTATTCTAAGTGCCTCCGCAGACTGGACGTTTAGTTGTGATCGACAACTCATTGTGTCCAATGCGAGCATTCTACACATTGAAGTGTTAGTTGTCGAGGGCAAGAGGTCACTTTCACACTGGAAGGGAACTGAGTGAATAGAATGGGTCGGAAATTGCCCTGGAAATAAAGCCGAAAATTTCAGAAATTTCGGCTGCAAACTCGAATGATCCAGGAACCAAGTTAGGGAAATTTAGGAATACTTCGTGTTTTCATCCTCCTTTTTGGAAATTTTCGAAACATTTTCCATTTCGGGGAAGACAACCAAAATATCCCTGTTCCATTCGCCAGTAAAAATGCTCCCAAATTCAAACCAGCGTATTTGGCCGAATGGGAAGTTCACACAATTTTAGACAAAAAAAACTCGTTTTATGTTTTTTCGGAGGTCTTCCAGTCCGGTACAGCGAGACTAAAAAAATACTGTACAGTTCTGGATATTTTACCACATTTAAACGTGTTGTGATATATGTGTTCCCCAAGAGATTAAAAGGCTCATCAAGGGGGCTTGCTTTAACATAGAAAGTATGAAAGGATGTCACGAGTACCTCTACAAATAAATATTTAATAAATAACCTGCATTGGAAATCGCCCATTTTGCCTTGCAAGTTTAAACAAGGAAGCTTGAAAAGGGGTTAATTTTTTTATATATATAAAAAAGGTAAATAACCTACCGCTCAATTGACACTGTGACAGGCTTTTTGTTCCAGTGATGTCATGATTGGCCCCTTCAATTAGGTAATATCCAGCTTTATTTTGAAAGCTCTTGTTGCTTATCTTTAAGAAAATATATATTAACTATATTAAATAAAGATTTAGTTGTTTTAATTGTTTCGGAACCATGCTTAATTTGGGTCACTCAAATGAAATCAAATGTAAAAATTCTATCGAGTGCATTCGAAGATCATTACGACATGCAAAGAGTTCGTGATGTATCAGAAGGACCGATCAATGGTGCCCGCCACGATTAACTTAGTTTGCTCCCAGGGCCTAAGTTTTTCCTCTCGAGAACAAGATTTCTGGTAAAAAAAAAACCGGAGAACACGTGACAACATAGAAAGCCAATTTCTACTCTTGGCGTTGTCGCAATGCCCTCATAAAAACAACCACTTGGAACACTAGAATGAGCACATTTATTAACTACTTGAAAATCTGAGACCGAGACCTTTGCAGTATGGACCGATCGATACCGAAGTCGTTACGGCAAGGCAGAGGTTTGAGATATCCCTGTAAAGATCGAACGTCCGAGGTTTTTTCAGTTATTTATTATATGGCTTCGTGAGCTTTGCCTTTGCAGGCCCGTAATTGGCCCGTGTGGAGTAGTGCCCTAGATATTTACCCAATCAACGCGCGTGTTACATCGGCTACAAACACTTGCGTTACAATAAATTTAATTATAGTCCGGAGTGTGATTCTGAATTTCAACTCAATTATTTCACAAAATAAACATAATACTCTATAAAATTGATAACTGATGAAATGCCACTCTGTTATGTTGGAGAAAACACCTGTTTTCCACGAGATGGCGACGCTTTTAAAAATGCTCTTAAACAGATAATTGTCATAATATTTTATGTTGCAAAGCTTTGATATGCACACATGGTGAGTTCAAGAAGCTCGCCGATAAAGCTCATCAGCGTACTTAAGTGTCCGGTCATTTAACTAGATTCACCTAAAGCAGAAAAGATTTATTTCCTTTTGAGTGGGTTCCATTTACACGTATACATACATTACCAAAAATGATTGAAGTGTTTCACAATGACTTCTACCAGGTGTATCGCTCTACGATTAATCATTAGAACCAGCTAGAAGAAATTAAATTATATGGTGAATCGTTTGGCACCGTGTTGAAAAGCGAGACAATGCTCTCAGCGTAGTGGCGTGTGGTTAAGTATACCCATTCATTGAGTAAATGAGTAATTCAAGAGCGATTAAGAACGACAGAGCAGCTTGCATTGCAATTATTTTTCTATTTTAATATAGGAAAATGAAAATAGTGCGCATACTTACAGAGCTAGGACTTCTTTTATTGTTCCTCATAAAATTGTACTCGAAAAGGCTGTCTTCGTCATCGACATCTAGATCATTCAATTCGTACTCGTCATCTAGTTCCTCAAAATCGTCCAAAGTTGGTATATCGTCATACGAAAGGCTTCGAAATCCGACGTCATCTTCGGAATCCCTCGGCGTCCATGAGAATGCATTCGGATGGCTATTCACGAGAGCAATTGTGTAGGCAAGGAAGCTTAGGACAAACATCAGCTGCGGGTGGAAAAACATAACAGGGAAACTATGTGACTTTTATTATCTTGAAATTATCAATTGTTTTGCGGTTGTGATGGCTTAGAGGATAGAGTTGCGGACAGTTTGTTGAAAATGTCCGTAAATAAACCGGTAGACCTGTTTATATTAACGATGGAAAGAAAGCGAGAAACCATCCTTTAAAACTTTCCGAGAATTGGACGTTTTGAAGTAAAATTTGAGCCCAGAAATAACAATCAGAATCACATTTTTTAGATAATTCCCCTTAAATAAAATAGAATAGAGCTTTGAAAAGAAAATGATTCTGAAAACTGAATTAAGTTCCATGTAACACCTTTCCTAGAGTGTTTTCAAAGAGAGGTAACATTAAACAATTTTGACAAGAACTCTCCAGATTCAAGAAATAAATAAAACAACCAGGTCTTACCCATTTTGAGAAAGTTATACTTGTGTCCATTTTGAACCAGCTAAGTTTGCAAGTTATACGGCAGAAGAAGAGCAGGATTCACTAGTCAAGAACAGGTTTTCTCTACCACGCGCAAATGACTGCTTTGTCAGTAGAGGCTTGGGTTTTTATCAGTTGTAATTTGAATTGCAGGTGGATAATTTCTCATTGAAGTATTTTAAGGATTGTTGATGCCATAAAAGGCCTTCAGTTATCAAATACCATGTCATTAATGCACGCTTCCTTCATTTCCGATAACCAGTTTTTGACAGGTTTTGAGGCTCAAGCGATCGGTTTCAAGATTACACAACTTCCTCTTTTCTTTTTTCTCACGAAAAATAAATGTTCTTTGGCCTTAAGTGGTTCTTAGAATTCAATATTCTTCTTGTTTGTATTCCTATCTAATTTGGGAGAATGTCGTGTGTGTCCGGGTTCAACTTTTAGTCACCTTATTTTCAGATCTAGAATTTTGATTCAATCTAGCTGGGTCGTTCAATTCAGTTCCTATTATGTGAGACAAAGAGAGTGGGCTTTACTTAAAAACTTAATTTTGGAATGGAATGATAGTCTTATATTTCCAAACTAAGCCGATTTAAACAGAAGGAAACTCAGTTTAACATCGTTTGGATGAACACGATTGCACGATGCGTTGAACTTTTAAATTTTGCACGTTTGATTTAGTTGAATTCAGCGCGATTTGAACAAAAACGTTTAATTTGCAAAGGATAGAAGGTGGGATTAAGTTTTAAAAGTAATCAAGTTTAAACAGAGATAAACTAAACTAAATATAGTAATGACTGACTCATACACCGAAAATTAAGAATTATCTCCGAAAAGCAATGTATTTTTGGTTTGAAACATCAGTTCAATGTTAAGCTTCCCAGAGGCATGAGGTTTTCCTACTCTATCACAAGAAAGTTATTTCATTTGCTCAAATAGAAAACAGAATGTGATATCGATTTTGAACCGCCACGTGTTCCGGCAGGACAGGTGAAACCATCTGTGTCGCTGGGTCATTAAAGTTTCTAGATCTTTGGAAAGCAAGCCGTTCAAAGCCATTAGTGGAAGTCTAATAAATGGAGTTGTGAGAGGATTTTCAAGAGTTCTTAACTGTTTCAACTTTACATCCCCTAATAGTAGTCAAGACCTTGTGTTCCCTCGGTAAAATATCATGGGCTCTGGTAAATTTAACTGTGAAACAAAGGACAAATATTCCAATTTTGCGCGAGCGTTAAATCACAATCGCAAGACAAAAGAACGGCCGTCTCGCCGTTCACTAATATATTTATCTCTGTATTGTTCATCCTGTCACTGACGAAGGATAATCTATGCTACTGACGCTCATGTGCGGGTTATCATAGAGCAATTAACGGTCGTAAAAATTTTTTTGAAGCCGGTTCTTAACGAGGTATCGAAGCTTTAAGGGTTCGTGGTTTTCTAGTCGACGTCTGGAACACTGCCATATTTATAATGGAAATTGTTCCTTAATGTCGCTAATAGTTTCTTGAAATAAAATATCTTAGAAGCAGCCAATTTTGTCTCTTAAGGTTAATAGCCTAAAGGTGAAAAGCTATGCGCTCAGTTTAGAAAGAAAAAAGAAAGTTATAATTCCCTACATTTTAAACAGACTTGAAAAAACAAAACATGGCTAAACAAAGTAAAGCCGTAACTTTTCTGTTCAGTTTTTCTTAATACTTAAAAGTTATTTACTGTAGGTTTAATTTTTTTTTGGTTTAAAAAGAGTTGAGATGTATACATATATATCGGTCGCAAACCGGTTTTCTTTCATGCGTGACTATCTAGCGTAGATCTAGAGAGTGGTTTCTTCCGTCCGTAAAACAAAAGTACTGGGCGTATATATTTCGTGTTTTTCATTGTACGCTTTTGTGATATTAGTATATTCGCACTGGTTCTCTTGCCTTGAATATCTCTCTTTTTTTCAAACATTTGCGTGGTTATCGAACAAACATTCACCGCCAAGCTCTATTTCCGCAACCTTACTAAAAGCTCAACGGCTGTCATGCAAGAAAACTCATATCTGGCCCGTCTTGTCAGTCTATTACGGTGATAAGTCAATCACTGACCGCTGTTATATGACAGCCGCGTGACAATCTTACCAGTGTGCCATGGTTTCTTGCTGTTGTAATCGCGTTTCACCTGTTGATAATCGATGCCTGCTGATATTTAATTCAGGTCTTTTGTCCTTAATACGGGTGGGCGGTGTTATGATGTAATCGACTACAAACATTTCTTGGAAAACCGAAGCTAAGTCAGATCCATGGAGCACCCTTTTTACAAATAACTCTGAAAATCCCCATGGCTTGTTTCCAGAGACCTTTACAATTAACTGCTTAGCTTCCAATTGGTGAATCGCGATGTATTTTCATAGCGTTAATGTAGTAATCAGAATCGTTTTTAGTATAGGAAATCCTAAAACCGGGAGGATATAGCTTCAAGTACACCTTTTACTATTAAACCCCTATTTTGAGTGAATAAACCACTGTAGGTGAAGATTTAGTCACCTTTACCTAACTCGTTGCGCCAGAGTGGCAAGTAAGGCCTGATAAAAAACAACAGAACAAAAAAAAAAAGAAGAAATAAAGAAAATCAGGATAAGGTGGTCGATATCTAGTCTAGTCGCGTTCGTAGACGCTTTTGTTGCGCGACCCTCAAATGAGAAGCTTGTAAATCAGCAACAAATCTGAGAAATTATTGCCGTATTAAAAACCAAGGAGTTTAACAAGGTCTACCATGTAAAAGAAACTAATTTTTCAACATGTTAATTACTTATTCTTCCATTTCTGATTGTGAAAGAATCGTCCCAAGTTAAAGCGAAATATTTGTCAAGGAAACTATCTTTTTAGATAAGGCTATTTACTTTATAATGTGCAACAAAAAAGAGAAAAACATTACAAAGTTAACTTTTGGACTGAAGACGAACGGACGGCAAAACAACAGTTGGGTTGGGAATCGTGTCGCATAAAGCGAACGTCCCAAGTTGAGTGCCGGGCAAAATGGCCAAGTGTAGATTACATTTATTTCACATCCGGTACAACATTGCTCATTCATTGAGCATGCTATTGTACCTCCTTATCGAGGGTGATTTTGTTGTAAAGTCTCAACAATGGCTTAGTGATTATGTTAGAATTGGGGCCAGACAGAACCTGTATAGGCAATCGCAAATTCTAGCATCTCTTAGCTACAGACACCAAACCGCTTCCAAATACTCAATACTAAATCCCTACACATATAACTCGACAAAAAGTTTCTTGAGTAACTTCAGCAACTCGCTGTGGGTTATGAAACAAATCATGGTTTTACGGTTGTAGTAGGGGCAGTTTGCTTGTCGTTATTCATTTTCGCGCCGTTGGCGGGCGCGTCGTTGCTCACGGAACACGTGACATTCCATACGCAAAAATGGCGCCATCCGTGCAAGCGTGAATCATGGCTGCTTAAAGGTCGTTAACGTAAGAAACAAAATATACCAGATACTGTTGCATTTGTTCAACTTTATTCATGAAGTCTCAATTTACCTTTAGTTTCTAACAAGTAATATTTAAGAAAAATTGATTACTATTACAGAAGAGAATTTCATGAGATAATTACTTTATTGCCCTGAGACTTCCTTATAGAGAAGGCAAATTTATCGTTTTAATTTGTAATTTGCACTGCAAAGTAATACCGTCGCGTCTGTTATTTTCTCAGTCAAATAATAAAGGAGTAATCCGGTAAAAGCTCGAGTAATTAGGGAGCTACACTACTCGTGATATTTGAAATTGTTCTCAACTGCACTTGCCCAAAGACAATTTTGATAGAATTTTTATATCTCAAATTGTACCCGCATTCATTTGATTACGTATATATAGGCTTAACTCCGTGCTTTGAATACAAATTCATGCATGGGACACGCTTTGTCTAGTGACTCGTAATTATTTCGAAACGTGTTTGGAATATGAAGTGCTCCGAAGATAGCGCTATATAGCGTCTACAAACAAACGTGCCTTTGCCAGACGTAATTATAATCCTGTAATCCTGTCTTATCGATTACCTTGGATAACTAGCAGCACTATCATCCGGAAGCCGACTATCAACGAATTCCTTAAAAAAACGAACCTTGATCCAATTGAGCCAGCCGATAATAATACTGTTTTAAATTTGTAAAACAGCACTTGCTGCTGACAGGAACCCAGAAAGAAGGAACAATTTTCTTAAAGAAAGAAAGAACATACAAAACAATTTCCCAAAAAGTAAAGTAAGGATAAAATGCCGTAGAAACGAGAGCTGTAGGCGAGATTTTCATAACTCTATCCAAACCAAATTTTTCTATCGACACAAGCAAGAAAAATAAAAAAATAAAAATAAGAAGTAACAATACTAAGCGGTAGGCGTATTCCTATAGCCTTTCTCATACGAGAATGTTGCCATAACTTTATGTATTTTGTTAAGAATAGGGGCTGTTTTGGGTTCCCCTAAACACCCGCTTCATGGAAAGTAAAGGAAAGAAACTTTTTTCCAAGGAAAAAGAAGAAAGGATATTCTCGAAAGCGAGATAAACTAAGTGGACATAAGAAGGTAGGCGAGTTTTTCGACACCTGCATTTTACGTGTTCGTTTTTCTACACGTACATTGTATCTAGTTATATTATCGTTGTAACCAGAGAAAACCAAAGGAAGTAGAATATACAATTTAAAATTACTAACCGCTACAATGTTGTGGAAGATAATTTGGTTTTAACAACTTGGTTGATAACGTGAATTGGCCACCGTAAGGAGACTCAAAACCCAAGGTGGCCAATTCACTTTATCAACCCAGTTGATAAAACCAAATTATCATGTTATACTCCACACCGCCGCAGCACCACAGTTTCTTGTGAAGCTTACCCCTTTGTTCAATGTTGTGGAAGGACGAGTCATAGGCGAGTATTCTCACAGCTGTTGTGCCCCCGCACACAAGTGTTTCCGTACGTCTACGTACGACATAAGAAACCGGGTATGTCTAAGTGATCACCCAGGAAGATAACTAAGCATTATTTTGAAAAAAGTATACAAAAAAAGCAAGCTGCAAGAACGAACCATACGCGAGTGTTTCATTAGCTGTTTTGTGTTTTGCAACACGGGTGTTACCATAACGACGAGCAACTAAGGAAGTTCTCCATTTCTATCTTGAACGAAGAAGTAACCGATTACAGGATGCAATTGTACTTTATAGATTACAGTTTATTACAGTTTTCAGTATATAATACAATACAACACCAAAACAAGCTGCTACCTTGAAACTTTGCACTAATTGTGAATTCGTTCTCAATAGCAGAATGACGGATCGAGGGAATACGTAGGACTGCTTGCATTGAAGATTGTCTTTTTCGAACACAGATACACTTTTAAAACCTTAAACTTCAGTTATTTACAAGGAGATACTGTTTTCACAGCTTGCTTAGCTCATAAATACATAATATTCTTTTACACTGATTATTCAGAGAGACTTGAGTGAAGCTCTCAATGAGAAGGAAGAATAGATTAAATTTCAACTTCCGCACCTACATTTTCCTATATTTAAGGTTTTTACACAAGTTCTTGATGAAATGGTGCAACGGATAGAGTGATGAAATTTCCTTTCTGTAAGAATGCAATGTGAAACTACCATATTCGAATTATTTCTTTTTCAAACGTGTGGTTGAGGTTATATTTTACACAATGGTGTTAAATACTACGCAGACATCTAACTGGGATTGAAATTTTAAACTGAGAACTCTGACGATCGTTCGACAAACTCGTAAGTTCATATGTAATCAATTATTTGAGTGAAATAACTAACTAAATAAAAAACTTAAAGAACATGTGACACTGTTCGCTCAGGGAAATCCCAATTTTGAACTGTCTGTAAAAAACGTCGGAATTAATATTGACATTATCAAGGCCATTAATGCGATCATAACATTCAAGGGTACGTCACAGTTGTGCGATCTTTAGTACATAGCCTTTTTGCTGCCATTGAAGCTAATTTTAGAGACGTATACGCAAATGATAAAAATATACACCGTTCTGATCTGTTTGTTGCGGAGTTGTATTTTAACTAACTTTTAAGATGCACTCCTTTTTATAAGAATATTTTTTGTCCAGTACAGGCTGGATATTAGTATTTTTCTGCCGATTTTATGCTGAAAATGTTACTGTGGATTTTTTGGGATTAGATTAAACGTATTTACATTCGGCGGAACTAAACTGTAAGTGACAGTGACAGAGAATGTAAATAGTTTCTTATTGGTATGAATGCACGTGAGCTACGATGGCGTTAATTGACTCTATTGTTGTAAG
>Ga0126337_10001299_pt1 | contig 14886 bp, 4 predicted proteins | sample DipCmetagenome_FD_92527 | JGI IMG/M metagenome (GOLD analysis project Ga0126337, IMG submission 92527) | Coral microbial communities from La Bocana,Puerto Morelos, Mexico - Diploria C A metagenome | ecosystem: Host-associated > Invertebrates > Cnidaria > Coral | place: La Bocana,Puerto Morelos... | reverse complement strand
AGCAACAGCAACAGCAACAGCAACAGCAACAGCAACAGCAACAACAGCAACAACAACAACAACAACAACAACAACAACAACAACAAATCACCTTCTCACCTAGACCAAATGACCCAATGCTGTCCAGTTGCTGAACTCGATGATACTCTGGAGCTTCACCACCAAAGGCAGCCTAGGATTATGCAAGTCAGCAACACCTGGCTGTTGATGCCCAAAATTCCTCCTACATTGACTGTGGGTCCTTTTTACTATCACATGAAATTCAAAATTAGCCCATAGGAGCTCCAGAATCTTGCAACAACCAGAATCCTACAATGAAACTTCGGACGATGCTACCACATGCCAGCATGCTTTGGCAAAATAGATGCATTCAAATATCAAGTGAGTCCGTTCATTCATGAAAAAGCAGGCTGCGAACAACCTCTATGACTTTTGTGAAGCTTGTCTCCCAACAAATCATGAGTCCAGACAGAGGTAGTTTCTCCTCTTATGTCAAAACATTCATCTGAATTCATGAATGTGCCATCTGAAAAGTTAGATCTTTAAAGTTGCCATGCTAGTAATTATGTTCCTTCTTTCCAAATAAAGGAAGCTAACCAAAGTTGATTTCAAAAACTTGGTGCTGAAGTGTATCCTCAGATCAGAACAAATTTGGAACATGGGATCAACTTGTTGGTTTCGAAGTGAGGACTGACCCACCAAATCGGATGATTGGAGTACGATCAACCTGGTCCAAAATCCATCTTCCCCAGCTTGTAGCAACTGTAACTTGGTACTGAATCCTCAAAGGAAGTTTCGCATCGTTGGTGGATCATCAACTGGTCAATTGTCAATGGTACTGATCGACTGGGAAAAGGATGAAAAGGCATATGCTTCTAGCTGCTAGCTAGTATGTATCCTGCACCTGGGATTCATATGGATACGGTACCTATTAACTGCATAGCCAAATTTCAATCATCGACAGCTCAATTTGAAGATACCAGTTCGGTCCCGCGGGTTTGGTCATGTTTCTTTTGGGGCCACGTAGTGTGACTTCGCTGCAACTCATCCAAGTAGTGTTAGTATTGGATATTAAATACATATGTTGAAAATGCAAAATAAGAAAACTGACCATCAACAGGCGGTTCATTGCAATCAACATACAGTTGATAAGTCAAATATGTGAGAAAGGCCACCACCAACACGAAGTTCAATATATTCAATATGCAACACTTCTTCAAGACTCCCATCCAAGGACTCGCTATGCATTCGGTGAGTGGCAGTATCCAGCTCCACATGTTGCACGTGCCAGGCGCCAGCCGGCTCCTAGATCGACTGTGGCAAAGTCGGCAAAGTTTCCGTGAGGCAATTTTTATCCCTGACAACATCCATGAATTTTATGGCAGCCGATGTGGGTCCCATCTTTGCTCAAAATGGATCAACACGTCTCAAAATTAGATGACTTTTCAAATCGCAAGGACATGACCCCCAATGATCTTGAGACAAACGCGCATGTTTTCGTTTCTTATGCGGGGGATTAAGAGCCACTCAGTCTTGAATAAAAAGATTAGTCAAACTTAAGTCAGGGGTAAACATAGACATTGTTTGAAACAAAACCCCCATAGTTCCCGTTTTTGTCCACCCCCATTCCTCGCCTTCCTCAAGCGCCGCGCTGGCGCCACGGTGGCTTTGCGCAAGGCTTCCAGTGCGCGAACCCAGGGTTCGCCCAGGCTAGGCGTGACACCTGAGGGTGGATCGCCAACATGAAAAATGACGGCGTGGCAGAAAGTCAAGATGGAAAACCAAAAGGTATACACCCCCGAAGATTAAAATAGAACCTGAAAATGATGGTTTGGAAGATGATTTCCCTCTTTCCAGGGGTGTATTCTCAGGTTCCCAGTTAATCTTCGAGGGTATATTGGTTTGGTAATTGATCTTGCTATATAGATTGCCTTTTCAGGTTCTATCTTGTTTTTCAGGTGATTATCATCTTGCAGCAATCTGGTAAAATTGTAGAGGGGTTCCTGTGGATTCTTTACATTGCATCTACCACTTACGGGGGGTAACCTCGGCTTAGGTGGATGATGAGGGGTCCGTTACAAGGTCCCGGCCACTCCATCCTTCTGCAATTAAATAACTCAAAGAATCCTGGAATAGAAATTTGGCGCTTTGGCTGAGTTGGTGGCCTCAGCGTACAATAAAGACTTAAGGGGACTGTCACTTCCTGGATATCCTGAAAAATAGTAAGACACCAATCGTAACTACCCATAATTGGTTGATTGATACTTGACTGCTGAAAACTTTGGGTGAAGGACTGTGGATATACATGAATGATGTGTAGCATAAAGTGAAAAATTGTGGATATCCACATCTCCCCCCTTTGAACAACATCGGCCAGTTGGTCCAGAGGCAAGGCACTTGCATTTCCACTTGGAGGACCTGAAGGATCGAAAGCACCCGATAGGAGCACCACAAAAAATCCACAGATGGAAGACTCAAAGAATAGCAAAGCTCCCGGTTTCTTGGGCTGATTTCTAATCACTGTTTTTTTTTTCGGGTTGAAATAAGAAACCATTAAATTATAGTAGCCAAAATTGCAGCTTTCCAGGATTGGACCAACAAATTGCCCCCAATCGTCAAATCATCCTAAGATATTCGTTGGTTAATGCGGACCCTTGGTGGCGTCATGATTTTAGCTTGCGTAGATGGATGTATATTGTAACTTATGTTTTCTTCCCAGCAAAACAAACTTATGCTAGTTCACCACCCAGAATTTTGTTCTTAACCAATTTCCCTCCTAGTTTAGGGAATTAAGGTTACCTCTCATTGTGGGTTTACCTACCTTCCCAACCAACCCACCAACCACCCAGGTGGGGGTCCCTCCCCCGAACCTAGCACCGCCAAGCTGGAGACTCCACGACGCTCCAGCAGCGGCCGCAAGGCTTCCCTTAGCGACGCGTCGAAGCGATCAAAGGCCAAGACGGAGCTGAGTGCCTCCAGGGGGGTTCGTCGCATCGCCGAATCGCGGACGGTTGTTGGGATGGGAAGTAGACATATACCATGAAACAGAATCACAAAGGTCAAAGGGACTGAGATTCCGTAGCTTCTTTTTCAATAACGAAAGTCAACATGTTTGCAAATTGACTCATTGAAGGTGAAGGTGAAGAACGAAAAAAATAACGTATAATTCTGCACATGGATATTGAAAACATGTCTATATTTAACTATACGTACAGTAGATATTTCCCCCCTCTTCAATTTTGTTGAGTCTTCTTGGGAATGAATCTCCTCTCCCCTAGCATCGGAATTCAAAAACTTCTTGCTTACCAGGTCGTGCTGAGGTCGTTAAAATGAACGATTTCAGATCCAAATTTCTGAATGTCTTTCTTCATCATTTTTCTGCTGATCTCTCTTTCCCCTAGTATAGTCTTCCGGCAGAACCCCAGTATCCGACCTCCTCCAATGGCTCGTTAGGAAAGCGTTCCAAATGTCGGATCACCGCCAACAACTCACGTGCACTGTAAGGATACCTTTCTTCGTGCAGATTCTGTGAGACAACCTTTCGTGGATTTAAGCCAAGAATTAAGCATCCGACTGTTGAATCATACTTGGATCATGGATTTGGCTTGGCTTTCATGCTGAAGTGAGAGTAGAAAACCTGAGTCGTTGCTAGTACGCTTTGGGGAGCTAACATAAACTAACAACAAATTCTATTAGTGGCAAAGGAAAATCATCTTCACAACTTCCCAACCATGTTGGGAGTTGAATTCTCAGACCGGTAGTTGTAGTTGCTACTAGTTGTAGCTGAATGCTAGTTTCAAGTCTAAGGGATCATCTGAACTGGTTGAGATGCTAAGTAACCAAGCGGCAAAATATGCGGCTACTTGGATGGCTAATGGGAGTTCTAGATGAGGCTGCACGTCATAGCCACATACAGTAGGAGGTATTATCAAATTTGAATCTACACATGAACACATGAAATCTGATCAACTTCTTCTTCACCAGTTTTTTTAAAATTTAGATGATGCAAGTCCCAAACTTACATTTGGTTTGGGGAAATGGAGCTGACACAATTGTATCAATACACACCCCGACAAATACATGTGTAACCCCAAAATTAATGGTTTGCTGCCGTTAATTTTCGGGAGAGTACACTACACTCACGTGCTGTTTTCTGTTGGATCTGCCAAGATGCTGCAAACGTCCATCCTCCAACGCCAGACGAAGGTCAGCGAAGAGTGCCACTAAGGTGCGTAGCAAACCCTCTGGGACATGGGGACCTCACTTCGAGCTACTTCAACAAAAATTGTTGGACCGAAAAAGAAGCTCGAGGTTACCAAAAAAACTGATATAACCAAAAACTATATACTCAATATGGTCCCAATTTTGCGGTTTTTCTTTGGGTACTGAAGCACATGTATGTTGGCTTGTGCCCCCACGCTGTAACATACACCACAAATCATACCACAAAAAATCACAAAACAGGGTACCAAGGTCAATGATGAAAGTCATTTTGGACCCCATCTATGGCCAGAATAACTCATCATTGTCCCAAATCATTCCCAGGATCAGCTACAACCATCCCAAAATCACATAATCCAGGATTGTTCCACCAAAATGATTGTGGTTTTTGGGTATATGGGGGAAACGGTAGGGACCCTTTATGACTGTTACAGGGCGGGGGCAAGACCCAACATGTATGCATGATCTTGCATGCCATGAAATTCTAATTGGATATACAACAAACCAGGCTGACATAATCATTACATAATCGCAACACCATGCATTGCACGGGTCCGAGGCCTAACCAGGTAGCCTGAAGGAACTGTCTCTTGTCTTGGGTGTTCAAACTCTTGTTGCTTTGTAAGGCCTAGTTTTCATGGCTTGTTAGAATCCAAATAGAACCAGGTAGTGCAATCAAACTATATAGGCTAAATATCCAGGGTTTTGATGGACAACTGCGCGGGCGAATCGGTCGACTGCCGCGTGACCCTGGCCCCACTTGCGAAACCACGGCCACAACAAAAGACTCCCTGAAGAGCATCCCACATTCAGGACACAATCCAGTAAGCCAGTGAAAAGAAAAGCACCATGGTGAACACACAGTCCACCCAATTAAAGCAAACTAATTAGGCGATCCTCCAGAAAAAACTGTCATTTCCGCATGACCTTCAGAAGTCTAAGGTAGAGATTCCACCGTTCCTTTGGACCAACCGGTGGAAGAGAAACTTCACTCAAAACCAGAGATTTGTCTGTACGAAATTGAAAAATATCATCCCAAGCCGGATGACACTGCTGTAGATAGTTGGAACATATCTCAAGTGTCTCGTCATGTCTCATCAAAATTGGTCGTCTCAAAAAACCATTTCTCTTTCGCCGAAAACCCAAATGCCATAGGCTCGACGGTTCCCCACGAGGTCCACGAAGAATAGGTGAGCCTGAGAGCGACTGCAACATACGTACCACACCTGCGAAGATAAGCACTTGTGCAGCAACCGTTCGTGCTTTCTTGGGTAACATTTCAGCCTGCGGATCGTCATGCCACATCCATGAAACAATTTGCCCACATCTGTTGTAGATAAGTGGTACCTGCATGCCCGTCATCAATGTAAAATTAACGACAAGTTCAAGCCATGTGATCCCCGGATCTGAAGAGCGTCTACCCACCGGAGAAACATCATCGTTCCACGAAATAGTGTGAATCCAATCCCACACCGCACTACCAAATATATTGCCACAAGTAATAGCCTGAAACATTTCCGGTTCAACCTGTATTTTTGCCACTTTGGAATGATTTTCCGGACACCACTCCATCAATAATCGCCTGCCTGAAAGTTGCTCTTCCAAAGGAACCACCTGTTGAGGTTGACCAGAAGTTTTCTTTGAATTGAGGTCTCTCATCCGAGCACTCAAAGCTGCCATGTAGGAGAAAACCGAAACCAGTCGACCATGTTGTTGTGCATCAAATGCCTTGACATCACGAACCATGTCAACTACTTCTGCAAACTCCCTCGAGCGCGCATGCTTGGCTGCCGTATCAGCAACATCGTTACCCAATGTATTCCACCGATCCGCCACTAAAACTTTCATAGCAATACTTTCATGTGCCTTGACCTTTTTGACCAAAAACCGTGATGAAGACCATCCCATCCGAAGAGGAAGAATCAAATCAAGGTTAGCCACCTTATGATCATAGAAAGAAGAAGCCCCATCGTTGAGCCTTTTAACCACCGACATAACGTAGGCAGCGTCCGTATATATAATGGTCTTCTTCGAGATACCAGCAGCATTGACAGACTGAACCACATGTAGTAGAGCAGCAAGTTCTGCCGGTGGGACCGACTGTTTCCCAGGGCAATGAGCCATAGACCGAACCGAAAACAGTTCCTCCAGGCACGGCGGTTTGTCAGACGACAAAAGTTGCCTGCGGTGATCGAAAGAATCTGACATGTCTTGTACCACTGAAAAAGCACCACGTCGAATCCAAGGCATACTGGAATGATCCGCCGACCCATCAGTGTAAAAGTGCAGAACATCATCCTTCGTCTCACCTGGGACAAAAACATCTGGCATACGTCTCGACGTCAAAATTCGGCGTAAAGCCACCTCGTTGGGGTCTAAATAGGCAATAGGCGCCCATGTCCACTCGGGGTAAATTGTAGACAATGTCAAGATAGCATCATGATGTTCGGAGCGAAGGGAACCCAAAGCTGGACATCTCAAAGTACGGTGGTCTTTTGTATCGTCTTCCCCACACAATTAACATTTACCATCACACGTCTTGTCCCACATCGCTTTTACCGAGTCAGACTGAAAGGAACCACACACGTATTGGGATATAATCTTCTTGTCCTGTTCATTAAACAAGCCAAATACCCTTCTTGTCAACCTTGCCGACAACACCTTTTCTTCCATGAAACCCTTACGTTGAAGACATCTTCCATGAACCACTGTTGTCCACTGCAAGTCCAAAAAACGCACAATTTCACTGTTGCACGAATGATGAAGTGAGAGGGACTCCGAGCCACAAACCAGAATTGCGTCACTTGTAATATGCCATCCAACCCGAGCCAACAATAAACATAAAGCCGACCCAGGCCCATACGGCCTCTTTCCGTCAAACTTGGAAGCCACATCAATGATCGCCATAGCATCAATAGGATCCAACACCAAGTAGCGTCTGAGCGTCCGAAGTAGATTGGCTATCGCAAAAACAAAAGGGTCTTGCAAATTAGGAAGCAACATGTGGCAAGCAACATCGGACGAGGCATGGTTGCTATCTGAAACAATGGCTTTACAAACCTGTCGTCTCATTTTCCGGAAATAGTCCTCCGATGGTGCAGTAAATTCTGCGCCATATAGAGCCCTGGGATACAAACTCGACTGAATCAATCTAGCTTTATCCTTCATAGGGATATCCAACGCAAAAACCTTCTGAAAACTTTGAATTGCCGTATCGAACCGTTCACGAAATGGTCCAATGCGCCGCTGTTTGGAATAGTTGATAGTCACACCTAAGTCTTTGGCATGATCACGATAAATCAAGCAAACTTGCTCCGGTATCTCATCTCGGACTTTGTCAAAACGATGTTGTGCTTTTGCATTCGTAGTCCAAACCCAACTCTTGGCAAAGTCTACGGTCAGACGGCAGTTGCGTGCAATTCTGACCATACAATGAAAGCACTGGAGCATAACCTGTTCATCATTGGTAAGCCACGACCAATTGTCTGCGTATGTGAAAACCATGGGTCCATGACGAGACATCTGAAAATGAAAGTAAAAACTCAGGGCCACCATAGCAGCCACTGCTAAGCAATCCCCCTCAGGACAGCCTGTAGTGGACTCAATGTCTTGACCCATCACCTGAAACTGTTGTAACTTCCTTCTCATGTGTTTTGAGATTGGTGAGCCAAAAGTTCACACACACCTGAGGCGCCCCGAAACGAGTCATCAAGCATCCAATGACCCGTCTAGGTAGAGTATTGAACGCCTTGACCAGGTCAAGGGTGTATCCCATAGTAGGGATTCCTGAAACAGGTTGCGTTCGATAACTGCTTGTTGAGCCATAACCAAATCCTGTACTCCCCGATTAGGGAGGCCACCTGATATTGACGTCGGCATGTATCGAGCCCAGTGTCGCAGAAGTTGTTTGGCAATATGTTTCGATATCAACCTCACCAGCACACCAAATATAGTGATAGGTCTCCCGTGGTTGATACCCTCCGGTCGAGCAACCTTCGCCAGTAAAACCGTTCTCGCACATAGAAAAGACGGTGCACTCCCCTGTGACAGAGAGCAGCTAACAATATGCGCCAAATGTTGGAAAGCCAAAGTCGGTAAAAGATGCAATTCTTCAGCCCGGAAGCCATCATATCCAATTGCCTTACCTGATTTCATCGACATCGCAGTTTGTTGCCACAAGTTTGCGTCTTCAAGGTCAACAACACACGGAGGAATAAGGTGAGGCATAGAATCAATGTCTTGCATCACTTCCAACCACTCATCATCCCTATCCTGCGATTCAGTGCTGTCACGTAACCAGTGAGTAGACCAGAATTGCTTGAAGGCCTCGTCAATCTCGTGAACTGTGCACAAATGGGCAAGCTGAGACAATGTACCATGTGCCGGTAGAGATCCCTCGATAATCTCAATAAACACCCTGCACCCATCCGAATCAACAATGCGAATCCTCGCCGAGCCAAATTGGGCCTCCTTGCCGATGGTCCAAGGAAGGAGCTTGTCAGTACGAAGACACGTACAACCTTTGGAGGCCCGTAGTAGAGTTGCACCAGACTCCCATTTATGTTGAAAGTCCAACAAAGAATCGCTTGAGGGTTTACCAACAATTCGGTAAAGAGCCTTGGAAAAACCCGTTGATAGGTCCAGTTGGATAGAGCACTTCATCTTGGCTTGTCTTTGTGCAGCAGCCGCATTACAAAATTCATCGCAGTCCATCTTTGTGATAACGAAAAAGACATCCAGTTCATCAGTTGTAGGAAGCCCCATCGGGACTACCTGCACCGCCTCGAAAGCCAAAATCCACTTGTACCACGAAGCACCATAGCCAGGAGCCCGACATATGCAATTCCATTCAAGCAACAAGTCTTGAAGACGAGCCACCGGTATAGGAGACCCATCGAACCTCTTCACCACCTTGCGTAAGGCTGAGATCCTACGGACCTGACGAACTCGTTGTCTCGCCTTCAGCTGAATCACTTCACACGGAGGCTCATACGAGCCGTCAGAGCCATGGCCAGGAGATCTACCCTGCGCAATTTCACGTGCCGGGTCATGACATCTGCCTCTAAATCTCTTGGGTAAGGTTTTGTAAGGCATGCGAACCGGATCCATGTTGTGATGAGTACAAACCGCACTGGAAACAGCCTCTTCAATGTCATACGCCCATTGTTGGATAGCATGTTCAAACGTGAAAGACTGATTGTTGACATAGTGATCCTTCTCCTTGAGAGCCAGAGACGTCACACGTTCATATGCATTTCTCAGCACTTCCGCCGATAAACCCAAATCAGCCCACGAAGAGGGATGTTTCCATTCTGTGTGTGATTGGCCATGCACTCGACAATGTAACTTGACCGTTACTGGATCATGTAAGTGAAAAAGTTTGCTGTTGTCCACCCACGCATCAACAATAAATTCTGCAAATGAGGGATGAAAAACCAGCGTGTCATTGAACGTTGCCCCACCACATGTTGGAGGAAGTTTCAAGTTGAATTTCTTGTAAACGAATTCATGGAGTTCAAAATAGCCATCCCTTCTCATCAGATCGTATGCAGCCGTCTGTTGAACAGGAACGTTGAAGTCACCCCCCATGATCAGAGGGAGCCCAACATCTTTTGCAACTTTGAAACAATACATCATGAGAGCCGAAGTATTTCGCTTGTAGTTCTGATGGCTATTTGCAAACCCATATACCGATGCACAAAGGGTCTCACGACCCAAAAACCGAATAACGTTGAATACCACTCTCGAGGAATCATGAATCACTGGGTCATGATCATATCTTAATGGTCTGGAACAAAACTTGGAAAGGATAGCCACACCCAAAGCCTCACCCCTAAGTGAGGGTCGAGCAACCGAGTCTTCTTTCAAAGAGGAAACCGGTTTGGAAAAATAGGTACGATAACCCAAATCTCTGAAAGACTTCTTAACTAAAGGTTGGGCAGTGGCCGTAGCACTTGTCTCGGAAACAAACACCAAGTCACCCCCAAGAGACCGAAATTCATCCGTTGCGCCGAAGATCGCTGAAGGGTTACACACTGTAATTTTGACCACACTTAGGTGATCACCGCCATCTGAAGCACCATTCCCGCGGTGAAGATCCCACTGACGTGGACCAGGATTTGCCGCCTCTCCAATTCTGACCCCAATCAAAGGATTGAAAAGACTACACCCGCTCCAAAAACAGCGAGAACACAACCACAGGTAGAAGAGCTCCACAAACTCATATCAAAACTCCGCGTCATCCATGCCGTCCCCCCCATTGCTCAATTTTTGAGCTTTCTTGGGCGGACTATGGGCTGTTGACATATTCAAAAATGCCTTCAGCTCATCAAAGCCATTCTTCATCTGTTTATCCTGCAGATTGGTTGCCGCCTGCAAACTCGAGCTGAAGGATTGGTGCAAATGATCAATTGACTGCTTGAACGTCTGCTCAGCCTGATCCATTCTGACATTGATGTTCTCATTGGTCTTGGTCTGCTCTTCACGAGATTGCTTGAAGTCCTTTTGCAAAGCTTCAAGAGAGGTATGAAGTTGCTGGATCTCCTCGTCATACTTCTGGAACTTGGATGCCACCGGAGGGTCAACTTGCCGTGGCTGAACTGGCCCACTCGACGATGGTCCCTTCCATGACATCCACGGGTCATTCTTGACAAAGGGATCAGTCCCCTTCTTGCCATCCTCACGGTCCCTTTTGGGCTGAGGCCCCGCCACCAAAACAGGTGTAGAACGATTCGTCTCCACCTTGTCCACCTTTTTGATGAGGACCACTTGGTCATTGAATTGCCCAAACTCATGTGGTGGAGGTCCATTCGAAGCCACCAACCAAGTGTCAAAGGCCAACGATTTTACAACCTTGGAGTCCCACGAAAACTTGCGGATCCAGCTCGCCACATCATCCAATGTCGCTCCACGAGGAACCGGCTTGATCTTGTAGAGCAAGGGAAGGAACCTTCGATCAGGAACTTGGACACCGGGTTTGAGCTCCTGAAACGCCTTCTTGAAGTCTTCAGCTTTGACACGAATGCCCAAACCTTTGTTCGATCTGACCATGCCCAAGTAGTAGGACTTGTTGGAGGTCTGACACAAAATCTCTTGCTTTTGACCTTGCATCCAAATCACAAGCCAACGTGGTTCTTTTCCCGCATCCTGTGTCCTGGGGAAGGCATAGATACCATTCGTGCCGGACTTGCGAAGGACATTCTCGATGATCCTGTTGGGAATGTTCACATAGAAACCAACCTTCTTGGCATTTTCCTGCTTGCAAGGTTTGTCATGACCATCGCGCCAAAAACGATTCCATGGTGAAGAGGTCGTAAGAGGATCAATACCCTCCTTCTTCCAAAACTCCAGGATAAACTTGACTGGGCCTGATGTCATGTTCTGCCACGTTCGATTGTCCCACTCATCAACCCACATTGTGAAGGACACAATGACTACATCAGGTAAGTTCACCTTGAAGGGAGTAGCATCTTTGACAACAATCTCCTTTTCCCCAAGCTGATGCATGCAGCCAGACAAAACTACTGGATGATGGTCTTCATGACAAAGTGCAGGAAAAGTGAATCTCTTGCAGTCTGGACTACCACAGGTCCCCAGAACAACCACTGCCAACTCGTCAGGTACCAACTTCTTATCGGTAAACCATGGTCTAGCGGCCTGCGGATCCATCAACACTACTCCACAATCTTGGCAAGATAACCTATCCAGGATGTGAGCCTCGGTGCCATCAGAGTTGAAGAAATAATCCTTCTGAAGGACAAACTGATGCGCCTGCAGGTTCTTGTGGAATTGCTGGTTGCGTTGTCTCGACCAGCTCTGGATCTTTGAGGCAGCCTTTTGCTCAATGTCCATAAGAGCAGGAACCGAAAGACTGGCACCTTCTGCAAGCTTCTTGATCCCATTGTATGCTTCCTGACCTTTTGCACTGTCCAAGATTTGAAGGGCCCGAGTGGCCCCTGTCGTTTTGATCATGGACGTGGCAAAGGAAGAGACCTCATCCAGTTTACCACCTTGTTCGAGCAACATGGACGCCAGACGTCCCGTTGCCCAATGAGCCAATTGTTCTTTGGTGCCACCGCCATGAAAATCCAGGACATAGTGAATCCTCAGAAGACCCGGTGACTCTTTGTACATCTCAGCCATGGTCACTCGATAATCACGCTGTCTTCCTCTGCATATAGCCCGAAGTTCACGATCGCAACATAGTGCATAGGCTGCATCCATCCATTTGGTAGCATAGTATCCGATCGTCATGTCAGATCGAACAAAGCCTCTCCAAACCAAGTCATAGCTCAACTTGATCTTGACTTCCACATAGAAAGGCACATCCACGTACCTTGAATCTTCCGACATCATCGACTGGTCAATTTCTGAGATTTCTCCCAAAGGAGGAATTGCCGTCATCCTTGCCATTCTGGTAGCCAAGATGAGTTGCATGTGTTCCAGAGGAACTGAAAAACGACCCATCACCAGAGAGATCACCACCGAAACCGATTTGGAAACATTGTCATGCTCCACTTCCTTGCAAAATCGCAAGTGAATCTCCCACCCAACAGCAGCCAAGACATCATCAAGCAATGAAACTCTGAAAAGGTTCACAATCGCCTTGGCCTCCACCATGTTCGTCACTCGGATCAGGGAATTCGCAAGAGGTCCACCTCGTTCAAAACTGCACACCCTCAAAGCCCTGTCAAACATGAGAAGAGGCGGCTCACATTCATGGACAAAGGTGACTTGAGGTAGAGGTTCCAACCATGCCAACTTGATGCCTGCTCCATTCGTTGGACAGCAGTAGTTGCTGACAATCTTGTAGGTGCCACACATTATGTCGAAGGCCACATTTCGAGTCAGGGCGTGAGGTTCACGCTTGACAATGTAGACACCAGAACGACAAAGAATGACCACAAAGGGGGACTTGACATCGTCAATAGCCAAGTGGGAAAGGTCCAACGCAATCGGCCAGGGCAATGTTTGGGAAACTTCATCGGACCAAACATTTGCCATTGGGATAAGATCCTCCTGAAAACTCTCCGATCCGATATTGGCAGAAATCATCTTCAGGGCATGCATCGACGTGAAGTTCTCTTGCATCTGAAGGTAGGCCTCCCAAACTCCACAACTGCAATAGAGAGTCCGGATCCTCGATGCCATCTGCCATGGAACTGATTGCATCCTCACCTCATTCTTGTCCGTAATGAAGATGCCCTCTGGATTGATCTTGCAAACAATTGTTGAAGCCTTGAACCGTCTTGAGGCCCACTTTTCAAAGGCATCCACCATGTTGGGTCTGACATTGGTGCGCTCCATGAAGAACCACATAGCCTTGGTCCACAACACCAAAGCGTGTGGGACGGAGATGCCGTTTCCCAATATGCGCCAATGGTCGCTTCTTTCTAATGGGAGGTGTAAGGGATTGACCCCTCCCATCAGCACCACACCTTCGGCAATGCTCAGGTATCTTGCTTTCTGCCAGGTACGGTCTTGTGAAAACAAACTTCCATAAAGGCCACCACGTTCGATACGCTCTGGTGAGAGCTCTCCCTGAGTCGAGTAGGCCGCCATAAGCGTCGAGAAAATATCTGCAGGTCCACGCAGCCGATACTCATCCAACGATAGTCTGGTCTTCTTGTACTCCGACTTGGGCAACAACTCTGCCTTTCGAAAGCGTTCCATCGCAGCTGGAGGAACCCTAACCATCTGCTCAAGCTCCAAGGAAACTTCACAAATAGCTCCGAAAGAGCCCAGGGTGGGCTTCGGCATAGATGGCCACGATGATAACTGAAAGTTCTGAGCTCTGGGGGCCAGGTCCTTTTTGACAATCATCGCCAGAAATCGTACCCTATGTTGTGGACAAAGGTCCGACAAGTTGAGGCGCTTGTCCCACACCATCACATAGCCATAGTAGTCCAATGCCGCCTTCACCAATGGAAAGTGAGGATGAGAGGTCATCGTCATCACATTCTCAAACAGGATGATCTGTGCACCCAAAATGTCAGCACGTCTGATTGCCTCAACTGTCAAAAGTCCATCTTCACGAAGCACACCAGTGTTACTATCATGAAAGTTTGGGTAAGTCCATGCCGGACATGGGCAAGACATACACAAAACATCCAAGTGGGCCGCTGAAGCAAATTGCATCCACCATCCTTCATGAAAATCACAGTGAAAAAGCAATGTACTGCGAGTATCGTTGCCCTTCTCGAACTGAAATTGCCTCACACATTCCGAGTACGATGACACCACCGATGCCGCCTTGTGGAACCTTCTGTAAGACCTCGCCACAACATCATTGTTGTCAATACCAAATATGAGCTCGAAGTCGAAGTCCAGCATGCCAAGGACACTCACGGCTTGACTCCAACCGCAAAACCCTCCGGAGAAAAAGTCAGCAAAGGAGACCACCTCACGAATCTCATTTCGATCTTTCAAATCCGCTGGTACCGACATGTAGCTAGCCGGGCAAAGGAGGCAAACATGCTTGGGGGAAACATAGTACTTCCACTGACAGCCATGAATCATCGCCCTCACAGGAAAATTGCCGAAGATGTACTCCTCATAAGTGTAAGCAGGGACCATCAGCAAAACATCAGTCACACGCTGATGATCATCCGGATGCGAGCAACACCATGGACGAAGTTCGGTACCAGCAAACTCCAAACGATTCGT
>Ga0126337_10001298_pt1 | contig 14891 bp, 12 predicted proteins | sample DipCmetagenome_FD_92527 | JGI IMG/M metagenome (GOLD analysis project Ga0126337, IMG submission 92527) | Coral microbial communities from La Bocana,Puerto Morelos, Mexico - Diploria C A metagenome | ecosystem: Host-associated > Invertebrates > Cnidaria > Coral | place: La Bocana,Puerto Morelos... | reverse complement strand
TTACCAGTCGTCTCTCTCTCCCGCTTTCTTCCTTCCCATCTTACCCTGCGCTCCCACCTCGCCCCGTGCCGCGCGCTGTATGAAGTTGTAGTTGTATGAAGACGACTGGGGACGAGTCAGGAAAAATCCCCAAAGGAATTACAAATCAGGCAAGAAGAATTGCAAATAAGAAAAGAGGAGCAGTGTGCCCAAGGAAAGCGTCACGAGCAAATGAAACAGCAACTGATCCAACAGCAAGAGCATCAGCACGATATGTTTGCTAACCTACAGCAGCAGCAAAATCAGCAGCTATAACAATTAAGCCAGATGCAAATAGCCATGATGCAACAACAGCAGCAGCAAAGCCAGGCTCTCATAGCAGTATTGCAGGAGTTTGCCAAGAAGAAGTAGACTGAAGCTCTAGAATAATGCACCAGTCATTTGAACCTCCCCCCCCGTGGGGAAATACCTTGAGCATTCACTTTTGTCAGTGAAATGCAGTGAAAGCCCTGTTTTACAGGGGAAAAATTCAGGGTGACCTCTCCCACCCTCTAAACATCAAGCACAATTCATTCAATAGATTATAATTTTTTAAACACTGAAGCTTTCACAGGATTTTTCTCATACTACTGAAGTCAAGGTTCAAGGTTACTTATTTTTTCCCCACAGGTGAGATCCCCACCAAACGCCTGCTCAGCGGTGCATTCCCTGAATACCAAGAAACCTAATTTGTGTGAAAATAAGGTGAAAACCCCCTGGGTATTCCCCACTGCAGGGAGGAGGTTCAAATGGATGGTACATAGAAACTTTACTGTTGGGCTCATATTGATATGTTAAATATTTAGTTTTGCATAGAAAAAAAAACAAACTTTGTTCTTCTTCCTTTGGCACAGTTATTACAATGTTAATGTTAAAAATAACTTTGGCACGTGCCTGCTGTACATGTAAGTCTCTGGATTTAGCCATGTTCTCTAGGGTACTAAATTTTTATAGATAGAAAATAGTCTCTTTGAAGGAAAATCCACACTACTTCATACTAAATTGTATTTTGTTTAAGTCAGATTTATTGCATAAACTGAGATGACTAACTAATCGGTTTCTTTCCATGACCTTGGCTACCTGAAAGGGGTACTAACATTGGGGCTGACCATGGGTGCTAGATAAAGGGGCCACAAACACCTCTACTAGGGGGAGGGGTACATGATGGTTAAGAGCAAAGGGTTTGTTGGGTTGAAGATGTTCTTGCGCTTTTTTCTGTATTTTTCTTACACATAATGCAATGTTCTTATCGGTTGACTAAGCAAAGTACTCCTCTAATATGGGAGGATCCAATTAAAAAAAAAGTCGGCAGTTGTATTCCCATATAAGCACGGTAACACATTTTTTAGTAGAGCACAAACAATGTATATCTTTCCTACACTAGACAAGCCAATCTTGAGGGGTTTTTTCTATATCTCCAAATAACCATTCCACAGAGACTCTAACAGAGCTCATGGCCTTATTGCAATTTACCATTTGTGGGGTGAGTGCCTTAGTGCCTTATTTCTAAAAGGGGCTTGAAGGTGTACCCTCGTTGGATAAGCTGTGTCTCCATAAAGACACGGAATCATGCACAGGCCTGGGTGTAAAAGCATAACATTGCATGTCTTGAAGATTCGAGTCTGCTAGCATGCCAGCATCATGTCACCTGCCCTCTAGATAAAATCACAGGCTTCTTTGAGAAGTACAAATCATATGTGTTCACAAAACGAAGCCTCCAGCAGGAGAAGTGGTCAGATTTCAAATTGTGCACCATTTTGGTTGCATACTTGCTCCCTACCAGTGGCTGGACGGGTATTTTTTTGTCATTGTTGAGCCTACAGTTCTGCATTTAGTATCTAGCAGTTTCACACATAAGTTATGCGCGATTTCGAATACTCAACGGCAAAAAGGCTGGCTGAACAACAAATATTGGTGGCTGCGAGTCCACTTTGTATTGACGGTTTGATTACAAGTACTCTTTGCCGCCAATCAAAATGCTCACGGTTGGTCCTCCCAAAAAGAAGATGAAAATAGAAAGAAACAAGCAGACAAACGCGAACTGAGATCCAGAGAAGCGAAACCCATATTTCTTCCTGCCAGTGGAAGTAAAGCGGAAGGACGAAGTAAGCTTACAAAGTTTGTGCTGTCGGCTGGATCATGGGAAGTAGGTCCTTGGGATTGACCGTAAAACTTCCTCGTTGCAAAATGCGGATCTCTTGGAGCAACTTTTAAACTGCTTTGAACTGGTGATGCCTTCAGCTGTCAATTTAGGGTCCTCTCCAGCAGCATCCACCAGCTTGGTGCAGCCACCACAATAAAACTTGTTGGAAATCGAACAAGAACATCAGTGACCTGCTCGGCAACCACAAAAGAGGCAGATTTATGTAGAGGCTTCTGTAGATGACCCTTTCTTTGTTTGCACTGGTGAATCGCTAAAGTCACTGCTGAAGTACTTCACAAGAAATTCAGTGTGAATTTTGTGGCGGGGACTACCAGTCGTTCAGATTGTCATTGTCCAAGTAAGGCCATGTGTGCCGTTTGGAGCTTCTGTGTGTCTGCCACGATTCAGTGGTTTGGCTTAGTTCAGGGTTACTTGGTCATCCTGCGAAGTATGTTGCAATGTGAAGTAACTAAAGAAAATTTAATTTACCTCCCAGTGTTTCAGAACCCGACATAATTAAACAGAAGCAATAAGATTGTTTACCACTGATTGGTACTGAAATTTGGTCCATGTTCTTATACTGTAATTAACAGTCAGTTGTTCCGTTATTGTTAGGTTATAAAGTTAAAAACCCGTGATTTTGTTCAACTGCTGGTACACTATTCTATTATACGCCTTATTCCAAAATGGGGGCTATCTGAGATGAACTGGGTCAGGTTGCATGAAAACGAGGCATCGAGGGCCACGGCTAAACACAACAGCTATGGTGTCCTTTCAAGATAACTTTGTGTTCGGTCCGTCGTTTTTGACAGAGGACGATATTCCTGGTAGTTCACTGAATGGAAGAGATCCAAATCAGTTGAAGAACTCCGAATTGAAGTTTTGGTTAAAGTGTAGTGGTGATTCGTGCAAAGGATTGTCTACAAAAGCGCAACTTTGTAAGCGTTAAGTGTTAAATACACAAAACAATAAACTTTGTTGGTGTGGCCTAGATTCTCAATCGCTTCAATCTCTCGCAGGGTAAATGACTACTTGAAAGCGAAGATCAAATGTCTTCTTGTTGTCGCGGAGGCCTTGGCAACTGCTCCGCGAGACTGGGCTTGGTGGCTGCTCCTGCAAAGCATGTGCTAGCGAGAATCCTTTCCCCGATGGAAAAAGTCGTTGCGTTAGTAAATAAAAGAAAAATCGCATCCGCGACACTTGTCGACCCCAACATAAATTTGGTTTATACCAGGCAAAAACGGTGACTCCTTAACCTAGATGATGCTTTGGATCTGAACACGCCAAACTCTTCAGCTCCTGATAGCGCAAAGAAGGAAGCTTTTCCTACTGATGGATGAGGAACAGCACTTGCAAAAAGTCCATTATTTACCTGTGTGGAAATGGACAGACATATTGCGAATTCAGGAAAAAAGCACCAAAACAGTGAATATCACTTCTTGCCTACAGGAATTCGAAAAGCCAAGGATTCTCTGGCTGATGAATACCTTCACAAGATCCAGACTCACCAAGATCAAAGATATTTTTATTATCGCACGAAGTGTTTCTTAAAATTGTGCGCTCGAAAAGTGCAGGTAATCATGGTGTGTAGCATGCCAAATCCAGGAACTTCCAAGGTCTTGTTTTCTTTCCTAACACAGATAAATTACTGCTTTGGGCTTTAAAATAGAAAGGAAAAATACAAATCAATGGTTAGGTGGCCTCAGAATGGAAGATCAAGAGGTAAAGAGTTCTTCCAACTTTCCGGTGAAGAAGTTTTTCTTCTTACAAACGCAGTGAAAATATGAAGATCGTAGTGCTTTCAAAATCACCTTGCGGTCATGCAGCGAAGCACGTCTGCAAAATTTTGAACAATTTTTTACTTTTAAATGGATCTCTTCGCCTCTGCTTGAATGACAGTTTATTGCTATTGAACTTCGTTTCGCATTTCTTTTATTTGGTTCCCTATATTTGGGAATTTTAGGTTTTAGTTTATTCGCTTTGTTCAAATATTGTTTAGAGTCTTATTCAGCTACTACAGAACTACTGAAAAAAGAACTAAGTAGCTATTAATTTAACACAGTTGAAAAACGACTGATCTCAAAATAATTAGCTTGTTTTTGTTGTCTTTTGTCGTTGCGCGGCGAATAAATTACTCAATTTTTTTGTTTTCAAATTGATTTTTACATGAGTTCTTCGGTTTTATTTTTCGTTGTTTTCTCAAATATTAACTATTATAGTACAAGAATGATATTCTGTTGTATTTGGTTTTGTTTTTGTCTTCTAATGTCAATAATTAACTCATTTTCGCAAGTCAATTTTCTCAGCTTCAGAAGGACATTTCGGCGCGTTGTAAAGAAATAATATAATTTCTTGTTTTCTCATCAGTCAATCTGCTACGCTCTTAGGTCTATTGAGGATATTTTGTTCTTGTTCTTGAGTGTGTCGAGGATGTGGTAGAAGCTTTATGTGATTTTAAATATCAATACAAAAAGTTTCCCGAGACCATTGCAGAAATGCAAGCTACTATTGATATGTTTACAACAAAATCAAACCTTCCAAATATTGTTGGTGCAATCGATGAAACTCACATTCACCTTAAAGTACCCAAAGACACTGCTGTTGACTATTTTAGCAGGTATCAACAACATGACTTTGTGATTCAGGTCATACATGTAGCTGATGGCAAGGGATTATTTCTTGATTTTGTAGCAGGATGTCCCGGTTCTATGAGTGATGCTTGTGTTCAGAGAAATTTGAATATCTTGCACAGGGCTGAAAGAGGCCAGATTTTGCAAGGCCCTTTCATCAGAATACATGACTTTGATATCGGCCCATATTAAGTAGGCGACAGTGCTTATCCCATTGCACCCTGGTTGCAAAAACCATTTGCAGAATCAACAAGAGTTGCAGATGAAGTATGATTAAATAAAAAACTGTCAAATGCACAAGTTGTAATCGAGTGTACTTTCGGAACTCTCAAATTTGATGGTGCATTTTAGCTAACCGCCTTGACAGCAATCAAAGACTCTCAATCCGATGTGCAACTGCATGTGCAGTACTTCACAAATTTAGTTTGAAATTTGGAGATGACTGGGATGACAACAACGATGATGGAGAACATGGTGGAAATAATGACTGTAACCACGCAATTGGAGATGGAGATGATCTTCGAGATGTCTTAAAAGAATAACTTGCCAATGAATGAAATCATCTCAACCTCTGAACTGAACCTAAACTTTATTTTGTAAATCTACATTACCAAAGTAGACTGTAGACTGTAGAATGTAGAAGCCATAGCCATAGTACAGTATATCAGAAATAGGAACTAATTCATCAAATTACAAGATTACAAACTAGCTTGAATTCCTGAAATAGAGTATCAAGCAAAACATGTAGTGTTTTGTTGTTGTGTATAATAATAAAAATAAAGCTTTTTGCGATAGCAAACAATCATTCAAATTCAGCATTTTGTTGTTGTATATAATGGTAAAAATATAGCTTTTTTCTGGTAGCAAACAATCATTAAAATTTAGCGTTTTGTTGTTGTACACTGTATAAAATTCTAAAAATATAACCTTTTTTGTGGTAAATGCTCGACAAAAATAATAAAATCCTAAATGTTCTGTTCATTCTTACCAGTTTTCTGTGAAGCGATTGTCTCTTATTTGTAGAAACATTAACAATTAAAAAGTAGTCCTGAGAGGCATGTTCTAATTTGACTTTTCCTTGTCCCTAAAACATCTTTTCCATGAATTTTGTCATAAGCGAAAGCTGCTGCATTGTTTTGAGTGCATCTGTAACCTCTCTGCTTGCTTTTGAATTCCTTGCATCAAAGTTTTCCTCTCATCGTTTGAATCCTCTACCTCAGCGACCGTTGATTTCTTTTCTTTACCAGACCTTCTGATGTTTTCAAGCCTCTTTTTGTACCATATAAGGATAGTTTTCATGCTGAAGATCTTGCGAGATGTCTAACCTTTCCTGCATCAATGGAAGAAGGTGAAATTAACACAAGTGATTATTTGAAATAATTTCTTCAGAATGCTAGTTTTGAAACATTAAGCACCTTTCTTACTTTTACAACACAAATGCCATTCCTACCCAACCAAGGCTTAGGGGAAATAAAAGTAAGTCTGATAGTGTGGATTCCATCGTTGCTTATGCCTGTGTCAACTCTATTACTTTGCCAACAGGCTTTTCCGGTTCAGATGCATTTACTCCTGCAATAAGTTTAGTGCTTGACAATGTCACTATAGTTTTCACAAACATTTAGCTACATTCTACAGCTCGGCAAAAGTTGAAATGTTGCACTTGCCTTTATGTTTAACACTTTGGTGATAGAAATTGTAAATATACAGTATTGAGCAAAACTAACGCAAGTGAAATGCGCGAATTTCGTTCTTTGCTCACGCGAACTTTCCTGTAAAGTTCAAGTGACAATTCCAGGCCTTTTGAGCGATATTTCCCTGGAACAAAGAATGCAATTTCGTTGAAGTTTCGGTACGAAACGAAATTTCACGATGACAAGCGTCGTTTCACTAACTCGGTACACAATTTCAAATGCAAATTACGTCATTTACACTAGAAAGACAAATCTTTACAAACCCCTCACCTGGTTCGCAGTTTTTCTTGTGCATCTGAAGTCGTCCAATCTGAAGAAACCTGAAGCGTATTAGCGAGATTCCACGTTTAAATATAGGGAGCTGGGAAAGGATTTTGTAAAGATTTGTCTAGTCAAAAAAGCATGTGTAGGAGAGGGAGGGGAGCTTGAGTATGCGCTAGATGGCGCGATTGCTACTGGTTTAATGGTACGATCATGTTGCGAAAAGCGATCTCAGAAAAAAGTGTGCTAAAGATGCTAAACTGGACGTATGTTTGGGATCGTTGTCCTGCATAAACCGGTGGTCAGGAAGTTTGTGTCTGATGAATGGGACGAGCGTCGTCTCAAGTACATTGCAAAAGAGATCAGCATCCATGATACCATCAAAGATGTAAATCTTAGTGGCACCATGGCGGCTAATTCCCCCCCAGACATGAACTTTGAGTAGATGCTTTGGTTTCGGATTTCGCTTGGTAGGCTTGTCTGCCATCCTCAAGCATGTACGGTGATATGACGAACTGACGGAAATTCCATGTTTTGCTGCTTCTCTTGGATCTTGGCGCTCGTCATCTCGTCATTCTTTCGCATCTGCTGATCTATGAAGGCTCTTGCTTCTATAGAGAGCTTTTTAGGTCTTCCCAAGCGAGGTAAATTTGCCATGGAGCCGGTAAGACGCAGCTTCTTGATCATCCAAGTGATGCTTGAAAGGCTCACAACTAAGCCTTCGCCTTTCAAGATTTTCAATATTCCAGCTGGATAGAGGCCTTGGTTATGGAGGAGCTCGATTCGAGTTTCGGCATGATGATCGCTTAAGTGCTAAGCAAATGATTGAGAAAGTGGTTTATTAAGCGTTGATATGGCTGCAAACAATGCAGGTCATGCTTGCTCACGCCGAGACTGGAACCACACGGGGAAATGTCATGTTTTCTAACATGAAAGGGTTTCTAACAAAATGGTGCTCCATGAAAGTTCGACTTGCCAGAGTGCTCACGTAGTTGAAACTGCAAGTTTCTCGGTTAGGATACAGAGAAGATTGATATAATAGTTGATTGACTTTGAGAACCTAATTTTAGATGTTCTCTGTGTCTCTTTACACAGCAACAAATCACATACTGTAGTGATATTTCGCTCAGTTTGTATCAATCAGAACACTTAACAACCAAAGCGAATTTTCCTTCGAAAGATTGTGTCTAACGATCGAAAAGAGCGAATTTTCCCTCAAAATTTTGTGACTTGTTAGCATCCACTGTGAATTATCGTTCAAAATTTTCTGAGGAGTAAAACAATAGGTGCCTTGAAAGTTCGCGGAAAAGTCACAGAAAATTTGGATTGAAGCGAAATTTCTTTGAAAAGCCAAGAAAAGCCAAGAAATTCGTCGAAATTCCCTTGCGTTACTTTTGCACAATACTGTAGGTTGATTTGGGCCGATGACGTTATTTGTTACCATGACAATTCCCTTTGTTGGGACCCAACTAATTTCAGGTGAGTAGTTAGCCAATCATTTCAATGCATTGGGAAACCCTTTACGGTCATTGGTTACCTGTTGGTTTGAAACGTGATGTTTTCTCGTTTGTTTTTTGCGCTATCATTTAGTTCACTTTCATAGATAAGGTTTAGTTTTAGCTATAGCGGTTTCCTACCCTTTTCCTTTAACACCCGCACCGGAAATGCATAATGTTTTTCTAGGTTTGTCGAGCACGTTTCGCTAGTCATAAGTTTTAGCATTTCAACTTAGTAGATCAGTTCTAGTGTAGACTTCACTGCGTCAACATCTACTCGGTGTCGGGCCATAGATTTCTCTTTACACTCCTGGTTATCTATTCTATCAAGTCTAATTCAGTGCGTGTGCAAACCAAAGTGAGTAATCTATTTCTTGTTTTTTTAGGAGTTAATCTTAGTTTTCTTTGTTGGTCGTTTTAGCTTAAGTTTCGTTTTTACCGACTATCAAATAGTTTCTATAACCGCTACTGGTTAGTTAGTATTATGCTCGAAGCAGTTACGTTATCTCGCTAGGTTATGTTCATATCTTAATATAGTGTTTATTCGTTATAAACTACTGTCTACAATTAGTCATCGTATATAGCCTTATCGGAGTATCGTTTGCTAGCTTCTGTAAGATTAGTATATGCGCAGATTGTATTTTGTCTCCGCGATCGGACGTTATCGCAAATGTTAGCTATAATTTCTTTAATACATCGTTTAATATCTTGTATCTAGACGTATTAGTCACATTAGCTCCTATTTTCGTTATTGTATTTCAGTTCGAACTGGCATACGGCATAAGACCAGAGTTAGCTCAAACACGTGGTTTCTATCCACTTTCACCTCTGGCACGAAGGTTGTATGGAACTTTGAATTATATCAATAAATGCTGTTATGTTGAAGGCGAGAATTCTTGCTGGGTTCGATTTTACGCTATGCACTATTCAACCAATGTGATTCATAAGGATCCTTGGTTTACGATATTCCGTCCTTGTGAATTACATTACCTAGAAATGCCATGGTCTGTTGTTAAAGAGAAAACATGACTAAATCCAAGAGGGTGTCTTGTGGGAAGAGACCAAGGCGAAACTTTACTGCCAAAGAAGTGGCTGAAATGTGCACTGAAAGTGATAGCGAAGTGAACAGCGATATAGATAGCGCAACAGGAGAAATTTCTAGTGCGGAAGAAGAGAAATTAGATCAACAGTTGCAGAGAACAAGTGATTCTGAGATCGACTTGAGGTGAGCATTTCATAAACAAACCTGAATGTGAACCTTCAAAATAATTTTCACACAGCTGAAGGAACAAGCAATAGCGACAACAACAGCGACAACAACATAATAAGCAACAGTTGTTTTCCACAGAATTGTAGGGTGTCTTCATTAGAGTCTTCATTAGGTCTTCATTAGAGTCTTGATTTTATGCTGACAGCTTGATTTTGAGTTTACATGACCACATTACTTTCACCCAATAATTTGGCATGTTGTCTGTGAAGGAAAGTCGGGATCCTTGTGAACTCAGGGAACACTTTTCCCTTTTGAAGTAAGACTGTTGTCATCTATATATGTGTAATTCAATATTTTTGCCAAGTAGAATAATAAAATCACTGTGGCTGGTAATATACAAGGAAATCAGACACTATAAAGCTTTTATACAAAAAATGTAAATTATTGCTTGCAAGAAAAAAAAGGACGGACCTTGTAAACTCTCTGCAAAGTTTGTACAGTGGAAATTGTTACATTCATAGATATGTAAACAAATGAATCTGTTTTAGTGAGGAAGTTGAAAATTCTGCTGATGAATACAGCTCAGAACCACAACCCAGTGGTGATAATTCTAACTACATGTATGATCCATCTACACCCGATTCCCCATCCAGAGGAAGAGGAAGAAGGCAAAATCAAGTCAGACAACCAGCAAAGAGACAAGAGGGATTCCATTCTGTTTTCAATCATTTTGCACCAAAAATGATTGCTTATTCTTATGTTGGAATGTACTGCAGATATGGCAGTTTCTTTGAGGTAGATGTAATTAAAAATTTAATAGAAGTGTGATACAACATTATGGTTGACAATGCTGAAAAAATAATGTTTTAAAGGTAGTTAAATCATTAACAAGTTTGGGTAGTGTCCTATAGGTGGGACACAGCTCACAAGTATTATCAAATATAACCCACAACTTTACACACTTTAAAGTCAGTTGCAGATGACTCTAAATTGTGTAATGTGTCTGTGTATGTTGATAAAAAGACCAATGTTTTATTCCTCAGTATAAACAACCTATTCTTTCCACAAGCAGATTCTTGCTACTGTTCACTTTAACTTTAACTTACAAAGGGATGTAAGACGTAAAAATGCTGATAATCCTGAACAGATTAAGGTGTCATACCCAAAATTCAAGAATGGTGAAGCAATTATGAGGAATGTCAGAGTTTCACAGTTTTTTACTTTGGTAAATAAATCTAAGCTGCTTATTTTCTTTAGAAATAAAAGAAATGGGGAGAAGTATTGTTTAGAATTTTCCCTCCTCAATCTATATGAGTCAGTGTCAATTTTGATGCTGGTTCATTATATATGGGCTGTTTTGGAGAGCATGCGCGGCCTCAGCGTGCGGTTGCACGATTTTTGAGTGGAGTCCGCATCCCCAAGCTGTTTTTTTCCTTTTAGAGTTTACAATCACTATCCTGGCTAACAAAATATAAGAAATGTGCCTTCCTAATGCCAGGAAAACGTAAGAAAAAAAACAAAAGAAGAGACCGTGGATCGACAGACGAAGAATTGATAGAATCAAAACGGGCCAATATGGCGGCGACTGCTGACGAAGACGAAGGTGCTCCAAAGGAATGAGCAGAGATATCAGAAGAACCGAGCCGCAGGGAACTCAGGGAAATGCTCGTGGATATCCAAATTACAACATCCTCCTTGAAAATAAGAAAATCAGCAATGAGGTTCTAGAACTAAAATCTACGGTGCAGAAGCAGCAATCGGAATTGGTGTTCCTAAAAGAAGCGCTGGCTAAAGCAACTAAAGAGCGAGCATCGGCGGAAAAAGAGCTGGCCGCGGTGAAAAAACGGCTTGACGAACAACAGGAGGAAATCGCTGAGTTATACGACCTACAAGACCGCTTGGAACAGTACACACGAAAGAACTCTTTGGAAATACACGGCATCCCTGAGAAAGCGTACACTTCACTGAAGAGGTAATTTTAAAACTTGCCAATGCACTCAAGGTCACAGTCGTTCCTCAAGACATCGAAATTTCTCATAAACTTACAACAAAGAGAGGCAAGGCGATCATCGCCAAATTTATTAGCCACAAAGTCAAAACAAATTTGTACCGCGCAAGAGCTTAGTTAAGGAACATCAAAGTTTCTGACCTCTTCACTGGTTCCTGTTACTCGACAAGCACCCGATCAGAGAAGATCTTTTTTAACCAACCCAATCTCCTGCACGAAAATGTAGACTATCTACAATGGCAACTTCAGACGGATAATGTAGACACTCTACATTAATTGGATAACTGAGAAAAGACTGGAAGCGAATTCGCGTGATCTGTTCTCGCGAGCATACAAAATGGCGGATGGAGAGCGAATTCAAGATCAATTATATATCCATGACAGAGAAGCATGGAATGGGAACTTTTTCAGCCCCCTTTTGCCAACTGAAGGTGTTGACTCTCAGGGAAAACTAATTTCTGTTGGTAAGTAATGCTGCAACATTACTTTTATCTTTTTAATCACAATGCTATTTTTTAATGCAGTCCAAATATTATTGTTTGGCATTTATAAAACAGAAATAAGAAAGGCAATGCACATTCAGCTTTAAATCTCATGATATGTAAAAGTAGTGTAATTATGTAATTATATATAACATACATATACAATACCTTCACAAGAGATCAGGCTTCAGGAGTAATCATTTTTTTATTGCGACAGTTCTGAAATACATAAACTTAGTTTATATCAAAGCTAAGTACATGTAGCTTATGGTAACCTCTTAATGTAATAGCTGATATAGATACAATTATTATTTTGTACTTGATCAAGGGTATGGTACATGATTGAGGTATTTTACACAGCCTACCTGATTATTAAATAAATGTAATATATTCTTTGGTTTTATGTTGTAGCCCGTTTTGTTCCATGCAATGCTGATGCATTTTGTTGTCCTAAGTGTAAGGGCTCAATGAAGGCCATACCTTCACAATCCAAGTGCATTTTGATAAATCTTAAAGGTTAGTCAATTTGTACTTGAAAGGTTGATTTACAGAGTAGCCCCATGATTTGTTGCATCAATTTCAGTACGTTTGGTTATTGATGACATTCTTATTTTGATGTCAGGGCAATCCACTTGTTCCAGGGCCTCACACTTATTCATGCAAAAGGTTGCACCCACCACACTGACCATGGGACTAGTCACATGGACACACAAGTCCTCTCTAGAGTTAAAGGAAAACACAGTGATTAAAGGGACAGTTCAGTTTTGTTCTTTTTCTAGGGTTTTTTTTTGTGTGGTTTCAGAAAATGTCAATTATATTCATCTCAAGGAAGGTCATTTTTTTTTAATTCCAAGGGGGAGGGGTGTCTTATCACTCAAAATTTGCAAGGGAAAGTATGTGAATTACAGGGGGTAAGGGTTCAAATGAAAAAACCTTTCTTAGAGGGTATGGATATTTTCTGGAACCACACATTTTCCTTGTTTTTCTTTATTAATGTTTATTGTTATTGTTGTTGAACATTATATTTGTTTTTTCTATTTGTCTTTTTAATTATAGATGCAATTTTTTTTTTCATCAGGGCGATTTGACATGCATATGCCACAGATGTTATGTGCCTCCTGTAATGTTGCAAGTGAGGTATCACTTGTTCATTTAGATATTGGCCAGGCAGTCCCACCAATGCCTCATATTTTTTTGACTATGCTGTGTTTCAGTTTTGGGACATCATGCAAAAAAATATGCCAGGGTCATCCTCAAGTGCTTTTGTTAAGACATTGGCTCAGATTTCAGAAAAGAAAGGCAGAGTATGAGATGTTTAATGTTAAGTTAACATTAAAGTTGAACTTTAATTACACTTTTTTGTGTTAACCAACTACTATTTGTGTAATTTTATATCAACATAAACATACTCATGACTTTTGCTTGGATTTGTTAAGCATCCACAGTTAAGAGTTAATTAGTGCATAATTTCTTTGTTACAGTCAGGCACAATCACCCCTGCCACATTTTCTAAAGCCTTTCAGGAATGGCGATATTGCCAGTTTCAGCTAAGTCAAGAAGCTGGCACAGACTGCATGATTTGTCCATGCTGCTCGAAAGGTCAGTTGGCTTGTCACATGGATGGCAACAGAAAGACATATCGCTGGAAGAAAGTAAATGCGCAAGTTCTAATTATGTCAACCAACTGCCACACTCATTCAAAATTGTTTACTTATAAGTTCAATTTATTCGTTGAGCTTTGCATAAACCTGGCATACTTTGGGTGCCAATAATTTTATGTAGCATTTTTGTGTTTGTGTCAGCCTTTTTTGCCATGTTTTTGTGTAGTCTTTATTTTGGAGGCAATTTGTAAGTTTGTAGTCTTCATGTAGTTTAATATTACTTTTAGTACTGTCCATATTTGCTCATACATATTGTTGTTGTGTTGTAGTGGATCCCTTGAATCTTACTATGCTGACACATTTTTTTGTGATGACAATTAAAGGAGGTTAAAAATTCTTTGGAACAAACATACCAGCATAAATCTCCCAAGGTAAACAGCATAAGTACTTAATATAATTTCATTTGTTGTAGTGTAGTGGCATCAACTTAGTTGAGGGAGCCCTCATGGGAGTTTTGCTTTCTTCAGGTCAATTACTTTCTAAACAATTGCTTGGTACTTGTACATGTACAAACATTTTGGACTGTAGAATTGAAAAGCCAATATCTACAATGACTATAAACTATTTAATTTTCTACGACCTTTTCATGATCAATAAGCACCTAAAAGCAGCGGAAGTAATTTGTTTAGTTTTTATAAGTATATATTCACCCATATACTCATCAGTCTAAGCAACAAATTACAGGAACAAATGTTGATAGAGTACTTATGTTACTTTTCTGAAGGGGATATAAATGGATATTTTCTGTTTTTTAAGGTAAATGGTCAAGACTCATGTGGTCAAGTGCACTGGCAGGCGGCCAAAACAAAAGCCAAATCATTACAGAAGCTTGATAAGACTGGAGTAATGGTTGCTGGTTGCTGACATGCTTTGATGCAAAATGCTGTTAACATGTGGACTGGGGAAATGTATGGCTATGGATTTTACCTCCAGGTAAGGGTAGTTGTTTAGAGATATGTGACCTTCTTTGGGAAAACGGACACTAATGCTTTTTCGTTAAACGGTTCTAAACGGATACTAAACGGCTAACTCAAGCTTTTAAACGGTTTCCATAACCGTTTAAACGGATAGCAAAAAATTTAAACGGTTGACCAAAGCCAGAAAACAGATAGCTTAAAGTGTTAAACGGTCAACAAAAAAACCAAACAGTTAGCTTGAAACGTTAAATGGTTGACCAAAGTCCAAAAACGGATAGCTTGAACCGTTAAACGGTTAACTTAAGTTTACAAACGGACAGCTTGAACGGTTGAATGGTTGAGTCATCGAGATCGTTTCAGGAAAAACTAGCAGT
>Ga0126337_10001296_pt1 | contig 14903 bp, 4 predicted proteins | sample DipCmetagenome_FD_92527 | JGI IMG/M metagenome (GOLD analysis project Ga0126337, IMG submission 92527) | Coral microbial communities from La Bocana,Puerto Morelos, Mexico - Diploria C A metagenome | ecosystem: Host-associated > Invertebrates > Cnidaria > Coral | place: La Bocana,Puerto Morelos... | reverse complement strand
CGCATACAAGTAACCTAAACCCAATTCTAAAGTGAAAGTGCTTAGTTCAGGGAAAATTGGGAGTGTTAAATACATAGTCATGGCTGAAATAGCTGACCATTTCGAGAGAAAAGCAAGGTTTGAGAACCAAAGTGAAGCAGAACTGATACGAGAAAAACTCGAACGTCTGGTGATCAACATTCTGTCACTGGTGGAAAAGCGAGACAGGCGATTTCAGAGCACCCTAATCAAAAGCGGAAGTGTCTACGAAGGAGTGAAGGTTGGAAAACCAGATGAATTCGACTTCATGATCAGAATAAACTCGCTCACGGACAAGGCTTCATTTCATCCCTGCGACAAAGGCGAAGGTTACGTGAAGCTCGACCTGAATGAGCCCGACTGGAACGAATTCAAAGATGAGGAAGGCTTCTTTAACCCAAATCGTCTCTGCCGCCATTTTAAGAAGCTCGTCAATGAATCGTTAAGCGATGCTCAAGTACCCGACGGACTCCGCATCCAGCGAGCCAGTCGCGAATTGTTGGATAGCTCGTGGGGACCTGTCTATTCAGATCTGCTAGGAAACAGCAGTGGCCAAGAAAATCCATCTGGTGTGATGTACTCGGAAACTCACGGCCCGGCTACCACACTTTACATTGATTGGGAAGGCGGGGAGAGTTACAGAGGTGTGAATATAAGCGTTGACTTGACGCTAAGTTTGGAGTACCCTTCATCAAAGCTTCCGTTTCAGCTAGCCATGCTTTCACAGGAAGTAGACGTGATTTTCCAGAGGAGTGGATTTCACGTGGTTCCTGCTGGCTTTGACGTCTGGCGAATTTCATTTTCCATGGCCGAAAAAGAAGTTTTGTTCACCTCCCCTGAGGGTTTCAAGGCATGTTATCGAGTTTTGAAAATCGTTAGAGATGACGTCTCTGAGAGCCTTGGACTGGACGCGTCCTTAGTTCCATCGTACATGTTCAAGACCATCCTTGTGTCACAGTTGTGTACAACGCCAGGCCATCACTGGGAGAAGCATCTTTGGTCTCAAAGGATAATTCAAACCCTAGATCTTGTTTTACAAGGCGTGAAGCGAGAAGAGATTCAAAGCTTCTTCATACCGAAGTACAATCTACTTTCCGGGAGAGATCACGAAAATAAGCTTCGCCAGTCTATAGTGGAGGAGATGCTGAACCAGATGAAGGGTTTGGAAGTGGCGCACACGCTAGAGAGCGCTAGAGAAACAAAACGACAGATAAGGGTCTTAGAAATGGTGGATTTGTTGGAATACATAATCTCAAGCATTCTTAGTGGAAAAGATCCGACTGCTCTCTGGAATAAGATGTTTGTCAACATTGGCAACGTTCCTGGGTCGCGCAAGTTTGGCTGGTTCTGGAATCAGTTCACTGATCTGAATACTACAGAGCTCGATGAAGATGCGTACAAGAGATTGCTGGAAATATGGAGCTTTGTGGAGGATGGCTTCAAGCAATTACTGGCTACGTTGCAAGGGGAACTAAAAGTGTTGGCCCAGAAGTTCTACATCAGAACCTGCGAGAAGAAAAAGAAATTCGAGCTTGAACACAGAGAGCTATCGCTGCGTCAAGTTAAGCAGATTCCCATGCATCAACTTGTCTCCGAGATGCTGGAAGATATTGCAGAATGTTACATCGAAGAGGAGAATTCATCTTGGGCAAACCTTCACAAAGCAATTCCTCCAGAGTACACCCCAACAGGCTTCTTTCGTGACGTTGTGGATTTGACAGAGAGGGAAGGAAGCCACAAAGGCCTTTCACTCTTCAAGCACCGCATGAAAAACTATTTACTATGGGTTCCTGAGAATTACCTCATCAACCTTACTGTTGGTTATGTAGGACAGATAATTTGGCATACTAAAGACATATTAACGCAGAAACTGGATTACATAACCATACCAGAGTTAGATTTGGATTGAGGCGCGGGACCATTAGCAGCCTAGTGCCCAGGTAATGGTCCGGCGGTGAACTTCGCATGTGCAACGGTCCCACAACTTCCTGGGAACGAGTCTTGCGGATTTTGTCTTAAGATTTTGACTGCTTTTTTCTGTTGGATTACAATGTAGTCTAGAAGGTCTGTTAAGATATATTTTATGTTTTCGAAATGAACTTTTTTTCTCAAGACCTGGAGAGTAAAATTGTTAGAGAAAGAAGAGTAAGAATATATCAGTGAAATTATTTTTTTTTATTTCTAGATCTTAATTTTGATGAAAACGCAGAGAATGTAACAACAGAGTAATGTAAATGCAATGTTATATTAAGGACTGAAAAATTGTATGCAACAGTAAGTCCTGTCTCCTGCATCTTCAGTGTTACATGTTTAGCAGGGGTACTTAAATAACCCGCAGCAGGGGGGCACGTAGTTGTCGGTGTTGCGGTCTGGCCTTGTCTCACGGGTTGGTGCGTTACATAGGGTTAACTTCATCAAGTTGTACCTTTCCCCCTTAGACAGATTTGTCCAAGAAAATGAAGAACCATGTCTATGTCTTCTCTTCTCCTGCTCAAGACACCGGAACAGTTTAGAAAGCAGTTGCCAGGGAACGAGTAGAAGTTGATAGAGACATCCCGCGGTTTTCCTACCTTCAGTTGCTAAGCAAAATGAAGTATCCTAAAGCATTTAACCAGCAATTATCACAACATCCACACGCATCCTGTCGCGAGTGCTAGCGCCAGTTTATATAGCTGGGTACCCAAACTCTTTGAAAGCCTCAACAATATGCTTGTACTCTATTGAGTCTCTATTCGAAAGCCAAGATAAGAAGGCTGCAGAGGGTTAGCAAAGCAAGATAATACGTCGTAGATTACCATGCAATGCAGTGGTTCTCGTTGTCGTTAAAAGAATTTTGTGGAATGTTTGTAGCCATTTCGCGCCCCGCGTTATTTTGCATGCTGCCAAGTGGACGTGAAGTGCAGTTTGATCGTAATGACAGGAGGTCGAGGGTCTTTAAGCGTACTACTGAAATAGATTATTGATCGGCGCCCATTAGAGTCCAAATTAACTAACATTAGTGCGTTCCTGCGTAATTTAAAGAAGAAAGCAGAACCACGGTGTATTCATTTTCATGGAGACTTCAAGGGCTTTAAGGCATCAAAAACTTTCACGGCTTTGATCTCATTAACGCATCAGTCGCCTTTTCTGATCAAGTTAACTGAAAAACTATTTAAAAATGGTCGCGGCATGGCATTGCGTTTTTTTCTGCTAACAGTGGCTGAACCAGATTTGCACAACTCTATTCGACTCTATTCGACTCTATGAATCCCCGTATGTTTTCTATGCCGGGGGATGGGAAGGGGGGAAGAGGGGAGGGGAAGGGCGTTTCAGTATATACCAATGCTGTAGGTCAGTAAAATTACTCAAAAGTTACAAGAAATTAAATAACCAACATTTATTTCCTGATGGATTTCCTTAGCAATTTTTTTCATTCGATAATGTCTGCCTGCTGATTTACGAAGCAGATGTCCCAGGGCGCGATCCATTCAACCAAACTTTCCGGGCTGAGGTTCGGAAATTTCTTGGGGGCAAGTGGATTCCACTCTCAAAAAGGGTTTCACGCTCATTCAAAATGGGGGATGTTGTATAGCTGTTGCTCGCGTTAGAGTAAAGTGACAAATTCGACTTTAACAATGCTTTTGTGCGAGCTGTTTCATATGTAGTAATTTAAACTGTTTAACGGATTATATTGAGCAGACTTTTTCTAGATATTTGCCGGTTAAGTTGAAAGATCTTCAAACACCACTTTTCAATAACGAAAAGAATATTCGAAAGTCTCTCGGGAAATAGACCGTTTTTTACGGCCAAAACATAATACACTGCGTAATACAGATATGTAACTGTTGTTACCACACATGGATGTACGAGTAACACCGATGGGAAGAAACCAACAGCGAGGAATGGGTCGAAAAGGTTGAATGGAACGGTCAATTTCGATCGGACCGGTCCGACCCAGAATAGTGGTCCATTTCGAAAGGTGGATCGCTTTATCGAAACTTTTCCGTTCGGACCGAGCCGATCCATTCAGTTTTAAAAGGAAATTTCCAGAAATTTTGGTTGAATAGATCGCGACCCCAGACCCAAGGGGGCTGGAGGTTCATTTTGCTTTTTTCGAACCTAAAGAGATCAGGGACGGTCACAATGTTAGGATAACGTCTGGCATGAATTTAGTATTTAGTATTGAACAAACGGCCTTTATTACTCACTCCAACTACTCCAAGCAGTTTTTGTTCACAGTTTATGTAACATCCGAATGAAATCGTATTATCAATTCATGCACCCACTACCCTTCCAAATGGTTCCACGACTGCCGAGCTGGCTAGGTAAATTGATCTTTTTTCGATTTGCAGAACAGTTCAGCCTTTCCTGGCTGCCAGTCAGGGAAGAATGGGTGTTGCTGGAACAATCTTGAAGCAAGGTGGCCAAATGGACGGGGATGTCCAGGTAGGTGAGCGATGGGGAGATTATGAAGCACTTTCCTTTAAAAAACATTTAAGAAGGACTGAGTTTCCAATTGTCACACATTTTTCATTACTAGGAATGCTCTTCATTTCACAGTTCTTCCTGGTCCATCACAGGCGATAAAAACTGTTCAAATGTGAATATAACAAAGCCCTTTCCAGTCTGTGAGTTGACATAAGAACAGCTCTAAAGGTGGAAGTAATGTAGCTTTTCTCAATCCGTGACAGACCATAAGGGCAGTTGCAAGACTGGAAGTAATGCAATAGACTTCTTACCAAGTGTTGCGTGATGCTTTACAGCAAACATCTTGGAATTATTTGGTCACACAATGTCAACTCCACTTACACTTCATTTACATCACTTTTAGTTTGCAAGGATTCTTATGGCTGGCTGTGCAAACTGTTTGAGTACCGGGTACTACTGCCCCAAACCAGGAAAACATGGACAGTTTGTTCGATACCATTGTTTCAAAACATGTGGATGGTGTGACAAGTAGGTCCATTTCTAGTCATATTCCTAGCAAATTCCATGTCCTACTGGCCTGCCTAGCCTACAAAAAAGAAAAAGACGAAAGCTTAGAAAATCATTTGCTTCCTTTCCATACATATTAATATTTTTTTGTAAATATATTAATTTTGTAAACAAACAAACAAACAAACAAGAATTCACTTATGTCCAGAACTGAACGATAATGGGATTCATGACCTTTATGAGAAGTATCACAAAGTGTCCTTTTGATATGACTTCATGTTTGTTGGAAATGTCTGTGTTTTTTGGTTACTTTTTAGGAATGAGGACACTTTGTGATGCTTATCATAATGTACATACATCTCATTAATGTGCAATCTTGGACAACATTACAGTCAAGATGTTGCTTTCAAGAAAAAGGAGATTAATCACTATGGGTATTCTTTTGGTCACTCAATATTGTCTTTTCAAAGCAAAAAGAAAAAACATAAGCATGTAATGCATGGAAAGACTACTTTAAAGTAGACAGTGCTTGTATTCTGGAAATATAATTGTTGAAGTTGAAGAATTAAACTAAAACTTTCTTATGTATATATTTTCAGGTTCTCTCAACTGAGAACTAAACAGGCACAAGATGTTGTATAGCCACTTCTGAATCATCAATTTATGGACAGTTTCAGAAGAACAAGATGAAACAACTGCCAAACAAGGATTATCAGTCACTGCTTTATAAAGACATCTTAGCCATGTGTATTTAAGAACATGTCTGTACACGCTTTGGCACAGTATTGCATAAACCAAGTTTAAAGATCGTATGTCGATAACTTTCAAGTTAGTTTATTGTTTAATTTATAGGTCTCTTGAATCCAGTGCAATCAGTCCAGCAATTTCCAGTGATGTAGTGTGAGATACAAAAGAAATGGATTTAAAGGCCTGGTAGTTTACAAAAAAGAGGGGAATTATTTTGGGCAAAACATTTTGGTAATGATAAAATTAAAAAATATATATAAATCCATAGAAAGGAGATTTGCCCACCCAGCTAACAAGTATCAGTAATATTGTCAAGGAGGGCAACTATATAGAAAGTTCAGTATGAAAAAATCAATCTACGTAGCCTTTAAGGAATGTCTCAAAATTGACAGGAAAACACAAACCAACCAAACAAGACCAAGTCAGGTAAATAAAGAGGCTCACCTCCAAACCATAACCCTAAACCCTAACTCTGTAAGCTCCATAAAGTCTTTCAAAGAGTAACTTGAAACACTTTCAATGAACAATTTTAATGGCTATGTATATTGGATAATACCAACCTCTCCCCTCCCCCCCAAAAAAATATATATTTTGTCAAAAGACAACTTTAAAATAGACACAAAAATAGAGAACATTGCATGCTTACTCAGAATTTTTGCTATTCAATACCTGTTGTTTGTGTGTAGCATATTTGAGACAATGTTATTGTATTGTAGAAGAGTCCATCCATGATACACAAGGACTTATACAAGGACTTATTATTATTATTAAGGACCATCTAAATTTTCTTCTCCTTATTTATCTCTAACTTTTACATTTGATAGACAGTATATTTAAAGAAAAACTACTCATATACATTTTATCTTCAGCTGTTGCACCTTTTTTAGTACTGGAATTCAGATGTTGTGGTTCCAAAGCAATACAACAAACATGGCTAGTCATATGGCTAGTCTGTGAGCAGGCAGATGAACTGAATCTTGTGCCGTGATTGGCTACCCAAGAAGCAGCCAAGATTGCACTATCTTGCCTGCTTGAGACTTCCCACTGTGTCACATAAGAAAATAGGATCCTAATTCAAAATAGTTGACCAAGCTTCTTGCATCAAGATGGCTTGATACTGGCGTTATTATCATTATTACTTTTTTTGTTCATGTTCATGGACCAAGATGGAGTCGAGGTCTATATAAGCACAAACAAGATCTTGGCCAATACGCAGTCATCTTGACCTTGCATTTGGCTGATAACTTGTATGGAATGACTTGGCCACCAAGGGACAGTGATTCCTCCTCAAGATGTAAGAACTAGTAAAATCGACATTATGAACCGGGTGCCCCATCAGACAGGTGCTGAAGCATGAAGCGACCAGGAGTATTTCTACTCCTCCTGAATGGTATTCTAGTCCATCTCAGGGTTACCCCTAGCATTTAGTTCACCGGTACCCATTTATACACACGGGTGGAGAGAGGTACTACGAGATTTAAGTGTCTTGCCCAAAAACACTACACAGTGTCCGTGGCCAGAGCTTAAACCCAGACTGCTCAATCCAGAACTGAGTGCACTAAGTATGATGTCACTGCACCTCCGTCCCTTCTCAAAATACATACCCTATTACTGGTAATCATGTGTCAGGATTCCCTACCAATTTGTCCCTAAAACTTTTGAAAAATGGGAAAATTAATATTTTTTCACAACCAACCACCAGTCACTGCACAGTACTGGCTGTGAGTGTACAATAACTCAATTAATCAGTTAGATAACTGCAACCTTCACATTAATGTCCATGTAGAATTACAAAATAATGTATGATTAGCATATATAAAATATTTAGGAGAAGGGATGTTTTGCAGGACTTTTATGCTGAATGCAGAGCACTGAATGCACTGTTTGCTTGCAGTTAGATTCACTCATTTTTGCATGAGTTTAGCTCTATTTTAGTGGAAAGGGCCAAATACAATATAATGCTGAGAAGAAACATTGCCGCGAGCATTGGACAAAGAAAAAAATCTGAGTTGAGATACCAGTTGAGTACTCTAACCACTGAGTTACAGAGAAACTCAGAGGTGAGCTAGGCCGTTTTTCTAGGTCCATATGTGATTATTATCAGCATTATGTGTGTGATAAATGAAAGATACTGTCCTTCCCAACATATGAGAGGTTAAGCACAAGCATGAGCATGTTATTTATTGCACAAGCAAGCACAAGTAAAACTAACTGTAATTAAGCAGTGCATTTTACATTCTGCATTTAGTATGGGGTAGGGTTTGAAGTGTTACCTTTTTTAATCACAACCACAGGAAGATGTTTCTTGCTTTTTTTGCAACTTCCTGAAAAATTAAGTAGGCCATGTTACAAAATCATTTAAATTGAGACTTAGGGGTGGCCCATTTGACTTTTGAGGGGGGAAGGGGTTAGATGATTTCGTATGGGCATGAATTGTTTTTATCCTTTTCATGCACTAGGAATTTTTTTTTATAGGCCAGATGTATATGTATGCATGATATTTTTCTCCGCATATGATATTTTTTTTTGGCTCACTAAACGTATACAACATTTTTTCAGCAATGGTACCGGTTGTATATGTAGTAGCTAAAAATTAAATTCAGATAAAAATTCCTTTGTCTCTTAACCCTACTCATAACTACAACATATATATGAATCTGCACCAGTATCGCAAAGATCATGGGTTGATCAATCATAAATTCATATATGTGACCTTTCATACACATGTATGTCATAACAGAAACACGTTTTGCATGTAAATTACCTCTTATTTTCAAGACAGGAACGCTGAAAATCTTCCCATTCCTTCATACATTTAGATCTGTCGCCTTTATTTCTATCTAGGCATTCTTTTAGGGCTTGATGATCGCACGATGGCGTTACATTCTTATAAGTCTGTGAGTTTGCGTCCGCCATGTTGAATATTACCCAAAGAACACCGCGCTATTGGTTGGTTGCTCATGCGCATTGTAGTCGCTTTGCATCATGGGCTGGCCGTTTTTACGAAGTGCTTGAAATCGAGCGGTGTTTGAGTTTCAAAATTGATAGACTGTGAAAGAGAAATAGGCGATTCTGTGGCGTTTTATGCGGTCGAATAGCCGCTTGTGAAGGTGACAAGAACCACAGAAGACGAATCAAATTCAAGGTGGGGCTTTCGTTGTGTAGAAACCCGTGTCAACGCGAGAACTGACGTAATTCTTGTTGGCTAGCCAGCGCATAGTTAGTTCAGAGCATGGGTGGGTTTAGCTCGCCTGTGTTAAAATATGCGTAATATTATGACTGTGTGGCAATCTGACATTCACTTAACTTTAAACTCTAAAGTGTCTTTCTTCTGAATTTCAACCCACACTCTCGTTTCCACTTAACAATCCACGCTTATAAAGCGAAAACGATCTTTCAGCCAAAGCCCACGAAGTTTGGTAGACTGCTCGCTGATCAAGTTAGGTGACTTTGTTCAATGATCTACTTTTATTTAAACGATATTACTATATCCTCACCGGTATAATTGAAATGCATTCTCTCGGGTGCTAGGGTTCATTTATAAAAGCGTTTTACATTTTGCTTTTCGTGTGTTTAAATTTCTTTAGGAAAGCGGAGGGTGTCGCTACCAATATGGAGTGAATGTGATGGTTACTGTACACAGATCGCCCAGTGAGGAATGTTTTCAGTGCAATTCAAGATCGTAGATGCTCGTGATCTTAGTAAAAGCTGATTGAAAACAATACAAAAATCTTAAGCCATGGTTTTGACTCCCAGACAGAAAGAAGAACTGTAAGTCACGCTTTCGATTGCAAACTAAGTTATAAATTGTACTTTCTAGATCGATCTGATGTACATGTATGCGATCGCCGGTTCACGTTTTCTTTCTGTGTTTAAATAGAAAATGGTTGTGACGAGGAGGATCGCACCACAGTTCAGCTACCTGCTACCCCTTAATGTCGTTTATCCCAAATTAACGTGATAAATTTTCAAAGCCGGCCGGATCATGAGGGATTAACACATTGTAGGAAGTCGTAAACATTGAAACAAAAGTGGAATTTTGCAAGTTTCCGTTCGAACAAAGTAACCTCTCCTTATGCCTAGGGAAGGAGTTTACTTTAATTTTCTTTGCTGATAGCTCTTGGTTTTATCTATTTCTCAGGCACAAAGCCATAGCCGATTACCTTTTCCAATGTGGCTTTGAAGATGCTCTCAATGCTTTTAAGAAGGATGCAAGCATGGTAGGAAAGTTGGTCTTCTCTTACCTTGTTTGAGATGCACTTAATTTTATTGTCAGCTACGTTCTTTTGTGGTGTCAAGTTACCTAATTCATTTTGAATTGGTGCAGAGTCTCCATAACTTGTTTCTACTTAGTCTTGTCCTGATGACCAATTTAGTTTTTCTAAGGTTAACTAAAACATTAAGACAGCATTTCAGTGTCTAATTTTTTTGATAGCTCTGTCTAAAGCTAATTCATCATTGTCACATTGTATTATTTGTCCTTCTTTGATGTTGTGTCAGAATAACAATTGATGGCTCGCATGGGCAGTTATAGTCAGTACATTAGCTCCATAAATTATCATTCTGTCGTTATCTATTTAACAACACTGTTTGACCATTTCTTGTGGTATTTGGGCTTTGTGAATACTTCATTTATATTTCAGTTAACAAATGTTACATGAACAGTTGGGGTCACCCCAGTGCTGAGAATTAAACAAAGGAAAGCATGTTCAAAGATCTTTTCAGACTCTTCTCCCTTGAAAGTTATTAATTAATTTTCTACCATTCTAAAAAAGCAACTTCTTTGCTATGTAAAAAAATAAACTATTTTTGTTAAAAATTCAGCTCTGAAATGCTCTTAAATAAGTGGCTCTCAAATAAGCCAAGCCTGTCAGGATTGCCGCGAGTCTTAAGTCAGGGAATTATTTTAGTGTCTGATCAGGACAAAGATTCAGAGACAACAAAGTCAAGTATTTTATTTCAAGGTTGCTACAAGATGTCTGATTTTTTGCTGTGACCAGCTGAAAGCATTTCCTGCAAAAGAAATACCTTTTCATTTGATCAGTCTTGTTATGGTGAGACCAAATACTTTCCCCTGGTCAGTAATTCCTGATTGGTCAGTTGACAGAGCTTATTTTTGGTTTATTTATAGTTAAGAATCTGGTTCAGTCAAGCGGCTTTCTTTTAATGTTTCGTTGTTCTTCCTTTGTGTGCTTTGATGCAAATACATCTTCCTCCCTGCTGGTAAACTTTGGAACACGGTATAGCTACCTACTGAGAATCACTTCTAAGCATTCTATTTTTGATATTTGCTATCATTATCAGGTAACAAATCAACCTAAAGTAAAATTGATTTTTGCAGTTGCATCTTTAGTAACTAAGGTAATTTCAAAGGAATTTGTGAAAAATACATAGATAAACAAGATTAAAGCTATGAACCTTGGGATAGCACTGAACAGACTTGGTGGATCTTTATGGTTCAGGCCTGGGTTCATAAGATGGATAGCGCTATTCACCAGATAAATCACTATCCAGCAGAAAGCGTGGTTTGTTTTGTTGGCTCTTACTCACTGGATAGCGATTTTTCTGGTAGATAGCCTTCGAACAACTGGGGCCAATTCTTTATCAATCTGTCTTTAACTGGGTTAAATTATGAACTCGATGTGGTTCAGGACTGGAAAATAACATGTCTTTGTGACGAGTGACCAAACTTCTGAATGTCTGACTGACAGTCGACTTCTTAAGTGCTTTGCCCAGTCAGTCCTGATTGGGAATAAAAATTAAATATTTCGCTTTGTAATGTTGCAGATTATTTATTGTGTTTGTTTATTTCCAGCCTGGAGAACTAGACAAAAAGTATAGTGGCTTGCTAGAAAAGAAATGGACGTCAGTTATTCGTCTTCAGAAAAAGGTTTGTATATATATGTACATGTATGTGTAAGTTCGGTAAACTTGTTTCAATGGAAGCAGGTTCTAGTGCTGTTCACTAGTCATCCTGTAATGTAGAAATGAAAGGTAGTTTTTCTGTAGTTTTTATTAGCAGTGCTTTGAATTTAATCAATCACTCCACCAAACAGCTATGAAGAGGTGTTTCTATTAAAAGGGTGGCTACGTTAATAGAGCTTGTTAGAGTGAGGATTGTTTATTCAAGTCATAACATTGATGCAAAACTATTATAGGGCAGTGTTTCATCATGTACAAAAAACTTGATGGTGAGATTTTCAAATCAACAGAATAGCTTAGATTATTAAATTCAAAGTGTTAACACTTTGAGCAGCAATTTTTCTTGAAATGTTGCCCTGGCATTGTGTTCTTATTACTGCTGGTCCTATTTATCAGGGTTATTAAAATGTTTTGAAGAAGACAGTTTTTTCATTGGTCAGGAATAGACAGCTAATTTTGCCATCTATTTCTAAGGAATCAGATGAGATTATCCCTGTGGAATAGCCAGCCAAGATCTTGAAGTAGATGGTGATTTTCACAAGCACCAATTTACTCTTGATAACCCTCATTTATAGGAAATGCACTCTCTCTTTCTCTCTCTTTCTCTCTCTTTCTCTCTTTCTTTGGGTAAATGGAAGGGTATGGAAGCATTCTGCCCTGACAACCTCCATATCAATAAAATTGTCATTAGTTTCACATTTGGTAATATTTGCATAACTTAATATTTACAATTAATTGTATTGCCAATATCTCTGTTCAATATTATTACATTATCAAATAGAAGAATATTAGATTTAATAAATTCCACATGTATGGGCAAAAACTCATGATTTTTTATATCATGAAAAGTAAGATAGAATTTCATTTTAGTTATCTGTTTCAAGTCTTGTTCTCAGATAGTTACTTTTAGCACTACTTCTACTTCTGTCCACAATTTTGCTGTGTTGTATTCAATATGTTTGGAAACTTGTTTGCAGGTAATGGATCTAGAATCAAGGCTATCAGAGGCAGAAAAAGAAGCGCATACAGGTGAGATCATCTCTGTTACCTTCTCCAATTTGATGCTTATATCTTTACTTTAAAGGACCACCAACAACCAGTGTCCTTTTTTGCGCTTTTGTTATTGTTATTTTCTGGGAAATCAGCCGGTTTGTTCACATGTCAAAGGGTCAGAGATACATATGAGAGAGAAAAAAAAATGATGCAAGAAAGTCTTTTAGATATAACAGCAGATAGCGTCAACAGCAATCATGAAATCATAATTTTTGTATGGAGCCAATATCTAACATGCCAGCAAAGACTTGTGGTTGTTGGTGGGCCTTTAAAGGTTCAGTTTGCATATGAGCCATGTGTCCCATAAGGCTGGCACTTGTCTCACCCCTAGATAGTATGCTTGTCCATCACATGGTTACCCCAAGCATTAAGTTTGCCAGTACCCATTCATACACCTATGTAGAGAGAGGCACTGTGAGCATAAAGCGTCTTGCCCAAAAACACAACATGATGTCCCTAGCCTGGGCTCATACCCAGTCTGCTTGATCTGGAGGGAAGAGCACTATCCATGAGGCCACTGTGCCTCCACGTTACTTAAAGCTAAAAGTATTCAAATGCATTAAAGATGTCATATGTACCTAACGCAACAACATGCATTAGACTGCAATATACGACATAACCTGGTTCCAGGACTTTTTTTGGTTAGACAGACTAAATCTTTAGACCTCTTTGTGAGAGAAAAGGAAATGGTAGTTATTAATTTGTTTAAAATAATTCCACAACAGGAAACATTATTAACTTATGAAACTAATGAATGTTAGTTTAAAAGTAGCTTTCAGCTTTGCAAACTTCAGTGAAATTTAATATACTATAGTGTACTAATTTATGCCATAACACTAATTCTTGGTTCATTTGTGTGGGTAGGTTCTACATTAAAGAAAACTCGTTCTCCAGAGGACTGGATGCCTAGACCACCAGAACGGTATGCTCAGAAGTATTGTTTGAGTTTGGAGGAATTAATCTTGTTTCAGAATTAAAATGGTTGTGAAACTTAATTATGCTTTTATAGGTCACTGAGTTGACATTTTGAAGTCATTGATAAAACTGCTTTATTATATAGATTCTGATGAAATACCAGGATTTTTCCATTTACGAAAAAATCATATCTTCACCGCACGCAGTGAAGATACTATTTTTATCTTTCACATGTGAGGATATTGTGATAAGTGACTATTTTGGCTGTTTCGAAAATGAACAAAAAAAGTTGTGTTTTATGTGGAAATTTCATCACTATCTATAAAATAAACAGAACATTACATGGCCGCTTGGGGATACGGATTTTATACTTTTACCACTCGAAGATAAAATTCGTATCCCTGCGCGGCCATGTAATATCCTCTATTTAACCATGCCATCTGACAGGGTGTGGAAAAAAATTTATCCTAGAATTTTCGGAAAAAAATGCGTCAAATTATTATGCGGAAAACATACTGGGTTATGCAGAAATTTCGACGGTTAACAAATTTAATAACCAAGCCTTTCCAATGTACCAAACAGTAGTGAAATGAAAAGTATTTCAAAGCCTTACAAACAGTTTAAGCTCTTTAAGAGAAAAAACTTTTTAAACATTATGCCCATCAACTTTGACATATTTTTAATCTGTTTCTAGTATTTGTTGGCAGATATTTCTTCATGTAACACAGGGGTTTTATAGAATTTGGCATGAAGAATTCATTTCTGCATTCTTGGAACATCCATAGCTTAGTAACCAGGCATTAGATGCAGAACTATAATCTTGGACAGAATAAAGCCGCGCGCCAATTGTTTTGTTCATCACTATTGTTTTGTTTTCGAGAATTTAATTGTTTCCTCCAAATCTCTGTTCGAGATCCTTGAAAAATTCTTAGAGTGTCTCGAAACTCGAAACTCGAAACTTGATCCTTGAAACTCAATTCTCGATCCTTGAAACTCGAAACTTGAAACTCGAGTCTCGAAACTCCATTCTTGATTCTCGAAAGCTTTGAGGATCGAGAATTAAGTTTCGAGTCGAGACTGTTAACTTACATTTGAACGGTACTGTAGTTGGTTGGAATGCCTGGAGGTTAAAAATTTCTGATGAATAAAATGGTGTGATTTGCCACTGTTTTAGGAGAAAATTTACTTCAAAGTAATTAATCTCTTCAGAATTTTAAATGTGGCTAAACATGATTTAGGCAAAGTTAGACTCGAACCAATGCAGTCAGCGGTTCCCCCTTTAACAGTACGTGACCTGTGGGGCGGCCCTGGGGAGATTTGCAGGGCTGTTGTGT
>Ga0126337_10001295_pt1 | contig 14906 bp, 7 predicted proteins | sample DipCmetagenome_FD_92527 | JGI IMG/M metagenome (GOLD analysis project Ga0126337, IMG submission 92527) | Coral microbial communities from La Bocana,Puerto Morelos, Mexico - Diploria C A metagenome | ecosystem: Host-associated > Invertebrates > Cnidaria > Coral | place: La Bocana,Puerto Morelos... | reverse complement strand
TCAGGTCCAATCTTTCAATCAACACAAAACGACATAAAAGCAACGCGGAAAAAATCTGCCAACTTTTAAACTCACTATCATAGTAAATACATAGTCTATCCTTTTTCAAGCTTTTTAACTACTTCGGTTTGAATGAAATATGTATAGATTATGCAACTAGTAAAATGAGGCGAAGTTGGAACGGAACAAGCTACGTAGTATAGCAAAAGTGCGTTATTAAGCCCCTGCCAAATGATCGCAATATTTCAACACGAAATATCACAACATTGTTGGTCCAGCATTTACAAGCCCCGGGAAACGATGGAAACTTTTTAACGCAGGCCTAACGCAACATTGTGGACACAGCATGTTGCACGCGCTTTGCCATCATGTTGTGACGGTGTTGGATGATGTGTTGAAAATCGAACTAGTCGGTGCATGCCCTGGTGTAAAATTGTTGCACGAGCCTGGCCAAACAAATACAACATCATACAACATCCACAAATGTTGCATGAAAAATTTGACCCTTTTCAAATTTTGAGAAAACAACAGCCAACATGTCGCAACACGTCGCAATAGGGTGGCCAAACGCGCGCAACAAGCTGTGCCCAACAATGTTGCGATATCGTGCCTTAAAATCTTCCGATCGTTTGGCCAATTAATGTTGTAAATTGACGCAAATAAATTAGACCACACGAAGTCACTCATATTTCATATTTAACCACTCAATTTCCTTGGAAGTTTTATTTTGCATTTTCTGAGATCAAGCTAGGATGTTTGAGGAAATTGGAGGTTTTTACAGAAAATCACAATCTTTCAATACTCTTGTAGCAAGGCAATGTTAACCTGTGTACAAGCTCCTGAAGAGGACGAGCGACCGGACGAGCCCGAAACTGAAGAATACGGAGAGCGAAGCGTTCACAGGCTAAGAAATGTCGAATGCCCAAAAGTTCAACTGATATTCATATTTCAAAAATTGAAAGATTTCCTTAAACTGAACCGAGGCCATCAACGTACTCTTTTTTTAAGTACTAATTATATGATAATTATCATTAAAATAATCACCCAAACAGAAGCATATCACCTAGACTATGTGATATGCTTCTGTCCAAATTATAGACATTTTTCTTTTGCTCTGCCTTTTTCGAGCAATCTAAATGGACTTCAGTATTGATACACCTGTATTGTATGAAACTACCTTGCAATATTCTTGTATCTTATTGTTATAAATGCTTCTGGCAGAGGAATTTTATTGAGACAAATGAACGTATTCTTCCTTGCTTCATGGGCTTGAAACTGGAATTAATTAAATAATTGGAGAAAATTGGACTTGGAACTTTAAGTTTCAGATAGTTTCTTGGACCTATACTCGTCATTTTCTATCGACTCGAGTTTCAAGGATGTCAACTGAGAAATCATGAACAAAGTATCAATTGTCCATCATTCTCGATAACCCGGATGTGTCTAGTCCTAGATTAAAGATATAAAAACAAAACTGCGCCTAGAGAATGAACCAGGTCGATCAGGTAGATTTTTGCTGCTTTGTGCAAAGAACGAAATGTGATTAACTGTGTAGTAGGTTTAAAGTTTTCGCTCAATTTTTATATTACCGCACGACAAAGGAAAGCTTTGTAGAATTGAAATCAACTAAATCTTTAATCCACATACTAAGGAAACGTGTTTGTCTAGAAAATTGACTGTCGGTATGATAAGCTTTTGTTTTTTCTGCAATCTTCAACTTGTTTAGAGTTTAATTAAGAAGTTTTTTTAAAAACTTACCATGTTCAGCAAACTGAAGTGTGTTTGACAGCAAAGTTCCTCCGTTCTCTTTCATTCAGAAAAACTTTCTGCTACCATGAAAGACATGGCTTTCTTTCTGGTTCCGTATCCTATAAATTAAAATTATTATTCCATTTGTACTGGTTGGAAATGAGATATTTCATGCCAATTCAGAGTTACGCGCCTTATTGGTTGTCTACCTTAATTTTCATATTTAACGTGCGATCAAGCAGTCACTGTCAGTAAATTTGTTTACCAAAGTGGGCATAAATAATACGTGTTCAAAAGAGAGCGGACAATTGAAAAGGTTTGAAATGGATTGCTTCAACCGCAATCTGATTTGATCAATTTTGAAAAAGAAGAACATCAATTTAACTTCTTTTTTAAGCCTTTCAAATAACGCGTAGTGTATTACACTCTGCGTAGCGGTTTTGACCAGGCCTGTTCACAAATATCCAAATATTTTTTGGGATGTTTAGACGTTTCCGAAATATTTAGAAAATATTAAGATATTTGTAAATGTTTTGGGAAATTTAGAAATATTTATGGTTTCAGTTTGTGGCTTAGTCAGGTGTTTCAGTTCTTCGATATTTTCTTGAAACAATGCTAAGCTCTCTGCCAGAAATGATCCGGTTCAGCGATTTCCTCCTTGAAAAATGTGTTAGATATGCACGGGTGCTGCAAACATCGATGTGCCTGAATTTTTCTCCCCAACTTCTTCTACTGCAGGAAAATTTTGGCCTAAGTGATTCAAAATCGGTTAATTTCTTGATCTTGAACAGGGATACCAGACTCAAACGGTCTTTTAAGATATTTAGAAGAAAGAAAACGCTTTGAGAATTTCCGAAATTATATTTAGGCGATTTTATGATATTTGTGCATGCATTTGACCTTTCCGACTTAGTGAAATGCCAAATTTAAATTCACTTCTCATGAATCCTAAATGTCCGTGATTGTGGCGTTTCTCATGATGTAAGAGCTGGTTTGTTGCTCTTTGGATAGAGAGGCACCTTTGTTTAATTGCCCCCGCAGGGTTTTGGCCCAGAAACCAAAACCCGAGGAGGCACCCTAGGAGTCCCCGGGTGTATACATACAAGGACAAAGAATATTTGTTGAAAAAGTAAGAAATGTGTTTGTAATGGGCGAAGCATTCTTGATTTGACCAAACCAGGCGCGCAAGGTCGTCTCGGATAATATTTTAGCAAGCGCGCACTGTGGTATCGAGTATTTGCAACCACGAGGTCGCGTTTCGTCACCTTCGTCTTCTAGTAGCATCTTGCAGTATTTGAAAGTCAATAAAAGGCTTCAAACGTTAATTTCTCAGCAGTTGTATACGCAATCTTTGTATTCAATACACATCCAATAAACAGGATTTCAAAAGCGGGGGCAGCTATAGTGAACACTATTTCTAGTTTATATCGGGGTGGCTCTTCTGATAACAATACAATAAAGGAAAAAAATATACAATACATAATTACAAAAAGCATGCACCAAAAGGCTATGATACGAATTGAAATAGAGGCAACAACAATAAAGGTAAAAACAGGAATTAAAATGTCAAAAATTGGCTAAGCTTATTAAAAATTTCATATCCACGATAATAAAATGAGCTTATAGCAAATTTATAGAGTGAACCCACGGTGACAGAATGTCTGATTGTGCACTGAATTATGTAAAGAACGGTTGAAAATGAAACAAACCTTAAAAACTGCGGGTAGTCTCTTCGCAAGCTGGCAAACACAACCATCAGAATGGACCATTTCGGAAATTCTATGGCCATTAAATGATGATTCTAAATGTCATGTAATGAAGGAAAATTATGCTGCTACTGTTGACCTTTTCTATCTCAAAAGGGATTATAATTAATTATTATAATTTCTTCCAATAACGTATCTTTACGAATAATCGAGCTTGTTTAAATGATTAAATCCGCCGGTAGATCAAGACTTAAAATATTTACAGAAATAACTAAGCAAATCACCGAACAATTTGGCATTAGAATATAATATTTTGTGAAAGTCATACTTAAGCGGCCTTGCCTTTACACGGCAACCTAAAGCGTTGGCAAACTCAAGTACGGGCTAGTTGGTGTGTGAGTGTGTGTGAACGGCACAAAAGCAATCGGAAAACACGTTAGCAATTGGTGTGTTGGTGACAAATAGAATTTGCCTCTGTCCTCGCCAACTTTTTAAACAACTTGCTCGTGTTGGTAAACTCGTATTCGACGTGTGAATGATTGGCAAACGTGTGTTACTAAGTGTCAACCAGTCACATGATTTGCGCAACACATCGCAAAAAGGCGGACGAACTTTCTGTCTATCGATGAGGTAACATATGTAACAAATACAATAAAAAAATCTGATAGGATAAATTGCGGGGAGTTTCAATAATATTTATCAAAACCATTAATAATTCGTGACGGTGTTCAGATATCTTATATTAATTAGCATAGACTTGCACGATTTCATTACTTCGGTCAGTCATTTTAGCCATTTTAGCGGTTTTGATTGAAAACATATAACAAACACTAAAATAAAAGTGTCTGACCACATTTCAAAACACCTCGAAGTTTGTCAAGAATACTCCGCTGAACGTCATATTTTCAACTCTCTTCTCGGTGTTCGGCAATGTGGTCAAGCACGGTCTTTCGTGTGCAATATATCACTTGAGGTCTAAGGTCTGCCCAGGTGCTACCATTACTTCTTCGCTTAAATAATATCATGATTCCATCCACATTATTTCATTCATACAGACGCATATTTACCAGGCTGATATGATTTTTATCGACGCTGTCTTTCCTGTTGTTGCCGACAGTTACGTCAACGTCGAGGTCGCTCTGAATACCGTAAAACGAACAATTCTTCAAGAAAGAAATAATTCATTCAGTGCCTATCACGACTTCGTCAAAATGCCTTGATTCTGTGGTTTTCGAATTTACTACCTTTGATTTAACGGTAGCTAAACAGATTGAGTTTAACGGCAGTGACTTAAGAAGCTGCCGCTTTTCTTGGCTTTTTCAATAAACGAACGAGAAGAACAACACATCAAACACTCGACGCATTTAAGAATATCTTAAAAGGACAAAAGATGTTAATACGATAGATATATTTCATTCTTCGAGCCTCTTAAGTGACCAGTTTAAACATGTCAAATTCAATATTGACAATAAATGAAAACACTTAATTTCCAGGAGTTCTCGTTTATTAAGCCCTGTGCGGTCATTTCACAATCTGTGTTTAGAATTCGGCATCTTCTGACATTTTTATTAATTTATCAAATGAAAGTTATGGATCCATCTGCAGATAAAATTATAGCCTTAAAACACATTCTGAATCAAAGAAACTCACAGGACATGAGAACATAAACTAATTTTTTTCTTAAAACATGTGGTGGGGAAGCGGGATTGACCGATGATACACATCCTGACATTTTTTTTCTAAATACCTTAATTCTAATTTAGAATCATTACCGTGCGTGTAGGTAGGTTCACCTCAATTTACTTGGATTTCTTACTTATTGATTCATGAAATGATTTTTATCATCATTCGCGAATGATGATAAATCAGATGATCAGAAAAATCTGATCTATGAACTATTCATAAAACATTGCTTGGAACCCTGCGGATCGGTCATGCATCAGAAAGAAAGTGCAAGTTTTTACCAAAGCCAAATTACTTGAATATAAAAGGTCAGTAAATTTTGAAATTGGAATCAATAGCCAATTAATTTCGTTTCATCATCCTTTGAGCCCGTTGTCTAAGGAACATTTAACATTCGAAATGGGAATAGATATTTCATCGCATTCCCAGAATATTTTTCACTCCGGAACCCGTCCAAACTACGTCGCTTAAATTTAAAAAGAGAGCTTTATTTCTACCGCTATAGGGCTACCGCCCGCACTTATCCGTAACGAAAATAAAGTTTTGGGAATACTCTTCCAACCTGAGGAATTCAAAAACGCTCGGGCCTTGCGTTTTAGTATGGACGGAAAATAAGTTAAAATCGAGGCTTTTCGAAAACAGTGACATTACAATAATCGCGTGATTTTCCTGCCCGAGGTTTACTCAAGCACAAATCCAAAACTACCGGTGCTTTTCAATACAGTCATATCGTATAGTTTTTTTTATTGTACAAGGTGATTTGGTGTTCCGTGACGCCTGTGGATAAACAGAAACTGTAGTAAACCTTTTATATGGAAGATTGTGACTTAAAAAAATGGCTTTGCTCAAATCTGCATCGCTCAAATCGTGATGAGGCAAATGTTAAAAACGAAAGCCAAGGGTGCCGCAAATAGCAAGTGTCGCGTTTGCAACACTGTTACATACGGGGTATAAGGGTGTGGCAAACGTGGCACTTACCATCTTTGCTACACATTTACATCTTTTGTGCGAGGGAAATTTGAGCAAATCCATGATAGATCCGTAGCTTTGTATTTTAAAGTTTATTACGCAAGCTAAAGGCGACTCTAGCTTTTAAGGCTGTGATAAAAACCCTTGTACATGGTATTAGGCTGTTGACTATTATGATGATGTGTGCTCCATTATTTAAAGTCATTGCTGAAATGTTGAATTATGTACGAATCCGCACGCTAGCTCGCCGATGAAAATTCTGCCAGATTTTATCCAATTTTCCCTGAAACTGGGAAATTAAGGTTTGCGATCCCTTTTCTAACTTAATTATATGAAAATAAAAGATTTTATTTAGTTGACTTTCGCTTTGAATCAGTTTTGAGCAGTAAATGCAGATAATCTTAGAAAACGTTCAAGCTGAGTGGATTGTGGAAAGTAACTTACATTTTTCATTGACATTTCATTTACATACATCAGTGTTAGAAGTTTAGAAGAGCAAATAAAATTATTGCTAGATGCAGCCACTGATTACACTAGATGGCTTGCATAAAAAGGGAAATGGATTTACTGCATTTGAGAATTCAGTTGTAACGTTAAAAACAGTTCAGCTTCTTAAAAATTAACCTAAACGCACCTTATGAAGGGTTATACGATCGAATCTGATATTAAAGTGATATCCTTTGTTGTTTAAAGCAATACTGAATACCGTACAGTTATTAAGTAGCTGTTGGAATTAATTATCGTATAACGTGTAGATTCGCTACCTTTCTTAGCATTGTTTTCTTCTTACGAATCCCCCAACGGCACCGAACAATAAACGCAGTTTATTATATCCTTGTTTAATTTTACACTTGGCAAGATACGGATTGGCCAAAGAGATTAACGCAATTTTTTAAGCGTTTCTCTATAGGAAATTTCTTTTAGAGCTATTGTTTCGGGATATGGCGTTTTATTAAAATTTGCACAATTTAGCAAATTGAACCGTGGTGTTCAAAAACAAATATTAAAAATAAATGGCGTGTAAAGAAAGCAAAAGCTTGTAAAAATAAGTGCGATATCTCCTGGCCGTGCAAGATAAAGCTGTCGATAACGAGACCAAAAAGCCCCTTGGCTATGTTCATTATTAGTTGACCATCTCATCAGGCGCGAAAAACGCTTAAAAAAGCGATAATGTGCCAAAAACTATTTAAAACGGCGGCTAAAACTGTCAAGCTAGGTAAAGACAAATTGAATGAACCGGACGCTCAGGGCAGCTGTGTTTATGAAAGCTAAACGCTGATTGGTTGGCCAATGGGTATTCCTGTGCGTGAGGAAATGTACCGTCTTTGTTTTGAGCATTGAGAGCTGTACACCTGCGGAGTGGTTACACTCTTCGAGAAATCACATTTAGCACGCTGTTGTAGGACAAAGGAAGAAAACACTTAATAGCCAGACTGATAAGGATAAATCGACACAAAACATTTTCGAAAACCACGAAAACCATTCGGAGCATACCTAATAACAACGGAGAACGAAGGTGGGTGGAACTTAGGTGATATGTAAAAACCTTTTACATATATAAAATTGAGTTGGATTGGCTTTTATGTCTGTTAACTATAGGTCACTATTTCAATAGCTACTTATTTATTACACACAGAGCCTGATTTATAATTGCTTTATTGCCTTTTTTACTTTTGTGCCAGAAAAGCAAAATCCGAATTGTATAAGAAAAATGTGTTTAGCTGCGTCCTCAGAGCCACAAGGCAGAGTTCTGTGCGTCTATGAATTTAAACGAAGGCAACGATATGTGTTCCATTTTATATCAGATTTTATTACGAATGGAGTCTAGTCGTGAAATGACAATGTTAAATTCATGGCAATTGAGAATTTAGTGTTTTGCCCTATAGATTTATGTCAGCTTTTGGTTGAAGTTACATTTTGTCGTTTGATTCTCTTTCAAGTTATAAATTACGATAGCAAATCTCTAACGTCACTCTCGTGTCACCACACAGTTGGGCAATACGTGAATATCTCGGACGCAGTTCGTCAATGTAAATCAATATTGGTGATAGATAAGGAATGAGCAATTTTTATCTGTGTAAACAACAATAACAAAGTCTGCTGACGATAACTTATAACTAAGGACTGTTTAAACAAGTTAGTTTAGTTGGGGTTTCTAGATTTTAGACAGATCAGTGACGGTCTGTAGACCTGCGTATCAATTTTGAAAGGCACAATTTCAGCTGCATTCAGTTGTTCAATCATTGTTTTGACGAAAGTAAAAAGAAATATCCTTATTTGAACTGTCTGGCTTCATTTCTCACTGATTCAGAATTTTCTTCTTGGAAAAAATTGCGCAATTTTTTTTCTGCCTATAAGGAACGTTCGAGTCCGAGTCCCTCCTTTTTTTTTATTAAAGGCCGAAATCTGCAATACTGAACCGATGAAACACGATTTATTTCATGATGAAAAGGGGGAATTAATAAATCCATACGAGAACTTTCTACCAACGGGCGCTCTCATATTTGTTTTGTTATGCAAAGATATATAAACATAGAGCGTTAGTCAGATTTAAATTGATGTTAAGGTGAGAGGAATTTTCACTTTGGGGGAGGGAGAATTGTCACTATTCGCGAATTCGGGGAAAAAATTGTAGTAAATTTTTGCCCAGTATTTTTCGGTGTAGTTAGAGATTCTTACAAAATATTTTTGTAGGTTATAGTTTTTGTACTCCGGATTTCTCAGGATAGCAATGAAATCTGGGAATAGAGACAGCCCATCTTGTTAAAAAGTAATTCTGTAATGTTGCAACACTCGTTCTCTTTATTCTTTGATATAACAAAGGTGTTACGGATACAGATGGAAATTTTTGCCTCTATTTTCGTGACTTCTGGGAATTTTTCTGGTGTGCCGAATTTAGTACGTCTTTCGCCGGGATATAGCCCTTTGGAGTCTTGCTTGGGACCGAGTGAATGTTTTTGTAATATATACACATTACAGCTTCATTTTAATCTCCCCCATTACCTAGAAAGCCGAGTGTTTTCCTGAAAATATGCGACAAGTACATGCCAAGAATAACAGGAGCCCAGAAGTAGCCTTTTGTTTCAACCCGAGGCGAAATATATTCTCTATAGGCACTCTTTCAATTAACCGGATCGCTTCAGCATCGCTAAGGTCTCCAAATCAAGTTTTTTTTTCATAAATTAAAAGAAATTTTGAAATTGTTTTTAAATTCTCTCTGGGAGAGCGTAATTAGCAAAAAGCCTACAATTTCCTTAATACTTAATTGATCGATCGTGTTATAAAGTGACTGTTATTGTGTTTAAAATTGACTTGACGAGACGGCCTTGAAGACAGTGCAGAGCCATTCAAACTCTTGAGAATTTAATTCCACAAACGCAGGTAAATCTTTCTTTTTCAGCTTGTCCTCGCGCATTCCAGGTTCCGAACTGTACATCACCATGACTTGGTCGCCTGTGACACGACTATGCCTTCTTTAAGCTTTCCCTTTTTTTTTAACAAGATTGATAATAATATTAAAACGTTTTTTAGTGCAACTTTCCATGAAATGATCGAGTGCGTTTTACATCATGAAAATTAAAGTCATAAATCTACAATGATTGCTAAAAATTTGTTCGTATTAATATTGATTTTGGTTAAAGTGAAATGCACCGTGAGTTTGACATTGAAAGTTAAATTTTTAATTGAAGCTACTGGAAAGAGCTTTCGTAACGCGTATTAGCCTGCAGTGCAGGCGTATTTGGGGCGCGCGATGCACATTTTCGTATTAGGCCGCCATCTTGGATACAGTAACTCTGGAGGATTGGGGCGAGGAGATATTCGCCGAGGGAGTAGGGATTATGAGGAGAAAATGGCCCTATCCCGCCTCTGCACCAAGCCTCTACCGGTCAAGCATCCAGTTACAATCCAAGATGGCGGCATCGAAGCGATTTATCTAGCGTCCCGTATTCCTCTCCGAAATAACGCCTGCACTACAGGCTAAACGCGAATTTAAGTCGACGACTTGTTTACGTTTTTTCTACGCCATGCTGGACGAAAAACAAACCTTGAGACGCCAAAACGGTGTTTGGTTCAAGTTACCAATCCATTGAATTTCTGTAAACTATTTTTGCCACATTAATCAAAAGTTACGATCGGATCGTTGCTGCCCGATTTCTTTTTTCCTATCAGAAATAATTTTCTGTTCTACAAACAGGGACTGGAAGAAACTTGCTATCAGTCCGCCACAACTACCTGCAGTATCTAGTCAATTTCATCTAAATGCATCAACACTCGTTCTACGATAACTATTAGGTAGGCTGGTCAAGACATTTTACAGCCCGAAAACCTTCTATCCTTTTTTGAGGTCTAAGGATTTCTCGATTTACTTTCTTTCGTTCGTTAAGTTCACATTCAATTTCTCTTTAATTATCTTTCTATTCGAATTCTCTTCGAATCGGCATGCTTGCATTAATTTTCAAGTATTATTTCTCTCGCGATAAAAGAAAGAACCCCTTATCACAGGTTAGAAGTAAGTATTCTGACAGAGACAGTCCTGTTGTCAAAAATATAAATAAATAGACGATTTAGCTTTATTTAGCTGAAGCTTTCGGTTGCTTAGGACTACAGACCAAACACGGTGAAAAATTGTCCTTCACAAATGTATAAAAGAACACTTAGGTGACATAAAACTATAAAAGGCAATGGGACAATATATAAAAATAAAAGAAGTGTTGATGACCAAGCAAAATTGAAGGCTTGTGGCTTGTTTTAGAAAAGAATAAGAGGATCTTGAGTAACGCCGTTAAATCAGTACTAGTGATGGGTAATCAAATGGTGACGAGTGAAATTAGGAAATAATTTCACGCGCGTTTTGTCAAAATTCTAATAGTTTCCCGAGCCTTAATACTAAACCGCGTGATTGATGACAGATAGCAGCTAACCGGCTTTTGTATTTTATCTATCTGTATGTTTGGTCACCAAGTTATTAAGTGGGCAACAAAAATTATTGACAATTAAATAATTGCACACGCAGCCTTTTCTTATCGTATCCTTGTAACATTTTTTCGACTCCACTGAAAATCACCTTCCAGCTTTTTTTTCACGCAAATTTATTTAGTTTTCTTTGTTGTGCTGTACTGAATTATCATTTAATAACTTGGCAAATATCCTGGGCTGCTAGACAATGCGTCATTCATGTACATAAATAGTAATGTATTGTCTACTTTCAAATATGGTTTTCCCATCGTTTTGCTAGATAAATATCGGATTTATTTACTCATGAGTGGTTATCAGTTATTTTTTGTTCTTTCAGTGAGGATTCACTGTGGTTTGAAAAAGTTGCCTGTGATGATATTAACATTTCTAGTGAACCGCATTTGCTTTCTAGCATGCCGCCGATAAGTCATTTAAGTATAGTAATTAATTTTGTTCAACCACAACTTTGTCTGAGACCAGATACCGAGACAGCGTATGTAATCCATTAGGTGTTGTTTTAACGACATACGGAGCGAAACAAGGATTTTGCACTAGGTCTGCTATGGTTTATTTCTGTCTTCGCGTTTCAACCCTCCTAGTTACTCCACGATTATATAGCCTTTGTAATACTGCAATTATCTTACGCCAGGAGCAGTCTGACAGCCATTTCTTTCGCCACTTCGATTTAAAAGGTACAAACTCAATGCACACTGTTGTTTTTGGCAAAATTTTTAATAACGGTAGGTCGCTATACACAGTTATCCTGTGAAACTAAAATATAGTTTATGTATGACGAACGATGTGGACCTAGCGACTAGCGAACGAGTCTTTTGAAATTGAAACGATCTTTATGGCTCAGTCGAGACTTAAGAAGTAATGTGCTCTATTTTAAAGTTTTATTGCTTAAGTATGTATTTATCTTTTATAATGAGTAATGGCAGAAAATTGCCTTCAGCAATGTAGCAAACGATGAATTGAAATCTTGCTACCATTAATCATTGTACATGTAATTATCGCTCCTCTCAGGTTGAGAGCTCTTTTAAAATTTATTCTATTCGAGTACAAGAAGTTATAGATATTTAAATATTTAAGTCCAGTTTCAGTTCAATTTGGTACCGTCAAAACAATGCGATGACCTCCTTCGTTGAGGTTTCGTTGAAGTTGACTAAAATCATTGATGTTCATGTTTTGTCTGTTTGCGATTTGGCCGAGCTAGTACAAATTTGCAATTTATAACATTTCACGCCGAATTTATCGCCAGACCACCTAGGAATCTTAGCTCGATGTTAGTGACAAGTCACGCTGGAATCGATTAAAATTCTGTCAGAAGCTTGCGGTCATCATCATCATCATTCAATTTATTCGCCACAATAAAGAAGTGTATACAATTAGGGCGAGGAGACCACAATGGCAACATACTGGGTTCTAGACTTCTCCAATATTAAAGGCTTTTTTGGCCACTTATCTGCAAGATCCACTAAAATATTGCAATCAGTTTGGGAGTGGCAAAGAGTGTATAGGTGTGTTTCCTGTAGAACTATAAGCCTACCAAGTTTCAGTGGTCTCTGCAGTAAATTAGCCGAGATAGCCATATTTAAGATGTGGCAACTTCGTTTCTTGGCTCTCTCCTTTGTTGTACGGAGAAAGACCCTGGTTGCGGTCACGATCTGGGTGTTAAAAAGTCTGTTGGGCGGGAGGGGTGGCAGAGTATTTTGATTGTCGTTGTGGGAAACTATGTTGGTTTCAAAACCTCGAGTTGTCTCTAAAACAGGCTTCGAAGTCGAACTTTGAGGATAAAGAATGCTACACTATTTCTGCAGTCTCCAAAATATAGAAGACTTTCGTTCAGAAGGAAATTTGGCAGCCGAATGGATCACAAAATTTTCGACGGTTAACACATCCGCAAAACGTCGCGTCATTCGAGAGAGAGTCTGGGAACGGGATGTGAAAGGGATGAATTCGGTTGCAAATACGAAGTGATCGAAAGTGACTTACTTCAGTTACCTTATAAGGATTGTAAGTTCGAGACAAAGCAATGATTTCTTATCTTAGAGTAACTTAATTTCAAGACAAAGTCTCGCTCGACCGCCGACTGAACTGCTCGAGTACTTTTTCTGAGATAGAAACGGCTTTTCTCTTTCGTATTCCTACTTCTCGTATGCCTCGACAAGGCTTTTTTGCACCTTATCTTTCGCCAAGTCACGTAAAATATTATCTAGCTAAATTCTCAAAACTTTCCGCCATTAAAACACAGAGGGAACTGTGTAATGGTAACGTCAATCATGTATCTGTCCTTAAATGGATAATAGGCGGGAACCAATCAAAATGCGAGAATAATTTGGGTTATTATAAAACAAATTAAATAAAACTTTCATCGCCGTGGTCTTTTGGCAAGATATATGAATGCTGGCTCAGCAACCTAGCCTTCGCGCCAAACCAACGTTCAATTAAAAGCCTGTACTGTCGTATTTGACAAACCTATCGCTGTCTCCAGGGAAAAACTCGTTTCTTTTGGATACTGATGCTATAAAATTATCGAATTTTCGCTTTCTTAAGCATTTCTTAGGCTTAACTGCGGATTACCCTGCCACTCCATCTAGTATCTGTGGCTACGCAGCTACGCAGCTACAGAGCTACAGAGCTACACGGATGGAAGGCTAGGCTACTTGGCTACAGTTTAGGTTTGTATCTCTCGAGTGAAATAAAGTCACTTGTAATCGCCTTAAAGTCGTCCGTAAGTCACCTAAAATAATCGCCTTAAATCGCCCAAAGTCGCAATATTTGTTTTTGCCAATCATTCTAGTCGCCTTAAGTCGCCTTAAATCGCCCAAAGTCGCCTTAAGTTACGGCGACTTAAAGTTTCAAAGTAGGCCTTAAATAGATTGAAGACCCTGTGAAATTGTGCGGTAGTCAATGATCAACTGCCATCACTCCATTGAAAAGGTTATCCCCCTATTGCTATTTCAGACCTCGTTATCTGCAACGTTTTTTTTATTGCAATTCCGGGGAGAGTTGGAGATAGCGGAAGTCTAATCAGGTGAGATAACGCCAATCTCTGGTAGTCATCTGTACATGTCTAGAATCCACTCCTCAGTTATCTGCTGGCTCAACTTGTACTCGACTAGTAGTCGCTTTATTCACGGCATATAAATTTGTTTCCTTTGCTTTCAAATCAGGCCAACGTTCTTGTTGATTTATTGGCAGTTTTTGCTGAAAGGGCTCCGAAGAGTCTCTTGGCCGAGACGAACTAACGTCACGTAAGACTTGCCACGAACTATTTCTTAACAAATTTTTGCTTTATAATGAAAAAAAATAGGTCTTCTTTTAATTAACTAGCCCATCTGTCGGTGTCGAAAATCACATTAAAAGAAAAACACGCCTCGGGTGTTTTTTCGAGAACATACGACTGATGTAAGTCATTTATTGTATTTACTAATTCTCTTAATAAGTCGCATGATAAGTAGCTCCTACTGTAAAAATGTTTCATAACTGTGCAAAAATGTTTTTAATTTGTTGTGGCGTTAAAACTCTCAGCCGGAACCATTTGATCTCACGCAGAAGACAAGCGAATTTTTTGAAATCTCAATAACTGAAACTTCAAATGTTTTGAACATGTAATTAAACTGAAGGAGACAGAAAAGGGCCAACATAATAATGTATTCGTTACAGCGCACGGAATTTCAACAAAAAAGGGTTCGAGTAATTAATTTCTGAACATATGTGTAACACTAAACAATAGGGCAGATGACCCAAAGATAATGTTGATTAAAACAACTTGAATGCACAGCCATAAGCACAACACAAGTTATCGCTGCAAGAAAGTGCTCCAGTCAACGCAAATAC
>Ga0126337_10001294_pt1 | contig 14910 bp, 13 predicted proteins | sample DipCmetagenome_FD_92527 | JGI IMG/M metagenome (GOLD analysis project Ga0126337, IMG submission 92527) | Coral microbial communities from La Bocana,Puerto Morelos, Mexico - Diploria C A metagenome | ecosystem: Host-associated > Invertebrates > Cnidaria > Coral | place: La Bocana,Puerto Morelos... | reverse complement strand
GTTGCTCAGCCCTATGTTGCCTCCTTGGTTAAATGACCTTGCTCTCCACAAGTTCTCGTTGCTCAGCCCTATGTTGCCTCCTTGGTTAAATGACCTTGCTCTCCACAAGTTCTTGTAGCTCAGTAGAGCACCCACCATGTGTTCAGGGGGTCATGGGTTTGATTCCTGTCAGGGACTGACAAAATACTCAGCGTTAAAATAGAAAGGATTAGAGTTTGCGCTTTAAACATCTTGCCGGCTTTTGGTTGATCGTTTGCCTTTGTGTTAATCAACTTTTACTGAAGTGAAGTAACTTTGAATGGCTTTATATTCAGTTTGTTCTTGACAGCTGCGAGGGTTCAAAGATAGCGATAGCGGTAAGTGTCATCATATTGGCACGAGTGCGTCAACTCTTTTTCATCTTTAATAATGCGTTCAGAAAACCATGGCAATGCGTTTATTTACTACGCTATAATTATGCAATTATTATAATCATTATGAAGGCTGAGAAAACTACATGCTCATGTCATGTTGATCAATTTACCTGTCACATTTTTTTATCGAGCTTAACATTCACCATCTTTATTCACTTATCACCACTCACAGTGATATTGACAGTTGCTGATCCTAGCAGAATGCAGGACGCCTGTCACATACGAACTCAGTTACCGTAAATGACCTTGCTCTCCATGAGTTCTCGTAGCTCGGTGGATAGAGCACCTGCCATGTGTTCGGGAGGTCATGAGTTTGATTCCTGTTGGGTACTCAGATTTTTTCTTTGTCCCATGCTCGTGTCATGTCATTACCAAGCTTAAAATTCACTATCTTTATTCACTTATCAAATTCTCAATCTTATATCAACAGAAATAAAGAAAATGAATTGAATACTCAGTATGAATGGCAGTTATGCATTTTAATGTTAGCCCATGGCATTATACACTTTATTCAGTCTAACATTTCCTGGTGGCTTGACCCATAGCAAACAGGCCAAAGACGAAATAACAAATCCTTTTGAACAAAGCAACACGAAAGTGAATGAATGAAAAGGAAAAAAATCAAATGACAACGCGCGTAAAAAAAAGCGCACCTAGACAACAAACTGCAAGGGCCTAGGTCTAATTAAATTATTCCTAGGAATATTAACCTTTGTAAGGGGCAGCCAGTTATCAAAGTGCCAAAACTATTGTCAATAAACTACTGTAAATAAAACTCCTATTAACTTGCCAGCCCTCTTAAACAGCTGTGGCCTTCTTTTGGTTGGCCTGGTTAGGGTTTTGCTAGTCTTTACCTCTGTCTATTAAAAGGCCACCCAAAATGTAATACACATAAAATTACAATGTTTGTGTAAAAAGTGATGTCAGATAAGAGACTGAAATAAAAGGTAACAAGTTTTAAAACATTTGATCACGTGTATCTTGATTCTCAAGTGACTCCATGTTCACTAAGAAATTAACCTGATTGTGAATTTCTTTGAGGAAAACAAACCCCATCTCTTTTAAGTGGCCACCTATCTCCCTGAGGGTGGCCACTTACAGGTGTAATAGGTGTTTGACTGTATTTAGATTCCGTTGAAGTTTTCTTCTGGTTTACAGTGAATGTGTTAAAGACTGCAAAACAGTCATATTTTCATGAAGCCGAGCAACGCAGATTACACTTACGGTGCTTCACCCTTCCTGAATAGGAAAGAAAAACCATCTATTTGCAGTCTAATAAAGTACCCACCTACCTATCTAATGGAAGTGAAGATTATTTTATTTCGTTTAAAAACAGCATGCTTTGTGACACAACGAGTTCCTCAGAAAAGGTATCTGGGTCAGATCCAGGATTTCACAAAAGGGGGTTTGATAGTAGGACCGCCGATGGCGGTCCCCTGTAGGGGGGTCCAGGGGCATCCTCAGAAATTCAAGTCCTCAGAAATGCGATTTCCAACATTTTGAGGCTAAGTGAAGGTGTTTTTTTAAGCCAAAATGTCATTCTTATTAATATTTTACAATTTCTTTGACGTCAGTATTTCCAATTTAGGGGGTTCGACCGAACCCCCCTAGATCCGCCCCAGGGTATGACCATGCCACTTCCAGCCAAAGTGTTGGTTTGGAGTTGATCAAATCCCCAAGTAACTGAACACCTCGAAGAAGCTACCGGTAAGAAGGATTTGAATTTTTTTTCTCAATAAAAAGCATCATAGGTATGCAGTGTGTATAAAAGGCTATGGACCTACACCCTCTGCAGGGCCAAACTTGTTCCCAGTGTCTCTTATCTTCCTTCCCTCCAAACTTGTTCCCTAGGTCTCTATTCCTTGCAAAGAGGGTGGGAAGATGAGAGACCCTGGGAATCGAATGAGGTTGCTGTTTGGCATGCATATTTACATACAAGAAGACTCTGAAAGTAGCAATCGTCTTTACTTCTGGAATTTGCAGCCTTTGGGCTTGCTACTTTTTGGCCTGGGAGGGCATGCTACTCTCAGGAGGTTCTTACTTTTGGGGAGTAAAAACAACATAACATAAGTTGTTGCAACTGATTAATTTTTACAACATAGTCAGAAATTTCTAAATGCAGTTCTTGAACCGTGAAATGAAATTCTTTATTCCTAGTTTAGAAATTATGCTGTGGCCACATGGGTGGGCTCTGGATATCTGAACTGTTGTAAGTGGTCAGCGAAAAAGCTCTAGAGGGTGACAAAAGTGTTGAGACCCCTAACTATTTAGATGAATTTCTCCAATCTTTTCTATTATACTACCCCCCCCCCCCACAGCAATATTAAACTTGTTTTCCCTGAAACATGCCTCTTTCCTGTACAACATGGAAAGGTGGAGGAGAAGCTGTTCTCAATGCAGGTAAACCAAGTTTGAAATGGAATAACTAAAATACTGATATTAGCACTCGGTTCTCATTATTATTTTCTCAATTACTTTTTTTGCCCACAGTGATCAGATATCATGCACTGTTCCTACTTAATGGCCCATTGCTATGTTGGCCTGCATTATCAATAACTTGTGGCACTGGGCAAGTTTTCAATTGTTATTTGAAGAAGCATTCCTTTTAACATGCTCCTTTTCAACTTAATTTTAAGAAAAGTTCCTGTTACTTAGTGAAATTTATAATACAAGTTTTGTCTTAGCAACTAATTGACCACAAAACAACATTTTCAAAATGTTTGGTGGCATATTAGGGTGCCTGCTGTACATTGTAGAGCTAGTACAGTGCCTTAGTTATCTCTGTAAAGTTACCATATGTAACACTATGTAAAAGATTGTAAACAAAAATATAACATTGAATGTTGGTCTGGCTAAGCCACATTTTTTTTACTTTTCTTCAAGGGAGTTTCTACTTTTGGAATTTTGTGAGTATCTATGCTACCATCTAATAAAGTTTTCCGGTCATCAATTAAAGGCTGGTTTCCATCCCACTGTAACACCAGCTCCACTTCTTCCCAAAGTCATACTGCTAACCAACTGCCACTGATCTTTATCGGGAATGTACTCCTCAAGAGTGTTCAAAAACCCTTCTCCATCATAACCTCCAACCACGTAAAGTTTACCACAGAGGACCGTGGCACTGAGAGCACTTCTCCTGTGTATTAGAGGGGAAATCATTGTCCATGTATTGGAAGATGGATCATAACGCTCCACGCTGTTTAGTTGTGTTTCACCATTGTATCCACCCATGGCATAAACATAGCTGTTTAATGATGCAGCTCCAGCACCACTGCGATGCTCAACCAGTGGAGATATCAGCTTCCACACATCAGTATCCACATCATAGCATTCAACACTGCAATGAAATTTCAATCAAGTGCCATCAGATACATTTTTTTCCAATGTTGAGGCCCTAATAGGCATTTCTGGGATACAGGATATTTGGATAAAAAATTATATTGGGATCAGATAAAGCAAGATATAGAGTGCGAAAATGGTTACTATTTGAAACTGGAATAAACAAGACATCAGATATTTTGACCAAAAATTAACATGATGTGGGATACCCCTAATTCCTCAAATAAGAAGAGCATTTAATTTATTTTTTTGACCCCTGCTTAGAGATTCCAAATGAATATTGTGGTTATATGTTTTTGGTACCATAAATAGCCTTATGTTTGACTTTTTTTGGGTGAATTGTTTTTATAGCATCCCTTATGAAAAGGGTTCACTTGGCTTCATAGTCAAGTCATACATTATTGGCTTACTTTAAAAGAAGCATTTACCAACCTTTTTAGTCTGTTTCTTCCATCATAACCGCCTGCTGCATACAACTTTCTACCAAGTACTGCGACGGCTACACCTACAAAAATTTATTACTCAAATGACTGGAGATTCAACCCCAGAATTTCACTATAGCAGACTAAAACCACACAACTAAAAATACTGGAAAATATAATTTAAGAAGTAGTTCACATAGTGAAATTGTCTGGGTGAGGGTAGTTCTGAAAAGAACTGTTGTTGGTGACTGACGTTTTGACAACCTGAGAGGAAGTCATCTTCAGAGTCAAGTGAATAGTGTTAGTCAGGTGATGATGTTACAGTGTATAAGTCTGGTCCGTTGAAACTGATTGGTCAGTTTAGACATGATGGTATTGGCTGAGAGATTCCTGTAAAGTTTGTCATCAGTCATAGGTTGGTTTTGATCCTCCTATTGCAGTCGTTTGGACGTCTGTGTATTGTTAGTCAAATTAAGTTGGTCCTTTAGAAGTCCATTTGCCGGTTTTTGTTTACATTGTGGATAAGTCGTTTGAGAGGTGCCGATAGTGGTTGACATCTGTTAAGAGGTGTTTGTTTGAAGTTAGTGTACCAGCTTTCCAGAGTCAGTCATTGAAAATAGTTTTTACTGCAGGTTAAGCATTGGGCAGTGTCCCAGTCAATGTTGTGATTAGTCAGTTGATGATGTAAAGTAATGTGATTGTTAGCATCACCATTTCTTGTGGCTCATTTTGTGTTCAGTCAGCTTTGTGTTAAGGTTTCTGCCAGTCTTACTAATGTAGGAAGCCTGGCAGTCAGAGCTTTCGATCTTGTAAACTGCTCCCTGTTGTTGGGTTCATCCCTGCCTTTAACCTTGGTCAGCAAGTGCTGTAGCGTAGTTGTAGTTTTGAGGGCTACATGAATGCCGTAGGGCTGTAGGATCCATGAGAGGGTCTCAAAGGTGCCCTTAATGCAAGGTATAGTCACTGTTGTAACAGGTGTCGGGTTTCTGTTTGTTGTCAGCTTTGGAAGGTCGGTAAATATTTAGTTTATTGAAGTCAGCATTGTAGTTGTTCTTGTGAAAAACACGTTCAAGGTATTTGTTTCCATCATGTAAGCCGTTGTGTGTCACACTAGTTGCGCTCGTCCGTTCAAAGTCTTTATAGTTGTGGCTCTGTGTGAGGTTGGGTTGTAGGATGATTCGTCGAGTAATCTGTTAATATGTTGGTTTTCTGTAAACTGTCATTGGTAGTTTGTTGTTGTCACAGCTTACCAAACAGTCTGGAAAAAGAAGTTTTCCATTTTCTTTGATTTCTTTGATAAACTGGATATCAGTGTTCTGTTCGTTACGGTGGTTATTAAAAGCATCCATTTCCTCTTTTTGAACGACGGTAAAAGTGTCATCAACATAGTGAAACCAAAGTGTCCTGCTTGTCATTCACATTTTACCTGTCAAAGACTGTATTTCAGGCAGTCAAAAGCTTGTCATCTTTTAATCATTTCAGCCAGAGATCATTTTTAATCTTTTTAAAAATAAATAATCATATTATACCCATTCTGGGAATGTTCAGTGGCATAACTGTTGTCCATTCATCCTGCTTGGGGTCATATCTTTCTACTGAAGTATGACAAATGTTGCCATGTCCACCACCAATGGCATAAATATATCCATCAACAGTTGCCACACCCAACCTGTTGCGTGCGACTTTAAGTGGTTTAACTGGCCTCCACTCATCTCGAAGAGGATCGTATCTATCTACAGAGGCAGTGTCAATATTCCCAGATGAGGTGTTACTGCGACCACCCATAACAAACATCATGTTATCTGTGAATGCAGTAAATAAATATAATTTCTCATTAACTGAGCCAATTGAGGTCTTGACAGTACTCTAGGGTTTTCAAATGCAACACCATCTACCAAGAGAAATCACCTATATCTACACCATTATCTCTGATTCTTTCTCACCTCTGACAAACTCCGCCAGCAACTCAGAGAATAAAAAGTGACAATGCTGTGTGAAGACTTAATATTACTTAATCTGACCACATACTTTATCTTGGATCATGCAGTCCTGTCATTGACTACTAACAGGTACAGTAATAACAGTATTACATTAATACAGGTACAGTAATAACAGTATAACATTAATAATACAAGTAAGTAATACAATAAGTAAGGTACCAGGTTTTTAGGTTTCATAAGATACATTCTTTTAAGCAGTAAAAAATAACGAGGTGATACGGACCAATGACACATACAGTTTTCTTAAAGGACTTTGAGTGTGCACCTAATTTTTGCACGACTTGATGTATAGTTTGTGGATGTGCCTGCATATCAAGAATAGGTTTATTGTATTCTTGGATCAGTGAACCTTGTCTAAAACTGAAGCTAGCCATCATTGTAAACTACCTTAAACATCTAATTTACAATTTAACAAAACAAATAAGATTTTTTTGTACTCTCAGCGCTGGCCATTGTGCTTGCATGCTACTCTTTCATGATATTTTAAATTCAACAGTATAAAGATTGAAGAAAACTACATGATGAGGTGTGCAAATAGTCTACAGTTCAAACTCTATTGGTTTAATATCAAATTTAAGCAACCACATGAAGCATCTCCCATGATTACAAACTACTGTACATCAATTTAAAGATGACATCCTTAAATAAGAAAACCTAAAATTAAGATGCAAAAAGACAAAAAAAAAAACAGGAAACTATAACTTGCCAACATAAGCAGCTCCTAATCCACTCTTAGAGACAGGCAGTGGAGAAAGAATTGTCCACTTCAAAGTCAAAGGATCAAAACACTCCAGAACGTCAAGAGATCTTCTCAAATACCCGCCCACAAAAAACATTACCGTAGGACCTGGAGGGTGCCTTTTATGAACTGTCCTAATGGTAGACACTCTCTTTCCATCCTGTCAAGAGAAAGACAAGTTTTGATACTGTGCCCAATATAAGTGCTGTCTATTACTTTCTAATTAATACATTGTTTTCAGCAACAGTAAGTTGTTTTTCAACCATTTGTTGCTGTTGTAATTGGTTGATGGTACCGGTAACTCTCATAGAATAACAAAACAAACAACAAAATAACTGAAAAGGTTCCAACTTATGTGTTTATTTTCGTATATCAGTGGACTTCGCAACAGAAATGGTGATAACATAGGATTTTTGTGTACAAATAAAGTCCTATTCATTCCTCAGTCTTTGGGGATACAATGTAAATTGTAAACTTTTGACACATCATGAATCCAAAATGACAGGACTGTGTTTAGGTCTTAAGGTGCTGGGGTTGATGTCATCATTGTTATAATCTAAGACTTTAAGTCTTAGAAAAAACAATATAAAACAAAAAAAAAACAATAAAAACAATAAAAAACAAGTATGCTTGTGAGACTGTTCAATATACAATAACTGTGTACTGTGTGATCTAAATAATACTTAGGGATTTAAAGCTACTTACTGAAAATGCATCAATCAAAATTTGTTTGAACTCTGATCTCAACCCTTCTTCACACATCTGGATGAGTGACTTAAGGTATGAAGTGGAAACAAAAGGGACTCGGATATAACGTAGGAGATCCTTTAATTCTGGTGTTCTGTCCTTCATGTTATGAGACACCCATCCTAACAGGGCTGCCAGAACCTAATGTATAATAAATGACAGGAATAAATTTTCCAGAAGAAGAGACATTGCATTAACCATCTAGCCCAATTTTCCAGGATAATCTAAGAGTCTCTTAGAGACACACAGTCAATCTCCCAGTCTCCTAACAAATCACCAAATCTCTTACATACCGGTAATAGGGAAAGCATATCAAGAACATTTTTCACACATATTTTGGACATAATATTATTTGGGCAAAATAATTTGATATTTAGTGCAATGTTACTGTTGTCAGTTGGTCTTTGGAGCTCTGCTTTGAACAACTTCTTCTAGGATCATGAAGGTAATTTTTTTTCTAGTTTTTCAGAGCTTCTAAAGGCCTCCAAATTTTCACACACCTCCTATACCCTTTTTAGGCGAAAAAAGGCCCATCCTTATACCAGCCATTCTCTTCTTTTCCAAGCAGGAAAAGGTTGTAATAGGAGTGAATTTAATTTTTAACTACAACATGTAGATGTTTTGGTATCCAGTCCCCTCCCCACCAAGGAGTCTTCCCACCAATGAAGACCAAGAAATATGCCAGACCAAGAAACCAGCTTGCAACCAACCAGCTCGCCACCAAGCGAAGCCTACTCGCAACCAATAATCTAACAGCAGTAAACCACAAGCCGAAGAAACCAAAATGCCGTGTTCGAAAAGAAACATTGTTTGGCAAACATGCAAGTTTTTTTTTTTGTTTTGCCTAAGCCATATGAAACACTTGTGTAAATCCAAATGAAACAGCGACTCAATCAATAGCAACACAACCACAAAAATGCTGTCAGGAGTCATCAATCTTATTAGAACTGCTTAAATTATATGACCTTTTACGTGTGCACACTGTTTTCAAGTTCCCTGGACAACAGAACACTTATCATATCACTTCGCCAACAACATGTTCATATGATAATTTTCGTACACTGTCAGACAAGTAAGGAAAATTTTTTTTTAACAACTAATTCACTTTGACTACTTTACTCTAGTTTATCTTTTTGTTTGAGTTTGGTGGCAAGGAGTCTTTGTTTGGTGGCGAGCTGGTTGGTGGTTTCTTGGTAGTGAGTTTGTTGGTGGTTAGACTCCCAGGTGGCGAGGTGAGCAGTAACCCATGTTTATCATCTGTCCGGAGGTTTCTGGCTCAAACCCTACATCAAAACTGTCTTATTCTTAGAAAAGATAACCTATGTAAACAAATATCATGCATACTTTCATGCCAGATAAAGGTGACTGCTTTTCACTCTAAAATCAATCAATAATGAGAAATGAGGTGAGGGTTATATATGATGAGAAGAGATTGAAATGTGGCAAGGACATGGCTTGTTCCAACCCCATCTAATTTATACCCTTCTGTTGTGTATAAGATTGCAGGAATAAACATTTGTGAAATCCTAATGGAAACCACAGACTTGGAGCAATCGAAGATGAGGGTTAACTGTCTTAAGAGTACAAATATTGGGCTGGGGGTGGGGGGAAAGTGCTCATGATTTGGTCAATGCCCGGGTGGGGGTACTCCCTTTATGTGGGGTATATAGGTATGTGCAGCCCCAAAGAGTATGGTTTTTCAGCCGTTTTGATCATAAATTGGGTATCGATTTTAGCCATTTTGCCGCCATTTTGGTCATAAATAGGGTATCGATTTTTGCACTCTGGTCTTCAATTCAGGTTTTTTTTTTTAGAACAAGCTACTTTTTCATACACCCACTTTCTCCCAACTGCGCTTTGCCTTCCTCTACCCCATTTAATGCCTGCTACGCAAGCTAGATAAAGCCAGAAACAAAAGCCCTTCCCCTAATGATCTAAAAGTCAGGTCATAAATAGGGTATCAAATTTTTGGTCAAGTCATAAATAGGGTAGGGAAAATCGCAGATTTTGGTCATAAATAGGGTAAGGGTATTGGGAAGCGGGCCGCACACCCCTACCCAATTTTTCTGGGAGTATCCCCCACCCCCTCGGGGGTGAATGACACTTGAGAAAAAAACATAACATGGATTGAAGCTGTTGATAGAGTATGATTGATTGATTGAGTATGCAAGCTCTGAGATCATATACAAACTATTTTTGGAATTAAAGCAGTTTCATTGGATTTGGGAACCCTTGATCAAAAAAATCAGATTAACAGGAAATGGTAACAGGAAGTGATTAAGAACTCGACTCTAGTGTAGCGCACCCTTACCTCATCTTCCGACCTGACAAAAAGTTCATCACGACTAATGAAATCAACCAATCGCTCCTTGGACAAGCCTTCAAACTCCTCACTTTCTGACACTTGAAAAAAGTGACGAAACATAAACTTTTCAGCTGCTTTGGTTAAATCAACACAACCGTAAATGTCCGCGAAATCTTTAATGCCAATGCAGTTCGACGGATCAAGCTGTGATTGTAAAAAGTCGCAACAAGCCTTTTTGACTGGACAGATTTGTAATATGCAAGAAACAGGTAGCAAATATTGTACATTTTCTTCAGTAATCTTTATCTGTGCAGTGTAAGCAAATTCAATCAAAAGTTCAACGCTCCTTGCATCCATCGACTTCAATGTGATACTGTTTTGGCGACTTTCCACGACGTCATTGGTGAACATCGCGTAGAAGTATGGGCTAAATGAGGCCAGCACAAGCTTGTGAGCATGGATCTCGAGTTCTCCGACACGAAGAACGACGTCACACAGTTCTTTCTTTTTTCGTAAATCGTTCATGATACCGAACGTTAATTTCATATGGTCTTCTAAGAAAACATTTTCTTCCATAGGATCCATTGCGGCATAAAAGAATATCCCGAATTTCTACAACATCGGTGTGCACTTTTTTTTCAGAAAAAAGTATGGTTTGTTTTTTAGTTACCCGCTCTTACATTGCGGGCTCTTTCCAATGAGCATGCGCTGTTGAGGAAAACACCATCGAACAAGAGCCAGTCGAGAGGCACTTTTACTGACTATGTGTACGTCTTGAGCGCAGATTTAAGCATGAGGAGGAATTTTTCAGGTCCTGATGGAGTCTTTGCAAGGTTACATAGAGAGTTTATTGTAGAGCCAGCTGATCTGCGTGTCTTTTTTGCAGGCGGGAGGTATGAAAACCTCGACGAACCAAGCCCTCTCGATCTCAGCCGTGGTGAGTAAATTATGCTCATTTCTGGCAAAATAAGGACTTCGGCTCGTAAATGTTTGACTTTCATGTTATGCCAATTTTGTTTTTAAAGCACAAGCTAGATCGATTAAAGCATGTAATTATATTTGAAAGCGATCAACAATTTTCATCTGCCTGTGTTGGAGAATGGTTGATCATTTTCTGTGGTCTGACAATACTACATAATATAAACATGGGTTATTGACCAAGCGTGAGGTCAAGATGGCTGGATATTGGCCAAGTTCTTCTTTTACGTGGTTATGGACCGAGACGAAGTCAAGGTCCGTAAACACGCAAAAAAAGAACGAGGCCAATATCCAGCCATCTTGACCTCACGCTTGATCAATAAAGGATTTATTATATGGGATAAAACACCAAAACATGATAAATTTTCCTTGCGGGACAAAGCCCGTATCCTGAGCGGGCAGGATAGCCTCATCTTGCCCACTCGGGTAGCCAATCACAGCGCGAGTTTCGGTTCATCTTGCCCGCTCACAGAGCTAGGCATATAATAAGCTTTCTTATCAGACAATATGCAATGTCATTCTGTTAGCCCTCAGTCGTTGAAGATTCCATACTCCAACATTAAGAAAGTTTATAATTAATCACAGTTGTTTATAACATGTAGTGATGAACAGCAATATGAAAACAAAGTTAAGTGCCTGGAAATTTTTACAAGCACCCTGCTGTCAAAGTGAGAAGTTCTGACATTTTAAGATCTTTAAAGTGCCAGTGTTTAAATGTTTCTTTTTTCAGTAAAAGGAATAGCTACACTGTAAATAGTAGAATGCTTGGCCACTCATTTACATTCTTTTACATTTATATGCTTTGTTGCTCTGGCATATGTTATTAAGTGGCCCAGTATTGTAAATTTGCTTGCAAAGAATGCTTAATTTGTTAACATATAATCTTTACCACATTTGGTGAAGGAACATCCAGTTTGCTTTTAGTATCTATAAATGCAACATTGCGAGGGATGTGCATACAAATCTCTGGGTTGATGATGCAGAAAACTTTCTGCCAGATAGTCAAACCAGCTGGGCAAAATCATCCTGACAGCCAATCAATTTACCTGGTGCCCAGCCTTGAATAAATTAAAATCTCCTTTGATGTTTGAAGAATTTTTAAAGTTCTACTAGTAGCTTTATATCCAGCATGGTTTCCTTGGTGGCATAGTGGATATCATGATTTACATATGCATGTTAAACAAATAACACATTTACCATTCAATGATAAGATGACACTTCTTAGGTGCTTGGCTCATGCCATGTTATATTATGCCATCTACCAGGTCTATCCAGACAACAACAACAGTATGATAGTTGGCTCTGTTCCCCTCTTACTCCTCTTAACTATTCAATGTAGGACCTTTCAAGTACCTCTCATATCTGATATTAGTCCTGAAAAGCTGCACTGTAGTCAAGAAAAATATTTTTAGCTCCCCTGTGAGCTGAACTTTGAGACCTTGTCTTGCCCTAAAAGGCCACAGAACACATTCACTGTTCAGGCATTGCTATTTTGTTGGTAAATTGGTGTTTCTCCTTGTGATTCATTTATTTTAAGTCTGTGTAGCAACTTCCCCCATTCTTTTGGCATTGCTTGTATCTTGCCTTCTTGCATTCTTTTCTTTATCTTGGCTCTGCATTTTACGAAGTCTGTCAAATATTTATCTGAAAGATGTCAACAATCAGTGACTTTACCAATTAGATCATGATAGCAGATTCTGGTATCATGTATTGGGAGCATCAGTAGAATGTCTACAGGCTCCCTTGCTTTGTTTGTACTTGCTGGGAGCCTGTTTGTAGGCTAAATACAGATTTTACATGTCTGCAGTATGGTACTGGAATGTACTTCGTGTCACCCAGGAGAGTTAGTGAATCTTCAAGTAGTATCACAACCTGACAAAATAATGGGGATAACCTGATATTAACTAGCATTCCATCCAGGAGAAGTACAGATACCCATACACTGTACACATGTATACGTCTGTGGTACACATGTGGTATGGTATTTTCTTGCCCAAGTGCATACAGTCTACTTGGATATATTTAAGAAAAAATGTACCATGTCTCTGTCAAGTTATAGAAACACAAATAAAAGTTTGGGACAATGACAAATGCTGTGGGAACATAAGCCGTAGGAGTTCTCCCAAACTTTCAGAGTGTTTGTATAATTCAATGAAAACACAAAGAACATGTCATCTATTTCTTTTAGAAAACACTGTGAATAAAACGGAAAACAACTTGATTATCAAAAAGGAAATTTTCTTTGCTTGAACCATCATTACATTGTATGCCAACATCTCATGCTAGTTCTGTATTTCTATTGAGTTACTGAAATACATGTACATGTTATTAACCAATCAGTATGCATATTTTCTTTGGTCTGTTTTGTAAATTTTGTCATGGAACTTATCTCATAGTGCCTTTTACCTGCAGATCCTGCTGATAACATGAAAGACCTTTTGTACCAAATTACCACCAAAGAGATGATGTCCACAGTCAAACGAATGGGTTACATCAACAACTTCACAAAGGTAGAATCTATGGCATACACACCCTCAGCACTAGGTTCAATTCATTGTTGGGTTGTTAAATCTGTAATTTTTGTAGGAGTTAACAGTGGTCTAATGGTTGACATACATATAAATATATGAATAAAAAGAACATATATTTGAACTGCTGAGAAAGATATCAATATGTGACTGATCATCACAGATAAACACTCAACCTAAAAAGTTACCACCCGTAGCAGTGAAATACGTGGCCAATGGGCACGTTCTGAAGACCCGAAAGGGCCTGAGCATCTAGGGGGGATCTGGGGCCATGCCCTCGTAGGGTTCTCAGTACTTGTTTTTGAACAGACGGCTAAAATACTTATATAGGCGGCCAGCAGGGCCAAGTTCTTAGGGGGGTCTGGGGACATGTTCCCCCGGAAAATTTTGAAATTTTAGGTTTCAGGAGATGTGATTTCCTGCATTTTGGGGGTCATGTTAAGAGATTATAAAATTAACTACATACACCCAAAATTACTGTTTATTGAACTTAAAAACTAATTTATAAGTTATACAAAAGGTATTCTCCCTTGGGAACAGTGTGGAGTTTCCATTTACATAAAGATTCAATACCAATAACATAGAATAACAAATTTTATTCAAGTGTTATTATAACTCTTTTAGCGCTAAAACAACTCGAAAGTGGTCCTTTCTCTGTCAAAAACTTTATTATCGAAAGATTTTTGTCTGGATTTCAATAAAGAGTTAGCTTATGAAAAATTGGGCATCACGACCGGATTGTAGCATAGCGTGACTATTTTACAACTTCAATAAAAACTTATGAAAACCATTGCTTCTTAACCTTGAAAATAAAATGTTAAATTTTACCTTCATGTTATGAAATAAACTAACTCAGGATTGTTGAGATCAAACTCGGTATCAGAGAACAAAGAAAGAACGAACGAATGAATGCACTTTATCACGGTTCACTGATCATCCTAATTAGGTTTATTACTTCTTCGACTTCTTCGTTCTTCTTTTCGTGGCCGTTGGCGTGAAATATCCGTTGATTGTTTGTTCTTGTTTTGACGTAATTGTCTTCAACACGACGAGCTGCTTCGAAATAAAAAGTGTTGCGTATACGACAATTTTTATCGTGTAATTGTTCCCCAAGATTGCAAAACATCTCCGATCTTTGACGGATCGCAACTTTACCGTACAAACCGTGAATTGCGGAGATTTTCGCAACATTTTTTCAAAGCACTTCTAACGCGAGATGACGCATTTTTACACATCGTGAAACTACTAAATTTTTAAATGCATAACATCCAAACTTTGTTTGTCACAAATCGCGTCAAAGAAGCGAATAAGCAGTATTTTTTCCCTTGAAATGCCATCCTTTTCGAATCGTACGTAAGTTTATTTATTGTTTTTTTTATTATTTACAACTTAAAACTAAAATGAAAATTTTGTAGCCTGAACAGGCGGCTACCTTCGTG
>Ga0126337_10001289_pt1 | contig 14942 bp, 15 predicted proteins | sample DipCmetagenome_FD_92527 | JGI IMG/M metagenome (GOLD analysis project Ga0126337, IMG submission 92527) | Coral microbial communities from La Bocana,Puerto Morelos, Mexico - Diploria C A metagenome | ecosystem: Host-associated > Invertebrates > Cnidaria > Coral | place: La Bocana,Puerto Morelos... | reverse complement strand
CATTATTGGTTTGGTAAGTGGACCTCTCTCGGGTTAACAATCCTTCCAACTCTTGTATCCTCAGACTTGCTCCGTAATCTTCCTGCATAACACTGCCAAACTGTTGCTGCATCTCATTACCGTGAGGATCCAAAGTTGCCCAAAGGACATCTACACCAACAAACGACAGCTTCAGATAGAGAAGTTGTCGCAGGTATCGCAAAGTTGTCGCATGTAGGGAAGTGTTCGGCACATGTAGCATGCAAGCCTAAATGTACATATTTTGAACCATGGAGCATAGCGTGTCTAGCCAAATAGCTAACATGATGGCTAGCCATGCCATGCATATAAGCAATTGCCACATATATAACTTTCCATGCATAGTTTCTAGCAGTTTAAATCACTTTATATATGCATGGCACATATATGATGACTATCATATGATGCCAGCGCAAACGACATATATCGCCATGGTCGCCATGCGCACATGTTCGCAATTGCGGAAATAACTGACATCCTATAGTAAATAAAAATATAAAAGCCGACTCAGTTATAGAAGAGAGTATATTCTTATTGTAAAAAGAAGACATTGTAGACATCACTCTCGAGACATCTTAGAAACTTTGACAGAAAATTAATTTTCAGTTTCTTTTGAAAAACCATGGCAAAAATTATATGCATGATAAATAAATACATAGAGTCGTGACTATCATATAGTGTCTGCGCACACGACATATATCGCCACATTCGCCATGCGCACCTGTTCGCAATTGCGGAAAACCGATATCATAAAAAATGCTAAGTACCAAAGAAAACCAGAAAAGCCGACGAAATCAATTAAAACTTGTATAGCCAACCATGGTTTTCTTTTGTACTTAACTCATGATTCTTCTATGTCGTTTTTCCACAATTGTGTCGTTTGCGCTGGCACTATAAGGTAGTCTTCTGACTCTATGTTTCTATTTAAAATTTCCAATTTTGCAAAAAAAGTGTTAATTATTCTGCTCAAGTTTCTAAGATGTCTATAGATGTCTAGAATGCGTGGTTTTTTTAAGATGCCTAGAAGGTGTCTTTTAATATATGATTGGTTTGGTTTTCTTGAGTTGGCTTTAATGGTTTTTCTTTTGTACAGGCCATTGCGAGCAATAATATGCGAGTGCATAGCGGTGCCCTCGTGGAACTGAAGATGTTCAAAGAACATCTTCTTCTTGATTGCTAAAGAAATGCTCATGTACTTAGCGCCTTAGGGCAACAAGGATACCACAGCTCATGTTTGTTTTGGGCCAGGGTGGGTGGGTGGGTTCGTGTTCAGAGTCCCACAGCACCATTGCTGTCGGACTAAGGCTTTGCACATGTCACAATGTAAGTTGATGCCCTGCAAACATGTCTTGCACATGCCATTGAAATTGAAAAGCACGCGCGCTCGCCGCACTTTGTCATACAAACCCAATTTTGCAGATCATGTTTACAATTTAAGAACTATACCCATGACCTGTCCATATGGACTGTTGATTTCACATCTTGAGCCAGCCCTTTTTAAAACAAAGGCATTGCCACAAAACATATCAAATTCTTGGAGGGGCGTTTAGGCATGCACAGGGATTTCAGAAAATATTATTTTAAGCTTTGAAATCAATATGGTCTGTTGGTGAGTGTTGTTGGTTTACCTTCTCCTCAAAGATCAACCAATTTTATGGATGATTCGTAGAATACGGTTAAAAAAAAACCCAACAAAGGATAAAACTTTCAAACATACTCCAAAATATATTTATGTTTGACCTTTGCCGCTGGACAGCGGCCAACTGCGTTGCCATGAGCTCTGCGCCAACTTTTTTTCAGGACTGCCCCTGGTCCCGGTTGTGTTTCCACCGGACACTGAGGTTTAGTAGGATGCGTTGAAACATCCGTAGCAAAACCGTTGACGAGCTGCATTTTACAGCCACATGTTTCAACGCCCCTAAGTAACTCTCATCCTGAAAGCAGGACGTGCACCTGACATTTAGTCTGGTCTGTTTGGTAAAAATTGCTAGATGTTCAAGGTCGTGTTGCTTAGGCCTTTGCTTCCATCTTTTTATGTTCAAGGCATGAAAATGTTGCCACAAACCTTGGCAATGCAACAAATGTTGCAAAAGTAGATCATGAACCTCTTCAGCTTCATGGGGGGGCAACACAAGATCATTGCAATCCAAAATGTGGATTGCGCAACTCAAAGTCCATACGCAAAGGGACCCTGCACGTAGGATGTGGTCCTGAGTCACGTGAAACCCAAAACATGGGGAAGAATCATTTGTTGATTTGTGAAATGATGCGGTTTAGGTACCACCCTTGAAAAAAAAAGTAAGTTGAATTCCAAATGTGAGGTGGGTCCCCCAACAAAACATGAAGATGTTTGTTTTTTTTTTCCAAGATCCAAATACTGGGATACCCACTTCTTGAAAACAGTGCAGAGTTAAGTATCTTCCCAAAACATGGGCACATTCATTTGTTTTAAGTCAGAATGACCTCTAGAAAACCGAAAAACGGATTGAAACATATGTTGTTCTCTTTGTAAGATTCGGGGTTTGCAGCTGCAAACTCGACAGATTTCACTGTGAAGTACCACAACAAGACCTTTATGTGTGCTCCTTTCCAAGCCCTTCCCAGCATCGGATACTTTGAAGGTTTGTCAAGACCCGTGTTCCGTTCAGTGAAGAACAGTTTCCGCACCCCAATCCTTGGAGACACGAGCCGTTTGGGGAATGAAATTGGGATAGATTCACCAGTGCAAAGCTACATCAATCAAAACCAAAATCAATAAATCACATATTTCAAAAAAAAGAAGACTAAATCATCTTTGTATCCTTTCAGTTCGAAAGACTTTGTGCATTTCAATGGAGAAAAGCCGTAAGCGATCATGAACATTCATATGGGGCCCACCAAGAAGACCATGATCCAGCCAGTCTGCTAGCAGGGATGGTAAAATATCTTTGGCAGTGCCTAAATATACCACATGAAGAAGGTCTCGAAAGCAAGTTCCCAATGTCCATCCAGGAATGCAATGGTAGGGGCTGATGGTTTTGCAAGTTTGGCGATAGGTGGCATCATCAATTTGGGTAAGGCGGCGAGGGCTACATTCCCGAAAGTCGGTATACCGCAAATCAGGATTGGAATTTTTGGTCCTCCGCTGAGCTAAGCAAGACTCGCAGATACTTGTACAATTGTAATACCTTTCAAACTCATTGCACTCCACCCTTGCTTTGCCGTCGTAGCGGAATGACCAGTATGCACCCCTACAGGGGCATGTTGTTTTGAAACCCCAGTAGATCTTTGAAACCAAAAAACCCAAAAGAAGATGCGTCAATAAACATTAATCACACCAAAAGAATCCAAAAAATACGATGTTTTGACAGCCCTACCTCCAACCACAAGCTAAGCTTTGACCCCTCTTAGAGAATCGAAAACTATTTTGGGGGAATTCTTCATCATGAAATCCAGCCAAAGGAAACTGCCCTTTGCTAGCCCACTCCATCGACCATGCCAGGAGCTTTGCAACAATCCGGTGCACTTCACGTTTGACCTTAAAAGCCCGGTTCCAAAGATTACTTTTTGGCATTTTGTTGGGGGCTCTTGCAAGTGAGTGACCTTTTTCTTGGACATAGCCTCGTGCGGGATGATCACCAATGGGAATTTGATATCGTGAACCTCAGAATGCCATAGTTGGACAAATGGAATTAGTGGAGAGGGTTCAACAACGTTCATTTTGTATTTGCTTGTGAATTGACTTGATACCTAGACACATCTCCAGCAGAAAGTGCGCTAGAGAGGCTCCAACAATTGTACTCACAATCTCGGAAGAACTCAGCCCCATCCATGTGGAAAGATATCGGGATGACACCTTGATACTAGCGATTTGATGTGAACATGTGATTTGCATTTTCCAGCAAGGTTGGACTCACAAAATGTTTTTCCAACAAAACTGAGAAGACTACATTTTCTGTCAACTGTTGGGTCAACAAATGCAGGATGTTTCTGCCATTCACGTAGTCCCAAACAGTGATCCCAAAATTCACCAACAGATTCGCTGCTCCGGTTGCCAAGCATAGAGAGTGCAAACTGGCACAGGCTGAAGGTGTCAGTACCAAAAGGGTAATGGGTTAAGAAACCACCCTGAAGTAGATATCCAAGAATGGGACATATTTTAAAGACACTGACATATGATTCATTTGATGATGTTTTAGATTCATTTGGATAACAACATGCATCAACTTCAGGGTTTACATGTGCAAACAAAAAAATATTTTTTACACCGCCTGAAGTGAGCCTGCTCTGGCCACAGCATCTATAAGTTCGTGTGGGAGTAGAACTGGAATTGTCATTTCTATCGGTTGGACTGAGTTGGATGCCTCAGGGAAACTCTGGAAAATCTTGTAGGATATGAAATTCAGAAATGTAACATTGATGTTTGCACATACTCCTAAAACAAATTTTTCCCCACACCTGCAGGTTCATCCTAACAGTATACACTTCCAGGTCAATTTGGTAAAGGTTCTTTAACCAACGGTGGAGGTCGCGTTCTTCATTAGAAGGGTGTAAGCCACCCCCACCAAGACTTGCAAAAGCTTGTACCGCTGGCACTGTTGGGCCATCCATGCACTGAGCTTGTGCTATCGACACCACAGTGTGAACATGAGCTCTCCCAGTACCGATCATTCCTCAATTCCATGTATACAGATTTAAAGTGGTAAAGTGGTTGATACTCAAGATGGTATGAAATTGTCAAAGACATCAATCAACCAAAATGTTAAGTCAAGCTACGAATGAACTTGTCAGCTTGATGGCTGAAAGGAAGTTTTTCATACCGATGTCTCCGGCGTCGAAATGTTGACCTAAAGCTGGAAGTGCCCATCAAGACAACTCGCCTGACTCGCCCAGGTGCAGCCAGGGAGCATAGATGCAGCGTCGCAAAGGCTAGCATTGGGGCCTTTGGGACCTGTCCAGGGTGATCATGATGGGAACGTGAGTTGTAAAGTTGTAACCCCGATGGATTCCAACCTTTTTTTTTAAAGGGTACACTAAGCAAATTCAAATCCTGTACATTGAAGACTGCAGCTAATGTTAGCCAATCTTTTTTTCGCATCGAATCGGGCCAGGAATCTGGGATATCCAAAACACATTAAAGGGACATGGAGGTTTTCCCCAATGTGAACTTCCAACAGCTAATCCTGATCCACCATCAAGAGATTAGGATGGAAAACACTTCCATCACAGCACATCAAAAGCCCCAAAATTAGGCTCCAGTACTGCCATTGGCAGATACATCGGCAGAGACTTCTCCTTCTCCGGTCTTGCGCTTCCTACCCTTTGCTTTGGCTTTTCCTTTGGCTTTGGGGTACAAGCCGTTCAACATAGCCTTTCCAGCTGCCTGAGCAGGGGGTAAGAACATAAAGGTGTACCCCAATGGTGGTTTCAATCCAGTTCCATAAGCCTACTAAAACCAATCATTTGCTGAAGACAAGTACAGAAAGCTAAACGAGCAGGAAGTAGGAACATAAAGGTGTACCCCAATGGTGATTTCAACCCAGTTGCAAAAAAGCCTACTAAAACCAATCATTTGCTGAAGACAAGTACAGAAAGCTAAACAAAACATATATGTTTTCAATACCAAGCCTTCGCTTTGTCCCACCACTTGATCTGGTTTTCAGCTACGTCAATAAGCTTCAGGTATCGGGAGTTGTCCTCTACATTCTTCGTAATCATATCATTGAGCTTTTCATGCAACTGTTCCATCTTCTTTGAAGAATCCATGATTTGCTGAAGTAGCTGACCCCCATACTCCACGTGTTTGAGTGACAGGCCCATCTTCCGAGCATCGGTGGACTTGGTCAACACATCCGCCATCACCGCAGCAGCTTTCCTTGGGATGTTAGGCGGCAGAGGTAGAACTAAGTGAATCTTGGAATAAGTGGATTAAGTGAAAGGTTTGGGATCTCTTCGAATCTTGTGGTGGATTAAGTGAATCACTTCTTGGATCAAAACCTTTTTTGGGTAATCATGATTCCAAAAGAGAAGGAAAAGAAAGCCAGTAACACTTTTCACAACTGGGATACTGGGATACTTCACTACAAAAGGGTAAATCTTAAAAAGAATCCAAGTTTCTCCTTTGGTGTTTTTGGTTCCACAGGATCTGCAGGCTCTGTTGTCCTTTCCCTTTTAAGCTTAGACACAGGGTTCGCCGCCATAGCGGTCCAAAGCTGCTTCTCGCCTTCTTGGGAGGTTATGTCGACAGCTGGCAACGCTCCGCTTTGCAAAGGACCTCCTTCACCGGTGAGAGATGCCAATGTCTCGGCATCGGGATTGGTGTTGGCACGAAGGGCCATGCAAGTAGCAGTCACATCCTTGTGCTCCACCTTTTTTGCCCTTCCGCAGTAGTAGTAAATTTCCTGCGTGCAGGATGAAAGGATGAAAGGTATCGGAATATTTGGGTTGAAATTTCAAACATGATCTTCAACACTTTCAAACTTGATTATTTTTGGGTTGGACTTCAATGATTTCAAATTTGATAAGTTTGGGGCCGGGGTTGGAATTTCCAAACATGATCTTCAATGATTTCAAACTTCATTGATTGATTTGTGTTTGAAACAGAAATATTGTATAGATAGTTTGATGTTGTTTCATCATCCCGTGTCCTCCTCATCCTTGGGGAAATCTTCATCCCAGTAAAAAAGGCCCCGGGCACGAAGTAAGTCCATCAACTTTTTCGCCTTCTCAGGCGGATACTTTTTCTCAATATCCCTTGCCTTCATACCTTCGCGTCCAGTGCGAAACTTGTTGACAGACTCAACACGCCTCTCCATGTGAAGCTCCAGCCTTGGTGATTGACATGTATGTGATTGGGTTGGAAATCGTAATTGTAAAAGATCCCCCAATGAAGATTTTATTGGGCATGGATTTCCCTTAAGAAGAAAAAAGGTAAAGCTTTGAAAAAGACTGTCTAGGAACTCTTTCATATCCTTCCCACACTTCAGCCATTCGTTGAAGAGGTCAGTTTTGTCCCGCTGTAGGTGTTCCCCCAGCTTAACCGGAAACGACTTCCTTTTCTGGCATTCACGTGTGAAGGTATCCCACTCTTTCTTGTGGGAAACGCCTTAGTTGTGAAAGTTGGGGCAGAACGAAGGTAACATTATTTCTAAACTGGAAAGTCAAAGTATCATTTTTGAAAAGTGATGGCGCCATATCATGTTTGAAACAGGGGATTGAAGCAAAATGTTACAGGAAACTTCTTGAACATTACCTAGTTACTGTTTGCTTTCACAGGCATTTCCTCAGCCTTGGTAGAAGCTTTGGCTAGCATAGCTCCAGGAGTAGGAATAGAAGGGACTGGGACCAACGCACTCATCAACTCAGCTGACCCGGCAGGAGCCACGTTTGCCTTTTCTTCACCATCACTTTCCGAGGTGCCTGAAAGGGAGCTGCCATCGATGTCATCTCCACTTTCATCATCTGACTCCTCACTGGTACTCTCGTTCTCGTCTGCTTCTTCTTGTTCTTCACCTTTCTTTCCATTGTCTTCCTTCTCTTCTTCCTTCTCTGAGTCTTCTTCTTGATCTTCCTGCTCATCTTCCTCCTCTGCTAGTTCGTCTTCTTCTGGCTTCTCTTCCTCTGCCTCTTCCATTTCTACGTCTAGACCCTCCTCCAGTTCCGCAATCATAGTGTCGATGTCTGCATCAACATCTTCTTCGACTTCTGCTTCTTCTTTGTTGTCTTCTTTTTCTTCTTCTGGGATAGCTGGCTGCTTCTCCTTCTTCTCCTTCCTGGATTTCTTCTCGTCCTTGACATCCTTTGTTTCTTTGGAATCCTTGTCCTTGTTCTTCTTCTCCTTCTTCTGAACTACTTCATCGGCAATCTCATCCTTCTTTTTCCTCTCCTTGCCGTCTTTCTTATCTTTGTCATCCTTCTTTTCATTCTTCTTGTCATTCTTTTTCTGGATGTCTTTCTCATCCTTGATCTCTTTCTTTTCCTTGTCCTGCTTCCTTTCTTTGGTATCTGCCTTTCGCTTGGTATCTGTCTCTTTCTTTTCATTCTTCTTCTCTTTGCTCGCGTGCTTCTCTTCATTCTTCTTATTCATCTCCATCAACTCATCCTTGGGGGACTTGATAGAGCGAGTACCTTTCTCGGAAGGAGTCTTGTAGACAAAAGCACCTTTGTGTGAGGCGGTGGTCGATGAAGTCGATGGTGACGCAGAAGGCCTCTTCTTACCAGTCACCCGGGTCGTTGGAGCCGTGTGCTTGACCACTGGCACAGGTGGTGGAGACCCAACCTTCGACTTCTTTTTCACTTTTGTGGGCTTAGGTGCATCCTTTTGCACACCACGAGATCCTTTTTCGGGTTTAGAACCTTTCCCCATGGTAAACCCAAAGGATATCAGCTGGATCCAAAACAGGCTGTGAGTTACAATTCACAACTTTTCTCCCAAAGGTATGTAAATGCAGTGGGTGTTGATCAGCTTATGATATACTATATATGTTGGAAAATTTCAGGGATTTTATGGGATTTTTGATACCCCTACAATTCGCAACTTTTCTCGACAATTCGCAACTTTTTCTCGACAATTCGCAACTTTCTATGGAAGGTTATACTTGAAAAAAACAACTTATGGCAAGAAATTTAAATTCAACCATGAGCTTGCAAGAATTTCTTGCCAGTGGACGGAAATGGTATCCATTCCTTGAAATGGTGGTAAAAGGTCCCAAAAACACCATTTTCCCTTTAAACATGGTTTATGGAGCAAATATTTCTGGCAGGGGAATATCATTGAGTTTGGTTGGCAGGGGAATATCCACGGGTTGAGTTTGGTGATTCATCTTTAAAAAACAAAACGAGTATCACCAGCATAATCCCAACATCTCCGTGGCACCTGGCTGTCCCACATGCTTCAGGACGAGTCGAGGCATTTGGCAGCCTTCCAAGGAGTGCAAAGGCCAAATTCTACTAACCTTGGGAAAGAATTTACTTTCATATCATTATCAAAAGGAAAGCGGTATTTCTGTTTTGCAGCCATCATAGAGTAACTTGGTTGAAATATCAACAGACTCTGGTATGAACTTTGCATTCCTTGCATCCAACTATTTCTTGGAATTGAGCAGTGGTTTGTTTTTCATCGAAGTCTGCGACATGTTCAGTGTGCATTCACACTACCAACACGCAAGAACTAGCATTTAGAGTGTGTATTCACACCACCAACACGGGAGAACCAGCTTTTAGCTACGCTCTCTTACCCCATCAAATATTCAAACACGGGATCCAAGTGAGCATGTTTTACCCAAAAAGACCAGTCAGTGGCCATTTTGGACGACCGTTTCTGTTTGAGATTCTTCTTCACCGCGTCTTGCGCCCGCTTCTTCAGGAGCTTGGCGTTCTTTTTTGTGGACCCTTGGTACTTCAATCTCAGAGCTGCCAGCGCACGCCCAAACCTTGGGTGGTCAAGAAATCTTTGGGTACTATTCTGGGGCATTGATATTGGGTGGTCAAGAAATCTTTGGATACTATTCTGGGGCAATGATACTCCAATGACACTTTGATTTTTGAATTTGTTTGAGATTTCAGATCAAATGATCAAACAGCAAACTGAGAAGGTTTCAGTAGAACTATTCATCCACAAAACAAAAAACAAACCTCACTGATAAAGTGCTAGGGACATCAATGGATATGCTTGCGACTGCTTTAAATTCCGATTTCCTTTGACTCTACTGACTCCAGCGGAATCAATGTAGTGATCCACCAAACTGACCCGTTGACTGGTGTTTCGAGGCCCACGTGGAACAAAGTCATCGATGCGCTCAATCTCCCGGTGTCCTGCATGGATCAGCCAGGGGGCCCATAAAGATGTTTACAGCTCTTGCATTCCAGTAAACTGCTTGGTTGATACAGATCCTTATGGTACCCTTCTCAAAAAGGATGGGAGTACAATTCAAATCCACGAATTCATCGAGTCTTTGTAAAAACAGATTTGAACAACCAATCGTGATTTGGAAGACTGACCTGAGTAAAGCCATGTAGGTTTGTCCGAGCCAGCTCCAAAATTGCCCATCTTGATCGCCTTCCTATATACTTGAAACTTGCGGAAGATCTTTTGCATTGCCGGGTGGACCTCTAGAAGTGATCCCCTCGGTTGCTCCAATACAAAGAATAATCCTCTACAAAATGCTATAATCAACAATAGGGCGCATCTGGATACCATTTGGTTCCCCTCCGACACCGACTTGACCGAAGGATCGCCCATCGGATTGCTGGAAGATCTCTTGGTGGTGCCGCGGCTCCTTAATGTCTGGGTGCCAGGGCTGGATACAACGACAAACTCAAATTTGAGAGGTTTCATAGAAGTCAGAAATCCCAACAAGTACAGTAAATGGATATGTTCAGAAAGCTCACAGACTATCGATATGTGTTGCCATGGGGCTTGAAAAGAACTAGGGCACATTCAAATTTGAGAGGTCCCAGAGAATTCAGAAAGCCCACCAAGTACAGTTTTTGATATGAAATATGGATATGTTCAGAAGGCTCACAGATTGTCGATACGTGTTCGGGCTTGAAAAAGAACTAGGGCACATTCAAAATCTGAGAGTTCTTCAAGACTAAAACTGCCCATATATTTTGTTGCCAAAAGTCACCCAAACCCAGCTTGAGCAGACCGGGGCCAGTGTCAAACTGGCCCCCGGCCGTAACCGCAGGACTTGGTATAGGCTGTGAACAAACCCCTCTGGTGTCAAAAAGTTCATTTCAGCACCACCATACTCGCAGTCAATCGCTGCACATCGATGTCCAACCTAGAAGAAGGGGTTTCATATTCATATTTCTTAGCTGCCTTTTGAGCTCCCCAAAGTGGAAGAATCAAATCTTGATATTTATTTTGGGGGGTCAAAGTTTTGAAACACCCCACCTCCAGCTCACCAAGAGAAACAGCCATCTTTCCGGAAAAGATCTCACAGTGGTCCAAATAGGTCCACTGCAGGTTGGGAATAGTGAACATCAATGCTACCAACATACATAAGACCTTACCAGGGATGTAAAGGGATTGAAAAAACACCTTTACAAGTTCTTGGGACTACTTGTGGGAATTTCAACAAAATTTAACAAACCAAACAGTTGATCAAACAAAGTTTTGTTTCCCCCAAAGCACCTTTGGTGCGCCAAATCCCTTGAGTGACAGCATTGTTTCCTTCCGAAGTTTATAATTTCTGCCAGTGCCATGCTCGAATGCATCACCCTTAAAGGTAGCCGGGCAGGACTTAGTCTCAGCAACAGACTCTGCCGTCCTTTTGCTTTTGCCCATGACGAAACTCACAAAGTAAATCCCTTCGCAAAACCAAAGCTATGGGTATCCCCTGAACCAAAGCCTGCGTGGCACAGTAAGTTTTGCATGATTTCATGCACTGGTAATTATAAAAGAAACATATTTGAAGGACAATTGGTTTCACCCTGGCCGCCAAGACTGAGGTTTCACTTCTCTGAATGGGATCAAAGGCCCGGCCCGGTGTCACCACCCTGCCTCAAACACTGTGTAGCGCCGCTGGCATAACCCCGTCAGCGGGCAAGTACCCCATTAGAAGCGACCACTTGGGTTGATTGAGGGAAAGCTTGTTTAGTTCTTTTGTGGTTGACCATATTTCAAGATCATGAAGAAGAAATCTAACCAATTTGACTTGGTTGACGATGAATCCTAATATATGGAAGAGATTGGAACTACTCTGGTCCTTGATTTGCCAAATCAAAACGGAAACACATCTATGTAACATATATTCTTTATTTCCACATACATATACATATAAGATATACAGATATAAAAATATGTTTATATCTATATATATAGACTTACTTTCAACTTTCAACATATATGTTTTATACTGGAAACTATTTGTTCTGGTTCGGGCCGCTTCCTGAAAAAAAACACCAGAAACTGATTCCATGTTTTGCATACCTTCCAGAGTGCAAATGACAAACCTGGTTGGCTGTAGCGGTTGGAGGAGCAGTACCATTTTCCCATTGCCATCCACATGTATAGATATCCAACTGCCGGATGTTAATCCCCCATCCACGCCCGAGACAAGTCATGAGAGACAGGTATAAACAAAGAAAAGGTTGTAAGATATTGTAAGATGCATCACTAGCTGCAACAGTTTCATCATCTCATCAACATAAATTGAATTGCATCTCGGGTTTTGTGGGAAAAAAGGATTCTAGCCAGCATTCCAACGCTTCAGAGTTCTATAACATTTCCCCGGGATCCAACGTGTCCTATAGAGCAAGAGCCTCATATGAAAAAAACAGACCTCTTCACCGTATAATGAAGTCTTTGAGTCATTACTATGCATATGAATTATGAACAATTGATTGTGAATTATGAACTATGTATGCTTTATAAATAAGTTGTTTTGCAAAGCCTTGCTCTACCTATGACACCTGGAAACGCAAACACAACTTCATTCTTGTGAATGAAGCAAACACCCAGTCATGAGATGATATGGGCAGGTACCCTATTCCCTCTAACAACTTTGGTGATTTTGGGGGTTCCAAATGTTGAAAATAGAAATGCTTTCTAACTGGAAAGAACCAAGACGTTCCAACCAAACAGGGCCCTGAACATCCCCAAACTCAATCTAAAGTAGTGGCAAAACCAGCGTGTCGCTTTGCAATACGCCAGGCATTGTCGGGACCATCATTTTTTTTCCAACTAACTTGTCCTTTGGGGCCTGTCCCTGAGGGTCCTACAGACTTAACAAAGAAAGCCTCCTTCTGAAGGAGAACCTCCAAACACCCCCCAGATGATCTCAAGGTATAGGAATGTTTTCCCAAATTATTCTTGGACTGATCTGGGCGGGCATCCTCAGGCAAAAAACTGATATCATATTCTCCATACTTAAGAGATGTTTCAGGCACCTTAGCACGCAGTCCCTTCACTTGCTTCGAGCTGTGCTTGAAGCTGGCCTTCTTGTCCTTGTCAGGTTTGATGCACTTCTTGCTTTTGCAACGCTTGGCAGTGGGAGGACGCTCCGATGCCTGCATGGGCGTGGGTGTTGCGAAAGGTTTTGGTTGAAGGTTGAAATTAATGCACATATTTTACAAAAAGAGATTTGGGAACATGGAGAAAAAGTCTTGACTGCTACAAAATCATACTGCAGGTCCAACCTAGGTACCTTGACCTTGGGAGGTGTCTCTACCAAGGGAAATCCCCACCAGTCAGGTCGTTCACAAGGGGGCGTATGCAAAGTTGACATGGGGGTAGTCGAAGCGGCAGCCTTTTTATGGGCAGCTGCTGAACTAGATACCATAGCTTCCTCAAAGGCCCCTTCACCAACCAAAGACATAGAAGAGGAATCACTCTCTGAATCAGACCCCCCATCGGAAGATTTCCTGTCACCAGCCTTTGGCGAAAGGGTCAGGGTCGGTGAGTTCCTGTGCGATCTGGTATCGGTGTCGCGCTTGATACCGGAGCTGGAAGGTCGTGGTTCTGAATCAGATTCTGAATCATTCTCCATATTAGAGTCAAGGTGTGCTGTTTAGGGGAGGCCATGGAACCACAAACTTTTTCCAAAACCGTTTCCTCTTTTCTTCTGGGGAAAGATCAGAATGAGGTGTTGGTGGCGTGGCCATGTCCTCCTCCTTCAAGTCTGGCGGGTTCTCTAAGGGGTTTCCATCCCAATCCCAAAGACCCAACTGGTTGTCCGGCTGCAAAGGTTCAGGGGTAACATCAGCATCATCATTACAAACCTCCATCTTCTTCGTAACAATTGGCTCTGAGCTGTCAGAACCAGTGTCAGAATCAGTGGGATCTACCAAGCTACTTTCAGACCCAGACTCCGCATCCGCGATAGGAGCAACATCCGCATCGCTGCTTTTTGAAGGTGCATCTGACTCCTAGAATTTGCAGTCTGTTGTTTGTTCCAAAGATTTTGAAAGCACGTATCTAAAAACACTTGTCGGTTGACATCTTTGAACTTTGAATCTAGATGAGATTTTTTTGTCAGACCGATGGTCAATTTCGTAGATATCGAATTTACCAGAAGTTGCTTCCCTTTTTTCAGCCACCCTAGAACTTAAGGCATCTTGATATCATGCAGTACTTTTTGTGATCCTTGACCATTGACAAATTTGAGACTACATGCAAACATCACAAAATATGATGATGAGTTTATCAAACATGTATATGTATTAAATAAATGTCCTCCTTCTCTTCGTCCACCTTCGTTCTGGACCGTGTGGGCGACTTGGTCAACAGGGCTTTGAGCTCTTCCACATAAAGATCTGTGCTGGAATCAGGACCTGAGGAGAAATCCCGCAAAGGGCTGGTGCAGAGCGTGCATTTGGGCTGGTAAATGCACCCGATTGAAATTGGGGCTGGCAAATCATGCGCCTATCCCTGAAAAAGAAATTCAAAACTATTTTCCAGAAAATGGAAAAACGCTAAGATGAACTTGGACAATATTGAGAGGAGTATCCCACAGTATCCCATTATCAATTTTTCGCTAAGATGAACTTGGACAATTTTGATAGGAGTATCCCATAATATCCCATTATCAATTTTTCTGATTTGGGCTTATATGACTGAATTGGTGGATATCCCAAGTTCCAATTGCATATATTTACCAAAACTGGTGCCAGTTTAGCACAAATTCCAGTTGTCAAGAAACAGTTTCTGTAAAGGTGGCGCAACGCGCCCATCAACCTCTTCAACCGTTTCGCCTCATCCGCAGCCACATCCCGTTTCAACTGTTTGAATTTTGGGACTAACAAAGTCCCCCCCATGTTGCGATCCAATTCCAACATGCAGTCCGCCAAGTAGAAGCCGGAAGGCACCTGTCCATGCTGGGGCTCTAGGGGCAAACACATAAAGTTGATGGTATCTTTATATCTATACATCTATATATCTATACATCTATATATCTATATATCTATATATCTATATATCTATATATATTTATATAAAAGCT
>Ga0126337_10001288_pt1 | contig 14947 bp, 13 predicted proteins | sample DipCmetagenome_FD_92527 | JGI IMG/M metagenome (GOLD analysis project Ga0126337, IMG submission 92527) | Coral microbial communities from La Bocana,Puerto Morelos, Mexico - Diploria C A metagenome | ecosystem: Host-associated > Invertebrates > Cnidaria > Coral | place: La Bocana,Puerto Morelos... | reverse complement strand
CTTTAATGAACAACTGTGAAATACAAAATATGTTACGTTATTTCAAGAGTTTCGCACGTGTGGAGTCCGTCTGCGTATTAAAATTTTATGTACAGTAACTGACTGATTTTCCTAAAAGATGAGTGCAGAATTGAACCACAGGACGCCAAAAACGGATGTCACGTTGTTACTGATGCTCGCAAGATACCGCTGTAGACAATGGAACTACTATAATGTAACCTTTATTACAACTGGTTCTTTCTTCAGGATTAATAAATTGCACCAAACCAAACGAATAATCAGTAAGACTTGTAGCCTATGTAGCAAGCGTTTCCGTCGGGTGGGGGAGCAAGAAGGGGGTTTTCTTTTTTTTCCGCGCGAAAAATGGGTCGAGAGCGAGGCGGGAGAGGGAGGGGAAGAAACGAATCGCTTACGCACAAACCCCTGGATTTTGAAAACCCCTTTCGCTAGTCGAATATTGTTGTGTCGATCAAAGGTCTTAAACTTCTAAGGCGAATGAGGAAGTCTTCCGCAAAACAATTCTTTACAGGAAGACTGATGTACTTGCTGGGCGTGCGAACCATTTGATTTGCAAACATAGAGACTAACCGAAAATCCTCGGTGTTTGTTTGCTCTCCAACCCTACGGAAACGCAGGCTGTAAGATCAATCGACCCCAGTCCAGTCGTTTCATTGTTTTTTTATTGCTTCGGCAATCGAACAAAGTCGAACTCCGCGAACGTTTTTGGTGCGGATCGATTACCGAACTGAACCGAACCAATGTGACTCGATCGGTTCGATATATTTTGTTCGAATCACGATAAAAGGGCACAAATGCCAGTAAACTATGCATATTTATTTAGCGTATATCTTCATTGCTGTAAGAAATTCAAACGTTCATAAGATGTGGGAGGTAATATTACGAATCATTAACCGCATAGCAAATCAAACTGATTCCGTAATACAAGTTTCCGGGCGAGTTAATCCTCCGTTAAAACTGCGCTTTGAGTAATGCATTTTTTTGCTAGGAAACACTCATGCTAAGATCGAGCGCTGAGTGTACTGACTGACATATAAGGATTACCACACGCCGGTGTAGAGTTTATCTCAGGTAGACTCCAGTGAGCATATAAACACATGGAAAATATGTAGATATAGAACTGACCGCAAAATAAGTGTTACACTCATAGCCTGCTCATTTTGAAACTGTCCGTAGCGTGTGTATATACTCCAACATTACAAAGCAGCAGGTCGATTTCAACGAATTGAGCGGCGAGCGGCGAATTCGTGAAAAGAGAGAAGCGATTTGCATACTAGCATAATTTTGATGTTAACCATTTGTATACACTAGTCAAGTTCCCCTGGTGCAAATGATCTTAAATAAAGAAAACAATTCCCTTTATCCAGTCTAGGTAATTATCGTGTGGTTCCTTTACATTTTAATTTAGGTTCAATTTTTTTTTACATTTTAAAATTGGGTTCAATTCTTAACTACTTTTTAACATTCACAAAGAGAGGAAACCCAGTTTAGTTAAACCCTAGGACTACTTGCGATCTCAATACTGACTACTAATACACGCCAGCTTGTTCGTCAAAACTGGTAAATTGCTTTATTGGAACGATTTTAGCCGAAGCTGACACATTATAACCCACAAAGAGCATACTTTAAAACTGTTTTTTTTTAAAGAAAAATTAGAAAGGGTAATGTAAATAAAGACTGACCACAAATTTCTTTTGTAATTTAGAAGACAAACAAATTTTGTTCCCTTTGTCAGTTTCTTTTGAGAATTTCAACACTTCAAGCGATTTATTCTTTGAAATGATGTAGTATGTGCAAACAGTAAATGACAGACCTTGTCATCTTTCAATCGCAGCATCGTATCGTTGTCATGTATTGGTTGTTCCGCAACAAACACTCGGTCATCTTTACATTCAAAAACACCTGAACAAAAGAAATTATTTTTTAACTGCCTTTAAAGTTGAACTTAAGAAAACGTTTCGCAATCCTTAGAGAAAAGAGTGGACTTTCATCATCGAATTCGTTCTACAGTTGCATTCATCTTCTCTTAGTTATATTTTTCTTGCAGCCCTAAGAACATGACGTAAATGCAAGTTGAAGGCGATATTTAAAACTCGCAAAGTCACGACAGCTGTGCTTTTTTCGAAATTAGCGACAAAGTAATTTCTTTGCAAAGAGCTTTTGATCCGCATATCGAATACATTGTCATGGCTTGGCAGAGGCACCGAAGAAAAGAGGACACAACTACACAACATTACATTCGAGCTAATAGTACAACTGAAAACGACCACGTTAAAACCAAGGATTATCAGTTTGGATTCTGACAAATAAACGGCATTTAATTGTTTGATGAAAACGTTTTCGTCAATTTTACGACACCATGAATAACAGCACTACTTCTTATTCGACAGACTACAGATTTTATTTTTACACCCAGCTAGCTACTGCCATCTGTCTGGCGATACTATCACCTATAACAATTACAAGTAATGTGCTGTTACTGGTCACCATCTTCAAAGATCCTGTCAAATGTTTTCGTGCACCAGCTACGTATTTCATCATTGCTCTAGCCTCGGTTGACTTAGCGACAGGCCTGCTGGTTGAGCCTTTCTTTATAGAGTATCGTGTGGCAAGGTATGTAAAATGGTCGCCTATACCAGGCGAGCCGCACCACACCTTACAGCAAATTGGAGCTTGGTTGTCTTACGTTGGCCTTAACGCGTCCTTTCTGCTTGTTCTTGGTCTCATTTTGACCCAATTTATCGCCATAACATACCCACACCACTATCGTTCAGTAGTGACAACTCGCAGGGTCCTCGCTTGTGTTGGGTTCTCCTTAGCGTACTTCACTGGATTCATTCTGTTGCAGTTCGTTGGGGTTGTCCAAGCAATGTTATTTCAAGTAGATCTCCATCTTCACTCGACACTGATAACGTTTTTACTTATCCTTGGTTCCGCGATGCTTTTGAGGTCATTTCACCGATTCGCCAAAGAATCTCGTCGGCTCGGAGGCTTGCGAAATTATGAGAATCAAGTTGACGGTGGTTACGCGGGTAAGCCTCGAACGAACAGAATTAGCGAAAAACAGTTTACGATTGTAACCTTGATTTTATCAGGAATTCTCATCGTGTGTTCTCTGCCTCATCTGATTACTGTTCATATGAAGTTTTATACGAAGCAGGAAACTCTACAAGAGAGGCTTGACCTGTTTGCTGCGATCACTATCGCAGACGAGATGATGTTCGTGAAGGTCGCATTAGAAGCGTTCATCTACGCGTGGAGACTAACAAAATACCGGAGGTCTTTAAAACTTGTGCTCGCTTGCCGCACGAATCACGTTGCTTCTGAAACCACTGAACTAAGGACGATTGAAAATTTCACTGTTAAGTGACAAAACCTTGAAAGACTCAGTAGTGATACAAATCATAGATTTTCGAACTCTACAGTGCGGACACCACAATATTAAATATTGTGTGAATTTCACATAATATATTCTCTTTAGTTGCCTCTATAATACACGCACCCATGTAGAATTCTTTTCACTACGGAACGAACGACGGACCTCTTTGAAATATTGGATCTCAAAGAGCAGTCATGTAGCACACAGTTAAAAGCATTTTTTAGTTTATGAGTTATATTTTGATTGTATGTATATTTGCATGAAACGCGACAGACTAAATAACGTCGTTAAGCTACAGGAGTGACGCTCCTCAAACAGTATTGAATATAGGTGAGCTACATATCAAGTCGTCTAGAATGGTTTGTTTATTCAGCAGCTACAGGTGAGATGAAATAAACACAGAGAAGGTAAACCTTGTAAGACTGATAAAAGCAAAAAAATACTGAAGTTCTCAGGACGTAAATATCAGCTAAATGTTTTTCTTAGTTGTCAAGTAAGATAGATCTTCATGGAATAAATTGTGTATGCTCTGATTCTTGCTAACTGTTTTCAATGTTTCATTTTAAAAGAAAGATATATTACACAATAAGTCCAACTATTCTCGCATTTTGATTGGTTCTTCTGATCATCTGGAGGACAGACGTATAGACTGACGTCATTAACAACTTTTGCTTATTCATTGTTATATAAAATAAATAGATTCCATGTTGCCTTAAGTCTGTTCAGTAGTAGATCACAGAAGACATCAAAATGTGGGAAGAAAATTAGTGACACACTCGTTAAATGCGCGAATGGCTTTTTAGGCGTTTCTCATGTTCATGGCGTTCTCGAGAGCTCACGATAGCCTACGTGTAGCCGTCTCACGATTCGCGGACATGTTGGCGTACAAAAAGGGGGCGATGAGGGGGTGGGTAAGGGAGGAGGGAAAATTCTGCACTGCACATTCTCAAGATTGTTTATTATTTTTTAACAAAATACAACTTTACAACCTCTTCTACGTTAACACTGATTCAACCAGCAAAGCTGAACAGGACTTCATATTGTGAAAGACAAAATAAAACGTACCAGCTAATCATGAGCTGTTGGAAACAAGTGAAGATCTCAGTGGATAAATTATTCCATTTCATTATGCTCCACCATAACAGGAGTATTTTTTCAAGATGTTCCTGCCGGTTAGTATTATTTGAACCTTTAAAATTGTTTTGAACTGATATTATCCCAATACAGTAAGGCCAGAAAATAAAAATAGCCTGAACACCGAATAATGACCACTAACAACATGTAAGCAAGCCGTATTTACCATCGTTTAGATCTCCAGGCGCAAAACGGATAATCTTGGATCGATTGGTTTTCACTGTTTTACGATTACGAACGGCAATTATCAATTTATCAATGTAACGATTCAAACAAGGATCACCATATTTCTTTTTTGCAGTTCCCAGGCAACAGGTAACAGCAACAGGTAACAGTTGCAATTCCCAGGCAACTTGAAATCAATCAGGAAACAATGCGAAAAAGGAAAAAGCTGGCCACTGGCTTGGTGAGATTGTAAATAAACAAAAACATTACATTATTTAGAGAGGAAGTTACATCAGCCTTAGCTGGTCATGCGAGTCATCCATCTTGGTCGAATTGTCTAAAATTAAATCAGCAAGATAGAAGAACCTTTAGAAGTTAAAATTGAGCAAGGTGCATTCCGAAAGGTATCGACACATGACGGCTATTTTGAAGGGACATGCCTCTGCACCATGCATGTAGCAGTCCTACAATTAACCACCGTTCAATCAGCGTTCAATCAGACGTTACATCCTACAACATAATTCGGATAGAAGGAGGCAAGGTGGAGTCATGATTAGTGCGCTTGCATCTAGATCGAGCAGTCCGTGTTCATGTCCTGTTCGGGGGCATTGTGTTTTGTTTTCGGGCAAGACACCTTACTCTCACAGTGCCTCTCTCTATCCAGGTGAATAATTGGGTACCGGCATTCAATGCTGGGGATATCCATGCGATAGACTAGCATCCCATCCAGGGATCATGCTACAGACACTGGAGATAAGCGCCGGCTTGGTGGGCAAATTGGCTCGTAAGCAGGCTTTATATACGTTAAAGGGTGAAAGTTTCTAAAGAAACTGTTGTGCTGCGTCGGTGGGGGTAACAAGGTAATTTGGTTATATCAACTAAGTTGAAAATGTAAATTGGCCACCGTAACGAGTCGAGCGTTAGCCCTTCGTCGAGTCGAGCGTTAGCCCTTCGATTCGCTCTGACGAAGGGCTAACGCTCGACTCGTTACGGTGGCCAATTTACATTTTCAACTTAGTTTATATACGTTACCTTTATATCTCTCATATAGGTGAACGGGCTGCACTTCCTACGGTATCTATGCAAAATCTACTTAATTTGCATAACAACAAACTGTGACCCTTTTACCGTTAAGGAACGATTTTTATTTCTTTCTTTTTTATGCAGCAGCTGCGAAGTTCTTCTTCAGATGATTCGTTGATTAAATCGTTTCTTTGGCAATTTTCTTGATTGAAAACGAAAGAATTGTCAGGTATTCTTAAGAGTAGCTTGATATGCTTTGTCATCAACTTGTCGGTATTCGACATTTTTCTTATTTAAAGCACAAACCTAGACAACTAAAAGCTTTCCTCTGTCGTTGATCAACGGCCTTAACAGTCTAAAAAACTGCTTATTACGAGGAAGAACCACTACTTGATACCATTTCTTGAAGACCGTTGGGGGTAATGCCATGAAGAACAGTACTTTTCCGTCTAATTCATCGTCAGCAGACTGTAGATTCTATTTTCATACTGAGCTTTTTACTGGCATCTGCTTGGCCATTCTATCACCAATAACAATTACCAGTAACGCGTTGTTGCTGTTCACCATCTTCAAAGATCCTCTCAAATGCTTCCGTGCACCGGCTACTTATTTCATTGTTGCTTTAGCCTCAGTTGACTTAGGGACCGGCCTGATTGTTGAGCCTTTTTCGACAGCGCCTCGTGTTAAAAGGTACGTGAACTGGTCCTTTACCCTGGACGAGCCGTATAACACATTAGAGCAAATTGGAAGTAACTTGTCTTACGTGGGTCTTAACTCTTCGTTTCTGTTTGTTCTTGGTCTCATTTTGGTCCAGTTTATCGCCATAGCATACCCGCACCATTATCGCTCTGTGGTGACCACACGTAGAGTCCTCGCTTGTGTTGGCTTCTCGTTGATGTACTTTACTGTATTCCATGTTTTGCTCTTCGTTAATGTTTCCCAAAAAATTATTGAGCTGGTAGATCTCTACCTTCATTCGACACTGATAACTGTCTTTCTTGTCGTTGGTTTCGCCATGCTTTTGACGGCATATCGTCAACATGCCATCGCATCTCGCCGTCTTGGAGTCGGAAGCAGCTTCAGCGGACGCACTGGCAAGTCTCTAACAAACGAGATGAACGAGAGAAAGTTTACTATTGTAACTCTACTTGTATCAGGAATTCTCATATTGTGCATTCTTCCAAATCTCGTCACCGTTCATGTCTGGTTATATACAAAGCGAGATGATCAGCCAGATTGCTCAGACTTGACTTCAGTTGTCTTTCTCACGAATCTGATCTTGTACGTAAAGGTGTCATTGGATGCGTTCATCTTCGCCTAGAGACTACCGAGATACCGGAGATCATTAAAACTAGTGATCACTTGCAGCTCAAATCAAGTCACAACTGAAGCCATTGAGCTAAGAACGAGATAAAATTTCCTTGTTCAGCAATGGAATCTTGAAATCAGCGAATGATTATAACTTTCAATATTGGGCGAACTATCATGGTGTCGGTTAACGCGGGTTTCTAGCGCTTTTCAGCAATTAGTATTCATTCGTTGGATCAATTCAACTTTTTTTTAAAATGTTCGTACCAAAAGCATTTCAGAAAAGGTTGTGGTCTCTTTTTTGATAATTCTATAATATAAAGTAGGGTTTTCTGAATTCTGTTTGAGTCATATAACTATTTAAAATACCGACTAAAATTGGTTATTAATTTCTCTCGATAGAATGCCCGACATTATTTCGTACTAACTCAGTGATTTAACAGAAAGTGGTCTATTTAGATTTCTCTTTTCTTAAATTCGGACAGCTGTATATGGTGGTCAAAACGGGACAGACCACCACGGATCTACCATATTCCCGTGAGCAATTTTAGATAAACGGGAATGATCCACTAAAACGTCAGTAACTGTTTCTTACATAATTATACATTAAGGTGTTTAGAATGATTGACATATGCAGTTAAGGCAGCTGATTGTAAGCTGAGGCGACCAGAAGCAGCTGCAATATATGTAAATAGTTTTGTAGAAGATTCATTAAGTGACCATTATAAACAGGATAGTGGGAAATGGATTGTTGGTAAGAGAGGTCTTTTATTGCGCTAGGAATGTAGGAGTTTGCACTGTGGGTAGTGACATATATATAAAATGCAAAGATGCAAGGGATTGGAAACGAAAATGCTGCTAGGTTACGTAGGACCTGTAAATAATCTGATCAGACTTAATGTCTCTGAAAATCGACTTTTGGACGATGATTGCATGAGTATGGAAAGACGAAGCCAGTTCCAGGCTCTCGGTAGTCAAGGAGAAAAAAACGAACGAGAGAGGACTAGGAGAGACACAGCATCCACGGAAGCAGGACTGTAAAATGATATTAGCCGATACTTTAAATATAAGTTTAAATGATATATCTAAAAAGGGATGTGACCATCTGCTATATTTCTTCAAATCTGACCCATTTATTGAGATTAATAGAGATTGCTCTCCTGTTCATGTCACATCTTGTACGAGGCTCTCATGCTGTTCTCTATTTTGTTTGTTTTGACTTATTCTTGTAATGCATGGCTAAACTTGAATGGATTTGAATTATTCACCTTTTTACATTGTGTTGAGCTGCTTTCTTTTCTAGATGCCTTCCAACAAATCGGTACGCATAAGCCAGTATATAATTAATGGTTCAGGTCTGCAATATACAAACAGTTTATCTAAGACGGTCTGATGTTAATCATTTATGAACGATTTCAGAATGATGACTGCATAATTCAAATTAGCATCCCAATTTCTACCTTGCAGTTAATCAGTGAGGTAGTAAATTTCCCAAAAATGTTAGCCAACCAATTAAACTCGATGAGACTCTCAAAGAGCTCGAGTCCCCCACCCCCCTTCCCCCTCGCCCCTTCCCCCTCGCCCCAGAAGTGAGTCAAACTTCAGAATGCATCGAATATCGTTGAATGCTACTGATATTAATTGCAACTTTAAAAGACATGGAGATCCGGCGGCGAAATTCATTCATATTTTCCATTAACGTTCCTCTAATTTCGTATCCCGCAGAGTACATTTAAACAAAAAAGCTTTTTAAAAACTTCACGAGTCGTTAATTTCAAACTAGTTGACGCACTGCCCGGCACGTACTTAACAAGTGATGAGGACGAAGTGTAAAAAAAGAGTCGCACGTCTCACTTCATTGATTTAAATAAACAAAAAGTGATCGTGCAAGAGTTACTATGGACTGGTTGGAAAATTTCCCACAATCCTGTTTGAAGAGGAGAAAAATTGATCGCCTTTTTCTCTTGAAGGTAGGTCATGCTTGAAATTTTTCTTAATTAACTGGTATTTGGTTACGAGAAAAAGAAGCACCATTAAGTCTTAAAACATCTTTTGTTGTATATTTTTTCTTTAATTTACTAAAACGTTATGCCATTTATATCCGAAATAGATATATCAAACGCGTTAGGAAAGTGAGTGTTGCTGAAATATTACCATGTATCAAGCATATTTGGGGCACTATTACCCAAAAAGGAACCAACCATGAAGTGTTCACAGTGATTGTTAGTGAGCTAAACAAGTCAATCACTGATGTAATTTCTAGTACCCAAGTACTAGTTGCAACATCGCTGAGTTACTACATAGACTATAGACATGTACTTTTGAACTTTGAGAGTACTGTATAAGTGACGTGCATAAGGCTCGTCATTTGAACTTTTAAAATCACAATTGAAAACCATCAGTTACATCAGTTGATCTCTATACATTCTAGAAATCCGTTCAAATGCTTCAAAGCGGATTTTTTAACTTTCCCCGGACATTTCTATATCATTTGTCCATGTTTCGAAAATTTCGGAATTTTTGGTTGAATTGAAAGCGCCCAAGATTTTAGAATCTTTTTTGCGAAGGCAGGTGGCAGGCAAGAAATCGTTAATTGAGAATGTTGTCGTTATCTTCCAATCATATTCTCAGAGCTACCATCAAAAGGAATGCGTAACTATTGGTAAAGGAATTTGCGCCAGCATATGTCAAGTCATTACATGTACTATCAGTTTAAGTACTAAAAAATAAATTTCTGTATTTCCGAACAAATTGATATAACGCTACGTTGGGGTCCCTGTCTGATTAATTTTACGTGTTTACAGTTTGCTTTCATTACTGCGACATGATCCTAAAGGCTTCTTCTGTTCTGTTTGTATTACACGCAAAACTCACCATGGGGAATCACAGGCATGTTATCAGGCAAATCGATTAATATATGATGTCTGCAAAGGATATTCTCAGTTGGGTACTTGGGTATTAATTATTTCCTGATTTCTATAGTTAACTGAGCTATTCATTTTTTTGAAACAGATGCTTGTCTTGATAGTTGGCGAGACGTCAGCCTCTCTTCGACTGCAGGCATATAAAGTGCCCGGCGGGCCCCTCTTTCCAGGGTAGGCAAATTATTTATTTTAACAATATAACACTAGATTAAAACGCTCAGTACCTCAAATCTTACGGCATATTTAAAATCCTCATCTTCAAAGAAGCGCGCTCTGTATAATAAGCGGCCACTTCAAATGTGTTTTTGTCCCCATAATAATAAGCTTTTAATGGGTGCTTTATTTGGACTGGAAGTTTAAGTGTGCGAGAGGCGCGTGTAAACATGAGGCGTGTGTACACATGAGGCGTGAGGCTGGTTTTAGGAGCCTTAAAGGAAAACGAGTGCTGCGATTATGCCGATTGTATTGTAGGTAATAAAACGATCCTGTTTGCAGCTATAATCAGGCAGGCTTGAGGATGAAATAACTCAATTGAATGTTATTACAATTTCCTTTTTTGCAGCAAAACGACCTTTGTTCAGTCCACTATCTCATATAAGTACCCAGCACTTGCCAACACAACAGAGCTGGTTTTAGTGTTTAAAATGCCGAGTTTCGTTGTTTATGAACAATACAGTTCAAACGGATCCCTTTCCCCCGATGACGTCACTGAGTCACAAGATGGTAACTTTCGCTTCGTGACGTTTAAAGTTAGTAAGTTTTAAGTCTACCAAATTGATTCTTCCTCTTACCAACTAAAACATGAAACTGTAACCCCATCAAATATGAACTTTAACGACGTTCCATTTGGTATTTCGAAGACCCGTAAAGGAAATGATGTTACTCAACGGTCGATAGCCTGCGATTAAGCAAAGGATGACGGTCGCTTCTAAAAAGCTATGCAGCGTTTCCTCTCACAACTAGCGAGCAAGTAATCTCGACCGGGCAAGAAACCGCCATTTTGCCTGCTCGGGTAGCCAATCACAGCGCGGGATTCGGTTCATCTTTCCCGCTCACGAAGCAAGCCATATAATAAGAATGGATATTGCCCTGTGTTTTTTTGCATGTTTATGGACCTACACTCTTTCTCGGTCCATAAACACCCCAACAAAGAACTTAGCCAATATCAAGGCAACTTGACCGAACAAGCTCTGTTAATAACCCATAATGCGATACTTCACTGTGTCATTTTCAACAGTTCAAGAGACTGCTGACCTCTGAGCATGTGGGCATACAAGTCGCAGTTCACGTGGATCAAGACGATGGTTTTGATGACGGTTCATTTCATAACGCGCCGTGTGTGGTGAGCCTCCGATACCAAAATGAAAATCTGTGCGGATCAGTTACTCTAGAACAAACTGAGGTGGCCATGACTCAAATCTCATTCTACAGTCCAGGTAAAACATTTACGTGACAAAGAGGACCCTAAGGCAAATAATGGCTACCTCTTTCAAATATGCAGGTGTTCTGATGCGTACCTGATTGCTCACGTAGACAATATGCTCCTCGCTTTCTTTTTAATTGGAATTTTTTTAGTATAAACCGGCCTAAGTCTATTCATCCTCTTGAACTTGCTTGGCTACCTCACTGTTGACTGTATGTATTGAACGACAGTCTCTGTGAGGTAGGCAAAGGCTAGCCCCGCCACCCATTTCTCTCGCTCAAATTCGGGAACGGCTAGAAAGCTGTAAAGGCTCTAAGTACGCAAATGATACCCAGGCTAGCCGCTTACGAAAGAGAGATCTTGTTAGCGTCCAACCAAGGAAAGAAGAGCTTAGACAATATTTTAATGTCCTATTCATCTTTCTCTTGTAGAGTGTGACGGTTTTGGGCCACTCGATCATTTATCCGGAGGAACGAAAGATAGCCAAATAACAGCATCCTCTAGTAACATCAGAGACTTTCTGCCTTACAGTGCAAAATCTGAAGAAGAACTCAGTGGTTGGACGCCACTCAGGAACTCTGGGCGAGACTTACACACAGTCCATTTCATACAAGTTGATCTGAGATATGCGATTCAAACTAAATTTGTGGTAAGTATTGTCCAGACTACACTTAGACTTGTAAAACTTGAAAAAAAAGTTGTATTTTATCTAAAAACGTGGCCAGCAATCCGTCAGTCCTGGCAGCCAGGACTGCAGATCCACCCAGCCTGCTTGACAGGCGTTCAAAGAGGAGACTGAAGGGGAAACAAGAAGCGGATCCCTGAGCCACGCAAGCTAAGCTAAGATCACTATGGGATAAGGCCACGCCGCTTTGTATTTTATCGTTATTTATGTTGCTGTTAGGGCACTGAGTCATATCAGTTTAAAAATTTGTTTACACTCAATGAGAAAACCTGTGTTTCCGTATATCCACCCCACTCCCTCGAAAAATCGATTTTTCAAAGGTGGGGGAGGGGGCGGATTTATACAATCTATCTCCTGTTGTCAAAGACGTCCAGCGACGCTGTCTTGAGGCTCAATCAATTCTCCAATATTCAAAATTTTCCTAGCTTGCAAGCTATTGGTTGAAAACCATCTTTGTGGATTTTCCCTTTTGAAAGAGCTACACACTTTGGCGTCCAATTCGCTCCAACAGTAGTTCCCGTTATATTGCGGATTCCTTTCCACTTCAATTCAGGCATTTGCTATGCTCAGTCTCGTTTATGATAAGAAATTTTGGGTAATCGGCCAAATGTTTTTGGACTCTTGAAATCACGGGTTTTGATAATGGAGTGTCACAGATTTCCAAGTGTGAGTTCAAGATATCGGGCAGTGATTTAACAAAGTTCCTTTTGTACCTTACGGAGTTGAGCTCCATAAACTTGCCAAGAAAAGGACAAGGACAATATTCAGCCATCTTGACGAGACAAGCTTGGTTAATAAAGGATTCATTATTGGGCTTTTAAGGGAATTTTTTGCCGGACACGGTGGGTAGTCCCAAGCGGGAAAGATAGTGCTATCCTATCCGCGCACCATTGTTTTACGGATGGTTCTTCATGTGTCCGCTGAGGGATGAGGGAATATTCATAAATTACAAAAATTTTGGTTGAATGAGCTTTCCCCCTCCTCTGATTGATGTACTTTATAATTATACAAAGGTCTCTCATAAGACACAAACCAACAATAGTAATCTGAGAACATTTTTGGTTAATGTTGTAAAAAATATTGTAGTTGTTCATCGTGTTGAAGAAAATAACAAAAAAGGATTATGGTTTGTCCGCGCGAAAACAGCAACGATCAAAGTAGGTCAATCAGAACTGTTGAAAACCAACCAATCGTAACCACTCGACATACTCCTGTAATGAAAACTTCCATTATACAATCGATCCGAGAATCATGTGACCACATCGTGAGCAAGGATAGTACAAGAAGTTAACATTTTTGGTGTTTTAAAATGTTTTCTTTTTAGTACAGTTTACTTCGGACAGGCGTAGCCCAACGCAATTATTTACAATATCGCTTTGAAATTCCTTTTTTTACTTTCCTGGCTATCTACATTTTGTCGTGAAATAGATAAGTTAGCATGATGTAACATGACTTACTGAAATAATTTACTTTTGCAGGCTGCAGTTCAAGGTCTGTCTCCAAAGATTCCAACTGACAAGTTAGTCTTAGTTCTTAGTGAGGATGGAGTGGAGTGGACAGAAAAGAAAACTGGCATTGAAACAGGGGTAAGGAAAGTGAGAATTTAAAGCAAACTGAATCAAAATCCCAGGAGGACTCGCCTATAAAAATACGCCGGGGGAGGGGGTGCTCGTCGGAAATGTGGTACCTGATGGGTACCGGCTAAAAGGTACGACGATTACCCCTGTTATTTTCCTGTGGGAAAGCAACAGATTACGATCGACAGATCAACAGGTATTTAGTTTTTAAATTTCAAAGCTCTTAGGGAACCACACAATGCATGACCTAGTGACGTTTAAGTTATGGGAACGAGGTTGTTGAAGAGGTTTTAAATGAATCAGAAGCTGGCCTGGTGCTTGTTTCCGCTCGTATTAACAAGATCGGCAGTGTCGTAACAGCAACTGGCGATTGCTGAGGTCGATCTTTCATTGTAAGGAATAAAACACTAAGACAGTAAATAGTTGATAAGTTCACTGGAACAGGCGCAATGAAAGAACAATTGCTATTGACTTATTATATGCAAAGGTTCTTGCCTTGAACGTCGACTCTCTGTGAATATTCCGACATGACAAGACTAATGTCACAGTAGTTTTCGTAAATATACTTTCAGTGTTTTGTTTTTTGTTCTTTATCCAGTCCCTCTCAAAACTGCGTACGACGTAGCAGCGTAGCAAACTAACTTATGTAAAGTTGTCCTTAATTAAACTTCCCACGAAGAGACACATGAGCAGTACTAACTATTTTTTTTTTTTTTGCATTCTTACCCTGTCAAGGTTGATCGAAGCGCTGGAAGCACTGTAACAGTGATAAAAATATTTAAGTTCACGGCCATTGCCCGTTTCGTTCGGTTCGTCCTTCCTCCTTTTCAGAAACCTGGAGGAGAACAACCTGTTTATAAGGTAGAGTTGTATGGCTGCCCAGGAAAAACAAATGGAAAAGGCAAAAAAGGTGAATACAGTACATGTACAATAGAAGCGAATACACTAGAACTTGAAAGAAAAAGGCATATATCGATCCAAGTCTTGTGTCACTTTACTTTTTTATGCATTAGAATTTTTTGACGAGAAGTTAAACTTTAATGGCCATATCTTTCTCATACACGCCCTACTTTGAAGTGTTAATTAGCGTCCTGAACCGTTCTGATACCAAGCATCCAAACTAAGGCTGACATAACGACAACAACAATAACAAACAAATTGGAACATACTTACAACATATTCCTCTAGCCTGGGCCGGGTTGTTCAAAGCCCGATTAAGCTAACCCAGGATTAGTGAGAATTTTGATTTCAGAATTGTGTTTTTTGTGGTGAGGTTTTGTTTATATTATTTTGTCGTTCAGTTTAGAACTT
>Ga0126337_10001287_pt1 | contig 14965 bp, 3 predicted proteins | sample DipCmetagenome_FD_92527 | JGI IMG/M metagenome (GOLD analysis project Ga0126337, IMG submission 92527) | Coral microbial communities from La Bocana,Puerto Morelos, Mexico - Diploria C A metagenome | ecosystem: Host-associated > Invertebrates > Cnidaria > Coral | place: La Bocana,Puerto Morelos... | reverse complement strand
TGGTTAAATACAATGCATTGTGGTAAAAAGTGATGAATTTGAGAATTCATCGCCCCTTATATATTTCCTTTAAATCCTGATTATGTTGCTGCTCGCTCCCTACGGTCGCTCCGCAGCAATTATAAATAGAAAGACTGCGTGCGCTCTGATTGGTCAGAAACTCATGCTCTATAGAAAAAGCACGTTTTACGTGTTTTATTGTTTTTGCTACATTATCTCTATATCATAAAGCAAATGAAGACGCTTAAACCTTGTATTACACTGTGATAAAACACGCCGGACATTTGAGAACACTTATTTATTAAATAAAGTCCATTTCTTGTTAAATAAAAATAAATTCCCTGAATGTTTATATATTATATATACAAGGTTGCGTTCTATAGACTTTGTTAAGCAGGCCCAACCAATTTTGTCATGATTCCTTCTTGTTTGTACACCATTTAAAAGAGCACTAACTTGTCTGCTTGGTTTACTTTTTTATAGAGTACAACTTTGATGGCCAGATTCCAGCATCTTATCGTGATCGATCGTTTTTGTTAAGAATGAAGACAGCAGTCATGCAGACACTGTAGTATATATTAATTGTCATAGATAAGTGAGTTTAGCCCTGTCGAGTTATGTCAAATATCAGATATTATCAAGCGTGTTATCAGTCATGATTTAATCAATCACTTAACTAGGTTATACACTTAAGTTTATCAGGACTTGCAGACGTGATTACTTCACCTGTTGAAGCCTTGATTAGCTTATTATTGACGGATGTACTCTTGTTAAAAGGTAATAAAAAACGAGGCAACCCCGAGTGTTTTCTTTGTTGTAATGTGCATAAAGAGTTTCCTGTGAAAAACAAGACTAATTAGGATTAAAACCGCCTCGTTCCCAGCAACGATCAGAATAGTCTTGTCATCTATAGATTTCAAATGTGCTGTGTCGGTCAGTGCGCGCTCAAGAAAAGAGGGTCGCACAGGAAGAGATGTCTGTCGCGCGGGAATTAGGCTTGTCGCGCGCTTCGCAATCCATGCAAGCGCCGCGCGTCTTTGAACAGGTTTTCATCTGTAGACACTTGCAACGAGGCAGGAATTTTATCGAGAAATTTATATCGAATGTCGGCTGCTTACAAGTTAAGTACTGTCTTCTCGAGAAAAGAGTCAAGATCAGAAAAGGGGACGTGATATAATTAGTTAGCTATTTTACAACACTCAAACACAAATGGCAATCACCTTAGGAGATGAGGAACGCAGCCCAAAAGAGGGAATTTTCGAAAAGTGCAAAGATTTAAATAGTATTAGAGACAAAAAGACAACATGTTCTGTGACCAAGCTATGATCAATTTTACCTAAGAGAAATCAAAGTGAACTGCATTTAGTAGTCAAAAGTAACTGTCAGAAATAAGGTTATAAATATGGGAATATTTCTTAGCCCTTTTAACAGGTAAACTGTTCTCGATTTTTCAATGTTACTGAGGTGAAACGAATAACGATTTTGCGCTGTTTGAAATTTCCGAGGCATTATGTAAACTTAATCTTCTGCAAGCCCTGAAATTGCAAAGGCAAACCGACCTGTGGGGTTTAAATATAATGAATTAAACGTGCATAGGTTTTTTTGAAAAATTTAATCATTCACCCACCCTGGCACCATTCCCTTGATTGTCGCAGAATTTAATTAATTTGATTAAAGCCTTTTCATTGCACCACATGGTTATTTAAGCTAAAAAAAATAAAATAATCTGTAAAATATCAAAATCAGTTATACCTCCCATATAACATGCACTGCCCATGATATTATAACCTGAATGCAAACACTGTCTCTTGTGTTGTTTTCCCCTAGCGAAATTGTCTTTTGCCAAAGGTAAATCACACAAAGGCTCGACCTACAGCGAGATTTTTTAAAATTTAATTTTTCTGGTTTCGATGTCACGGATTTAAATTCAGATCTCAGTTGGCTTTTCAAAGAAGCTATTCCGTAACAATGTTTTATTGCAATTTTGATATACACCGTCGACATGCGTACTTCTTGGTGCAAATCATCTTGTATGAATATTGAACAGTTTGCCAAATTAATGTGATATTTCTAGTCTCGCTGTGAATAATGAAGGGACTTTGTTACACGGACTTCTATCTCACCCACGTGGTGCAAATAAGACTGTTAAAGAATTGGAATTGTAACGCAGTGATACTAAAATTCGCTAAATAATTAAAATTGTAACGTGGGGTCTTAGCGGGGATAAATATTTAATCTTCGCACCTATTTCTCTCTATTTGCGCCGATTATTTGCGTCGATTACTCGTCAGAAAAAACTTGAACCGAGGGGCTTGTAAGGTAAGTAAAACATATTTCGTCCGTCATAATTTAATCATACGGTCTCCTCATCTTTCCGGTTTCACTGAGCTTTAAATTGAAAACATTTCCATGACGGTCCGTATTATCAGTAGATAATTTAGTCTGTCCGTTTTTCAGTAAAACTTGTCAGAAATGAACAATTTTTAACTCACGAAAATAGCTTGGAACTGCTTCAGTTATATCATACGTTTAGCATCTCGTCACAAAAAAGTTGTCTTAAATAGGTTCTGCAACACCTCCTAAGCATATAAATATTACGAAAACGGTTAAAAGATGCTTTTATATTAGAGGTTAATTGTTGATCACGACTCAAACATCGCTTTTAAAGACTTGACTTAGAGCTTGGGCACACTCACGAAAGCTAAATGTCCTTAATTTCAAGTTTACAATTACGTACATTAAACTATTTAGTTTACGTCAGTATTGGAAAGAAAACGGTAATAACTGTTTTTTTTTTCGGCTTACATATGAATGAAATTTTTATCTAAGGGCACAAATCTTTTGCGCTTCGGCCATGAATTTATTTGAATAACAAAATGACAATCGGAGAAAGCTGTCTGAAACTAGCTAGACTTTCTCACTGTATACTGATCAACATGATTTTATAAATAATGAGTGATTAATAGCAGTAAGAGAAGCTTTATTCGATTAATATGTACGTTTCCATTCATTTTATTCATTTCATTTATATTTCACCGTAGATAGAGATACACAATGCGCATGACAGTCTTAACTACTTTGGCTGTGGTATTCGTTATTGCTTTGGCAGTCAGTAAGTAACACGTATCAATACTGAATAATATAATAACTTGATTACTGTAGGTACTCGTGGTGTTTTGAAACCCAATGACATAATTCAATCTTTCATACTTTTGGGCCTTGACGCTGAATGTAAAAACGTGATATCTATAGAATTACCACTATTCTCAGTCCAAAAAAAAACCAAGAAAACCTTTTGAATTATTATCGGCGTTATATAAATCGCCCATTAACAAAGGATCCAAAATCTCGTACCTTGCGTACCCACACGCGAGTTAAGGGGGGAGGGGAGACAGGGGAGCCACACAAAGAAGAGGAAATACAAGGGTTGTGATTAGAATCAGGTTGGACACATCATGTTTATTACACAACACATCAAATGATTCGGGTTCAAGTATATAGTATTCCGGATCATCTTCACTCAAAATGTATGATAGGAGTCATAAGATAAGACAGAAAACAGAGGAAAACATAAAGTAATATATAGATGCGTTGTGTAATAAAAATAATGTGTCCAACCTGATTTTAAGGTAGCCATTCTAGTCACAACCAAAATACAAGGGAAAATAGAAGCTCGCACATGCGCAATTTATGCTGGAGTCCCTTTTAAGTCTAGTTACCAGTCTAGCTCAGATGTAGCATTGCCTCCTTGATTAGTCGCTAATAGAAACTCGTTGTCTAATTCTAAAAATTAAGAACAATGCCTCAATTTCAAGAGTAGCGCGCACATTTGTTGTCTATCAGGGAAAAGGGAACGGTGAAAGAATCAATTTGTGTTCGCGGATTTCCCATAGAACACAGCCGACTGGTTATTGAACATGTTGAAAGCAATTATAAAATAACCGAGCTACTAAGCGCGTTGGTCGATATGTGTGTTTTTGCAAACCCTCGATATCGTCTCGAAATTGCATAACTGTCTAGAATGTGTTTAGTTGAGGCCAAGTAAAAACGTAAAAAGTGCTCTATATGGCTCAATTATGCCACGCTCTGCTTACAAATATGATGAGCGTACGGGTAATTCTTGGGTGATTCTTACTATTCCGCCCACGCTTATGGGAGAGACGAGAAGTTAGTGAAGCCAACTCAGTGCCTATCCAACGCATGCTCGTGGAAGAATAACTAGTTAATTACTGAAATATGGACGAAAACAATACTTTTTTCCTTTTAACAGCGGTAGAAGCAAAGAAAGGATTTCGAGGTGTTAGAAGCCGGCTGAAGGGTAAGATATATATATATATTGATATCACAAACAAACAACTCACTTCAACTGATCCAAGAGAAGTTATACTTGAGCTTGAAATAAATCGGTTTTGAAGTTGGGTCTGACAATTTGGTAGCACATCAAAATGAAATTATCCAGTTGATGATTTTCAGTTCACTATCAATCAATCAATCAATCAATCTTTATTTAACGTGGTCTAGCACGCTTAGCTAAAAAGCTAGTTTGCAGGCGCGCCGCGAAATAAAGATACATTGTCCTTTTGTTTATTTGACAATGTGCGGACATTGTTAAGAGAAGCATTGGTGATGTTGAAATCTAAAAAAATCAAAAATAATGTATTATTACCGACAATGAAACGAGAAACGCAACTTTACTTCTACTTTTAAGCTAAGGTGTGGACGGGACCCAAAAATAGCGTCCTTTCTATCAAATATCCTTCACAGGAAAGTAAATAAGTAAGTAAGTAAGACTTTATTTTAAGAGGGTATCACTTGACGGTAATTAAACAGATAACCTGTGGTCCCCAGGAAAAAAGCATACACCAACTCCACCAGCGAGAGAATCAGCCCCGGTATTCCCCATCACGGAATCAGCAGCCCCAGGAGCAGCTGCCCCGACAACAGCAGCCCAGGAGACAGCTTCCCCGGTATTGACAACTCAGGAGTCTTCAGCCCCGGAACTAGCAGTTGTGGAAGAAGAAGCGGTCACGGAATCACCAGCCACAAGCGCAAATCCTTATGAGAAGGAAATAAGTAAGTAGAAATTTACTCTTAACAAAAAGTTGCTGTGCTCACGGTGGAACTACATTTAGCCGATGTTTTTCGTTTTCAGCTCATTTAGCGGTGTAATCCATTCCACTATGGAATCCCCAGTTTGACTAAAGACCGTTACACAGTGAAATCAGATGACCGTCTGTTTTTACAGCAACTGAATTTACGCCATTCCCTGGTTTGAAAATCGCTCGTCAAAAATTCTTTCCAAGTAGAAAGAGTGATCATTACTCCTGATGGTAATCAGAAGTTTCGAGTCTTTATATGGTTGTTATTTCTCCTTTGTTTTTGTCCAAAGGTAATCAAATATATCAAGATGTAATAGATGACATGCTTAAAGCAGTGCAGGAGAGGTAAGTCTGATCCAAAGTGAAGCTGGGGTATGTACTATTCAGCGCACTGGAGGTTCCTTTGATAGCGGAGCTCTGCAGCCCTAAGGACCGCTAGGACGGATCCCCATACTCAATAGAAACCCGTGAACCGCTGTTCTCATGACTTCTCATGGTAAAAATAGCTGGCGGTATTGCTCATGGGCGCGTACGCACGCACGACGACGAGGATATCGCACAACATGGCGGCTGTACTATAGATAATAAGGCATGCGGCCATGGTTTACAGCGTACATCTTTGATATTGGACTTATGGTCCATTGACACTTGTCAAATCGAGGTATCTGCTGAGCAGTATCACTTGAGCATGTTCGGGCTCAAGTTTTGAGCTCATTTAGGTCATGGTTTTTTGACTTAACTGCCTACCAAGTAGCGGCATTTCAATTAAATCGCAGGCTCAAACAAGTTTACTAACGATAATCAGGATAATTTGTTTATTTGAACTGGGTTGATAATGTAAATTGGCCACCGTAAAGAGATTCAGAACTTTCCCGTGCTTATAGGGCCGGGTTGTTCGGAACTGAGCCGGTTGCCGCTAACCCATGATTTCACGTTAAAAAAGTCTGCATACGAGCTAAGTGGCTCATCAGACCGGAGCGCACTAACCATGAAACCAAAGGATAATTTCTTTGTTTATAAATGTTTTTTACTCCTTAATTTCTGTGTAGTTTGAGATTATTCAAACTCAGAACACCAAACAATACGAAAAGAAACCTCACCGCCAACTTTAAAAAAACTTAAATCAATATTATCACTTATCCTGGCCATGGGTTAGCTTAATTAATCAGGCTTTGAACAACTCCACCCAGGAGCTCCGCTTTAAGGCTTGGCTCAATCTATGTATCATGATTGAAAACTTCGAAAAACAAGGTTTAAAATATCCTGTCTAAGTCCACGCGCTTTCCTGTGTCATTGCCTTGTGTTTTTTGGACACTTTTCTCTCACGGTGCAGTGTCTCTCTCCACCCAGATGTACAAAGGATTACCCGCAAATTCTTAGAACTAGTCTGTATACAGTCAGTCCTGCAATGGACTAGTATCCAACCCAGGGAGAGAAGTAATAGTCGTCTCTTTTTGCTGAAAAAAACACAAATATCACCAGAATTTATAACACCAAAGATTCCTCCGATTGTGCGACCAGAGCACATTTTGCCTAGCTTGCATAATAAAATCTAATTAACTTACTCTGTTACTTCACCGAAATGCACTCAGATTCTGTCCGGGTAATTTCCCCGTTTGTTTAATTTGCAGGTTTTAGCCGCCTTGTTCAAGGATACAAAAAGTGGATCAGAAAAAATAAAATCAAACGAAGAAATATGGTTAGAAATCTGATAAGAGGATAGCAGATATAGAATAAAGATCCATTAACGAACTAACGTCTTTTTTGTCTTACTTTTACTAAAACATGGTTTACGGTGGCTGGCAACAGTTTCTCGCCGAGTATCACAACTCTTTAACAGTTGACAACAATCATGGTGTCAAAACAACTGCCCAATCAGTAAGAACGAGTTATTATCATTTTTCGCGGTGTCACAATAGGTTTCCACAGCAATAGTATGACCTGTATTATACCTTTTTTCAAAAACTGGCCACTGTAACCCCCATTTTATGTGATCGAACTTGATCGGCATGATGAAACGCAGCGTTTGGCAAAGTTCTAAAAATTCTGTACAATGCGTGAATTTCAAAGCCTTCAGATCATCAGGTCATCGTAGATGTTTTCTAATTTTAAGCTCGGGTAATCATAAATCGAAGTTTGCTCTTAAAGATCATACAGCTTCATACATAAAAACGAGTAATGATAAGCCTCCTGATTCGCATCACATTGTCGTACAACGTCAAGTATAAAGGAGCTTGTCCACATGTTATGGTTAACAATCTCCTTGCCGCTACTTAACGAAACTATTAGAATGCGTCAGAGACGTTTGTAAGTCATTAATATGACTTGTTTTTCTCCTCAGATTTTTCTAAGTTTCATGCGCTAATTGGAAGACTCATAGCTGGCAAACAAACGAAACTGACAAACAAAGGTTATCACTTTTTATAGAAGTTTTGTAATTTAAAAAGCCTATTTAACAAATTTGGAAAATATTTGGTATTGAAAATCAACAACGTATCAATGATTCTTTTTAACAAAAAGGGGTATTTTCAAAAAAATATATATTAGACTAACAAAATGAAAGGGGAAAATTTGAATTGGTTTTTAGCACTTCAATTTCAACGAGATTGCAATATTGCATCAGTATTGCGTGCTTATTGTGAAGGACGCAAATAAGATAGGTGATAAAAAGGAGAAAATCTAAAAGTTACGTGACTTTAACAAAAGGCACGGAAACGTGATTATATTAGTAATTTGAAACTGTATGGAGGTATTAAAAGTTTGGGAAGATTTCCAGAGCGCTGCCTGTTGATAAAAGAATTGTAAAATTTGACAGGGAATGAATGTCTTTTAAGTCATAGAAGATTTCCAGAACACTGCCTGTTGAAGTGAGGGAGGTAAAATGGCAATTTTACAGTAATTGTTAATAAGATTTTCCAAAAAATAAACTCATTCATTGAAACTAGGTCGGGCTAATTACAAACACCAATCTAACTTGCTTATGAACAATTCGATATCTTTCATGGACTTATTAAACCATTTTAATGATGTTTGGCATTACTCAACACAGCTGAAACTTCTTTTGCATTTCACGAGCATTAATATTTTCTAAACCCTTTTAAAACGTAGCTTTGCAATAATTTTGCCCATTCTAAGAAAACGTCGGACTAGCTTAAAGCTGCCGAAATGCGCTTTTACTGAAATATAATGCAATGTAGATTTTAAGGGATAATTGCCTTTGTTATAACGTTGAGTTTGCTTAATAGAGCAGACCGGCTTTTTTCATTTCCACATATTTTATTGAATTACATCCTCATCAAATTGTTCGGCTTTTCGGCAACATAATATCAGTTTCCATTAAGGAAGGATCCCAAAAACTTTTAATTTCCTGCCGTTAATCGGCCTCTATTTAACTTTCATAAAAGACACAAGGCTTCTTTTAGGCAACGGGAAAAGGCCCGATATCCTTAATTAAACATGAACAGCCTCGAGGCGCATTAAGACAGTCTGGATATTTGAATAAAAGGCTGTCTTTAATTGCACCACAGTACTCAGCACACACTGTGCAAAGCAGAGCAAGACAAGCTTAAGGTAAGGAGGTTAAGCCATCATTAATCTACTCATAATCCTCCGATAAATCGGATAACACGAGTGAAGAACGAAGTAGTCAGTAGACTCGATAACCGCTCAGTTTTCCATGTTTGGTAAGAAGGTTATAAATATATTATCAAGGTCATAACATAGTTACCAAAGCTTCATTGGTATTCTTAGATCAGACGAAAACAAAGTTGGTAACTAGGACTGTCAACGTCATCCAAAGTTAAAAAGGGGTTTAAAATAAAAGTGAAGAAGATAAGCCAAGACAAGTATTGTTGGTCCAGATGGCAACATTAAAACGGGGTTATCTTGTATAAATCTACACCGCTCCTTTTCCCCCTGGCTGTAAACATTGGGAACAGTTTAAGTGCAGTATGTTAGTATTTTGGCCTGTTGTCTGACTCCGTAGCTTGAGTTTATTCAATGTGTCACAGTATCTTTAAAGAAAAATATTACCTATAAAAATTTTTGTTTGTCAGCTGAAGATACCGTAACAACCATTAAAAAGTTGAATGAAGCAGCGAAAGTATTCCACAATTTAGGGAAAAAATACTCACCATAAAAATTAAGGAGAAAATCATAAGTTAACTAGCTACAATGGGGACCTCGTTAATAAACTGAAAAACAATTGGGAAACTCGTTGAAAAAGGAGCCAGTTTTCTTATTACGCTTGATACAAATTTGTTCAAGTTCCAAATTCCCATCAGGGTAAATATCTGGACCTTGCTCATTTACAGTAATTCACTTTACGAGCAATTAAGAGGGCCTCGATAGAAGAAGCATGTAAAGTCGCTAAGCATTAAATCACCTTCCTGTATTTGCATTTGGTCAGCGACAAGATTTATAAACAAACTTGTTCTCTTAACAAGCCTGGCGAATCCTTTAGTCTAACAATTTTGAAAGAGGTCGAAAAAAAGGTGGAGCAAATTATAAAAAAAAAACCACACACACACACGTATTCGAAAAAAACAATTTACTGGATGTAATTACGACTGATTTTATGCAGTTATTAGACTCGTAGTACGTAATCACAAAATAGACGAAGAAAATTACTAAACGCGCCTACAACGATATTGCATTCACTGAAGTTGTATCCTGAAACATTTCGAATTTCTTTTATTTATTGCAGTCGAAATATGGCTTTTAATTTCCAGCAGCATAAAATTAACTTTATGTTTTTATTCCGCAGATCAATCCTAAAAATGAAGTCCACTTTAATAATTTCCTTCTGTGTCATATATGTGGTCGTTAATGTCTTAAGGGGTAAGTCTCATAGAAATCAAATAGTTTTTGGCATTTAATATGGAAATATGACAAATTCGCCGTTGTTAGATGGGAAATTCTACGTGCTCGGGGAGTTATATCAAGTCCGGAGGAGCATTTTTTCCGTCTCTGTTTTAGCCCCTGTCCGCACTACCGCAGCTTTTAGGCCGTCCACACTAACCTGTCACGAAAACAGAGCTTTTCGCAAACGATCATCAAACCGGGGGAATTTGAGTTTTAGTGTGAACGAAAATCATTGTGAAAACAGAGCTTTTCGAAAACTATGACATCACGATAATCGCGTGATTTCCCTGACCAAGTTTCCCGCCACAGACACAAATCCAAAAATGGCGGTGAACCGCGTTTTCAAATTTCTCTGGTCTAGTGCGGATAGAAAACTCGTGATGCCTTTTCAGAGTGAAAACGCCGTTTTCAAATTTTCTTTGCCTAATTTGAACGGGGCCTTAGTGACGCAACAGTAGTAGCCTGGCTGATGCCAGTCATCTCTCGCTCTCAGCCTAGTTCCCGGGCGAGATATTTATATTGGTAAGAAAAACTCTGTGTTCTGCCTAATTGCCCTTTTTCGTTTTTTTTTTTTTGCACAGTTGAAGGCGATCAGGTATTTAGTGATAACCCTAAGCTGTCAGATGGTGGAACAGGACATAGTATGTAGTAGTTTTTATCTCTTCTTCTGAAATTATTTCACATTTGAGGTACGTTCCAAAATAGATCTTACCTTTTTAATTTCGTTTCAATTTCACAGCACGGCCACGAAAAGGAAAGAGAGGTAGGTGACGGAACTCTCATTCACGCGTTTGTATTTATTTAGATATTGCTATTTTGTTATTTACCAAATCATTTGTAGTAAATAAATCTATTTAATAGGTTGTTTTCTACATAATGAAGATGTAAAAAATAGTAAATTATCTTGGATTCAGTTTATCGATATGAAATAACCAAAAATGTTCTTCTAACAGATCCTGGCCTCCCAATACCGCAAAGCGAAGTGCGTGACGAAAACACAGGTAAATGGTGTTATGTGTTTCTTTGTAGCACATCAGATGATATAAAAAAACAATTTTTAACCTTTTAGCTTTGTTTTCAAAATCATTTGTTTGCGGCTTCATTATGGCTGCAGCGGCTTACATTCCAGCAAGTGACTCGGATGCACACAGAAGCTGTTTAGTTTGTGTTCGTTTTGGCCAGAATACATAGTTCCAACCAAAGTTGGCTTAAAACTAGAGTGACTTTTTGATGAACAGTGCGTTCACTGGTATGATACTACCGTACTACTGCTAAGGGGCAACTCTTGAGAAACCAAAAGGTGTAGCTATTGGCTCGATCAGCCGGGTTTGATAATGCCGGTGATAAAATAGAACTCAGGAGAGAGGGTAGCTCTGCTGACAGGTGACTCGATCAGCATAGGCCCTAGCTTTGCCCACGTGACATAGTTTTCTTAGTACGTTCATCGTGTGTCTCGTAATGCAATGCGCTTTAATTAAACTATATATTTATATGAGTTAGTAAAACTATATCGTACTAAAATAATTTCCACCTCTTACTTTTCATTTTAGAGCCCAACAAAGATGATACCTATTTTAGCGATAGTCCCATTGGTGGCAGTAAGTTTTTTTATTGTTCTATGCTTTTTTGTTATACTGAGAAATCAATATCTCATCGTTTTAAAATCGTATTTTTTCACAGCACGGCCGCGTAAAGGAAAGAGAGGTAGGCATCGTTGCAAAATATACTGACAAATTCACTTTTTCATTCATTCGTTCTTCTGTAGGTAGAATCAAACTATGAGGTCTAAACAATCAATACTTCCTTGAGGCAGTTTATTATGTTTTGTATTTTAAGTTTGTTTCCTAGTTTCTTTGTTTCCTTGTTTGTTCATTTATTTATCTTTTCGAGGAGTTAAGTCGTCAAAAAGATATCAAAAGTTGTAAATAGACGATCGACTCTTGAAACCAATAAGTTATCGACTACAACGTTCTCTTAACAGAGCCTGGCCTTCCGATACCGCAAAGTGAGAAGCCATCGCGCGACGAGGAGAAAGGTAAGTGCTTATGGATTCTCTCTCTATTGTTATAGCATTGGAGCTAGCCAGAGTAAAAGTCAAGAACAATTCTTAAATTTTCACAGTTTCTTTTTTCAACATGTCTGTTCCTCCTGCATATTGTCAAAACTCCTTAAACGGATATATCGCGAGATGTTTTGTTTTTCCATACTCGTTTTGGCAACATTAACATTCTTTTATTTGAAAATGGGATACTTAACGTTGCATGTAAGCTAGAACGAGTTGATGTTCCTACTCATGAAACAGGATTGTACACATCTAATTTAATCTCGTCCAGTTTTGAGAGAAACAGAATTGTCAAGAAAATTTACACCAATCTGAAGATAAAACCGAGTTACTTTTATGGAAAAAATACAAACAAATTCGAGGAAACGTTTTGAGAGTGAAACACCCTAAATTAAAAAAAATGAGACCGTCTTCTATTTGGCCTCAATCTTCCGGAAAATGCATTTTCGAGAACCTTAATTTTAAAAATTTCCTAGGGAAGGATGCCCCCGCACCTTCTTACAGGGGACTGATTTCGTCGTATCTCGCCCCCCCCCTCCTAAAATCCTGTATTCGCCCCAGATACCTCCATAAATTGGTAGCTGTTTTAAGAATAGTTCCCTGACTTTAAGGGCCCACTACGTTTTCTGAATGAGGGCCATGACGAGAACAATAGGGTGGACGTTTTGGTAATTTCACTTTATCGCGAATGTTTTAGCAGGACACATGTGGTCAGATTTTGATCGGCAGGCAAAGGAAATAGAGAAAGCGCTTAAAGACAGTCGTAAGTTATCATAATCCAATACATAATAGAAACAGAATGCCTTACCGGTAATTCGCCTTACTTATTATCTTGTGTACTGTTTGTTTCAGTTAGTTTTCGGTCATCAGTGAATTTTTGTTTGTTCGTTCGTTTCTTCGCATCTTTGTCCTTTCATTTCATAATCACAACATTTCTAATGCCGTGTATTTGGTATACATTTTGTTACACGCTTCGTTCCATTATCTCCTTATTAACTAGATCTTGTCCATTTTAACAGAAATTTCGCGCAGAAACTTTCAGAAGAGACAAGGTAAGCCAAAGCATTTTATCGGACCATGAGCACCTTCTACTAACTCAGAACCGCTTGACCAGGCTCTAGCATAAGCCTGTTTGTTTTTTGTCTGTTCGTTCTTTGCTCCTCTTCCTTATACTCGAGTGCTCTCCATACTTTCCAAGTGCGTCCATAACTGGACATACGTACAGCTCAAAGAATGAACCAATTATTTTATAACATAGTAATTTCAACTTGGGGGCTAAAGCATGCTGTAGTATCTGTCCTATTAGCTGGTTAACAACACGTCACAGTCAGTTGAACGACAGTTGAGCGAGAACGTTTCATATGGCTTTTAAAATTGTCTTTGAAAAATTCGCCATTTCGATTTCATGAAAACGTAGGCGCACAATAGTAAAGAACACGCCTTAGCTTGGTAAAACTCGAAGGCCCGAAAAAGGGTTTGGTTTCATAATGATCAGTGCATGGCCGAATAAATTTTGTTACCGTTTGCTTTCATTTCCACTTTACTCATGTTTATTACTGACTAAATGTTGCTCATTCAACAGACAACTCCCACAAACGGTTTCAGAAGAGACAAGGTAATTCAGTCACTGGAACATGTGCGCTTTCTACTAACTCAGTGCCGCACGGACAAACTCGAACATAGGCCTTGTTAGCCGCTTACGATAAAAGAAAAATCATTAATTAAATTGTCGGAATTATCAACTCCAGGACCTCCAGATGTTATTATGCTTGGTCGCATTTCGGCGCGATCTGTACTCTCGTTTTTCATTTCCACTTCGATTGTTAACTGAGAGCTGTTTTTATTTCTTGTTTAGCTGGTAAAACCAAGACCGTGTGGGACGACTTTGTCGATGCCTTGCAGATGTAAAACAAAACGAGAAAAGGTTTAACTACTTTTCTGGCTAATAACTATCAAAAGTCACTGTTTATGACTCCATGAATCACACACGCGTATCACACGTTTGTGTATTTTTGCGCACCTTTTTGTGGGATTTTTTCAACCCCGATACTTCCCTTGGCCCTTTCTGTCACTTGGCGGAAATCCGATCCCAAATCCGTTCAGTTTACTCGGCATTAGCCGGCATTTGATAGTCGTATCCCAAGTGACACAAGCGTCTACTGAGGCTTGATTATCTGATCAAATCAAGTAAAGTTGCAATCGTTTGACGTACTGATTAACGAAAACAAGTTAGATTTGGCATCAGGTTAAGGAAAGTATGATAAAATAGGTGATTTGAAGCTATGCCACACCAATCTTAGTTAATCATATTTTTTTTCTTCCTCAGGAACACATGTTCAGAAAGCTTGATCTATTTTCAGTAGTCTTACTTAAGTTTTATTAGAGTTGTGATAACAGTAAAGACTTTCACTGTACGTACGAAAATAAAGTTGTACGTCTTCAAAAACCTCAGTTGCATTCTCTTTACGTTCTGACCATTTATTTAATGGAATCCGAATGTGGGGTCTCATCTTAAGCATTCGCATAAGGATGCGAATAAAACAAAAATGTTTACTGTTACAGTTAACAAAAATTTTAACTGTCACTTGCTAGGGTAGACTTTAAGTTTAAAGAAAAGCTTAAGAGGCTGTCCGCGTAAGAACGGATAAGGAAAATTTCGGACCTTCACCGATTGGCCTCATTTCTCCAGTGAAAGTCAACGATTATATCCAATGTACAAATATCGCTTTTATTTGGAACAATTCGATTTTTTTCATTTTTTACGAGGCGCTTTTCAAGGTGACCTCGAAACTGCCTAATTTGCCTTGGCCGACTCTGTCGAGACTCTGAAATTTTACTATAAACGTCGGACACTGCCAAAACACAGTTTTCTATTGCAGCACGCTGATTATTTTACATGCAAAAGTTTAATCCTCCCTCGATATTTTCACGGTTTAACAAT
>Ga0126337_10001285_pt1 | contig 14970 bp, 8 predicted proteins | sample DipCmetagenome_FD_92527 | JGI IMG/M metagenome (GOLD analysis project Ga0126337, IMG submission 92527) | Coral microbial communities from La Bocana,Puerto Morelos, Mexico - Diploria C A metagenome | ecosystem: Host-associated > Invertebrates > Cnidaria > Coral | place: La Bocana,Puerto Morelos... | reverse complement strand
CTATTGCTTCCTTTGGCTAATTATAATAATAAAGGACTTTCGAAATGGTGTAGGTTTCCCCGTCGTCTGTACGTACTTGAATTCCGCCTTGCGAATGTTAATATATTTCATTTCCCTTTAGTAAATTAGTTCTTTCTTTTCTACTTTAGGTCCAAGAACTAACATTGCCATTGACCCAGACCTGTCACGTGATTGATGATTGTTCACCAGGCACCAGTCACTTTATAGTAGTAGCAGCCGTTAATGCGGCTGGGAGTCTGGTCGCCAGGTCACCGCAGTATACAGTGCAGACATGTGCACAAGTGAAACAGCCTGGCTTGCAGCTCAGGTGCGCCTGTCCAGTTCTGTGCAGTGGTAGCAATCCTTAAATATCTTGAATTTCCTTTTCTAATTTAATGCCCCAAATTATCTATTGGCGCTGTACCGTAGTTCTGTGCGAAAAGTGAAAAGAGAAGAAAGTATTCCCTGCAATCAGCAAACCAGTCTCCCATCAGAGCACATACTGTATGCTTGTTTAGCTTTTCCTCAGTGCTTATGTTAGTATTTTGTTTGTGGCAGGGCTTGCATTCAGTCTGGTATAACGATTGAATGGCGGAAACCAACGACGTTTGGTGATGCTGGGATTGCTTACTACCAACTTATGGTAGGTCCTGATGTATGGTTTGTCGATAGTAAAAGAATTGATCTTTGAATGGGATTGACGTTATACTAACTCGTAAGGGTGCTCTTTTTTTCCTGTTGTGTTTTATTGTTGCTCGAAATCCTCTGTGTTTTTGTTTTAAGTTTGTTTTAGACGTACGATTATTGAGGAGGGTGTATTATAGGGAGGTGATATGGAGGTCGAATATAGAGCTCAGGACGAATCGCGTTTTTTTATTTTGTAGGTGAATGGCGAAACAAAGACAGAACTGGATGTCGAGTGTAATCACTACAAGTTTACAGACTGTCAGCCTTGTGAGCAGTACACGTTTCAGCTGAAAGTATGTCATGTATCATTGTAATGGTTGATTCTCTGATAAGAGATTCCACTTCAATCCTTCCCCAGGCCTCACGCCCCCCTCCCCTCTCTTCCCGTCGTTACTTTCCCAATTTGTTTACAAACATTCATCTGCACTACAGCCAATTAGTACAGGTTCTCACTTTGAAGATTGTAACAAATCATTTCTCTCCAGGCCATCAGCACCAAACCTGCCTGCGACAGTGACTGGTCTGATCCATTAGTCGTCACGTGTCCCGGTGTAGAGAAACCGTTGATTACCAGGATCCCGTCTTACCAAGTCAACTCTATCAGAGTTGGATGGAAAACACCACTACCCAAAGGTGGAGCAATAGTGGACAGTTACAAGGTAACTTAGCTGCATGTCAATGATCCTAGAGTAGTTTTCTTCGGGCTCTTGTATATCCCAAATAAGAGATTGAAGTTTTGCACCAGCTTGTCAAGGTGCAAACCTAAACGTGTTATCCCTTCATTTTTTTAAGTTTATCCTTTAATAATATTAACAATAAATTACTTAATTTAAGTGGCAATGTATTTAGCGCTCTCGCACTAATTGGGGACATTTTCCGAACCAGAATTGGAATTTGGAAATGTTGGTGTTTGAGGACAGGGGACATTGTTGGGAGGCGAGCGCTCTCACCACTTCGCCATCCCTGCTCCCCCGGGAATAATCGTGTTTTTTAAAATTGTTATCCTAAAATTTGCTCGCGCTTCCGTTTCGATGAAAATGATTATTTGCAGTCAGTTGTAGACATTCTCTTCCTGTTGAATGTTAATTGTAGGTCTATTATCAAGAAGACAAAGGTGACGTGGTAACAAGTCAAGACATTATAACCGATGCTCAATCGATACAACATGGTCCACTGCCATCAAACATCGAAGAAGACAAACTTATGCACGTCCCTCCCGTCTCCTATTATTGGGTCGTTCTACAAGTAGAGCTAACGCCGGTTGGCTGCAGGTCTGTTTACTCAGAGCCAATCAGAACACGAGCTGCTGTGTCACCTGACTCACCTGTCATCAGGTTGGAAGTTGAGGGCTTGAAGGAGAGAAGGAGACTGGAAGAGAGGATATGCGAATTGTCAAACAAGAGAGACAGGTTTAAATCTCCCCTTAATTTTATCGTATCTGTGATATTTGTGTTAACTTTAAATAAAGTAGTCTCACGAGGATACCTTTTTCACATTTCAGTGGAAGATAGTAAACGAACAATTGTCGTAAATGTTAATTTATTATGATTCTTCGAGAGGCGGATTATGCTGTATCATCTTGAGGCCAAAGAGTAAGCTACAAATTTGTCTATTTTGCTCTTTTCAGGCTTCACAGAATTCTACATTTATTGGAGAACAGCGTTGTTGTTAAAGGATCAAAGCAAAAAGATTCTCAGGTATCATTTCAATTATTCTGAGTAAGGAAGAGCGTATTAAAGAATGTGTGAATGTGACAGTGTAATTTGATCATTGTGGATCTTTTAGATCAGCATTTACTTGAAGGATCACATTATTGCTATCCATTTTGAAATCTCGTGTTGTTACTTAGCCTTAGTTGACTCATCCGCGGAACACTTGATGTCCTTTGTTAATATTTGTCAGAGAGCTGTCCTTGTAATATGATTCACGTTCTACCAAAACTAAGTTGTTTGCTAAGACTACAGACACTCTGTTAGACTGTTGTATTAATTGATTATATTGTAGATTGCTAAGACTACAGACACTCTGTTAGAAATTGATTCCGAGATGGCCGATGCTCTTGAAGACATCAAAGAATACACAGGTTAGTCTCCATGTCCTTGATTCCCAAACTTAAATGTTGAGCAGAAAATTGGAATAGCTTTTGTTTTGTGGATAATCAAAGATTATTAGGCTCAGACTAAATGTCCAACATCTGATTTCCACTTACATTATCAATACAATGCCAGGAACGTGGTGATGAAAATAAAGATTATCATCAGCCAGAAGATATTGGTGTCTTTGTGCGACACTGCATAAAAGAATTGTAATAAATACGAGATTTAAACATTTAATAATACTAACTGCAGATTCTTTCTTGGCTTGATTCGTCCCCAGGTTCTATTTCAACTCTTGTAAGCTGGTCGAGACCACGTGACGATGGAGACGCGGTAGTGAGCGGTTACCAAGTATTTGTTGATGGCATTCGATTCGGCAAGATTCTCTCACAGCGGACTTTGGAAACTCGAGTGAAGGTAACAAACTGAACCGCTCTTGCCTTTTAGTTTGGAATAATAAAAATAGGTACGTGTAGAAGGTGCCGTATCTTTTAGACATTCCATAGCGTTACAATTAGAATATGTGTGATTGCGTATGTACATTTCTTTAGAGCCATGATCTGTGATTTTTGTTTTGTTCTCAGCTTTCCGTTGCTGGTCACGTGATTGCTGTACAAACTCTCACTGATCACCCAGTTGGGTCCAGTAGTCTCTCAAATGCAATCGAACTGTCTGGCCGTGAATTTCAACCTTTTGTGCTGTTTTGTTATTTTGATGTACACAAGCGAAATGAAAGGTATGAAATATCGTTGGACCATTTGCTTTTGTCTGTTTAGAGTTTATTCTAAGCCAGTGTTGTTGTCACGCTATGCTACCTGCTTGGACAATGAAATGCCGGTCGTAACTTGAACTTGTCACTAGTAAGCTGATTCTGAATCAACTAAACATGTTTTGTGGCAGGTCAAGATCGTCTTGCAACACAGCAGCAAAACCCGGGGAGATTAGCATCAACTAAGCATGTTGTTTACTTCTTGCTTGCTTGCTTGCTTGTGAGATCGACTGATTGATACACTCCACGAAGAAAGCGTATTGTCAGTAACAGAGATGTGATTCATACGTTTTTTCTTGCAGTTGGCCCAGGTCTGGATGTTGTAGCTGTGATGATTCTCATTCTTATGAGCTTAAACATAGAAGCCGCACTTCCGGTCGAGTGTTCATACCTCGAGGAATCCTGGTTCGTAGAATTCCCTGCCCCGTGTTCAGCGTAATTGACGTGTTCAGCGCTTTATGGCGGCCTCTGGCTCCTGTCGGCATCAACAAAATGGCGGCCTTGCTCTTTTGGACCAAGTGGTAAGTTGGCGAGTTGTTGTCTGGTTGTTTTTGCGATCTTGAGAACTTTCTGATCGTTAGACGTTCCATTCTTTGACAAAGATATGTGAAATGCAGTAAATACCGTGAGGAAACTTTGATGCTAAACTTGTTAACGTGTTTAATTTTTCCTTTTTCAGGTGTTTTTCGTCACATAAGGTTATGGAATATTTCCTGCATTTTGCTGAAGAATTTATGGACAAGGTAAATGTACAAGTAAGGACTGATTGACTGACACAGATTCACGGAAATTTGTGCTTGCAGTTTTTTCTCTCTAAACTGCAACTCATTAGCATGGAAAGAAAGAAAGCTTAAAGTAGATACTCTCAAACTTTATGATAATCGTCACAGCATGGTCGACTACACGCGCTTGCTAACGCAGTTTATTCTAAACTTTCCTTTAACTTCCAGTTTTCGTTTATCACTTGCTGTGTGCGAAGCGAAGAGCCCGTCACCTCTCATCGCCAGTCCTTGGCCAATATTCTGACAGAGCGAGGCTGGCGTAGAACTAACGACTCCGTCACGCATACATGTGGCTGCTATTCGCAAAGTCAGCGGACTCGCTCCATAAGGCGAGGCTTGGTTAGTGACCCGGATGTATGCCAGCTGTTTGGTTTGGTTGGAGCCCCAACACTTACTTTACTTGACAGTTCAGGTCAGCAAGGAAATAAACTTGTAATCGCAATATTTGGTTTCATGGATGTAAAGTGTGTAGTTAATCAAGAAATCGTGACTTATCAGTATCCATCCTTCGAATCTTGGTTTGCAGACCTCCTGGTGAATTCGATTTATGGTCGATTTTTTTCCAAACCTTTTTTTTGGCAACTCTTGTTCTTCAAAATCAAACCATCATTAAGTTCACTTAGTTCCTGTAAATTGTTTGTTCTCTTTAGGTTACATATCATGGCAAGGCCGGTGTAGTTGTCAAAACGCCTCAAGTTTCCGTGCATTTCTGCTGCACGCCTTCTCCCAAGTGAGTGAATCTCCCTGTCCTGTTTCCGGCTGCACAGAGTGTGAGCTCGACAAAGAAGATGATGAAGACGGCAGTACCTCAGAAGTTGACGAAAGCGTTGAAAACTCTTCAAACCAACCTCGTCGTCAATCGGACGAGTTAAGCTCTTTGCACCAAAGGCTTCACGGGCCTAAACTAGACGACAAAGATATGACATCACGCAGATATTTCACGCTTCAAGGTGTCAAGAAACAACTGACAAGACCCAAAACTACTGCAGCCACTAGTCGCTATACAAAAGCACCCGGCTACAACAGGTCCAGCGGGTTTAATGAACCTGTCAGAACTTACTCTCGCTCATTTAGCGCGCATGGTGCTATTCAACCAAGACGTCCAGATACGGCAGGGCCTGGGTCTGTTTCAGTGCGGTCGCGCACGCGCACAACGCAAACCACTACGGAATTCTCCTCGGATGATTTGTCGCTCCCGGTTGTGACACGGAAACGAGGCAAAAGAACTCATCCGCTTGAGCGTGGCTCGGCACCAAGGATTAAAACAAAAATATCAGTTGAAGATTTTAATGTTTTGCAGAAGTAGAGGAAACAACTAAACTAGGTCATCGAGTTAAACAGCCTAGTTTTATGTATCAAAATAATATGAGACAATACAAAATCGCAAATATTTCTCCGTGGGACGATGAGCTTAGAAAACACTTAAATTATTAGATATTTTATTATTTTAGATTGAATAGACAGGTATCGAAAGTATTTTGATCGGGATGGAGTGGGTGCGAGAACTTACCCTTAGACGGGGAATAACAGCAAAGCAAAGCTAGAAATAATACGCCACCTATGTCAGAGCTTGGCTCTTATTTAATTACATTGTTATAACTATTTTCGTCCAAGCGACGTTAAAGAGACACATTGTAAATAGTAATTCTCCATTTCATTGTGTATACTCGATAGGTTTTGTACACGAATACTGATGTAATTTATTTCTACGTTCTTAAAGGAAATTATGTTTTGCTCTCTCAACGTTTGCTCTGTCGGCTTGACCTGCAGCGCATTTCGTACAAGTTCACGAACAAAGCAACTGAGATTCTCTCAGTTCCTTCTCTAAAAATGTCTGTGTAGACATCGGCGCCTGAAGACAAAGGCGCTAAAAGTGCATAGATGAGGATAACATTTACTACGTGGAAAATGTTCAATCGCAGCTAGGGCCGGGTCTAACACTGACATTTCTAAATTTCACATAAACGTTCTCGGGGTAGGACAGTTTTGGAAGATACCAATGAAGACTGCTTGGGAATGAATACACCGTTCATTTAAACAAAAAGCCCTTTTCATCTCTGTTTTTCCTTTCTAGTTAGCCGTTCCTTCACTTTTCCTAGTCGGACCTATTTTTATATGGATTTACTTAAGGGCATACTGTATTCCAATGTATTAAAAGCTGTCATACAGTCGCGGATCGAAATCTGTTTATCCTTAAGTCAACTTAGTAATATTCTCTCCCAAATATTGAGTTTTACCATGAAAAAAAAAATAAACTTGTGAATTTACAATTACAGGCTCATGTGTCGTTAGCTTTTCTTCAGTTCTTTGTGTTTTACAGTGTTTATTCTTTCAGTGTCAGTTGACTCCAGGCTGAGAACAGCCTAGCAGGTATTTGGGTTGCTGTTTTTTGCGAATTGCAGAGAGAAGCAGACAAGAAACTCACTAAAAATATTTCTTTATTTACAAGTTTAACCCTACAGTCCGGTATGTGTACTCCATTCCAACGAACGAAACACGTTTCAAGTTTATACATAATTATAAAGAAACAAGATTTCAATTAAGCATCATCAACGAACAAACGAATGCGAGCAATGTTTTTAAACACATCTCGCCTTGTGGTACACCATCCAATTGGCATGGAGCATAACTCTGCTCACGAGCACTAAAATTCATCAATAAATTATTTAGCTCAGTAAACATCATGGCGAAGTGCGTCAGACTCAAGGTCGAGACGTTATTAAGTTGAACTTTTGTTCAAAGTGACGTTATTAATAACCTAAGAGTTTCGCCGTTCACAACCTGTGACTGTCCTGGAGTGGTACAGATGCTGTTGGTATTCCGGTGGCGATCAATGGTTCTACTTGACAAGGTCTGGCCTGTATCCGACATTTTCATCCCAACCTTTCCTACACGTTTTGAGAATCCAATCATGTTCATCATCATCTACAAGTAAAAACAGCAAAAGGGTTGTTTTAATAGGAAACAAGAAACATTTCCTCGTTTTTAAGACAAATAAAAAGATTTACATGTGTATGTGGGAGTTGAGCATAAGTGTTCAAAAGAAGCTCGGTCAAGGCATTTTGAGATAATTACCTTTTACCGAAGAAAACATGAAAAATTTAGTTCACTACCGTAACGATAGAAAAATATCAAAGAGATAATAAACCATAAAGGAAAAAGGGTGGATGGAGAAGATTGACACGGATTAAAAAACGACGAACTTGAAAAATCAAATTTTCAGATGCAAACCCTTGTCGTAGCTCCATTAAATTTACGATGATTTAGATGAACTAAATGGTACTTTTCTCGGCCTCAAAAGTCAGATAAAACTAAGCTGTGCCCTATTAATTGCTCAAGTAGACAAAAGATCTTTGGCTTGGACCTACAATGTGTGTAAGCGGCCTGTACATTAGCGGTACAGTGGTACAACGTTAATGCCATTTTCAAATCTGCTTTTGTCATAGTCGGGTTCATCGTACTTTTCTTGGAATTATGATTTGCAAACAACACGCCTAAAGAGTTCCCTGAACCAAGCGGCTCGTGCCTGTTTTCAGCATCAATTTAAAAACTAACCTGCATTTCTGAGGAACTTGTGATCATAGTCTACCACTGTTCTTGAGACAGGATTGTAGTATCCATCGCCACAGTCATAACAACCTTCAGGAATCTCGCGCGGTGGAATGCGATTGGTGAGCTGGGATCGACCTGCCACGAAGTCAACACAAACCTTAATCGCAACTTAAAAATCCTGTATTTTCGTGAGCGCGACTTGCCTTGATTTTAGGCGTGAAACCCGAAATTTCCTCGTAAAACGCGTTCTGTAGTTTTCAAAGTACATGTAGTACTTGAAAATTGAGTTATTTATTTGCTATGAAATGCGATTTTGTTACCACGATTCACGTATTACAATTGACTTTTCCAATTTTCACTAACAAGTGGTCCCAACTGGAAAGCATCAAAATTACGCCAGAATGAAATATCCCAATTGCTATGAACTGAGTAGAAAAGTTTTGAGAAAGAAGAATGTACTTCCACACAGGAAGTTGTTTTCATATGCGAGTTGATTAATTTCTTCACGAATTTGTCAACGTGGGAGTTTTTGACCTCTTACCTCAAAGCATCCATGGTGCAAATTTTGGCCGGAAATATGTCAACTTTCAAGTGTGTGGGGATACGTATAAATTATACCTGCTGGTTTTAATCCATTGCATATCTCAGTGTAAAACCTCCTGTCATATCCATCACAGTATTCCCAATCCTCTGCATCATACTCCAAACCATCAGCAAACGTGTATTTACCCTGACAACAGAGGTGGTATTAAGGTGAGTGATGCCTATTGACAAGGGACCCAATGTGTCTGAGTGTTCTATAAGAAATCGGGACAGAGTCTCCCAATAAAATAATATTTTCATACTAATTTTTTTCTTAAATAAATGTAGCGCCATTTACAACAAGATCAGTAGCAGCTGTTCAGTTCCCAGCACTCCGCGGAGGATCTAAATATGATTCTTACCTCCACTGCAATTCCTTTCTCCCACTTTCCAACACACTTGCTCCCATTTGAGAAAAACAGAGTGCCCTCGCCATGGAACCTAGGCACAGAAGAACCTTGTACATTATAAATGCAGAAACTGAAGGGACAGATTTATGTCTATTGAATAAATAATCCTTAAATTTCTAGCAATATTAAACCATTGAGTTTCTGACCATTGCGTACAGACTGTACATTGTGTGCCAACAGCATTCTCACTGAAAATGAGTGTCTACTAAAAAAACTTCAAATTCCGTAAGTTTTTTACTTGCATGTAAACTAGAGACATGCATATTTTCTGAAAGGTTGTAAAAGAGTCTTTTCAGTGCAGTTCATTTTGCCTACTAGGTTGATGTAATTTTATATTCATATGATGTCACAACAATGGGAAATTAGCAGTCTCTCAAAAAACCTGCTACAAATCTGTGCTGATAAAAGTTTTGTCTGGTGTACTGGGAGTTTGATGTAATCCCTTACCATTTTGACATATTCAGTACATCATTAGGGCCCCAAGTGGCAAAAATCAAGATATACCAAGTATGTCATATAGACACACGAGGAGTTAATAAAGAGCTCTATTGAGCACACCTCTTTTTGAAACAAAGAAGTCAACCAGAAGTTAAAGTCTGTGCTTTCAGTGTGCTTTCCCTCTCAGCAATGAGTTAGGAAGCTCTGGTATATTCTACAGGCATTTGATAACACAATGGAAATGTAGAAAACACGAGCCACAGGCAAGTTTTCTACATTTCTTGAGTGTTGTCAGTTCAGTCCGCAGTGTTTTATTACAGTGTAATACACGGCTTAGGCTTCTTCATTTGCATTATGAAATAGAGATAATGTAGCGAAAAATGACAAAAAGTGCTTTTTCTAAAACACATCCGAGTGCATAATTTGTTGAGTTATATAAGCACACGGGAATTTTAAAGAATATGAGAGAAGTGCATAGAGAAGCACGAGGCGCAGCCAAGTGCTTCTTGCACTTCTCTCGCATGCAATTAGTCAAACATTTTATAAACTGATAAAACATGGGTTTTTGGACCTATCACAACATGAGCAGGGACCTATCTATATTTATTTATGAAGGCCTATATTATGATAAATCTAGTGCTTCACCAAAGTTACAGAATATGATCACAGAATTGTTTTAAGTGCTACTGAGTAGCTCCATGGAGTCTAATCAATAACAGGAGAAAGTGCATTTGATTTCGATCAGTTTATCAATCAATTTACATGGTGGATACAGACACATGTGGGTAACTGGAAATATTTAAAATAAATGAAAGCAGGGAAAGCCTAAGGGAGAGTTATTACAGAGTATTGTTGCAGATTAATAACAGTAATAATAAGTTTCAATCAGCGATAATTTTATGAAAAGATCAAGTACTTGAACTTGCGCAACTCAAGTCACACTTCACTGTTTTCTGACGTCATAGAGGGTTTTGACGTCAGCGAAGATATCATGCCAGTCTTTCCACTACAGTACGTTCTTATTACATTCTTCTGATCGAAAATATCGTGTCGAAATTAAATTTAGGCTCTAACTATATAAAGTACAACTGAGCTAGAATAGAAAAAGCACTTTTGTACGGGTTTACATGGTAAGAAAATGGAACATCAAGAAATTTATCGAGCCCTGATTCACGCCTGGCAGGGTAAATTTAACTACTTTTTAGACGATTATTATTTAAAACTAGCTGAATAGTATTCTGCTCTATGTAAAAAATACGTATACGGAAGTGGTTTTGCTTACATTCCGTCCTTCATGTCGCCGACGTACTTAGTTTGTAGTGCCGGAGGTAAAGTGTACTCAGCTTTCCCTTCCATTCTGCAACAAGGAAAGAAGCTCCAATAAGTATAACCACGAAAACACGACAACGGATATCGAATAAAAATTATAAAATAGCTCATATATCTATATTTACCTTCCATTTTTAAAATCTCCCTCGTAGCTACTGCCTGTATGTTCCATTTCATCCACAACTCGGTCAGTGCAAAGATGGCAGACAGGTCCAGCAATTGCTGCTCATCGTTGCTATAACAACTGCTGAGCCTTCAGTATGTGTTCAGCGATTATCCAACAAATTCCGTGAATTTTCTTATATCGGCTCTTGTGGAAAATATTCGATTTTACCGAACATCATTTAAATTGAAATATTTCGTTTTGCAGCTGTTAAGCATTTTGATTTGTCCCGCTAATCGTTTTCCTCCTCTGTACTCTGCCAAGACGTTTCAAAATGGAGGACATGTCAATGGTACAGACACTGCGAATTTGGAAGGACGGTGTGACCTTCATGGAACAAGGCAAGTTTCAAGATGCGTTGATGAACTTCATGGCTCTAGAGGGAAGAACTGATTCTTCTCAGCAACTGATCACGTCGGGAAGAAATCTCTTCAACATAGGACAAACGTATTTAGCACTTAAAAGAATGGACATGGCTGCAAAGGTACGAACTAGTTTGAATAAAGGTTTTTGAGTTCTATAAAAACTTCATGTGCCGGTGATTTTCGTGACTCCATTCACGAGCCGGTTATTATGAAGTGCTCATTACACTTATCACGAAATCGACCTCCATGACACGCACTTGGTTGCTTCTTTACAAAGTATTTCATCATTTTTGTAGACGATATTTTTTGTTCACACTATCTCACGGTCAACACGAGTTGTTTATGATTTGGTGTCAAATTCTGTTTGTGATGCATTTGAAATTTGTTTGTTTTTTTTCAATATATTGCATTCAGTGGACGAGTTGAATTAAGCTGTGCAGTCTAACAGTAAAAACGAACCAACAGAAAATCTCCCGCAACCGTATAAAAACAAATTGCTGTCCTTCTAACAATCAGCTCAGACAAGTTTTCATTATTTTGCAGTGAACCTTGCACAGCAGAACTTTTTATACATGTATATATGCTAATTTTCTAGATGCAGATCTGTTTTCTAAGCTATTGAAAATTAAACTGTGTCATTAATTCTGTGTAAAAATGCATCATTAAGCACAATCATGCCAAAATACCAATCGGATGGTAGCTGTTAATTTGCAATTCCATATTTTAAGTACATTTAATCAATTTGCATTGACTGCACGTGGACAATCATGTGAACAGATAAAGATCACCACTTATAGAAATGTCTTCTATTGTCCTTTGTAATGGTTCAGTATCTATATTGGTCTTGCACTTTAGATTTATCAACCACACGTTTTAGATGTTGTTAACAAGGGTGGGAGGGTGGGGAAATGGCATGTTATAGTGAGAGATGTGATTTTAAGAGGGCACAAAGCAGGAAGTTGATATTTTTGCAGTGACGTTAGGTGAGACAAAGAAACAATAAGTGCTGCTTAGTTCCTTGCCTCCGTGTCGGGGATAAGTGCAAGTTGATTTCGTTGGCTGTTTTATCAAATATGTGATTTCCCTTTTACATGCTGGATCATTACCTGATAATTTTTAAAACTACAAATGAGACACAATTTAAAGGCAGCTGTTTAAAGGCCGATGTTTGAAGGCCTCACAGTTAAGTTATTCCTGTTAGTTTGTATGCTGCTAAACTTCCACTCATTTGTTTAACTTGTAGGCTTTTGAGGAGTCTGTTGAGAAAGACAAAATGTTGGCAGTTGCCCATTTCATGCTAGGGAATGTCAATTTAGCATTGTATAGGTAATTATAGTTAAACCATTATTCAATAGTTAACTTCTTATTACTAATTTTTGCTTATTGTAATGTATAAATTTTCTCTCAATTGATAAATATAAGAAAAATTAGCAACATGCTGTAGTGGACAAAAAGTAGAATTTCATTTTAAATGATTCCCTTACCCTATTGTAAAATTTGTTTAGATATTGTGTAGTTAAATTCATTGGTACAGTAGCTTGGTTATAAAATATCAAAAGGGTGTCTACTGGGCCAATTTAAAGACAGTGGAAAAGAAGGCCTATTATTTCCAATCTTCAGGTATCTGTGACATGAATGTAAGCAATCTGACTTCATACATGTAGGTGTAACAAAAGCAATGTCTGCCAAGATTTATCAGAATAAAAAACTAAAACCAAGCATCTACATGTACAAGTGCAGCGTAAAAAGTGATATCTTTGGATATATTTACAAAACATACAAAGCAAGAAAATGACTGATGATGATAATGATGTTTAGCCCACTTGGGCTTAAGTCAAATGCATTTCTCAACAGCATCAAATGTTTCATACATCTCTGAAAAACAGTACACCTGTTTTGGTGGTACATGACTTTTTGTATGTTTTCTTTTCTCAGGAATGAAAAAGCACTAAAGAACTTTAATGATGCTTATTTCTATCTGCGAGGAAATAGGTTAATAAATTATCAGCAACTGGGCTTGAAGTCCAAACTTTACTTGTGCGAGGTAAGGAATCCTACATTTTCAGTAGCAGTGACCATTCTCTCATATTACTTAATGCAGTTTTTTTGTATTTATAGTTTCATTGTTTCTTTGTGTTTTTTCTTTGTTTTTTTTTGATTTATTTTTTTCCTTTGAACCAGATTCTGGCCAACAGAGCAATTGCACACTCAAGGTTAGGTGATGCCCAAGAGGCCAGAAGTGACTTTTTAATGGCACTTCAATCCAAGGTGGAACCTCGTCACAGTATCATTGAAGATCTCTTACTCTGTTGGCAGGTGATGAACTAAGATAACAGAACTTATAATTTAGCAGAGGAATCTCTTCCTTACTGCCTGTGTACTCTTCTCTCTTTCTCTCTTTCCCCTTACTGCCGTCCTGTCGCGCTGTCCACCCTCCTGCTCACTTTGCTGAGCCTCCCTGCTTCCCTGCCTCCTTACCAGACTGCCTGCCTCCCTGTCCGCTCACAAGCCAGCCTGGCTTGTCAGCCAGCCAGCCTGCCTGCTTAACAGCATGTTTACATCCCTGGCTGCTTACCAGCCAGCCTACCAGCTGGTCAGTGAGCCTGCCAGCTTATCATTCCCAGAATTCGAATTTGTTTTATTACCAGCCTGCCTGTCCTCCGGCTACCTCTCTGTCTACTTAATAGCCTGCCTTTTACCTGCCTTTTACCTGCCTGCCTCCTTGCCTACTTACCAGTTACCAGCCTGCCGGCCGCCCTTTCTGTCTCCTTACTAGTCTCCCTGTCCTTATAATTTCAGTCTGGACAAAACGTGGAGCCTATGGATCTTCCATCACATGCTGTGTTTCAACCACAGAAACGACTTTGTGTTGCTATCGATGAAAAACGTGATTTCCTAGGGCAATCCCAGGTAAGAACTGAACCAAATAGTACTTGTGCTCACAATATACACGTTATCATAACATGAATTGTTTTGTTCTGCTGTCGTTGTTGTTGTTGTTTGCCAATAATAGGGGCCAAAGGGCTTCTTAATTCTAATTTCTTATATGAAGATAATGAAGCAGTAGTTTGAGGTACATTACATGTATATATATATGTGTCATGTGGAACCCATTGGGCAATTTTTTTTTTATTTCAATTTATGGCATACAAAGACCAAAGCCAAAGGATGAAATGCTCCAGAGTGCTTAAGTGAAAATAATGAAACAAATAAAATTATGATACTAATAAATAATAAATTATTATACAAATGAATATATGGAAGATCCCAGGGGGGGGGGGGGGTACTCCAAAAAAAATTGGGGGGGGGTGGGGGGCCTGCTTCCCGAAACCCTTACCCTATTTATAAACAAAATCTGTGACATATTTATATTTATAGCTTGACTCTTAGATCACTGGGGGAGGGGCTTTTGTTGCAGGCTTAATCTAGCCTAGGTGGCAGGCGTTAAACGGGGTAAAAGAAGGCCAAGCATGGATGGGAGAAGGAGGGCATAATGAAGAAGTGGCTTCTTCTAAAAAAAAAAACGGAATTGAAGACCAAAACAGCTGAAAAACCAAACCCTTTGGGGCCGCACATACTGTACCTAGATACATGTAGCCCATATAAGGAAGTTCCCCCCCAGGTAAGGTAAAAGGTAAAGTCTGCATACAAGCCTAAGTGGCCCATCAGACCAGAGCTTATCCCGGTTTCTGTCGCATTAAGCAACTAGGAATATTGCTACTCCCCCCTGGATGGGATGCTAGTCCATCGCAGGGTTACCCCCAGCATTAAATTTGCCTGTACCAATTTATACACCT
>Ga0126337_10001284_pt1 | contig 14972 bp, 8 predicted proteins | sample DipCmetagenome_FD_92527 | JGI IMG/M metagenome (GOLD analysis project Ga0126337, IMG submission 92527) | Coral microbial communities from La Bocana,Puerto Morelos, Mexico - Diploria C A metagenome | ecosystem: Host-associated > Invertebrates > Cnidaria > Coral | place: La Bocana,Puerto Morelos... | reverse complement strand
TCCTTTCATTCAAAATTCGAATCGAATGGCGTTCAGTGTTGACTGCAACCGCGAGTTTTTCAAGCGTATTCTTTCAACTCCAGCAGAATTCAAGGTATCATCCAAGCTTTTCGGCTCACAAGATTGCTCTGATGACAAAAACTACCTTGATTTTCCCAGCATTTTCTTTAAGATTTGTGGATTTCGCAGTAAGTTTTCATTTCACGGGAAGCCGTTCAAGTCAAGTTGAAGGTGGCGTGATTTCCCTGGACCAATCACAATTCTTTTGCGACGCATAGCAACCAATGAGATTGCTTCATTTTTATTTTGAAACAGATTACGTCAAATGGCTTTTTTCGTGTTCGCCGAAGTGGGCAAAGGTCGGCTTTCGAGTTTTGAAATAAAAAAAAAAGCTGTACTAGTTTGACAAAGGACTTCAAAATGTTGTAAGAACATCAGTCACACACTCGGCTATCGCCTAGTGTGCCACTTTTTTGTTCTTGCCACATTTTGACGTCATCTGTGATCTATTACTGAACAGACGCACGGCAACATGGAATCTATTTGTTAAATGGGTTTGTAGAAGTGAGTTTCCTGGTATATCTCTCTGTCGATCGAGTGATTTCGTAACACGTTTAATGTATAATACAACAATTATTAGATTCGGTTTTTGTGATGTCCAGCCGGAATAATCATGGTCTCAGCCTTCGGCTTCGGCTGATAACCCCTACCTCAGCCTTGATTGTTCTGATTATTACAAAATCCTATCCAATAATTGCTTATAAGCTTGTCAGTCTCCAGCCGCCTTTTTCTTAGGTGTGAGCAGCAAAATCAATACAATTCATTTCAAACTCTGCGAGCAATCAACCAGCTTTGTTGTTTTGCGTGCATTAATTTTACGCGGCTAAAAAGTTTACTTTGGCCTAAGAAAAGTGAGGCACGGCATATTTATTACTAAGCTGGTTTTATTAATGTAGTATAGTCACCTCAATGGTCGTGTTTTTCATAATCAACCATAAAAGTGTTAACAAATTTACATGAACCTTATGATGACATAAGAATGATCATCAACTATTTGTAACTAAGACAAGTTACAAACACGAGAAGTAGATTTGCTATTATTATTTTCTTCTTCCGAGCTCCGTTTCTTGCAAACTTCTTCTGGTCTTTTCGTGGCTGCATCTTCTTCATCCTTTTCTTCATAATCCAGTGCACCTTAGAGCAAAGGTGATATCAAATTAGTCTGTAAATTTGCGTCATATCATTTGCCAACGGACGGCACGTGATTGTTAATCATGCTCTTTATGGCTAACATTGCTGATAAGATGAACCCATTATTACATGGCTCGGTCTCATGAGGACTGGTAACTACCGAATTTGATTGACGGAAATCGATATTGACCGCGGTCTAGATTTTGCCGGCCGTCTAGAGCGGCATCCAGACCGGTTTCATTTTGCGTTTGTAAAAGTAGCAAACTAAATACACACACAAGAAATAAATAAATAAATAAAATGCCATTTTTTTTTCTTCTCAATAATTTATGGAAGTACCAAAAAGCCCGATGACAAAAACGTAAAGAGGACAAGCAAATTTTGGCAGGTTTAAGTTGAGCTCATCGTCTTTCGCAAGCAAAATGTCAGCACTCCAGTTTTCTTCCTTGCCATACAATAAACATGTTATTAACCGAGCTAAGTCGGTCTGTATGGGAGAATGTTGACCTCACTCACGACCTCGGTCAATATTGTCCAATACAGTGGTCCTGCTCGTTTAATAAGAGTTAAATACTACCCTACGATTGAGCTACCTAAGTAGGCATGATGTTCGGCTGTTTTGCCCACTAGAAATTGCCCACTATGAAAATGCAGCCTACATATACATTCGAAAATTTTAAATTGGCCGTTAAGTTGCGATGCCATTTGCCGTAATATTCCGGATTTTTTGTTATGCAGACTCACTGCACGTTTGTGACATAAGTCATTAGGGACCGTTAATAGGGAAGTTACAACTTTACTCTGTAGATATGCAGAAAAATATTTTTTTAGATAATCTGTACTTATTAACTGAGTGGGAAGGCGGGACGTTAAAATACTTTGCTCGGGGTCTGGACGTATGTACCGCGCGCAGCGAAATCCGTACACCGTGACCGAGAGCAAAATATTTTCAAGTCCAACCAAATATTTACAAGTGCATTTTAACATATGACTACTTAGTGCTGAAACTTTTAAAATTCTGTTTCAGCCTAAATATAACGCAACTATATAACCTCAGACGGCCGCATGTTGGACTATAATAAAAAAAAAAACTCTAAAAAAAAAGATTCCACGATAAAAGCTTGCCTTTTATTTCTACGCTTAGGAATCTGGCAAGAAATGACTCACAATCAATAGAATAACAAGACCCATTATTTTATTTCCGCTCTCCTTGTTCCTATTTTGGAACATTGGCAGCCGACTGTCTATAAAGCCAACAGAAAGCTGGCATTAAGCTGTCAAAAAATATGTTAAAACCATCAACACCTCAGCGAGCGACTAAGTTTGCTTTACATTTCACTAAAATTGTTCACAAATCTTCTTTATCTAGAGACTCAAAAAAAATGTCCTTTTCGTCGTTTCCAACTATTTGTCGACCTCTCAGTGCACTTGATCGAGGGAGAACAACCGACTGAATATTAAGTACAACGATGTTGCCTCCTGCAAACAGTGCCTGGGGTTTTTTCGCTGAATTTGCTACGTAATGGAAATAATACTTCAAAGAATCGGACTAGCGGGTTTAAATAAGCTAAATATTTGGATGAGCTGTACGGTGATGAACTTGTGTTTTGACTCAGTTTTGCGTCTTCAAAGAACACTGATCTATAAACTGCAGAGCAATTTATGCTTATGTACACAAAGAATGTCTGCGATATCTCTGGTTATTTCAACTTCTCCGGGAGACATACATCTAAAGAAAGCGTTCATATCGTAACTCTTCCATTGTTTTTTTCACTGCTCTGACTTTTCAAAAACCAATTATCTCAATCTATTACAAGAAATAGAACTGCTTGCAAAACACACAAGCACACACATGCACATAAAATTTACTATATAAATACGCACATTCTTCCTTTAAATCACTGGGTGATGATTTTTCTCTCAGTTCCTCGTTGTTCTCCTTCCGTAGAGAGTTGTTTTCTGTTTCATCCAGTTGCTCTGTGGAATAAATATAATTATAATAACAGTCAGTATTTTGGAAGGAAGCTTTAAAGGGAGCATTACATTATTTTAGAATTATCTTCTTTTGCAATGACGTGACTAGTAAAGATACGGTGGTACTTCCTCAGGCCAATTATCTCACAATGTAGAAAAATACGTGGGATGTAAATACATGGACTCTTGCAATATTTTTCAAATACTTAAAAAGACGATAGCAGTTATGAACGCTATGTTAATTATTTGACTGTTGCAAAATATAAGCCTAAAAACAAGCCTGGTAGATGGAGATGGAGAAGTGGTCAGCTCCAAGCTGGCTTGAAAATTCGTTTGATGCACACTCATATGTTCAAGTTTATCTCCTAGGTCAGTATGACTATATATCAATTACCATTATTTCTTTAGTTTTTTACTTTGCACTCATTTCCATTCATTTTGCCACGGTTTCAAGATATTCGTGTTGGTCACGTAGATTTCTGAGGCCGAAGCTGTTGTTGGCCTGGGCAGTTAGCGAAGTTTGTTCTATTAGGAAGCATTTCCAGTGCAAAGCGGGTCACATATATTCTTGTCCAATAAAAAACTGAAGTTTATTTAAGCAGGGTGAAAAAAAAGTTCCGCTATAAAGCTTGATTAACACACTGATAACTACTCATACCAAGCAGCCCATCCGCAATGTTTTTTTTTCCAATTTTATCCAAGACACCTGCAAGATGTCCAATGGTGGCGTTATCTCCATTCCGGTCCATCCACGCGTTCAAGACAGCAAAGCCTTTTTCTATACTCCTTTTTTCCTCATCGCTAATATTGAAAACCATTGCCCGAGGGAGAGCAAGGGCAAATCCAAGTTCCATCCAGCAGTTTCCTATTTCTTCTTTGAATGGTAAAAGTTGCATCATTGTAGCAACTGTTCTCGACGGAACTGTGGATAGTGAAATACATTAGTTGCATCGTGCAAAATGAAAATAGAGGGTCAACCAAATAACTGATGCCACAATATTATTACTTAAATGAGGAAAGTTAGTTACTAAAATAAATGTAGTCACTTTTGTAAACGGAAAAGATTAATGATACCGACGATAAGTCTGGAGATCTTAGGAGTGTTATAGTAAAACTACAACAAATGAGTGAAATTATGCCCTAAGGTATTATTCACTTCATTTTTGCTGTTATTTGATCGCTCTTAAAATTTCCCCCAGTAAAAAACCTTTGGATATTTTTGACCTTATATGACCAAATACTACTAACAGTACATTGACTAATAATCAAAGATTGGGTAGATGCTTTGGACTCTCCAAACGATTAACTTATGAAATAAATAGTATGCCGACTTTGTATGAGCACAGCTCGGAAGGCACACGAGGCACACGAGCGGAACCCAATTCTTTAGAAAACTGGGTAACCCATCAAGAAAAAAAATTGTTGGCTCACGATTCTTCGTCCGTCCGTAGGCTACCAATGTGAAATATCGCGCCGTGCAAGAAATGCGTGTGTCACACCTTAAATGGAAAGTAGAAACACCAAAAAATGTTTAAGAGGCGCCCATGAGTATAATCATGGGGAAGAGAGTAACAAAAACCTTGTTGTTAAAGATTACTTGGATAACATGTCTTTCCTTCGATAGCTGCAAGGTATGGGGCGCCGAACCAGTCAATATTCCCTACATTTTCCTATGGTCTGTTTGACTTTCTATTTGCCCAACTGGACTTTTCACATGCTCAATTCGACTTTTTATATGGTCAGCTAATCACTTTTTACATGGTCAACTGGTTTTTCATATGGTCAACTCATCACTTTTTATTTGGTCAACTAGACTTTTTATATGGTCATGTATTTATTGAGACTGCTCTCAGACCCTCCTTCACTGCCAACTGACGAGATTCACTTAGAATCGAAACTGCAGTCCTGCCTTAGCAGAAATATGGCAGAGAATACACTCACTAGCGATTGTTTCCTAACCAAAACCAAAGAGCAAGCACTGATAAACGAAACTGACGATACGTAGACCGATGATTTTACCAAAGAAGACGTTCAAGAGAAGAAAAACAGCTGAAACAACTCTATGGGGCGCCGAACCAGTCAATAATCCCTGCATTTTCCTATGCTCTGTTTGACTTTCTATATGCTCAACTCGACTTTAATTTTTATATAGTAAACTAATCACTTTTTACATGGTCAACTCGACTTTTTTATGGTCAACTGATCGCCTTTTCATTTGGTCAACACGACTTTTTATTTGGTCACGTATTTATTAAGACTGCTCTCAGACCCTTCTTCACCGGAAATTACCTGACGAGATTTACCTAGAATCGAAACTGCAGTCTTGCCTTAGCAAAAATATGGCAGAGAATACACTCATTAGCGATGGTTTCCAAACCAAAGCCAAAGCCGGCAAGAACTGATCAACGAAACCGTGAAGATATGCAGACCCATGATCTTACCAAAGAAGACGTGGACAGGCTGCTGTCTAAAGGAAATACAGAATTTGAAGAAGAGATCCCAAGTGCTCAAGTACCGAGGCAGAATACTTCAAGCGAGCATAAATCTAAACAGCCTAAAGAGAGACTCAGCACTTCGAGCCACCAACAGAATGGTCCAGGCAGAAAACGCCCCCAGGACCAGGACAAGCCCGCGAAAACCGGCACCGACGTTAAAGGACCCCGTCAGGGTCAGGAAAAAAGCGGAAAAGGCTCTCGTAGGAGCGCTGGTGAAATTTCACCGTAGGAGCATTGAAAGACTCACGAACAAGTTTAGAAAGCTCAATCCATAGTTAGTAACTACTAACTATGCTCAAACAGACAAAGCCTCGAAAGAGCAATTATGTGAATAAGCAGCAATCTTCAAACAGAAAGAAACCGCCCACGGCGAGAAGCGTTAAGAATTCTAAGAACTTACTCCTCACAACGTACTTTTGAGGAAAACATAAGAAATTTCGCCGCACGCCTTAAGAACAGAGGCTACCTAGCAGCAACACGGTTGAGTCTGAACGCACTGCACTGTGGTTGCCATTAAAATATTCGCAAGCTGACCATAAATAAAATAAATACATGGCTATATAAAAAGTCTAGTTAACAAAATAAAAAGTGATCAGTTGACAACATAAAAAGTCTAGTTGACCAAATAAAAAGTGATGAGTTGACCATATAAAAAATCCAGTTGACCGTGTAAAGAGTGATCAGTTGACCATATAAAAAGTGGAGTTGACCATGTAAAAAGTGATTAGTTGACCATACAAAAAGTCGAGTTGACCATGTAAAAAGTGATTAGTTGATCATATAAAAAGTCGAGTTGAGCATATGAAAAGTCGAGTTGAGCATATAGAAAGTCAAACACACCATAGAAAAAGGTAAGGAATATTGACTGGTTCGGCGCTCCATAGCAAAGTGTTTTGATTATAGATCATTGATTTACATGTAGTGCAACCTGACTCAGGATTTACAGCACTTACAAAATGGTAATGTACAGTACTGTTTCGAAGCTGGATTTGATTTTTTAAACGAAGGGTAAAGCTTTACGGCCCAAAAAATGACCGCAGGGCCGTGTTGAAATAACGCCTCAGCGTGAATAATTTTACAAAAAAAAAATTAATAATAAAACTTTCTATCCATTGAGTTTTGAATTTACCTTGCCACTAGATTGTGTAGAAGGAGATCCGTTGAAAAAAAAATGTTGTTCAGCTTACCGTTGTATGATTCATAATATTAATATTGTAAAGACAAGAATAAGTTATATAAACAAACAGATGTACTACTTCGTGTGAATGGTGATTGTGGCTTGAATAACTGTTATTCAATAAAGTGTAATATAAACAACAAGAAAAGTATTGTGTTCTAAGGTCAAAGATATGGGCTTTAGGTGAGATTGAGTTGAACCTACAATCATGGACTAAAGTTGTTGAGACATATGGAAATTACCATCATATTTTCCCTAGTTGTGAATTCTCCTCTCTCCCGTCGTAAAAGGTAGCCTCCCCTTCCCCCTTTTCAATGTTGGAAACAAATAAACATCAACGAAGCGTTTTACAACATTGTTTGGGGGGGAGGGGGTAGACTATAGAAGCAAAATGTGTTTTCAATCCAAATAAAAGTATTATTATTAGTTTGAAAGGGTTAGTTTTGCAAAATGTCTCAACACTTTTGTCCATGATTGTAGGTCCTCTTAATAGTAATATGTTGCTGCAACCTAGATTAGCCCAACATTGCTTGTCAATATTAGATGTTGGTGGTGCAGGTGATTGTCTTTTAGAGCAGTGCTTTTAGAACCCAGCTATCATATGAACATTCGCAGTTTTCAATATATGAGAGCTAACCCAGAGAGATTTATTATAAGTATTATAAGGGATTCATGGCAAGGTATTTAGCTAATATATCACAAAGGTTACATGGGCTGAGGCACTTGTAATACAACCAGTTGCTGATGCATTCCATTTGACAATCAATATAGTGGAATCTAACCAAAGCTTTGTTCCACTTACTGCTATCAGTCCGGTATCTACACCAGGACATAAATAAATATTGGACACATGGACGAGTTATCAAATATGCCCTATAATGCTGAAATGGTGGAAACTGACTTAAGTTGTAGCACCCAATGTCCAGAGGTAATTGGTAAATACTTATATCTAAAGAAGACATAGGAGCTCACAAGAGAGAATTGTTCAGAAAAAAGAGAGCAAATAAAGAGTTCAAATGTAAGGAGAATAAAGCCAGACAGGATAAAAAGGTCAGCAAGGATTGAAAAAACCAACAAACAAACAAACCAAAAAAAACAAGAGAATCTCAAAGACAGGCATTTAGAAAACGAACAGAGTCAAATCCTTCTCATGTGAGGATCTGAATTGAGAGGCATTAAAGAAACGAAAAGAATCTAATTCTACTTGTGTGAGCTTTATGCGACGAAAATTTCGCGCTCGAAGAAGAAGAACATGTAGAAAAAGGGGGCTGACTGGCCTACTAGCCTACATGACTTTTACTGTTTGTGACATTTGTACATTTGCCGTTCTATGTTCGGTCACTCGACCTTTTTCTTCGCTTCACTCGTGTTGTTGAAGGGCACCTCGTGTTGTGCTATAAGGAGGAATTGAGCCGTTAGATCGTGTTATGGCAAAGTTCTATAGGACATAGGTCTACTTGACTTTTCTGCATTTTCTGCATGTCGTTTCGTGGAGTTTGACACCTCTGTAATTTGCCATGTGTTTATGCATTATTTTGGTCCGTTTCAATTGCAAGCTATGTTTTTGAGTCTCCAAGTATTTGCTTTCAAGGGAAAAAATACGAAATTAACCGTGAAGATGTTGTTTACTTGCATTCTACGTTGTGCCGGGCCCGGCTGTGATTAGATATGTTTGCAAGTGCAGTAGTAGATTCTTATCACGAATATCACATTTGGCCTAATACGTTTTTCTTCGGAGACGCCGGAGCTTTACTCTGAGATTTGTGAGACTTCCTAACTAAAACAAGTTGCAATAAGTGCACAGGGAACATAATCCGAACACAGTTAAGAAATAAAATAATAGCAGCACTCTATGCGCACCTAACGATGGCTCCTATGCGAGAGCGGCTGATCGACGGATATTTCAGACTTTCGCCAAACAGAAGGAATGGATCCGGCTAGTTCCAACCTTCTTACATTCCCTTCCATGCGGAACAACCTCCTGAAGCAATCCTCGTAAATTGTTCCGAAAAAGCCGTGAACCGGCCTTTAGGCTAGAACTTTTTTCGTTGTAAGTAAACAAAAGCTTGATTTCCCGTAGAGTCCCTTGTTTTCTGGCGACCAATACAGGGAAATTCCAGCCACAGGATTCGATGGATTACTACAGGCTTGGAAAACACAACGGTTCACAATGTCGCAAGAACACGCCGAAAACAAAAACTACTTAATAGACTTTCGCAGATCAATATAAACCTATTTTTCTCAACGAAAACTTCCACTCTGCATACTGAATTAGCCACGTTTTTAGTGTCTTGGTTGTGACTATGACGTCAGTTCCGTTCTCGACCCAATCCTCCTTTCAAACTCGGACTTTTCTAGTTTGAGTGCGAAGTTACAGTCATATTTATCGGACTTCTCTTTGGCTTTTTGACCTAAGATTTGGCACAATTACTATTTGGGTGATGCAGTTTTGATTTCTGGAGGGATAAGAAAAAGTCTATTTTCGTGTCAGTAGCACTTCAATAAAAAAAAAAAGTACCACTCAAGTAAGAAGTTTAAATAGGAAGTAACTTGAAAACAAAAGAAAACAACTTTGAGAATGCAAAGAGCTGAACAAAAATGCAGATTTCAAAGCTGCACACAACTGACCATGTGCTACTACAGCCAAGAAAAATATCAAGATTTTACTGTAGCAGATGCAACACATAAAAAGAATACGGCAAATGTGATTCAGTCTTTCCATGAAAGCATTAGATGCATTAAAGCGTATATGGCATGAAAAAGTTTTTCTGCTTATTTCAAAGGACTTTTGAAATACAGAAAAATGGCGGGGTTTTTTTTAAATATCTTTTTTCATTTCAGAGATATTGACATTTTTATATTATGCAAATTAGATCAGTGATGACGTCATTTCGTGTGAAACTAAAACTGGTAAAATACTCAATAAACAATATCTCTTAAACTATTAAAGCAGTGCTCTCGGAACTTGGCACCACAAAGGTGCACCACAAAAGTAGCACGAATGAAAACATTAGCATCATTCCAAAGGCGAATAGCTCTTATATGGAAAGTCCTGCAACCTGAAACTCTCTTGCACTTAGGAAGAGCTAGGTTATTTTTGGTTGTAACTCTAGTGTTGTAGCTATGAGTGTCCTTTAGATAATGTATATATGGAATAAAGTAATCTGGGCAGTCTCCAAAACTGATCTTATGTAATAGATCAGGCTTTCTGCTACGTATGATATCGTCTATGGGGAGCCATCCTAATGTAGTTAATAGCTCCACAGAGTTATCAGAAAACTTAGCATTAAGTACTAATCGCGCACACCGTTTTTGGATCCTTAGTAGTCTTATTAAATTCTCTTTGGAGCAATTACCCCAGACAGTGCAACAGTACTCTAGGATAGACTTGATAATCGAATTATATAACATCTTTCTACAGTGAAGTGTTAAATAACCTCTTGTTTGCTTTAAAAGGCAAATTCTAGAGTTAAGTTTACTAATTAGATAGTTAATGTGTTGGTCCCATTTTAAATTTTTGTCAATCTTGACTCCCTAAATTTTTTCATCAGTAGCTTCGTCCAGCCTGGTTTGTTCAATAGCAGATCCATAGAGTCTTTGTCTGCGTGACAGAGCTTCTGGGCTGTACCAATTAGTAGCTGTTTGGTCTTCGTTGTGTTTGGCATCATACCATTAGCTTTGAACCACTTTCCTGCATTATCCAATGTATCCTGTAATTTCAGTTGAATCTCCTCACAAGTATCGCCACTTGACCAGATTGTTGTATCATCTGCATAGATATCTACTTCGGCTTTCTTAAGTGATAGTGGCAGGTCGTTAATGTAGATAGAGAAGAGGGTAGGTCCTAATATGGACCCTTGTGGGACTCCTAGTTTGAGTTCTAGAGGGCTGGACAATGATCCTGACATGAAGCATTGCTGAGAGCGGTTACTGAGGTATGAAGTGAACCATTTCTTTGAGCCATTTATGGGTGATGTTACGAAGAGCAGTTTGACAGGAGTGATTGGCTCTATAAGCTGATTGGTTGATGTAAAGCAGCCTATTGGTTTTCAGGTGTTCATGGAATGCTAGTGATACATGTCTTTCGACAGGTTTTGAGTGTATCGGCAGGACCGAAATTGGACGAAAGTTGCCTCTTTGGTGGGTTCAATCTTTTTTATGGACAGGAGTTACTTTGGCTTTTTTAAAAGCATCTGGAAAGATACCACTTGAAATACTTGCATTGTAGATGTTTACGAGACTAGGTGATATCGCCGGTAAGGCTGACTTTAGTAGGCGGATACTTATTCCATCCAGACCTGTTGCTTTATTGAGTGAGATCATTCTGAGGTCTTGTTCAACAATACTTCTGGTGATAGGTGGTATTACGAAGAGAGGTGGTGTATTGAATGATCTGGTTTCTGTAAATTCGCTTAGTAGAGCCTCAAATTCAGTGGAATCTACATTGTCCGATGCCGTAGGAGCTGATATGGACGTGAAGTATTGATTGAAAGCGTTTGCCATTTCCTCAGGTTTGGATATTTGAGTTCCATCAACTTCGATGTACGCCGGTGACCTGTTTGTCGGCTTTGTTGGTGCAACGCGCTTCAAAATTTTCCACATATTTTTTATATCGTGTTTATTTTCCATGATCTTTTGTTTAAAGTAATTCGACTTGGCGCTGGCGATAAGGCTAACGACGTGATTCCTTTTTTGTTTATACATTGTTCTGGCAAGTATATCGTGTTTTCCGCGTGATTTGAGTTGATCTCTGATGCGTATTTGTTTCATAATCTCTGGTGTCATCCATTCATTTAGCTCTTTGTTTTTCACTTTGCTTGAAAATGTTTGAAGCCATTTCATACTCGGACTTCTGAGTTACCTCGTTCTTGAGACTAGTTTCACCACCAACAAGCAGTTCAAGGCATTCAAGAATCTGAAGGCGATTAATCAAATGGTGTCGGGATTTGTAACCTCGGTTCCAGGCAAAGTAATCACCGGGAAGCATATCGTGAGAGCTCGCGTTCAGCATTCACAGCATCACACTATCTATGTAGGTGTTGTGACTAGTTGTTGTAGCTGTCATCAGTTACAAAGTGTGATGATAATAAATACTCTACACCAAGTGCACAAAAATCTAATTGATGCATGTAGTTTTGGGTTCTACGTGACGTCGCTAGCTTTGCTCAAATCAGTGTCCACCATGTTGGTTTCCTTGGGGTGTCAAATTTATGCTAATAATAGTCCATGATGCTTCTCTATTTTCCCTCTATTATACATGTACAAGAACATGAATATCTAGGAAGAAAAAATCGATAAAAGTACCGGGCATTCATCTAAAGGTATTCCAGTGCTCTCTGAGTATACTAAAAGCTCAGAGAGTCGAGCAAAGGGAAGATATTCGCAAAATGTGTCGGTCATCGGTGTTGAGCCCGCAAGCATACCTGCCGAGTAGTTCAGTTCAGAATGCTTGCCTCCTGTGGAAGTCTCGGACTTCTGAGTTACCTCGTTCTTGAGACTAGTTTCTATACCAACAAGCAGTTCAAGGCATTCAAGAGCCTGAAGGCGCTTAATCAAATGGTGTCGGGATTTGCAGCCTCCGTTGCAGGCAAAGTAATCACCGGGAAGCATATCGTGAGAGCTCGTGTTCAGCATTCACAGCGTATGAATGATCCTTTAGTGAACATTTCGGTCATTTCCGAAAGCGATGAAACTATTTTGTCAGCACATTGCTTCGGATGCAAAGCTGGACTTTCTGAGTCTTGCTCACATATCGCGATTACTTTATTTTATCTAGAGGCAACTACACGAATTCAGGGCAAGCTCGCTTGTACACAGGTAAAATGCTTATGGACTTTGCCGACCTATGTCAATGAAGTGCCGTATGCGAGGGTTAAGGGCATCGGTGTTTCATCGGCTGAGAACCTCAAAGAAAATCTCGACCAGAAAATTTAGGACCAACAACAAAGTTCCTCCAGTTCTTCTCCTTGATTTGTAATAATCTTAGGTATACGAAAAAACCCTAAGGCTTTATGCTTTCCACTTTTGCTCGAACAGCCGACAACAACGAATAAAACCATCCCTACTTTCCCACAAGAACTCTTCTTTGGATACGGTTTGTTTACGCTTGAGGGACATCAAGATCGCGGATAGTGACCGTTGCTAAGCTACTGGTCACGTGGGTGAAACCCGAGAATAACTGGTAAAGCTAGTGTAGACCATACGGAATGGGTTAGCTCAAACTGCCATCCAAACATAAGTGATGGGAAACTACCAGTCTGCTCTCAGGCTAACAAAATGAGTTTTCCTGTGAAACCAGAATGGCTAGACGTCACACCTTTAGAAGAAAGATAAATCTACCCACGTATCCCATCCATGCAAATATGTGAACTCCCTAGAGGTGGAAAGATGTTGTTAATGTACCAGCTGATGTCAATTCAGTTATTAACACTCTGCCAAGACCTATAAATGAATTACAAACCGTTCCTACCTTTATCAGTTTCACAATGTGAGACCAAGAAAAGTGTTGGGAGGGGCAAAACATCTTCCAAAATCAGGTGAACTGTTTCGAGAGCACACAGGTGTCAAGAGAACAGGCTCAACAATGCCAATGGTGCGGCTTAAAGTGAACGTGATGACTTGGAACAGTTTGTAAATTTTAGTACTTGTACTAATCAAATAGATATACCTCATTCCGGTGATCGACCTATAGAGCTTTATAACAAAACTGAGCAATTAAGCTGTGAACCTATTACCGATCTAAAATAATGATGGTGATAATGGATGGAGCGAAGTAGAGAATCACCAATTAGGTGTTGCAAACACTTTATTGCAAGAACGAGATATCAACGAAATGTGGTCAGTTATACACTAGGTGAAGGAAACAGACCCTAAGGTATATTTATGGACAAAGAATCTGAATCCCTATCATTTCCTACAATTTACTGTGGACAAACCAGAGCTAAAAATAAGGAAAGGACAACACCTGTATCTGGGTTGGGGGAAAATATTCTAAACTTTTTGCAATTTTGCAGCCCTAGCCATTCTGGATACGTATCTTTGTAATATGTGTGCAACAAAATTAAGCCACGAAACAAAGCTTGCACTTTGTAAAATAAGAGCGTGGTATGAACCTAATAGTTGCAAGTTCACTAACATGTTTCCCCTCTAAATAACTTTATCCGCGAGTTTGACCACAGGTCTCCTTTGATTGTTATTATCCTTGCATTAAATGGCAATTACCTGACGATCATTCGTAAAATAACGCCAGCATAATGCTGTTGGCAGCGTATAAAATGCAATTTTCGTTTCGTATTTCATATCGTATTTAAAATCGCTACAACGTCATGAAAGGAACTCTGTGAAACAACCCGATGTAGAGTATCAAAGACACTTTCGAAAATAAATATAAAAATGAACGCAGTACACTTTTATCCCGACAAGTGTATATAAAACACCTGATGAGTAAGCAATCACGAAACAGCCTTTCAGGATGAAAGTGTAGTTTTGTTTTATATTTTCAATATGTATCACGCTCTACCTTAGTGTATCGAGCACTGCATTACGGAATAATCGAAACACTGACTGCCTAAAAATAAATTCATATATTGTTTTACATTTCCGGAGTTACGCAGATGTGTACGTGACTTTATAGTTGTTACTCCCCTGGGTCGAGAGAAGCGTCTTACTATTGAGACTGTTGTAAGGAATTGGGAGTCTCTCGCATAATTCGTGCTGATCAAGGAACTAAAAATGTGAATGTGGAGGATATTAAGCGCCTTTTTCCCTGCAGAAATCAAGGTTAGAAGAGCTTTCTTTACGGAAGATCCGTATCCAACAGGAGGATGGAAGCGTGGTTGCGATTTTTGAGGAGATCTGACAGAGAACGGTCGTCCCTTTTTTTTAAAGACTTGAAAGATCAGGCTTATTACGAATCCAAAGTCATTACTAAGAATCTTTAGATACTCCCGAGGATTGAAAGGATCCAAAATTTATCACTACGGATAAAAAAGCTTTTACTAGGGATCCAAAGTTATTAAGAGCGTAAATCCGAAAATATCGAGAATCGGCCGACAGAAGCGAAAAACCGAATTTTCTCAGTTTTGACCGAAAGGACCCATTTGGTTAACTATTTTAGGAAATGACATCAAAAGGTT
>Ga0126337_10001283_pt1 | contig 14973 bp, 7 predicted proteins | sample DipCmetagenome_FD_92527 | JGI IMG/M metagenome (GOLD analysis project Ga0126337, IMG submission 92527) | Coral microbial communities from La Bocana,Puerto Morelos, Mexico - Diploria C A metagenome | ecosystem: Host-associated > Invertebrates > Cnidaria > Coral | place: La Bocana,Puerto Morelos... | reverse complement strand
TTCTGTTCATCTCCATGCAAGACAACGTCATGTATTTGACTGCATTGGGAAAACCAGCCTTAGAGATCTAACTTTGTGCTATGTTCAGGTCACCTGTAATGTTCCTGGGGTTTGGTTTACATAGCAGCTGTGGTTTGGTGTTGTGAAGTGGTTCCCCATATGTGTCATCATCATCCTCATTCTAAAGGATTGCAACAGCAAATGAGTATCGCTATCTTCAGGGCATTAGCTAGAACAAGAATTATAACTGAAGTATTGTCCATAAAAAAATGACCGACTTAAGTGCTCGGTTTTGCCTGTTATGTTACTCACGGCCCTGATGTTCTCATAAAAATTTTCCAAATACATGTGTTTGTCTTTCCAAAATCTTCTTCATGTGAAGCCAACGAGAGAGAGTGTATTACCCCAAATAAAATGACTTTTAGAGAACTATGAATACGCTTGTATTCTTTTGACTAGAAAATAGAGCCAGATGCACATATTGATAGTTCCTTACCGCTGTTCCAGCCATACACTCCTGACGTCTTTCTCGTATGTATGTGTTCATACTTATAGCAGATGAGGAGCCTTCAAAACGATACAGTGGAGTCTAACAAGCAAGAATATATTTCACAGTTACATTTGTCAAGGAAAAGACACCAAACACTAAGAATGATAATCTCTCACTATTGATTTTTGAACAAAAATCTTTATAAATTTGCTGTAATGCAAGCTTCTTTTACAGATTAATGGCAAAAAGTAGAAACAATGGATAGACAGAGCGATGGATGGCTAAATATGTAGTGAACAAATGAGAAATGTAATGAATAAATGAGAAAACCAATGAATAAAAGAATGAAAAACAAGCAAATAAACAAATTAATATAAGAGCGAACAGAGGGAACAAAAAAGAATAAGGTTAACCAGATCACAAATCAACAAATGAATGAGCAACAAGCAAACATACAAACAGACAAGAAGAATATAAACAACACAGAGACTGCATAATTATAAATAAACCAAATAAAGAGCAAGGGAAACAAAGTATTTTTACAACAACAAATGAATTTATAAATGGATTTATAAAAAAAGGAATGTTTATTATACAAAGTAATTGACTTCTTACCCGCTGATCAGACTTGAGAGGCCCTCTTCGTCTGAGTGCAAAGAATGCGGCCACTTCACTAAACAAAAAATAAAGAACTTTTAAAGACTATACAGAACTCATTCCACCTCAGTAAGACAGAACTATTCCATCAGTCCGAACATCCAAGTATTTCTGATGTACATGTACCAAGACACATTACCCTGATGACTCGGCAAACGTCACTGGTCCTTGCTGAGTTGCAGTGTTTTGAACATCCAGATAGTCACCCAGCAAAACTTGGATCTAAACAAAAAATAAAGAATATTAAAATGACATAAAAGGCAAGCCTTATACATGTACATGAACACAATTGCAGCGCTACAAATCCTGCATGTAATGCTAGTGCCAACAAAATTATATGATCTACATTACATTAATTACAATTATAACTATGGTAAACAGTAACAAAGATAACCCATGTAATACAAATGCAAGGACTTAAGATGTTTTAAAAAAATACCGGTTAAAGCTCTTAATACCACATTGGTGAAAAATTTGGCCATACTATTCTAAGACCTTTGATGGTATTTTTGCTGTAGGTTGGGATTCACGACCAATCACAAAGTGTTATTCTTGATGTTGTTATTTGGTTACCTTGGAAAGAAACACAGCTAAACGAAGGGCAATCCTCCACTTAATTTGATCCAGTTATTAATTATACCAAGTGCCACCTTTTCCGTAAACGTCCGCGGCATATCAGGCAAGTTTGGTCAAGCCATGATTTGTCTTCGTGAGAGGTAACATACCCTTGGTAAGACCAAATGAGATTGATATGCCACTGAAGTGTACCAAATTTGTTTAATTTACCACACCCAAATTTGTTTAGTCATGGTGGTATCATATCAGGTCAGTGACTTGATATTGTAGAATATCAGGACAGTAGGCATGGCTTCTGATTGGTTAATAATACACAACTTGGGTAGGGTTATTCGGGAAAGTAACAACCATGTTAAATTGTACATTCATCATTCCTTTGAACAACACATAGTCAAACAGGCCAGTGGCAAGAATAGAGATATATGTGTTTATTAGCAGGGTTAATCAAATACATTGACAAAGTCAATTATTATTATTATTGTTATTATTATTATTATTATTATTGTTATTATTATTATTATTATTATTATTATTATTGTTATTATTATTATTATTATTATTATTATTATTATTATTTATTGTCTTGATGTAGCACTACCGGTAAATACACCGAACTAACATCAAATGAAGTGTATGGAAATCAATGATGACAAAGTTCATGTTCAGATTTTCAACTTACTGCAAATTGAATCTCTGACCAGACAACATCAATTGTGTAAATATTTGTATCTCCTAAAACAATAGAATAAAGCATTTAAAAAATCTGGATTCAATATATACAAAAATAAAAGATAAAAAAGTCATATTTAATAGTCATGCTGTAGTTTGACTGACTGCAGCAGCTAAGTATGGCTACATGATATGATAAAAACCCAAAGGGTGACTGGACTGTCGGTTCTCTAAACTAGTGGTGAATGAGGAAACCATTTTCCATTTACTTCCTTTCACTCAGCCAGTAGAAAATAAAAGGCAGTGAAATTTTTACAATTTTTATTTATCAAATGATTTTATTACCTAAGTCAATCTGGTTATCTGATGTCTTCTGCAAAAGAAAAGAAAAGGATAAAATAATAAGCACTTTATTTAGCACTGCTTGAACAACCTGAAATAAAGCAGCAGCAACAGCTCTGGATTTTAATTGTCCCATTCTCATAATTATAACAGGCTGATCTCGTATATATTTCTCCAAGCTTTACACTTGCCATCTCCCTTCTACCACACATTTAATGCTATGCTAGCAGTATATAGGGCTCAAAAAAGAACTTGAATTCTTGTTTGTCCTTGGGACAAGTACTTCTGAAATTTTGCTTACTCTGGGCCAGTCTGTTGTGCAACTGTGTACAGTACTTGTATTACATATTGCAGGGACAAGAAATTAAATTCAAAATGTGTGGAAGCATTACCTTTCACAATAAAGGTTAGAGAAGACGTGGTATTTAATTGTCTATGAGTGAATTACAAAACAGATAAACAGTAAAAACCTCTTCCTTACAATAACTCTATGAATGGCTGAAAGAACTGTCTCATGTGCATGGGCAACACCCCTGAACAGGTCAAACACCACCTCTAAGAGCTCCAGCAGGTAATGAGGCTGATTCTGGAAGAAATAAACGAACAAACAAACATGCAAAAAAAGATACGATACAAAGAAATCATGTTACGTATTACTAAACAGTTAATAAGAACGAACAGCATAACCTGATTTTTGATTTTCAGTCCCAAGCTTAATAGGAATCACTAATAATATACAATATGGTGATTTATTTTTGGGTGCTTCTTTTTATTTGTGTGCCTGAGTATACCATTTTAGTGCACAGTGTTTCAATGTTGGAAACTAAATAAATACCTTAATGAAAGTAAAAGCCAATTTTCATTCACTTAAGCAAGATTTAGATAGGATAATTTAAGAAACACAACCTAAATTTATAACATTAACCAGATTAGGAGTATTAAAAGAAGGTACATGTAATGTGTTGTAAGTACTTTAGTGCCCAAGTTATATATTGTGGGTAATCTACATGTATTATTCCATACAACACAAATTGGTGAATGTATGTGAATACTATTGTACTCCAGCCTATTGTCAAATAGATATATAACACAGTTAGAGTTTCTCCCATGTAGTGCATGTAATAAAAAGGTACACTGTACGTACAGATCAGAAGCACACTGTGTGAGCTGCTAGTATGTAATCTTTATAATTCTGTTATGTGCAGAGGAAGGTTGCAAGTTGAAATTTCCCGTCCTTCAATCTAGAGCACATTTTTTATTAAAGGTAGCAAAAACACGGATCAACATTATAAAGGTGATATTTATATTTAAACTAAATAATTTTGTATAAAATAATACAATTAACATTGTACATGTACCTGCTGAACAATGACCTCTCCAGGTTGACCGATCCTAGAAATCAAACAAACAAAAAAAGAAAGTAAGGTTTATGAAAAGAGGTGTACATATATTTTACAACTTATAGTACTTCAATTTGAAGAATTCTAAGAGCCAAACCTAACTGAACCTTCTTTTTTTTAAGCCTTGAATCCTACTGGATCATAGCTGCTGGAGCTTATCCCTGGTTTCAGTAGCATGAAGCAGCTAGGAGTATTTCTACTCCCGCTGGACGGGATGCTAGTCCGTCGCAGGTCATTCCCCCACAATTTGTTAATTTTCCCCAACAATTTGCTGGTACGTGTACCCATTGAAATACTCCTGGGTGGAGAGAGGCACTGTAAGTGTCTTGCCCAAGAACACAACACAGCATGCCTAGCCAGGGCTCGAACTTGGACTGCTCGCTCCGGGGACGAGCGCACTAACCATTAGGCCACCGCGTCTCCCAAAACTGAACGTTAAGTACTATAAAACCATTTAAATTTGTAAATTATTGTATTCATAGGCACTTTGATTCATATTTATTTACAAACTTGCACATTACTGTTTGCTTTTGTCTTTTTGGAGTAGCATGTGTCATTATAAATAAATAGACAGTGCATCTCTTTAATCAATTTTTTTTGTCTCTTACAAAAATTACCTTTTGGTAACAAGAGTGGTAGCCCTGTGGATGATCAAAGACATCTCTATCTTCATTCTTTTCTTGATTGCCTGGCAACAAAGCCAATACAACACATGCATAATTTTCAATATAGTTCCTGTCAGTAGCAATTATACATAATTTATGTATGTATTTATTTAGCTAGTACCGTACTTTTGCGCTGCTGCAACATAAGACTACTTCAAGATTCATTCTTGTTGAAAGACCTTTATAAGTTATGTGTGAACATACAGAGTCTGCAGACAAAGGATATTTGTAGATTGTCCTGCATCTTGATCTATGATGTCTAGGTCTCACACAAGTGTATTTTGCTTACTAAATTTACTAGCAATTTCAAGTCTCTGATTTTTGAAAACATTTTAGGGATCAATTTAGTAAAGAAAAAATGAAAGAGTGGTCAAACAATAACACAAACAAGCCAAGTCTCTTAATTTACTAGCAAACAGTTCGCCTCTGATAAGCTCTCTTGCAGCTCATGAAATTAGCTGGTTACATGTACTACAGCCAGTTCCTAGCCAACAGAATATGTATACCGTGAAATTTACCAGTTGATTTATAGCTAACAGCTGCAGCCATCCATCATCCAACCATCCTGCCTTGGAATGTCATTAACAAGAAGTTGGCAGTTACCTAGTCAGCCAACAGTGTTGCAATGCATAGCAAGTCAAATATCTGGTCTCATTTTTTAGTCAACAAACAGTTGCCAAAAGATCGATACCTGCTAATAACGTTCTTTTGTTCCTTTGCTGTATTACATATTTTTAACTATTAAACAAGAATGGTAATTAATATTATTACAATTGTACAAGTTGGATGATTCTTTTTTTAAGTACCTCAAGTGCCTCAGGAATCTTTCCAAGCAGAGATAGAGATTCAATGAGAACATTCATAAAGTGATCACTGTCTAATTCTGGATCAGTATTGAGGTCTTCTGTGATCTGAAATAAACAGATTTGCACTCAATTTGCATATTATGTAAATTTAATGGAATACAATATGTAATTCAATATATAATGTTGTACACCCTTCTTAATGAAAGTACTGAATGGGTTTGGTTTGTTTGCACTGAGTGATTCAACTGATGGTTGAGTCACTTATTTGCATCGGCCTGATACATTGCTGCATTGCTTTGTGAAAATAGTTTTTCACTTCAAAAAGAGCCCAAATCCTCTGCACTAGGATGTGACAGCAATGATCTAGTAAATTTGTGTATGACAAAAACAGTCTTGATTTAGTTTGACAAAACCAAATTTTGTTCCATGACCAACAGAAACCCACCCTTCTTTGTGGTTTCTGTGGCTGAAGATCTCACTTATCATTGGTTATAGCACAATCAACATGATATTTCCAGACATCCTATTTTAGGCATTGACAGTTTTGTATGTTTGACAGAACAGTAACTTCTTTTGCAAGTCGAAAAATCTCCCAGGCTTGCAGAAAAGATGTTACATCTTACAAGAAAGCTTGCCTTCTTGCAAAGTTTAGTTACCCATACTATTTATGAGGACCCAGAACTCACTGTAAACGATGATTCTCATCATTTTTCCAAAGCTATGTTAATTTACCTCTGTTGATGATTGTGAGTCATGTGAAGCCGACGGATCCATCAAAAGAGATCCTGCCAAACAACAATATTATGTAGTACATACTTACTTTAGTTTATTAGTTTATTTGACTGAAAGTGTGAATGTGATACTCACGCTGCTTCATATTCTTTTGTAAAGCACAATTTCGTTGGACAGATGTAAGTTGTTCATCATGATTGTATTATAAAAATATCTGGCACATGTGTAACTATAGATGTAGGCAGCAGGTAGATCTTAACAGTTAAGTCATTTTAGTATTTTGACCAACTAATACAACCTGCCATTAATCATAACAGAACAGACAGGCTCACAGGATACATGTATTGTCAAACTAATTAATTAAAAATAAAATCAGTGGTAAAGCTATAAAAACTGACTTTTGCAAATCTTAATTTAGAAAATTATTAATACATGTATGTTAAATGAACAATTTAACTGCGGGTGAAATTGCTAGTTTTCCTTAAAGGGAAATCAGCTTTATGTTCATGTATTTAGGTCATTCAGTCTGTATTTTTCATGAACTGTTAGAGTACAATTGTATATATTGGGATTTTGTTACCATTGATAGCTACCTACATGTAGTACTTTATTACGTTTCTTTCTTACTGCATTGCCCCTTGCATCATTCCATTCATTTTAGCTAAATTTGTTTTTTTATAATTTGAATGTTATTTTTTTAATTTGTTACCCCCCACTTGTTAATTAGTACTGTATTTTGCTTATTTGTGTAATTTGGTATTCTACTTGGTAGTTCTCACTTGTAATTTAAGTATTTACCTAGCACATTAATTTTATTAAAAGTTCATTTTTTATTCAAAAGTTCTTGTAACTGAAGAAGGTCTTTGACCGAAACAGTTTGATTAGGCTTTTAGCCTTTTTTAACTGTCAGAAGTTGTCTGTTCTCCCGTTCCTTTTCAACAAGCTATTCATTCATACAGTGAAGTTTGGACTAAGAAACATGAGGTGGCATACTTTTTGGCCTGAGGCAACAACTAACAATTTTTTGTTATATACAGTTGAACCTCCCGTAAACGACCACCCGAAATGTCAAGTGAAGGTGGTCGCTTAAGGGAGGTGGCTGCTTACGAGAACTTAGACCATAATAGGTCAAAATTTTTCCTCAGAAAGTGATAACTGCCAAGACCACCAATGCTGATGCAATGTTTTATTCATGCAAAAGTCAATTTCGAGAAAAAAATCTGATTCTTCCATTTGTGAAATTTCTGTTTCTTGCACTAGCCAGAAATATGATAATGTTACAACACCTTATTATCCATTCTTCGCTCCATATTTTTCAACTGGTCACTAATGGAAGGTTAAAAACCGAGGACAATCTCAAACTTTTATCTATAAAAGTGGTCATGGTCACTTATGAGAGGTGGTCGTTTACAAGAGGTTCCAAATATAATGATTTGACTTGCAAACTTTTGGTATTTTGGAAAACTGGTCTTTGTGGAGAGGTGGTCGCTTACAAGAAGTGGGCATAACTGGAGATTCAACTGTATTACTGTATGTATTGTATATAGCAGCTAAACAGTGATTGAAGATTGCAAGGTTTTAAGTGCCACTAAAATCAAATTCTCGATATCCAATTTTTTACATTTTCGTACACAATAAGTCTTTCCAAAAGATCTTGCCAAATTTCAAGCTATTACGAACATCAGAACTCATGTTTTTTGGACCTTTATTTCCGAGAGTTTACCACACGGGTTGAAATTACAATAACAATTGATACTTCAGTTCTCATAAAGAATAACAAAAAACTTTACTCTTATATTTGTGCAATTTTCTACATTAATTGTGATTATAATTTCAACCCGTGAGGTATTTTTGAGAGTATGACGTCATTTACTCCAATTCTCAACCAAGACTTGGAACAAGTAAAATTAATGGCGGCCGTAAACTCTCGGAAATAAAGGTCTAAAAGACGTGAGTTCTGATGTTCGTAATAGCTTGAAATTTCGCAAAATGTTTCAGAAAGACTTATTGTGTACGAAAATGTAAAAAGAAATGGATATTGAGAATTTGATTTTAGTGGCACTTTAACAATGAAGTAAATACTATAGTTAGCTTCTTACTTGAGGCAGTACGAGAGTGGGACTTCTTGAAGATACCCCCAGAAACACTAGTGGATGATGACTCTGAAAAGTTGCAACAAATGAAATCAAGACAAGATTACGAGGAAATAACTACATTTACATTAATTATTTCCTCTCATCTTGCATGCGTGGCGCCTGTGGTCTTACAACCAAGCTCTTGTGAAACATATTCAAGTAATTTTCTTTGGAGAATAATTGATTGCAGCTGACATTAACTGTGATACACCTGAATGAAATACAGTAATACATGTAAATAACCTTTTGTTAACCGGTTGTTGCCAATTAACATGTACATTGTAACAGTAACACTGTTGTACTATGAATTAATTGAGCACACTGTGAATGAACTTGAGCAAATATTGGAAGCTACGAAGTACAAAATAGCCCATGTACAATCATTTACTTCCAGTTAACTTAAAAGTGAAGTTTCCCTTTTATCATTGGACTATTCTCACAGACATCCACTTTTTAATGTAGGTTCAAATGATTGTAAATTTTAATGACACCAACCTTTAACTCCTACAGATGCATTGTCAGTCATGTATGCCACTAGTTTTGTTCTCTTCTGTCTGCTCTTCTCTGATTTCAGGTACAGATGGGTGTTCAGGTCCTTAATCAGTAATTCATGCTCAACCTAATCAGATATATAAAAAATAAGAAGAGCATACATGTCAACACCTCTCCACATGTTTTGACCCCCTCCCAAAGCCTCTACGAAAACTCCTACTCGGCTTCATTTTATACTTTCCTTTCACAAGATTTGCTTTTTGAAAACTCCTCCTCACCAGAATTATTGACTGAGCTCTATCCTTGGATGAGTATGAGTAGCCATTGGAATATGGCACTTTCGATGTATTAAAATTAAGCTTGGTAGTGAGGTCTGGAGAAAAGTAATTACATGTTTCATTGCTTAAGTCTGACTTGTCAAACAAAAGAAATGAATAAACATGCTCATTCAATTTCCTTTATTTGCCCCCACTAAGCCTTGTTGCTGTTGTACTTAAAAATTAAATTCCTTTGTCTCTTAACTCTACTTATTCATTGATTATGAATAATTAGGGTTAGAAGACAAAGGAAATTGAGAATCCAACTAGGTTAAAATAATTTTGACCTGAATTTGATTTTGACCTGTAACATAATATTATACATGTACATGGTTACAGACCAGCATATTCATGAGACAAGAGTCAGATGAATGTAAACCTTTCAGCATAATTACCTTCTTCCTTGACTGCAAATCCAGTCTAAGATGCCTCAAGGCCTCGACTCCAGATAAACTTCCCTCAAGAAGAGAGACTAAAAATCAAAGCCAGATGAAAAACAATGAAAATTATTGTCAAATCATTACTTTCACTAAACTGATTAAAGAAACTTTGACACTTATCCAGTAGTTCACAACTGGTAGTTTTCAACAGGTCTGATGAAATTACAGAAATTAAGTCTCAATTTATTCACTTCTGTGTATATCAGTCAATTTTCTCAAGAAAATTAGTTCAGTGTACAGTACAAAACATCTTGGATGGCTTCTCTGCGGGGCTACGTGCATTCACCTGATTCTTTAAAAAAGATTGCAAATCAACCAGAGAACTTTGTGACAACCCTGAAAAACCCTTTCAAAGAAAACATTCCACTCACCTTCCCACCCAGATCTAACCATGGATTCAAAATTGTACACAATCAATGTACCTCATACTTTTCAAAAGTGATAATTAATAACGAGTTTCAACTTCTCTATCTCTGTTTATAGAGAGATTTTTACGTGGTGTTGAAATCTTCCCTGCTTTTAAGTTATAGCCTGTGGCAAGTTCATACCCTATCGAGCTCACATTCACTTCATTTTGTAACAAGCTCAATGTACCTGTATGCCAAATATAGTAGAATGGGAAAATGCTCTCAATATTACTTATAATATTTTAACTAGTGATATTAAAGAACACTAAAATGTTTTCATATCACACCTGTGGATACAAGAAGCTCTGTAGCGTGCAGGTAATATTTCTTTTTCTTGTATTTCTCAATCTGTTCAGGAACATTCTTCACTTGATCTCTAAGAAAAATGCATGGAAAACAACCAAATAATATAAAAAATGTTGGTAAAAATTGTAGTGACCGAGTAGTCTGTCAGGAATTCAAAAGGAATTTGGTCCAATAGGTTAGCAGAAAGAAGTTGTGAGAAACAGAATTCTTTCAATTCCAAACCTTTAGGATACTCACAGAGAGTGACAAGCTATTATGCATCACTTACATTCTGTCCAAGAGATTGAGTACTTCATTGTATTCCAAGCCATCCATCCAATATTTCTTTAACTCTTCTCTCTTGCAGTGTAGTAATGACTTGCATGCCAGCAAATTTTCTCTCAGGGACTTCACTTTCTGAAGAGATGCTAATTAGAATAATAATTTATTAAGATACATAATTAACATTCAATTGAACATTTTATACTTTTTAAAGTATGGATTATTAACAGGAGGAAACTCATCTGAAACATATTTAAGTCTATGTTGTAGTTAAAAATTAAATTCAGGTAAAAATTATATTCCTTTGTCTCTTAACCCTACTTATTCATTGATTATGAATAATTAGGGTTAGAAGACAAAGGAAATTGAGAATCAAACTAGGTTAAAATAATTTTTACCTGAATTTAATTTTTAACTACAACATGTACATTAAAAAAGTCTCAACTGTCTTCAAAATGAATTCCTGCCTGTTGGTTGTCCAGAAATTAAGTATTGATTATTTTGAACAATTACCATTACCATATAACAATATAGCACAGTAGATATTAATAAACAAAGTTCTGAATTGTTTTAACTGAAGTATTCAATACATAATATATAAATTTAGCCAAGCCTAAAGGCAGAGCTCCTGATTACAAGTTACCCTGACTTGAGCCTGCAATCCAATCAAAAACCTGTACTTGGACAGCAGTCAACTTCAACAAAGACATGTGACCTTGATGAGCTCTAAACATGGGCCCAACATATGGTCATGTGATACTTGTCAGTGGATACCTTGTTCACATAACATGGATGCCCAATATCAAAGATGCACACTATAAGTCTGTCCCTCCCAATCTCTGAGAAAAAAGCCTTGGGAACAAAATTGTTACATTTCACATTGATTACATGAGGGGGCACATGGCCATTATATCCCTACATCTGCATGGACGCCTTACAGATGATTGCCAAATTTTCTAGGCAGTGCCTGCTCCTTTGGCACGAAGAAGCTTTGCCATTGTAAGAGCTACAATTTATAAGTAAGAGTATTTTCTAGTATCTCCCCCACCTAACCTAGTGCATCTCAAAATGACATTATCATCAGGCTGTATGCCAAAAATATTTATACCTGCAATTCTGGTGGAAATTCCAGTAAATGTTTGAATGCTTGACTTCAAGTGTTCTTGGTGTGCTGAAATATTCATGTAAGGTTCAACCATTGTTAAAGGAGAATGAAGGTAAAGTCTGCATACAACTTAGCCCAGTGGCGCATTTCTGTGGCATGAAGCAACTAATTAAGAGTATTTCTACTCCCCTGTGGATGGGATACTAGTGCGTTGAAGGGTTACCCTAGCATGGAATTCACCAGTACCGATCACAATTTGTATCTCCGGGTTGTGATGCTGTGAGAGTAAAGTGTTTTATCCAAGAATACAACACAGTGATGCCAAATGATGAAGTCGAACCACTCAATCGGGGGTCCAGGCCACTAAACATTAGGCCATTCCACCCTTCACATGGATTGTACACATACAATGTACATGTACCCCACATTTTAACAGCAACTTGTGTTCATACTGTAGAAGATGTAATAACCAACATGGACTGGTTAACACAATGGGCTGTGAAATAGGTGATCTGAGAATTGTAAATCTGTGTTGTGTTCTTGAGTATAACTCTCACAGCACACTGCGAAGATGTACTGGTGAATCGTGAGGGGGCATTCGTTAGCAGTATTTTAAGATAGTCACATGATTAGCCCCACTTATTTAACAGGGATGTACAACTGTAGCTGAGGGTCTGACTAAGACATTTAGCAGCTGAAAACTGTGGAAAATGCACCTAAGATGTTTCAATTTTTCCAAATCGTCTGGAGGGAGTGGCAAGCCTTCAGATTACTCACTAGGAATGGGGCATTCATCCCCATATTTGTACATGTAGGTGGAAGATCACTCATCGAATCCTGGCTAAAAGCCCAAGTCAGCTGCCAGCTACATGTAATTCTCCCAGCTGAAAGAGAACTTATCCAGCTGAGATTTTACATGAAAACAAAGACTTGGGGAAACTTTGGAGATGCCATTAGGTCAGAAAAGCCAGCTGAGCTTGTTAATGGCTTACTTAGTGTTTTCTTTGCTACATTCCTGCTTTAGACATCTCTGCCTTAACCATCTCTGCCGTGTTTAAAGCAAGATCTAACCTTCAACTTGTCTGTTTAGCTTGTCATCATATTCTGACAGTTCATGTTGCAGTCTTTCCCTTTCAATAACCCGTCTTTCCTCATTATCACTGATAAAACAAAAAAAAGATGATGACCATAGATTTTCTTTCCATACTTGCATAAATGTGAACGTAAATTACATGTTCTAACCCAGAGGTGACAAATTTTATACACACATAAAATGATTTTAAATTCATTCATTAAGATTTCTAATAACATATATATGTACCCTTTAAATGCCTACTCTTATTATGCATGGGTCGCATGCCTACTGTGCATATCTCATAGGGTTAGGGTATATATATAACTATACAGGGGTCCTTCATGCGACATTTCCTAAAGGGGTGGGTTGTTTTTTACAGACGAGCAGGCACGGAAATAACACTTATTTGTTGACTTGGGTTATCGTCTTCTTAAGCAACTTGTTTAGTTCCTAACTTGCTGTTGAAGACGCCGTATAAAGTTGCAATTTACGATGGAGCTATTTATAACACAGTGACATAATCTTCTTAATTGAGTACTAAACTACTTGTCACGGTAAAATGTCACCTAAGCGAACATTCTGAGCGTCAAACGAAGTTAGCATTAAACTTACCTGCTCAACAACGTGTTTATGACTTGCAACAGCACTTTTGACTAAACAAAATAGAAAACGGCGTCACTAACGCAAAATAATTCAAACTTCTTGCGCCAAGAAATGAAAATTACCGATGAATCTTTCCCTTGATTCCTGCCCTTGAAAGTCGCCATCTTGTTTGTTTTGATTACCGCTGCCCTTGATAGTGGTCTCAAATAATGAGTACCCGGTGAGCAACCAGTCTTCCTCGGTCTTGATCACCTCGTGTTCTTACGGAACTACGATGAGCAAATTACAGCTTGATTTACAGCTCCTAGTGAGGCCAAATATTCTTAATTTGACTCCTTATAGGTGTGCAAGGGATGATTATAGTGAAGGTAACTGTTGAAAGCTTGATATTTATTGTGATGCTGGCTTACATAATATTTCATCAGCGTTGTACGTTTTCTTCGGAAAGAATATGGTAATTAGCTTATATATTATAAATTATATTACATACATGTAAAGTAATCATTATTTGAAAACAGGCCCAGGTTTGTTCAAAATGGATAGCGCAGTCTGTTTGTATGCTGTGAAATCCAAGGGATAGTGATTTTAGTCGATGGAAAGAATTTTACGTTGGCGTAAATATATGAACAGCCAATTTTTTTACGTTATGGTTCATTCTCATTGTTATCCTCCCCATCCCCCTCTCACGAGGGCTTGAAAATCTGAGAGGGCGCGGGGAGCCTAATGGCCGTTTTGAGGGGGCAACTGTGTCGTGCCTTGATCTTTTATAAAAATTAAAGGGGGAAGTATACCACGGAGACGGGGGTAAAATGTTTACTGAAGTCAGAACGATTTTCAAAAGAGAGGTTTAAATGCCAGTGGGACAATAGTTTTATATTCTATTCTCTTTTATACAATGAACCAAGTTATTCTTGCATTTTTGTTTGTTCTCACCTATGATCTATTAGAGGACAGACACATGATTGACGTCATCAACAAAAAAGTTTTTCCTTCTGCATTTTAAAATGGCGGAAAGTTTGAGAAATAAGATAATATTTTACGTGACTGGCTGAAGATAAAGTACAAGAACGTCTTGTTGAGGCATTGAACAGGTACGAGAAGCAGGAAAAAGTAAGAAAAAGCCGTTTCTTTTTTAGAGAATGATTCAGAAAAAATACTTGAGCAGTCTCAGTCGGCAGTTGAGCGAGACTAAACCAAACACAAAATTGATCTTGCCGCAAGGCTATGCCTCGAATTAACAAATCCAATAAACAAAGTGTTTGTTACATTAATTTAAAAAATTCAACTTTTCTTAATCTTACAATGTAGTTGTTGACACACTCACTTTCCGACGCGAATGTTCCAGTCCGTTTCAGGGCACGACAGCGAGAACAGTATAGCTCACCACAGCTCGCGGCCAACTGTATTGCAGCCATAAGGTGTCTCCGATACCATGTCAAACTAATTTGAGAATCACTAACCACAGAGGACACAAATTTCCACCGTCGGTAACCCT
>Ga0126337_10001282_pt1 | contig 14975 bp, 5 predicted proteins | sample DipCmetagenome_FD_92527 | JGI IMG/M metagenome (GOLD analysis project Ga0126337, IMG submission 92527) | Coral microbial communities from La Bocana,Puerto Morelos, Mexico - Diploria C A metagenome | ecosystem: Host-associated > Invertebrates > Cnidaria > Coral | place: La Bocana,Puerto Morelos... | reverse complement strand
TTGATTATTCTAATAGCTTTGTTTTGTAGTCTCACCAATTGTGACAATGGAGCCTCGTAATTATTACCCCAGTACGCAACCATAAGTTAAATAGGGATATATAAGTGCATAAGTGCTTGCCGTTGCCGACACTAATTATTTTTTCCCCGAGATGAAAACCGGTTTTATCCGAACCCGAAGATCTTTTTCTCTTTTTGATCCCAAAGCAGTTTTTCCACCCCAAAACCTGTTTAACCGATACCAAAACGATTTCAAAATCAGTTTCTCCGATCCAAAGCCGTTTCTTTCAGGTCTCAAAACCGGTATTTCGAGTCCAAAACTGTTCTTTTTTCCCGAAATCAAGCCGGACAGTTTTTTCGATGCGTACAAAAATTGGCCGAAAACCGTTTTTTTTTTCCCGAATTCCAAAGTCTCTTTTAAATCCAGTTTCTGCGATGTCCAAGCATACAGAGCGGTATTTCCTTTAGGCTTGCTTAGTAGCCGCTGTTCTGGAAAGGAAGTCGCCTCTTTCTCTGAATTTTCTTCTCGGGGAAGAGGGGGGGGGAGGATTTCGTGGACCGGATTTAAGAGTGCGGTGGAAATCAAGCTTATGAATCCTTAGGTCTATTTCTCACGTGACGACCACACGCAATGTGATCAGAATAAAAATTGTTAGAGGATTTGCAAGCCGCCTATTCAGGCAATAATCCATAAGAATTGTTCACAGTTGGCAGACAAGGTGACTGGCACAATTATCTCACGCGGGTGCTCAAATCGGATCACCGTCAGATTAGCGATTTGAACGGTTTTTGATGAAAATTGGAGAAAGACAAAAGAAGTGTATCTCGCACGCACGTGTGTTATCTCTTGCTGAAACCTAGTAGTTTAATGTCAGTCATAGCAGGTCAACTCATACAAAAAAGGCGTACCTTTATCAGTTGTTGGTAGTAAAGTTGTAATCGCAATTCATTGAGGAAAATTTTTCAATTAATATTTGAATCGATACCGAACAGTTCTTAAACTGTGAGGCTTGTGATTGACAGCTAATTTCTCCTTTAGATATCAACACAACCACAAGGAACACAAAGATCCATTCTACTAACGCTTTGATGCATCACTATATTTTCAGACTACTATTTCTGATCGAAAATATCGCATATCCCCGGACGGTTCAATCACAGATAACTCTGCACTCAGGATAACTAACTATTCAATGGCTATATGAATGAGTTGTTTTCCGAACACTTATTATTTAAACAGTGGTTAACCTGGTGAATAAAATTATCCGCGTTTAAAAAAAATGGAGACGCTGTTTGTGTTTTGTGTCTCTCTGTGAGATTTTCGCCACGTTGTGGGCGACATTGATCTAGCAAAGCCACAGTCAGTTATTAGAAACAGGTCTTTATTGTTACTTTTGTCTTATTACAACTTTCAAATTGTTTGGTGAAGAGTAGAAGTAGATCGATGCTTTTGGGCTGAAAACGGGCTTCGAGCCACGCCTAAAGGCGATCGCATACGATGCCGAGGTGGGCTGGCTGGGTGGAAAAATATGGTAAAAACGCAAAGCTGCTTGAAAAATAAATAGTGTTGAGGTTATTGGACAGAAGATCGTAATGTCTGTGTGACCTATTTCGCTGGGAAAAAAATGTGTAAAGCCACACGTGTGATATTCCCGGATTTTTATTCCAATCATTAACTGCAAACTAGGGAGGCAAATAAGCTGAAATGAAGACAAGAAAAGCTCACATTGATCTTTTTTATTAGATTTCAATTGAGGAGCCGGCATGGCAACACACAAGGTGAAAAAGTACAATGACCGTGGGCGGTTATTAAGCTGCTTTGAGGAAAGTTTTAATTTTTCCTTTTCGTGAGCTTAGCCGACTGATTTTATGATGCAGATCAGGGCAGCGACCGGACTTGTAAGGAAACAAGGTGTCCGAAACACCGCTCTATTAGCAGACGTAGTATGTGTGTAAATTAGCGCCAAGTACAAAGGGATCCGACGAGGCAATTTCAAATATCGAAAGCTTTAATTATAGCTCAATAGAGGATCAGTGTTTGTTGAGTTCGTTCGCCGGCAAACACGACGCCGGCCGTTATGGAAGAGCGAATAGAGAAATATCTGGCCATATCTGCTCAGCGTCGCGCTATCGGAAGAAAGACGAATTTCACAACACCGCAACCTTACAGAAAAGTGAAGCTTAAAAGCAGTTGATAAAAAATAAATTACATGTTATACTATGCCATTTAAGACTGAACGGCTATTTAAACAACCACTCTGACACAAGCCTAACTTAACAGTTCTTGGCCAACGTGTCAGAACTGACGGTCGTAAAATAGAAAATAAAGCTCTTGTCCTGAAAAATTATATTTGCTATGAAATTATTGTTTTCCCTTTGGCCAAATTCCGGTCTATTTAAGCCGAGCTCGTTGCGAAAGTTAATTCGACAATCAGAGCAAACAGGCCATACATAAACTAACAACGACTGTTTACTGAGACAAATTTTCTTTCGCCCATATTGCATCAGCTGCATTCTCAGAAACGCGTCGTCGATCGAAAACAAGTTGCTCAAACTTTCAATAGATTTCAAAAGCCTTTAACACGATCATAACATGCAGCCGATAGAAGCATTGTTTCTTTTATGTAAGAAGTGACTGATCTCTTTGATAAACAAGAAAATTCCAATAAAACTTGGCGTTGTCGGCAAATTTCAACATTGGTATTGCGGATAATTGTTTGTTCTTAAAATCTAACAAATTTCATCAAATTCTCTTTATTCTTTTCCGAACCAGATTTTATCCTATACACAGTTTAATAAAATAAGCTTATTATACTTCTGGCATATCAGAAAAATAGCATTAAATATGTTAGATTTTCCTGATTTTTGACCAGTTTTAAACAAAGTTTCGTTTGCGACAGCCTGCGCAAATCTGTACATGTTGCAATCTGAATATAGAAGTCGTTGAGGGGTGAGAATTGAACAAGTTAGCTTTTCTATATAATTTAGTTGTTATGTGGTTGGCCTGTGATCTTAATATATCTGCAAGTTTTTTCTCTATTGTAATAAGAATGATAAATACAAAGGCTTCCCTAATGAAAGTAGAAAGAGGCGAAGTTTTGTTTTCTTTGTACAATGAGGTTTAAATCAAAAACACGTTTTGTGCAATTGAAATTCTATTTCCAAGATTTCTTTTCTTAAAAAAATCTCTGTTTAACTGTATTAGTTTCATATATTTTTCCAGTACGCTAAACCCATACTGTTTTTCTCCACCGAGCAAACAGTGCGATGTGTATTTTTTTGCCCCCAAACTGACTCAATTTCACATTCAGTAGAAGCTACTGAAGCAAGGCCGGCACTCCTACGAGTTCGGATTTTTCGTCTTAGTCAGTTAAAAATCCCGAAACAATCAGAGGCTTGAATACACTTAATAAACAGTCTGAAAAATACCGGAGAAAATTCAAGCTAAGCTTGCATTATAATTTCCGATTCCAAAGGCCGTGTGGCATCAACAAACCGTAAATGAAAACCTAAAGATTTTTCTGTACTCGTACACAATAAACTCCCAAAAAATACAAAATTAAAATTATCGTTCATCTTTCGATTTTACGGTCTACAAGTTCCAGAAAACTAAACTCGCATGCCACAAAATTGAGTCAGCTTTTCAAGGGAACAACATCGAAGCCAAAGATATTTCCTTAACATGTCACAAAATGCATTGACTGAATTATTTTTCCCTGTGTGATTGAAAAGATAAGAGATTTATTCACCTTGAAATTACTCGGAGTATAGGACAGCAGCACGTGTTTGAAGTAATCCTACTTTTGTCTCGCTTGGAAAAAAAAATATGGCATGTCGATTAAAATTTTAAGAGAGACATTGCTACACTGGTTCATGTTTGTTTTAGTCCCAGTTTAAATGTGTGGTATTCTTGGACTCGCAAAATTATGAAGGGGCGTAACAAACGTTATATATTTTAGTTCTTTTCAATTGTTTTTTGTTTAGTTTATAGAATTCTCAGGCACACAAATGACAAGATTTCACAGTAAAACATCAACTTTTCGGCATAATAACTACACAGAAGTCTTCGAAGCGGCTGCTAAATTCTTTTTGTCCAGTAGCCAGAATTTAAAAGCGTTGCTTTGTACATGCAGTACGCGACAGATCTCAACTTTTCCTTCCAAATGTTCGAAATTAAACTTGGGTCGTAATAAACTACAACTAAATTCAATTTTGCTCAATTTAATTTTTCTTTTGATGAGAAAATCCGACCGAAAAGACAATCATATTACGTTTACAATTCAATGCTTTGATATTGGAAATCACTTGTTAATTGCTGGTTTTGTGTTCGGAAAACGAGATAAGAAAAAGATTAAATAATAGTGACTTAGAATTATCTTGCAAGAGAAGGGTTTTTTCTCACACCTATTAGAAATTCCCTTCCAATACAATAACTTCGCAAAATACAATTTATAATTCTAGTTTAGCAGAAAGAGATTAATATTATTAGCGGCCTTTCTTGTTCAATTCACACGGCTAGGAATTCGTCTGGGATGCTTTAGCGATGGTTAAATACGGTAGCGAATTCATCAGGAAAAACCACATCAAAGGAAGAATTTTTTCGCCCTCTTGCGAAGTCCTTCACGTGGAAACTGTCCCATTTATTTTCAATTTAATAAGATACCCCCACGCTGTGAATAACAAACTAAGGCTATTTTTATACAAGCGTATCATGTCAAGCGAATATCTTTTCGTAATAAATGTATTTCTTTTTTACAGTGACACGATCAATATACGATATCTTTTCAAAGGTAACAATTGAGCTTTACTGACCAGAGAAAAACGCGCCAGATGCAAAATAAAAGAAATACAAGAAGAAAACATCTCTGTATTGTGAGAATAAACTTTATTGCAAGTTACACGTCGGTGAAAATTAAGGGGCGTTGTCTCAAAAGAGAATCGATTTGAAAATGCCACACAGGCTTGCTCCGATTACGACCTAAAAAAGGGAAATTGAATGCATATAATTCCTAGCTGCCAAACGTGATCCACATTTTGATCCAAAAAACTGAATTTATACCTCGTACATATGAAACAAAACATGATGTACGTGTAATTCAGAGAGTTTTCTCTTGCTGAAGTGTACACTAGACTTTTTCCTTTAACGCACTTCAGATATTCAGTTTCTATTGCAGTTTCAATGTTAAAAAACCAAACAAACTAAGCAAAAACAAAGATCAGTTGAGAGTACAAGAAAGAATTTCACCTAGCTCAGACGATCTGTTTACCAACTGAATTGAGGACAAGTGGTATCTCTTGTCAGAGGCCGACTGAAAATAAGAAGAGACAAGTCTGTAACCCAAAGGAAAGAAATACAACCATTTCTCCGTTCTAATCACAAATACTAGTTCACTGGCACTACATAGGGTGATTTTATTGCATGGAAACTAAAATCTCAAACAACTGATGTACGTATGTGCTTCAACAGATTTGCCAGTGATGTGAATCAACTCAGTCCTGAGCGTAAAAATTTAAAAGGCCAAATAAAGCGTTTAGACGCCTCCCAGATGTCTAGCGTTACTATGCTGTTACCTACGAACTTCATTCTTTATCCTGATCGATTGACCCCGAAGTTAACATTTACTCACTCGTATTCAGCCATTTGTCGTCTTTATAAAGAAGACATGATTCACCGAATATTTTGTGAATCTTTGGACTCTTCACTTAAGTCCTGATCCACCGAGTAACAATAACTTCATAATAAAGTCGTCGTTACTTTAAGTGAAAGGTGCATTTGGAAAAGCGAATTTAGTAAAAGATGCATTTATGATAAGTTGTGACAACGGGCATCAGTTATATACTGGGTCATTCTTTCTTTCACCATTCATGATTGATAGTGTTTAGACAAAATTGTTTTTCAAAAACTGAAGATTGGTAGAGTGGCTTGACCTTTTCTCTGCCACTGATAAAAAAAAAGGCGGAGGCAGGCTGCCTTAGCTGGTAGGGCGCCGGAAATTGAACTTATTTCTCCGTAGAACCTAGTTCATCTCCTCGCTCATGCTTCGGTAGATAACCAAATGGTCTGCCTAATGCCAGTTGGCATTTTTAATTGGTTGATATATTCGTTTCCTTCACTTCAGTTGAGTGGCATGCCTGTGAACTATCTAGGTTTAGGTTGCTCATTATATATAAAAAAACAACAACAACAACAACATCTGAACATTTTGAGCACTTGAACAAATACAACCAGGATGTCAATCTCCGATAATAATAAAACAAAAAAAACGCAAGACAAATAAATCAGATTTACTTCTTTGATCAATACACTTTTTGATCAAATTCGTGCCTGTATGCAGCCGGATATTTCGCTTTTAGATCAAAGTTGTCTTATGTGCAAGTTGATTGTTAAAATGAACGAGTGTTCCCTTTTTTAAGAATATAGGTAATTGTTTTATTCTTCAGAGTTCAAGGTTTACGTCTCTTTGCACGCATGGACACAGAATGAAATCTTCGATCGCTTGTTGTTACAGAGCAAGGATAAAAACGACTACTACCTGGTTCACACTAGCATTTCAAACATCATTAAAAGTTGTTTCATTAAACACTGTCAAAATTAAGTGGCTCAATCCGTGTACAACCCACAACTCAAGAAGTACGGTTAGTAAAGTAGTACGGTTAGTAAGGTAGTTTATAAATTGTCTACTCGAAATGACTCCAAAGCGTAAACCTGGAACTGAATTAGTTAATTCAGTTTACTTTACTCAGAAATCTTTGTCGAGCAATATTAATCTAGCCATTGACTGTTAGCCTCTGAGAACAAACTCGCCTCCCCCCCCCTCCCCCCGCACCCATTCGTTCCCCCACCCATTCCGCCTTAGGTTTATTGCCCCTATAAGAATTTGTCGTGATTGGGCAAAAGTGATAACAATTTGAAAACTAACTTTACATGAACCCTAGTCAATCATTATACCAACGTCATTTAACGTTCTATTATAGCTACTCAAAATAAGCTTAGTGGAGCCCTGATGAACAAATTTAACCCACGCTTGTAACATTGTCAGAAAAGTTGCTAAGTAAAATAAAGCATACACACGATGGTCGTCGTCGTCGTGCTGAGTTCGATTTCAATTGAGGTATGTATTTGTTGTTCTACAAGAACTTGGAAGGTCAATTTACATTTTGTCCTGCAGGAGAGATAAAGAAGATTCGGTGAAACACCCCGCTGGTAAAGTCGATTGCCTTTGTTTACTCCAGAAAATTACCAGAGAGCACTCAAGTGTAATGAGACTGACCTTGACAATTAACGTTTAACTTCAAGTCAATGAAAACTTTTGCGATGATTCAAAATCTCATATTGAGTACTTTTCTGTAATGATGTTCGCAAAATCAAAACCAAAGAAATCCCACTGCGATCACAATACCTGCCAATGACAACGCGGTAAGCCAATCGAAACTTGAACCCAAAAAAGTGCAACTCGGAGCGTAGCTACGCGCGGGAAAATTTCCCGCGCTTGTACTAAGTTATGGTTTGCGTAATAAAGCACACAGTCCATACATAGGAAAACATTACTGTGAAATCTAAATTGGAAGTCGCTCGGCCATATTCAGGTGTTTGTTACATGATCAAACACAGAATACCAAGGTCTAAGGCCTGCTAAACCATAATCAGACAAGTTACTCTAAAACTATATCAGTTTCTTTGGGCTAGAGTGTTGGCATCTCCATTGCTAATGATGTATTCACTTAATTCTTTTCACCTCTCGCTTCCAATTTATAAATAGCCAATTTGCATTTATATATTATAAAGAAGAGTTTACTCAAAGTCAGAATATATAGCTGTTTTAGAAGATTTGGAAGATTCCCTAAAATTTTGTTTTACCATACACATTGTAAAAAATATGGTCGACAGCTAGTTAATCAAAATTACGATCATAATTCTTATCTGAACTCTACTTTTTTAAGATCTTAGTTTATCGACTGGAACTTCGAAATTATGAGCATCAGCGAAATGCTACATTTACACATTTTTTATTCATTTTTTCAATTTTTTTCTTTTTCACCAGCTGACGCTGTGTTTCTAAATCTTAACGAGCGACGCTAAATAAACCTGATTGTGAACGAGAATTCAAAGCGATTTTCCCGGAGCTCAAGAACTTTGCGGCGAAAGGCAAAGCGACGCTTACCCATTCTAATCTATCACTTTATACTGAAATAGGCTTGATGACCTATTTAGGACGAGGAAGTTTACAAATTACTTTTACTGTGGAAAGCCAAACAAACACCGCGAGAGATCGTAAAATTCTACCTACAAATTAGGAAGCACAGAAAGAGCAAAATAGTCCGCTAATGGGAAGTAATTCAAAGCGTAAACGAGTTTGCCGAGCTGTAAATACACCGATTTGCCGCTGAGAATTGTGTATTTGTTTCGTTTTGAAGAGAAATTACTTTGCGAGACATTTGCATGGCTAAACAGAGTTTGCTGTGTCTAGTTTGACGCCGCTTGAAGCCTTCGTTGCTAAGACTTGGCAGGAGATAGCATTTGCTGAAATGTTATTGTTAGTTTTTTGGAGAAACAATTAGTTACTTTGATTCGCCTTCAAATGCAAAATGAGTATTCTTTCTACAGCAAGCCGAACTACAGTCACGTCAGTTTTATCTCTTGCCCCAGGGAAATTAAATAAATCTTTCACTGTTTCGAATAAGCTTTGTTTCCTTTTTTTTTCTTTCGTACCTTGAACTCCTAATCTCATTTTTAGCAGACCATCTGTCCACTTGACGATTTCAAAAGAAACAAAAGTTCTCTTTTTTTAACAAAAACGCTTTCATCCCTTAGGCTGCGGTATCTGTACAAGATTTCAATTTAACGTGAAGACCTTTTTAAAAGCCAGGCGGCCAAAAAGCAGGATTCTCTAGCTGCGGTTTGCAGTTTACAAAAGGAAGGTCACCGAAGGCAAATTACTTAAGATCAAAACCCAAACAGAATGCAAAATAATATCTCCGTTGTAAACCTCCCCTGGTCCACTAACACAGATTAATCTTTGAAATCACCATTTCAAGTCACTTTTGAAATCATATGTCTAGCCAATGTTGAGGGCTCCAACAGGCTTGACACAATGCCGCAACTTAAAATATGTATAACTAAAAAGTATTACTTTGAGAGGTCCGCCTACACTTTTAGGAAGGCTACGATAACCTTTTTATAGCTTTTTTTTCTTTTATTCCCTTTCATTCTCGGGTTACTTTGCAGCAATTATAAGGAACTTTAAATAAAAATCAGAGATGAGAGTATTGTTCAAACGAAACAATGCTATTGAAGTCGCACACGAAATGCCACCAACATTTTAAACTGAACTCTGTTGAAATGGGTCCCTTGCTGAGAAAGCCTTTGTTTTCGCTCACACCAAGGCAAGAATAAAAGCAATTTTCCCAGTGGTGTAGAAATCTTTTCAAGCTCTTTTACCCCCAGCCGATATTTACATAAACAACAAATTTTCGAATGTTATTTCACCCTTGGCACACAATAGCGCGAGTCCTTAGGTCTAATGAAAATTCGGGTCCTTGAATAGTACAAATTACTTGCAACGTTTGGTGTTAGCAGCTGAGACAATGAACCATTGTTTAGCGGATGAAAGTCAAGAGCTAAACAAAGACGTCGGCTCGATAAAGAGGACGCCACGCTAAAAGAACACTCGTAAATAAGCCAGAAATGCTTTCGCGGGAGTTCTGTTGCTCCAGAAAACAGAATGACCTCTTAAATTCAATTATGTTTGGGGACCTAAGTCCAGAGACATAATCCCAAAGGGCTAAACAATTTAAGTTTAAAATGGCTTAAGCGTCCATATTTTTTCTCGCTGCTTTGAATTACTTTTTTAAGCATTTTTCTTTTCTCCTTCTACAAGCGCAAAAATTGTTTTCGAGAAGAAACCATACAGTTTGACACAATTCGTTCAAAGTCGAAGGGCGAATTTTGTTTTACTTTACTAACGTGTTAGATTACCTTAACGCTGTTCTGCTGAAGATGAAAGTGTGAATGTTTACTGATGTTTACTGACTGAGTAGGATTTTACCGTTATGCAAATGAAACGTGGTAAGATGGAAGTTTGATTTCAAGAAAGTTTAATTTAAAAAAAAAAGCACTCTTCCACATTCCACAAAAGACAAAAATAATAATAAATGGATCACCTACAGGAAAAATTGGATTCTGTTCTTTTTTTGTTATTGCCGATAGAAGAGATCTAACATTTTAATTTCAATCGAAACAATTACTGATTCATGTGATTATTCAGCCTTTAAGGAAAATAATCGCCTGTATTTACATTGAAAGTTATTTAGTTGTGTCTATCTGTTGTGTTGACGAAATTATCGTGATATATAACTCTTGCCCAAGGACATGTTTCAAGGCCATTAAAGGTTCTATCTTTTAAGTGTATAAATTGCAATTTTGGTAACAGATAAAATATCACACCATCGTCAATTTTTATTTTTCTGCCATTCTCGCCAAACCGAAAAAGGCGCGCGCTATTTCGCAAATTTTTCGCTGATTTATTTTGCAGTTGCGTCTGTGAATTACTCATTGAAGAATAAGCAGATGACCTTGGAGTTAATATCTGAAGCTTTCTCGGAAGTGTTTTTGAAACAAACCTCTCTGGGTTAAGTGCTAAAGTGGCCTGGTTATTCACGAATAAACTTTTTTAAGATTCTAAATGCCCTTTGTGTCCAGTTTGAGTTATTTCTTTCGAAAACATGGCTTCTCAAGCTTTATACAGTTTAAAATACAACCATGCATACACACATATTAAAACAGGTTTATTTATTTTAGTATTTATCTCGTGTTATATGTGATTTCTTCGGGAGATTAGTGGCGTCAATTTCATTCTCAATTACGTCGGTGAATCCCTGATTTGAAAAGGGCTGCATGTAAGGTCAACAACTTGATAGAAAACCGAATTCAGACAATTGAGAATCTGGCTTGTTAGAGTTTTTTCGTATTGAAGGAATTAAGTTAGCATGGCTGTAAATCGCTCGAGTTTTGTAGCATTATCAAACAACTTTATTCCGAGACAACGAGATATAAATAAAAGCATATGTTTGTCGTAGATATTCACCAGAAATTAAGCTTTTAAACCGAGTTAACTTCGTCAGATATCTCAAGCAAACAACGTGAATATCACAAAGAAAAAATTCGTGGAGAAGTATTTTAGGGTCTTATGAAATTACAGACCTTCAGAAACACTTCAAAAAATCATTATAGCGCTTTATATGTATTTACGAAAAAGTAAATCAACTGCTGACGGTTTCCTTTGAAAAATATGAAATATAGCTGGCTCCTTCTTTAGCTATGAAACCATCAAGTGTGGGGAAGCGAGTTTAAAAAGCAGCTCGAACTTTTTAATTCTAAATTCAACGATTTGAGAAAAAAAAGTACTTTTTGAGTTATTACCGGCATAGTGACCGATTCGAGTACGTTTCAATCGAGTTTTGTCGCTTTGAAAGTGAACAGATAAATTTGTCTAAATAGAAATCATATGAATGCTAAACCTTTCATATGATACAGCTATAGCCTAAAGCTAGAAAAAAAATGACTCGAAACAGGCAAATGGCTGACATCAATTAATCGTGTTTCAGCGAACGTTATACTCATTTCACTACAAAGGCATCATTATTGTACTGAAAGATCTTTGTTTTGCTTGGCGCTATCGATGAAATAAGCTGCATTCTTATTTCTCAGTAAATTTGTGGAAAAACTGAGCGATAAAAAATACAGCTATCTTATTACCAAGACAAGTTTAAAAAAAAGTGATAATTACAAAAATAAAATAGATGTGAATATGTGGCAATGACATACGTGAAAGTTTCTGAGTGTCGACAAATCAACACTACGTTTTCCCATCTCAAATTAAAATCTGCTGTGTTCTCTTGTATTGATAGGTGGGTGTAGTTGTTCGCATTAAGACTTGCTTGAATTTTTTAAGTTCTGTACTCCAACGTGGAGCAAACTGCAGGCCACTGACTTAAATATCGGTCAGTCAAACAATAACTGCAATATATGACCGCGATTGATTAATATCCTATTATCTCCACGGAGAATATAGACATGCGTATGAGATCGAAAAAAGTCTGCTTTAAAAATGAAACTCAAAGAGAATATTTGATAAGGAAATATTTAAGAATTGAATGTATGCGTTTTCATTTCAATTTGCCTGATATTTGTCTCAGTATATCGTTACCCATATCTTTTCAACGATATGGGTAATGCTCAGATCATCATTTTATCAGTAACTAACAGTAAACATGTTATTTAGAAGGATCGAAACGAAGTGAAGAAACATCAGCACTTGTCTCGTCGACCTAAACTTCATTTGCAATTAATGTAACAACCCGATTTGTTTCAGCCCGAAGCAATTAAAATTAAAAAAAAGGTGTATTACTGAGGAAAAATCTGAATTTGTCTTCCCCAGATTTAAATGTATGGTGAGTGATTGCTTTGATAAAAAAAAAATCAATGAAAAGTTAGTATCAATTCAAGTACGCCATGACAACATTTTAAGTTTGGCGAGAGATGGATTGGTAAAGCTTGGTAAATATAGCGGACGCAACGACACCTACGTGAAGTTTAACGAACCCAAAAGACTGTGTTTGCTTAGTTGTTCAACAAGGAGTTCTTAAACAAACCTAGTGTAATTTATACTATACGTTTTAAGTTATCTGACGTTTAGAATTAAAATAAATTGAAAAAGGGGATGGTTTTCTAGAGTCCCTGGTTGTTATGGGGAGAACAGGTCACAGAAGTCCAAAATTGTTCTACGCAATCATTGATGCGCAGATAGAAATTAAGCCGTGAAAAGCTCATTTCATACGTGTCTTCTTGTTTCTGTCCTTTGTATTTCATTACAATGGCAATCTAGTGGTTTGATGAGCGCAGAGTTTGTGAAGCGCGCACAGCAACACGAGCAACAGTCTCAATTTCCTTTCGCTCTTCATCAATGACAGGAAATGAGGGATGAGCTTCAACAAAAAAACTCAGTCATCTTTCAGCGAAGTCGGTGGAAATTTCAATACAGACAGTATATTCCAATGTTACATTCACGCTTCTTAATCTGACCGTAAAACAAAGAACGGAAAAAGTTTTACAATAGGCGCGATTAAACTTTAGAATGAATTTCTACGCCCAGCCCGAAAACAATCTCCGTGCAACAAAGAAAGCCCTTTGAAGGTCAAATAAGTTTTTCGAACGTGATGAATGTCGTTCTTGCAAAAACCTCTCGAAACCATTTATTTTTGTTTGCTCTGAGAAATACCGCTCTCTTTTCAATAAATTTTAAAGAATAGGGCGAGCTATTATTAAAATTGGGTTCGAATAATTATTTTTTGCATCCGCCAGAAATATTTCACTTTTTCTAAAAGAAAACACACACAGAATTGTAAAGGCTTAATTAGTCAGCCCGTTATCAATGGCCTATACTGTTAAACGGAGCAAAGATATACAAATGATAACAAACCAATTCATTTTACAAGCAAACAAGCATAGGTAAACAGCGAGAAAAAAAGAGATCTTTCGGTGCGATCAGAGTTCTACTTTTGTGGCCGGCAATTTTTCTTTTCCAACACAGAAGCCCGCGCAATTGTTTTCGCCATCTAATTACCAGGCCAAGGCTTCAGATTTTTGGTTGCGGGTTGTATTTGGAATATCACTCTTTCAAGTTCCGGCTAGTTTGCAGATCTTATTTTCGATAAGATTGCCTAAAATTGAAAATAATTCCTAGCCTCTCAAGATTGATAGCGCTGACTGATAGAAAGGTCATTATAATAATAAGATTCAAAACAACTCTTTTAAACATGTCACATTTGCGACTTTTTTGAACGGCGCGCTGTCGAAATGTTTAGTTCTGCGGGGGAACAATTTAAATAGCTCTCTTAGAAATTATTGGGAAAAAAAACGCTTAAATATGACACTGTGTTTTAAATATGTGGGTACAATTTTAATTCGAAATCTGTTTCACACAGACGATGCCATTTAGATGGGTCATTGAAGCTTTTTTCATGGTAATACTTTCAACGGAACTCCTATAACAACAAGCTTTCAGGAGTTTTCATTCAAGAATTACCATGATAACGACTGATCTATTGTCCGCAAACAAAAGATTATTAAACGAAAGGAAGTGGGGTCTTTCATAAAGGGCACTTATGTTTTACTGCCATTCACTGCCTAGAGCGATTAATCAGCCAGCTTTATAGCCATGGAATTGAAAATGCAAACGAACTTTCATCTTGTGATAAGTAATGAAAAAGTAAAACCAAACCCCTCCGACAAAACCATAATTGAATAAATTGTGCAAAAAAAAAAACTTCAATAAACTCACCACTTATATTAAATATCGATGTACAAAAGCCATGCAGCAGAAACGATATGTTACTTGAGGCAATTTCGCCCTAGCGAACACGGAATTAACGCCGAGGGTCACAAACGCCGAGGCAAAAAAAAAGCGTTTTGTTGTGTATTACTGAAATATCTCGTCATTGCAGTAAGCAATTTCACGGCGAGACAAAAGCTTTCATAAGCGAAAAGTATTCTTATGCTAAACGGGGGAATAAAAGCCCCGATAATTGATCATTTGTAAGGCAATTCGTCGCAAGAAAATGGCAGACCCACAGAAAGAATCGGATATTTACTTTGGTTTACTTTCAATATAAATTAATAATTTCCCAGCGCAAGTTGAATATTAACGCAATGTTTGCGAAAACTACTCGCCAGGAGCGATGGAAGTGCGGAATTGAACTTTCAAAAGAAAAACATACTCGCTATTGTTCTCGGCGGCTTGCCTCACAAGGGCCGCTGAAAGCATAAAGATAGCTGAATTTTGAATGTATTGTCTGTGAACAATGGGAAAGCAATTGATGAGTAGAAAACAAAAGTTCGCCCATTGTACTTTCGCCAAACCAAAATAGAAAATTATTTACAAAATCCAAATATCTCTTTGAAACGCCAATCAAGGTAAT
>Ga0126337_10001281_pt1 | contig 14975 bp, 4 predicted proteins | sample DipCmetagenome_FD_92527 | JGI IMG/M metagenome (GOLD analysis project Ga0126337, IMG submission 92527) | Coral microbial communities from La Bocana,Puerto Morelos, Mexico - Diploria C A metagenome | ecosystem: Host-associated > Invertebrates > Cnidaria > Coral | place: La Bocana,Puerto Morelos... | reverse complement strand
TCACGACTTTGATCTTAAAAAGTTGAAAATAATTCGATATAATTTTTGAACTGGCGCGCGGAAGAAAATTTAGTGTTGAACAATAAAGACAATAGAGTGTTTATGTCTCGGAACCATCGGTCTGATAGTTGCCCCTTGGAAATTTGATGTTCTTAAAACTAGCATATTTGCCCTCGAAGCTTCGCTTCTCGAGCAAATATTTGTTTTAAGAACATCAAATTTCCGCGGGGCAACTATCAGCCGATAGTTCCTCGACAGAAACACTCTATTGTTTAAATAGGAATCTCTATCACATAATATAGTTTATATAGAAGCACGATTTTAAACCAATCAGCGTGCGTATCGTCTTTGGTGTAGCTTCTAACTCATTTTTACTCGACCCTGTTTAATTGGTGTTTTTGTGTTTCAGTCTGAAGTTTTTCCAGGGTGTGCCAGATTTCCGTGTTCTTTGTTGTGGCGGTGATGGAACAGTAGGCTGGGTACTAGCCACTATAGGTAGGTTCAGATGGAGTTTATTTGCAGACGTACAAATCTCGAGATACGCAATAACGTTTTGAAAATTCGATCCTGAATCAACGACAGGGGAAAGGATGAAACAATGTATTTGCACCATTTTGATTGAAGAGGTATCTGAAATGTGTTCACTGAAATATCCTCCACTTGTAAATTTACACGAAACTACGTCGGGGATCAGAGTGGCGTTTCCATATCCTCACTAGTGGTGACTGAGGGTATTGATGACGTCATTTCCATTTTTTTTTTTTGCGGCTGTTTGTGTAAACAGTCAGTTAGTCTATATGTTAAACAGAAAATTACACGGTGGCTTGAAAATATGAATTGTATTTTCTCTTGTTAAAAACAATATCTACGACTCGATAATTAACTTCATATCTTCGCGTCTTTCAATAGTTCTGGTCGTTTCTTACTTACTCACTCAGTCAAACGTCTTATACCTATATGTCACAGAGTTTCTCACTTGTGGTTCGTATGTCTCTTATTATTAACAAGTAATTTCTCCTAGAATACCGTTACGGATGGTCGTGTCATTTTTATTTGTCCACAGATAAATTACAGATGAAGCAGCCACCCCCAGTAGCTGTGTTACCTCTTGGTGAGTAGTAATAAATCTATTTTATCAGGATTCTCACTCAAAACACTGTTGAATTTTGTTATTACTTTGAAAAGACTTGTACATACCCTTTTATCAACGAGTTTGTTACGTTATTTCATTTGTCCACAGGAACTGGCAATGACTTGGCGCGGTGCTTAAAATGGGGAGGAGGTAAGAACTAACCACAAGTTATGGAGCATAGCGCTCTCTTTTACCTGAGAGTTATCCTTCGCAGAAACCGTTGAAACACAGCAGTGTATCTACTTTAGATATAATATTGGTTATTGTGTGGAATAAGAAATTATTCTCCCTGGCATGGTTGGTTCACTTCTCAGTTTTAGTTCAAAACATATTTCCTGAATCACGTATTCGGGTAAGACTTTCTAAAAGTCCTTTCTAGTCTGTTTCGCGACTTACTATCCAAACAACACCCTCTCATTTTTCTGGAGAACGACGATTAAGCGAATGTCGACTTGTGTCAATTCCAATTCATAGTATGAAGATGGAGTGCAGTATTTTCTTGGGACATGCATTTTTAAATGCGACAGAAAATTTATTCACAGGCAAAAACGTTTGTTAAAACTATGGAAGGTTTTGTAAGTTGCTATGTCGTCATAAAATGAAATGAGATGTCATCCTGCAATGAAGTCTAAATGTGATGTGAACTGCATGTTGTGGTTTCATGTCATTTCAGTTGAAACCAGAACCTGCAGTGCAATGACCAAAACTTCCATTTTTTCAGCCAGCCGCAACCTTTCCGTTGTTTAATAAATTGATTGAGATGCCTGGATATAACTACCGCTGACATTTCAATCCCTTTAGCAAGTAGATTCCATGTTGCTGTACGCCTGTTCAGTATTAATACAAATCTACTAGCGTTCTATCACGAACGCTGTTCTCTGATTGGCTACGGTACTCTTGTTCTATTCTGTTGTAGATAGTGTGTAGCGCAGCAGCGTGCGCTTGGGATAGGTTCTGTGCGTTTTCGAAGTGTCTTTGAAGAGGGTTTCGATTAAAGTTTGAACTGCTACTCGTTAACCGAGACTGTCACTGATCTCCTTATCACATTAGTATTTCTGAACAGACACACGGCAGCATTGAATCCATCTTTTTTATATAATAAAAAAGAGGAATGTTAATAATGCCATCTATGCGTCTGTCTTCTAATAGATCATAAGTAAGAACCAATCAGAATGCAAGAATAATGATTTGTCATATAATGTGTTCTGTCACGTTTCAGGTTATGAAGGTGGAAGTATCTCCAAAGTGTTGAGTCTGATTCAAAAGAGCTCGGTTGTAAGTCTTGACAGGTATATATTGACACAATTTAACATGCAGTGAAAAATTGTTCCCAGCTCAAAGCTGTGGGTAGATTCATGGTTCATTTCTAACTTGCCTTCTGGCCCAGGTTTAGAGTAAGGGCTGGTGTAAAAACTTCAAAGTAAAAATGTCACCTAATAACTCATTTAAACTCGGAAGTTGCCTTTTATAAAGTTTTTGGTTTTGGTTTACACCTACTCTGCGAGGATTGAAGGTATAAAACACAAATAATAAAATACTTTTAAGGTGACTAAGAGTCCAGTGGCAAGCTACTGACTCTTTCGTCAATTCAGTTCCACTTGGGAAAAGTAGATTGTGACCAAGCGTTAACATTATTATTGAGAAATCATATCATTGATGCTTTTTGCTGTTTCAATAACTTGAACGATGAAGCATCTGAGTAGTAGGAGCCTCAGTGTAGCCTCAAGTCTCGTCAGAAAAGACTTAACCACCCACTTTATGATGTAGGACTCTGTTTCTTGTAGTCTAGTTGTCTTAGAACTGAGTAATCAGCTGCTAAACGCGAGGTAGTGTCATTTCCCGTAGGTGTCATTGGTTCACTACAGTTTTCAGCTTCACTGATGGAACCAAACATTAGTTCTGTTATGTAGAATTTAGATAGCGTGACAGTAATTACAAAACTGCGTTTTGTTGTAAATTGCTGGAAGGACAGGGTGGTTACCCAAACTGCTTTTGCTCTATTTGTAGCAAGTATAATTGTGATATTCTTTCTTTTGTGTTCTATTCCAGGTGGTCTGTGTCATTCAAGCAAACTAACCGAGAGGACATGGGAGACCCACCCCCTCTGGATATAATTAACAACTACTTTTCCATTGGAGTGGTGAGTTTGTCTTGACTGCAGACTTGTAGTTAGAGCAGTTTTCAATTGAGGGTCCAAAATATTTAGGAAACTACTTTAGTTTTTGTTTTGGTTTTATTACGGCTTGTGATTGGTTGAGTAGTCTAATTGCTAAAAAACTGGTTTCTTCCCACCCACCCCCTCCCCTTTCTCGCTCACCCCTCCCCAATTCTCCTTGAGTTTTGCTCACCCCAGGTGCGCGCCCTCGCTCGCCCGCTTTCTCGCTTGCTTGTTCGGTAAAAGAAAAGGAAACGGCTGCTACGAAGGCTAGCTTGATTTTGTGTTTTACGACACTCGATTGAAAATCGCTCTGAGGTATAACTGTGTTGGTTTTCCATTAAATAGCATCCACTGAAAATCTTATGAATACAAGTACATTTAAGCATCTACACTACGAGGAAGTGATGTTTGAAAATTCTCTCGAATCTAATGGCAAATGTTAAGCTTGGTAGTGAAATAAGAAAGATGTCATGTTCATCATGTCACGAGCGCAAGACAGACAAAATCTGAGGGGATTCAAACCCATGACCTCAGTGTCAGGCCCTCTAACCACTGAGCTACTGAGAGACGCATGGCGAGGAAGGCAATTCATTCAGTGTAGTGTTAGTTATGTCTAGAGCATGCTGTATGGTGATACCATTGGGTAGAGGTTTTCGTGCTGGTCTTGACTATTTTCCACCTATTTTATGATTGTTTGTTTTTCCCTCCCAGGATGCTTCTGTGGCACTCAAGTTTCATTTACAAAGAGAAAAGAACCCTGAAAAGTTTAACAGCAGGTAGTATATCTAAATACGCAAATTAAAGTTGTTGTGAAAACCATCGTGTTGTTGTTTGAAATCAAATTCACAATTTTGGCAGTTGATCGATATAGTAACAGCTACAGTGGCATGGTTGTATTCCCTGTAATCTAGGCAATATCGGGTTCTGACCTCTTGTGTACCGGTTCACAAGAACCGATACAAAAGACCCAACAATGTTCAGCAGTTAAACTGACAAAGGTTCGTAAAGAAAGGAGTACAGTGGTTATTCCCTCTGTGTACCGGTACACCAGGACATAACCCAATATCGTGTGAATTCCGTGGGCGCCGCAAATTCCTTAATAAGGCAGACTTCTTACTACAAATTTATTTGTACAGATCATCAGTAGTACCAAATTCACCTAGTACATCGTTATAATATCTCTTTTTCAGGTTTAAAAACAAACTTCGTTACTTTGAGTGTGGAACATCAGAGACACTTTCAGCGACGTGCAAGAATTTACACGAGGAGATTGAAATTATTGTAAGTTATTCGCCTTTTGTCGTACCTGTGGAATATTTTCAATGTTAACTCAAAACAGTGTATATTTAACTTACCCCATGCCTGCATTGTGATGTTCACTTTTGGGAGAATACATGCTGACAGATAACTGTAATCCACTCGTTTATGGTGAATTAGCCATGTTCCAGACGGACAAGAGACTGGGTACGACTTTTAACTTCTACAAAAGTCACTAAGAAAGAGAGTATAAAAGTTTGTAAGTTACCAAATATCAGTGTTCTGGGCTCAACGCAAAGACGTAATGTGCTTTTGAAAAGTTGTGATTTTAGAGAGCTTTGTATGGTGTAGAGACACCTGACTCCACACCATAAACAGCTCTCTTATTTGAGCCATTTTTAAATACCCACCATTAAATTGTTCATTTTGCAATCATACTCAAAGATCATATTCTGACTAATTCTAGGGTGTTCGTTTAGCTGGTTGGCTTTATTTTTCGATCCAAACAAATATCAATATTTTTTATACCTGCTTGTGTAGAACATAGCTAATTCCCTGATTTGAACCTTAGCTGCAAAAGACGCGAGGTTCTTCTGTCACGTGACAAAGCCACAGTATTACACCCACCTTTATTGTTAGCTACTGAGTGACAGTCACTTGTTTTTCAGCAAAAGCTAGAACGTGTTAAAATGTCCGTGCAACTAATGGGCTGTTTGCCACAAACGTGGTTACGATGCAAACAAAATGGTGCCAAGAAGACATGGTTGATCATCACAGTTATACACACAACTTAAGCAGTTGTTAAATTAAGCCTGAAAAAACATTCAGGCAGGCCTGAACGGGATTCGAACCCATGACATCTGCAATACCGGTGCAGTGCTCACATTGCGAGGTGAAGAATGCAAATGTATTCATGTCTTTCTCCGCAGTTCAAATGTATGATCTTTCATATATTCATTTGCAAAATAGTACCAAATCCGCCATCCTTAATGACAAGCTATTCACTAGAACATCATAAACATCATAAACAAACCTAAGTCCTAAATTAGTCCTTAGGTTTAGGTCGCTTTGCTATGGAGGCTTTCTCATTCGCTTACCATCGAACATAGTGGATTTAGCACCAGGTGACCATTTTTGCAAAGACGTATTTAACTCACCTAGCTAACTCACCTAACTCATTGCATCAATTGCCATATTTCCGTGGAAGATCGAGTGTAAATTAGTGAAATGTTTTTGGGTAACATAAATCTGTTTGTTTTTCTCAGTGTGATGACACGCCATTAGAGCTCCCTCAGCTGGAAGGTATTGCTGTTGTGAATATTCCCAGTGTGTACGGTGGAGCGAACCTCTGGGGTGAAACCGACAAGAAAAAGGCCAGACGGTCGCGTGCTAAATCAGGCGGCAGAGGCAATGATCTGGAGTGGGCAGTGCAAGGTGTGTTGTCTTCTCCAAATAGTCTCGGTGTCAAATCTATCAGATTCTCAGAAACTCACAGCTGCACTGTGAGTTTCGTTATTTCCGCTGTTCTCCCATCACTAGCCTCTCTACTCTATCAGATAGGTTGACGTCATGTTTGGTTTTCGTTCTTCTTTGTTTAGACATAGGAGACGGGCAGCTGGAAGTTGTTGGACTTGAAAACACTCTCTTTGTTAGTCAGATTATCGTTGGTGTCAGAGCTCATGGTCTAAGATTAGCTCAGTGTTCCTCCGTGGTAATAAGGTGAGTGTGCTTTTCATTATTATCGTAACTTTTCTGTGGCTTCTAGTACTCTTTCTACGCCAGTCAATATGAAGTTATAATTCGCTGCAAAAAGGAAAAGGATACAAACTTCTCTTCTCCTTTGTTTGGCTTTATATCATCGTGTTCACCTATGTGTTACCTGGTGTTGCTTGACAAGAGATGTCTTACTGAATAGTTCTACTGATTTCTTGTTTAATCTCCGAGTGCCACTGGTTTTTCTTTCATTAGAACCAAGAAGCTATTTCCGATGCAAATTGATGGAGAGCCGTGGATGCAGCCACCAGCTGAGGTAAGCAAAGTAAGGCCATGTCCAAACTGGAAATATTTGGCGATTAAACACGATCAAAAAATTGTTTGGTGACCAATCCTTTTCCTGTTTGGACACCATGTTAGAACGTGTTGGATCGTGTTTAATAGAATTTGAATGACGTTCAACTATAAATGAAACGTTGTAAAACATTTTGTTCGTTCAAACAAGTTTGATACTGTTTGGCCACTCAGCTCAACATCAACATATTTGGTCACCAAACAATGTTAATAGTCTTTGGTCACCAAACATCTCCCGTTTGGCTTAATGTGTACTTACTACACAGCCGGTGATCGACTTGAATTTTTTTAGTATCTTGCATTGTTATTCCACTTATGCCGATTACCGTGTTAGATCAAGAGAACGCGCAAAATATCAGCCTATATGCACTGTAGAGTTATATTTTGTTACTCATTCGCACGACTTTTGGCCGAATCAATTAAATTAATCATTTATGTATTATTTCTGTGGGAGGGCGGTGACCTAAGGGTTAGTGAGTTCGACTCCGGATCGGGTGGTCCAGGTTCGAGCCCTGGCTGGTTACATTGCATTGTGTTCTTGGGCAAGACACGTTACTCTCACAGTGCCTCTCTCCACCCACGTGTATAAATGGCACCGGTAAATTTAATGCTGAGGGTAACCCTGCGATGGACTGGCATCCCATCAAGGGGGGTAGAAATACTGCTAGTCGCCTCATGCTACAGGAACTGGGATAAGCTCCAGACTTTACCTTTACCATTATGTTTTTCAAAAACCAGAAGCCGAATACTAGTAAATGACGTAATAGTGTAATAACAAGTCTTTTCTTCCATCGTTTAACAAAATACTGATACTCACCGGTGAGTATTGCTCGTATTGAATGTTAAACCATCGAATAAGGCTAGTGCGCCGAGCAATTATATGGCAGGAAGCAAACCAGTTGGTTTTACCAGTTTGGTCGAGGAGTTGAACAGGACAGCTACCGACAGCTAATGGTCAGAATGGAATTTGAACCCGCGCACAGAATTACTTAGTTCGATATTTTTTAAAACTGTTCAAGCAGAACAATTTCTGCGCGCAGCTGTGCGTGTGTCCAGATCACTCTTAATGCTTATAACAATTTATCTATAAACTTAACATTTTTAACAGGACATTTTGGCTGGAAGAGCTCAGTTATTTTTATTCATGGTGGATTAGCTGTGTTTACATGTTAATTTTCTCACTTGGCAGATTCTGATCACACACAAGAATCAGGTTCCAATGCTTCAAGGACCGCCGCCCGTCAAGAGTTCTTTCTTCTTCAGGAGAAGACAGACTCGAGACCCTGAACTGGAGAGTGAGATTTAGTCTGAGTGTTTACCCACCGAGTTCATGTTAAGCCGAGACAGAGAGTTATTGCCTTATTTTATTCATCAAACTGAAGATATTTTAACACGAGGCAGATTCATAGTTACCATGCCATCTGTGCCACGCTGTACCCAGTCAGACATGGGGCAGGTAACATGTATTTCGTAAAATTTCACTAAAGCTATGTTCACATAGGACCGGTTCAAATGGATCCCATCCAATAACCGCGTCCACACGGGTCCAGTCCGGGCCGGTCTTCATAATAAGTAGGTATGTACTGGTTACCTAGGACCGGATCCAGTGTGAACATAACCTTAGTTTTTCGTCGACCCAAGAAAAAGAAAGAGAACCTTGTTTTAGAATTTTACAGAATTCTTTTAATTATTTCGTTGTTATTTTCAAAATAACGTTAGTATTTTTAATATCAACGAGAGCTTGTCAGAGCTAGAATGTGGTAATATGCCTTTTCTTGTCGTCACTTGTTACGTTGATAATTTTTAACTACTTATTAACCGAAAGTAGGATCTTTACCTGAAAATCTCAAACCGAGAACTTGCCGTATACGGCAATGTCGAGGTTTGAGATATTTCCGTTCGAGGTTAATATTTTAGTTTTATTTTATTATATGGCTTTTTGCTTTGTTTGTGAACAGTACGGGAGAATAATGCTCTGTAATTGGCCAAAAAACGTCCACGTTCTATCCGCTACAAACACAAGCCATATAATAAAATATCTTATTAGCGCATGTTTATGCTTTTAATTTACAATGTTACAATAACGACTTAAAAAACGCGTCCATTAATAGTGAGGGTAAATGTTTTAAAAAGAAATGAAAACAATAGAGCTTGTATTTAATTAGTGTTTAAATTTTAATGGGTTAATGTGGAAGTTTTACTCGCTCAGTGTACAAAAGAGGCATATGCTGTTGATCAGCATATCATTGACACCAGGAGCCGCCGCTCTGCTGACGTGTCTGAGTTCATGGTTATTTATTGTTTGTTCGCGTATGAACATAAACTCTATAGATAGGTAGAGAAAAGAATCAATTGATGACAAATTAAATAACACCATAGCCACATTTAACCCTTTCGTTCACGAGTTGGAAATTCAGTACCGAGACTTGTTGAGTTTACGTATTCTCCCTACCCGTCCAGTGGACAGTGTATTGGTATCTTGAGGAGAAAAGAAATATTGATGGGATTTGTGAATGGAATGGTTAAAGCAGCTGAGTGGTGTGTATAATGATCGGTAGTTAGTGTCCGACGCAAGTCTTATATTCCTTGACTAGCAGTCGCAGCTTAATTAGAATATATTAATACAAGAATATAATAATCCTTGCAAAGTTCCAGTCCTATGTTTATTTAAATACACGGATCTAGTACGATCTAGTGATAAGAAAGGTCGTCAAGTCACGGATTTCTTGCCCGAGAGAAGAATGTCTCTTGTCACGTGCGTGTATTTTGCGCGGGGTATGGAACGAGAGAGCCGCAAGAAACGTGTCTTGATTTCAGCCTAAGTACCCGAGTGGTAAGCGAGAACTCGCGATGGAGGTGTTGTTTGTTTTTGTTTTCATCTTGATTTCTATGGACATGGAGGGAGGAGCACTGTCATTTCTTGGTTTCTCCTCACTGCCGAACTCCGAGTGATACAATCAAAGTTTCTACACGGATTCCTCTTTTCAGCGAGTTTTTGTCCAAGCCATCTGTTGACATGTCCTGATGTCTCCATGTCAGTACAGCTTATCAAAGTATCTCTGGGGAGAAGAAACTTAATGGCAGTGCCCCTTTAAGTAGAAGTTGGCTATTGCAGCATATGAACATGTTTTGGCTGATAACAAGGCAGACGTACGCCAATCATCAGACGTGACTTTGCTTTGTGTAGAGGAAGCCATTAGTGTTGTCAGCGATGTTGCTTTTTGAGAAGTTATTACCCTGATGGTATTTGTTTCGACGTGTTTTCTTTCTCAGCAAGGAAATATAATCCCATATAAAGTGAAAGTAATATATAGTAAATCAATTAGATATATTGCTATTTAAACATTCGCGAAGTGAGGGCTTAAAATGAATTGGCTTGCAGATACACTGCAGTTATTGGCTGTTTTGTGAAGGTTCTTTATCATATGATAACAGTTATTCCAAAACACGAAATCTTGTCACCGACGTTATGTGATATGTTGTAAGTTTTCTGTCATTCGTATCCTATTTATTGTAACGTGCACGAAGTTTACAGTTGGTCGTTAGGAAATCGTTGGCGCTTTGGCCACCCCTTATTTGGTACTGAAGCACGCTTTCTAGTGTAGTGACAGTGAGGGATTTGTTTCCATGGAGATGTCATGGCTTCTAGTGTAGTGACAGTGACGGGTTTGTCTCCATGGAGATGTCGTGGCTCTCCGTTACAGGAGGCGAAACTCCAAAATAAGGCTTTCGGTATTTTGAGTTATTTTGGCCGCGTACAATAATAACACGGTTAAATTGAAGGTAACATGAAAATAATATGTCCATAATGTTCGCTCAATAAAATGTTTCTCATAACAAGGCTTGTTATGAGAAACAAATAAATATAACAGTTTACTAAGATAGAAAAACACCAAAGAAACAATAGTAAACCATAAAGTAACAAGGATGGTTAAAAATGGAGAACATTAACACGGATTCGAAAAAGTAAGGCTTAACTTTCCAAGGAGCGCAAACCGTGACTTTTAAGTAATTTTGCCTGTCAACATGCCATGGGAATGATGTTTCGTGAAATCGCACTAGTTTAACCGGACAAACTTTGTCAACGCGGAACGCAATCTATTATTTAGTCGTTAAACATAAACTCAGGTTCACTTTGAGATATAAGAATATCGGAAGAATCTAACTGCCTTTTTAGTCGCGAAACCAGGAACCAAGTCAAACATTTATTATATAGAGAGGACTCGTGCTCTGGTTTGACGGTCTAAGGAAGTATTCAATTGAGTGGCAACGTATTTATTCCATGTTGTGAGTGATATTTAAATGTGGTTTGATCTTGTACGATGGTTCACCATATAATGTGGACAACTGAAATAAAAGCCCACAAGTAGCGTAATATGTTCTGTTTTGTTGTTTGTTTAGGGAACACAATACTCGTATTCTACCCGGTTTAGACTGGCTCGGAGCGAAGGATATCAGGGTTAATGTTTCTCGCATTTTCAGAGCGGAAAAACGTAACAAGCATACGTGAGTTTTGTTCTGCGCCAAGCTCCAAGTTTGAAAAAATGGCGGGAATTTCGTCGACCATATACACGAACTTAATATGGTTTTTCAATTTTGTCGGTAAGCAGCAACATTTTAACGTCACTGATGGAATGCTGGTGTATTACTTTCGTTGGTAATCAATTTAATTCTAAGCAATTTCTCGACGGTATGCATGAAATTTCGGTGTAAAAAAAAAATTTCCTTTATGTACTCTCTTCGGGATAAGAGAACGAATCGAAATACAGGTCTGGAAGAGGTACAGGATTACCCCTTCGGTAGCTTGTGTACAGCCGCCCCCTTCCCTCAAAAAAGTCGAGCAGAAAGATGTCTGTTACTACTTGTCGCTAATTGTGTTCTGGAATTATTGTGCATAAATTAAAATTAGTGTCAGACTGTGGGGTTGACGAGTAATCCAGTACCTCTTTGTACCTTTTGATTCGTTCTTCTATTGTTTTCAGTGACATGGCTATTGTGTCATTATTTCTTCCATGGTTTTTTAGTCAATACCAGATCCTGTCTGGAAAGGTACAGGCTCGCTCTACCGAAGGACATCCTCAACTTGTACTCCGCCGTTCTTCCAATGCAGCCACATTATTATCTGAGCCCGCAGTAGGGATGCGCAGAAAGCTGTGCACTACGGTTTATAGCCCTAAATGCGCATTCGTGAAGACTCCTGGCATTAGCCTCAATTGCAAGCTAGCTGCAGTCCTATACCGAGAATACGAATATGGTCGATAACAACTTGACGTCAGTTTTTTAATGCGTCTGTCCTCTTATTGATGATAGACCTTATGCATAAATGGCTGGCAATTAAAAATTCTTTTGTATGCATTTAAATTAGCCGAAGAATTTTTAATTGCCAGCCATTTATGCATAGGGTCTATAAATTACGTCATAACATTGTCAAAGTGGCTGTAGAACCACGAGCCACAGGCGAGCGGTTCCGCAGCGAACTTTGACAATGTGTTATGACGAATTTTATCTTCAATAAGAGGACAGGCGCATAAAACACTGACGTGAATTTGTTTTTTACAATAACAAGACCCGTAACTGGTCTAATGCCGATAACGCCGCGAATAAATGAAGTTTTTGAAAGGAAAGTCTGACGCGTACAATTAGCTTATTTGCATAGTGCAGGGCGTACAAGTGTGAACAAATCTTGACAAAGATTTCTTTCGCTATCTTTGATATTGTAAGTCGATAACATTTTGCCCACTGTGATGACACGTACTCGTTGTCGACAAGAGCACAGACCACGCTAAACCATATTCGATTTGTTATACTGCAGCCGCTTTAAAAGTTGCACGTTATTTCGCAGAAATTAAACTTTTATTCGTCTTTAATTAATGATAAAAACGAACCAATCAGTTGTATAATTGTTGGTTGTTTCCACACTTGCGAAATAAAAAAGTCGCACAGGAAAGCCAACCCGGTATCGAATCAGGAAACGAAAAAAAACGCATAATGGAACTCCCGAGTTTGTGTGCGAGACTCATAGTAAGATTTAGGGTTAGGGACTTGAGGTTAGGTTACTCTTTTAGTGACGTTTGGTATATAAAAGGAAGAAAGAGAGACAATCTAGTTCCCAGGCTCTCTCTCGTTTGCCTGCCTTGCCTCTCAACAACAAGAGAAGCAGGAAAGAGAGCCTGGAACGAGGTTGAAAAGCGGATTGCGCGGAGACTGTACGAGGAACTTAGTGATCGTACGGGGACAAGGGATCCTACAGGGGGATCCCGCGATTGGGTGAGAACTCTCACCGACAAAGGATCCAAAGTCTAGGCAACGGGGATGCAAAAGAACGTAAGAGGAAACACACAAGGCACGTGAGGTGAAACACATTACACGACAGGGAGGGAATGTAGGGAAAATTGCCTAGAACACGTGGGGAAGAATGCGAGTTGAATTGGAGAATCAACCGCATCAAAAATCAAAGGCCTCTTTGAGGCTACGACTATTTTGCATGATGAAGTACATGCATCAGTATAAGCAGAAAAGATGGAAATATTTTGGCTTTGTTCCAAAAATAAATTTCTTTCTTCTGTCCCTTATTTAAACCTCTTAAAATCACGCTTTAATCACTGCCCTGACTCCGCAATACAATAATGCATGACGCTCTAGACACATACACGCTTTGCGGACCTACGTGTTAAGGTGGGGTTCTACCTGAAGGCCGTTTTTCCGTCACGTAACTTGGGTTTAATGTGAATATCTCGTTCGCGTTTCAAGCAATCGAAAAACTGTTCATTCATCTCACAAATCTATGTTTTGTGGATTTTTGTGAATTTTTGGTTGATTTTGGGGGATATTTGGGAGGAGATAGTTTTTCTCAATGGATTAGTGAAATTTAGAGAAATAAGAAATGGTGTGGATTTAATGTGATTTTAAAATTAGAATTTGAATTGAAAAATTAGTAGATGGACACCCAAACAGTCCCCTGACAGCCTGGGATGCTCTCGCGTTGGGGTCAACTGTCTGGTGGTGTTTCAAAAATAATTTTCTTCCATCTATCCCTTCTTTAAACTTCTTTAAATTTCACTCAAATTCAGGTGAAACTCCACCTTAAGTTAGCTTAATGCGTTGGTATACTGTATTGGAAAGCTGCGAAAGCATGAAGGACGAGAGTTCAAGACTCGGGCGGGAAAACGCACGATCTTTTTTTTCTTTTCTTTTTACCCTCCGACGTGTTTTTTCTTTCTTTTTCCCTCAAGAAGTTAATAAGTGCTTCCCATTTATAATAATTTATTATTTTGCTCGATATGCATGCATTGCATGCATCATGTTATTAAAACCCAGGAGACCGCGTTCATTTCGTAACTGGGACAACAAATGCTTGCTAGGTGTTTTTTTAAAGCAATTCAAATAAGAAAATGCTCGCACTACATGCTGTTGACATACATAGCTGAAATCTATCTAATTATTATTTAACTATGTTTCACATTTCCCGAACCATTCGAATTTTTTCTCTTCGTCAAGTCAAGTTGTGCATTGGTCAGCGGAAATACAAACAACAGTTTACGACCCAAGGAAGGATCGACCGACCAAGCGATTGAATTCGCGCTCGCTCGCTTAACTCCTATTTTGCATTCTGGAAAAAAACTGCCTTGGTGAAATGGAACACTTTTCCCACTTTTCTTTTTCACTCAACATTTTTTTCTTTTACCTTGCGATATCAGTAGCACTAACTTTCTTTCCTCAATGTACTTCTTACAGAATACTGGTCAAGCGACCACCAGGATGGAAAGCGAATACTCCTTTTAGTGATTCAGTATTAGAACAATATTCTATAAACCCTTTTGAAGGTAACAATATAAATATTTAACAATTATTCGCCGAAGGCGAAGTGAATATTGGTGAATATCCACTTGTTTTAATATAATTACTCAGGTGATTATAGACATACATCGCAGATCGAAATTTTTTTGTTGCAAGGCGGCGATTTCAGATGGCGATCGAAAGCCGCTCGCACGGAAAAAAGACTTTTTTCTTGTAATAACTCCCGTCTTTCCTCCTGAAAAGTAAAACTTCAACAAACATTTATACATCAATGTAAATTCGGTTTGTTGTTGAAACCATTCTGTTAGATAAATAGTGTTACGAAAATCTAATAGTTGTTTTGATTTACTCATAAGCGAAATTTTCTCGGGAATTTAAATGGTTTCTTTGCTACATTTAGCACAATTTTCACATCTTTTCCTTGAAGAGTGTCATTCCAAACTTTGTGGCGTGTTTGGTATTTCTCGGAATAGCATTTTCTTTCATGAAGTTAATTTCCTCTTTCGACAAATCGACCAAACGAGGCGAGGCGCGAGGCGGCCATTTTGAAAAATTGTCCTTCTG